>Ga0208937_1000407_pt1 | contig 34890 bp, 28 predicted proteins | sample June2015DPH_11_5_FD_184705 | JGI IMG/M metagenome (GOLD analysis project Ga0208937, IMG submission 184705) | Peatland microbial communities from SPRUCE experiment site at the Marcell Experimental Forest, Minnesota, USA - June2015DPH_11_40... | ecosystem: Environmental > Terrestrial > Soil >...
ACACCGCGAGGTTCGTTAGGCTCACGTTGCCGCGCTGACGCGGAAGGCTGGACTCGATGCGACCGTACTGCACCTCTGTAATCTCCATGAAAAGGAGAATACCACAAAACTTATTTAGTGTTAACACACCCTAGGGATATGGGAAAAAGGCCTGCCACCATGGCAGGCCTTGAAGTCCTTATAAAGTTAGGCAGCGGTGGCGCGACTACGGCGTGCAACCACGGAAAAGGGCACAGTTCTCGTCATGGAACCAAAGGCTATACTTACCTACCTGCTCTACAGCCGACATAGGTTGGTTGCCAAGGTCATCATACATGGTGATGATGGCAGTCGCCGGCGTTTGCTCACCGGCGTGGAACTGCGGGCCTTTGCCATCATGCCCAAGACTAAAGTTGACTAAAGTTATAAAAGTCGAAGATGTAGTTGGCCAGGGCATAAAGCGCGATGTCCCCGTTTGGAAGGGTGGTGCAGCACGGGCGCTCCAAGGTCTTGCGGCTTCATGGCACTTCATTTATCGTTTGCCAATGCCGTCGCCAACGTCTCCCTTCGTCAACTCCGAAGCTCTTCGTTCAATCGTGCGCAGGAGGTTGCATGAGTGGCTGCATTCCGAAGCGGCAAAGGCTCCCGAAACCCCCACAACAACCGCAGAACTGTTCCATTCGCCGGCAGTCTCGAGTCTCAAAGAGCAAATTGTGGAGGCCGGGCGGAAGCTTTGGATCCGGGCGTACGTGGATGGGAATGGCGGCAATCTGTCGGCGAGAATTTCCGACGATCTCGTGCTCTGCACTCCCACGCTCTGCAGCAAGGGCGACCTACGGAGTGAAGAGCTTTCCATTGTAGATTTAGAAAATCGCCAGCTTTATGGCGCAAGGCCGCAGACCAGCGAGATTCTGCTGCATCTGGAGATTTACAAAACTGTCCCGGAAGCAAGGGCCGTAATTCACTGCCACCCTCCCTACGCCACCGCCCATGCGGTTGCCGGCGTGATCCCGCAAGGCAATCTTATTCCCGAGCAGGAAGTTTTTGTCGGGCCGGTGGCGCTGGCGCCCTATGAGACACCAGGGACCAAGGAATTCGCGCGGACAGTCGTTCCGTTTGTGCGCCAGCACAATACGATTTTGCTGGCGAATCATGGCATTGTCTGCTGGGCCGACACCGTCTCTCACGCGGAATGGTATGCCGAGGTAATGGAAACCTACTGCAAGACGATCATGATTGCCTCCCGGCTCCGCTCACCGTGCCCCGAGATTCCACCGGGCAAAATCGGCGATCTGCTCGAGATTAAGAAGAAGCTCGGGCTGCCAGATGCCCGATTGCCGCTCGCGCCCGACCGAGCGGATCGTCCCGTTACTCCGTCACGCGAGAACGCCGGCCATCAGGGCAAGGCGAAGGAGAGCAATTCTTCCGCTGACCGTCAATCTTTGCCGCCGGACGTCGAAACTCTGGTGGATGCCCTGACGGCAGAAATCCTCAAGCATCTGGAAGAGAAAGCATGACGGCAGCCGCCAACTTCATCGCAGTGGATTTAGGCGCTTCCAGTGGCCGGTTAATGGCCGGCCAGTGGGACGGAGCGAAATTCAATCTGCGGGAAGTCCACCGGTTCCCGAATGCGGGTGTAAGGATAGGCAAGCGCCTTTTCTGGAATGTCCTCGAGATTTGGTCTCAGATACAAGCTGGGCTGGTTCGTTATCGCAGTCTCTTTCCAGAGTTGCCAAGCGGTATCGGTGTGGATGCTTGGGGTGTGGACTACGCGCTTCTGGATCCGCAAGACGAGTTGCTGGGAAACCCCTACCACTACCGCGACGAGCGCACGAATGGTGCGGTTGAAAGTGTGGCCCGGACTTTTAGCAACCGCGACCTTTTTGCGATCACCGGCGTCCAGGCCCTGCCGATCAACACGCTCTTCCAGTTGCATGCCGCTCGTTCCCAAAGTTCTTATCAGTTGGCGGAAGCGAAGACGCTGCTGATGCTCCCGGACCTTTTTCAGTTCTTCTTGTGCGGAGAAAAGCGCGCCGAATATACCGAGGCCACGACCACGCAACTCTACTCTCTCCCCGCACGACGTTGGGCAGAGGAGCTAATGCTCCCGCTGGGGATCCCGCCTGGGATTTTCCCGCAGGTAGCGATGCCGGGAACCGTGCTAGGGCCGCTGCGAGAGACGATTTTGGCCGATTGCGGATTTCAAGACGCTTTTGCTGCAATTGCTGTCGCCTCCCACGACACGGCCAGCGCCGTCTCTGCCATCCCGCAGCTTGATGACGAGAGCGCGTTTGTCAGCAGCGGCACCTGGAGCCTGATGGGCATTGTGAGTTCAGATCCCAATGTCTCCCCGGAAGCATTCCACCTCGGCTTCACCAACGAAGGTTCCGCGGACGGGGGAGTTCTTCTCCTGAAGAATCTGACCGGTCTTTGGATATTGCAAGAATGCCAGCGGAACTGGTCGGCGGATGGCCACCACTACGACTGGACCCAGATCGGGCAAGCTGCCTCCAGCGCCACGCCGTTCCGCTGCTGGATTGATGCCAATGCTCGGGAGTTCCAGTCTCCCTGCGATATGCCGGCGGCGATCCAAGACTACTGCGCAGAAACGGGGCAGCCTGTTCCGCAAACTCCGGGGGAGATCGCCCGATGTGTTTTCGAAAGCCTGAGCTTCGGGTATCGCAAAGTTTTGGACGAACTGCAGCAACTCACGCGCCGCGATCTTCGCGTATTGCGCATTGTGGGTGGTGGAGCGCTGAACCGCTTCCTTTGCCAAATGACTGCCGATGCCACGCGTCGAAATGTCGTCGCCGGACCCGCGGAAGCCGCAGCCTTCGGCAATGTAATGGTGCAAGCGGCCGCAACCGGTCACATACAGGATCTGGCGGCAGGCAGGCAGGCCATGATGGCTTCCGTCGAGTGCCATTCCTACGAGCCGGTGTCCGCGGGCGGCTGGGAAGACGCGTATGCGCGCTTCCGGTCGTTGTTGTCGTCCGGAAAAACTGTTGCCATGTCGCACGAGTAATCAAGTTCGAGCTGTTGTTGAATTTTCGATAAACGGAGGGAATCCAGATGCCCACGTACGCACTGCCGGAATTGAAGGAAGCCGCCCGCATCTCCGCCAATGAAATTCTATTAGTAGCCAATGGCGATTTGCGCCAGTCTGCCAACAAGGTTTGCTGGCCGGCCCAGTCGGAGCTGGAACGAATGCTGACGGAATCCTTCCGCGCTGAAGGCATCACATTGCGCCGGGCCCATCCGTACGATGCCCAGCTTGGACACGGTTTTCTTTACAACCAGCGCTTGGGGATGAACGTTTTTGAAAATATCCATCCCGACGCTCCGCTGGTTGTGGCCGAAGCGGTGTGGCAATACAGCAGTCACTTGCTGGCCGGCCTGATTTCGCACAAGGGGCCAATCCTCACCGTCGCCAACTGGTCCGGACAATGGCCGGGCTTGGTGGGCATGTTGAATCTGAACGGATGTCTGCGCAAGGCTGGAGTTCCGTACAGCACGCTGTGGAGCAAAGACTTCACCGATCCCTTCTTCAAGAACGGCTTAAGGCAGTGGATCAGAGAACACGCCGTCCGCCACGACACATCGCACATTCATCCCTTCGCAATCGACCAGGTTCCGCAGGCCGAACGCGCTCTGGGGCAGACGCTCGCCAAGCGCCTCCGCTCCCACAAGGCGTTGATGGGTGTTTTCGACGAGGGATGCATGGGGATGTTTAACGCCATCATCGAAGATTCCTTGCTCAACCCCACCGGCGTTTACAAGGAACGTCTGAGCCAGTCCGCGCTCTTTGCCGCCATGCGCGAAGTGCCGGATGAGGAAGCCTTGAAGATCAGGAAGTGGCTGGACTCCAAGGGCATGCGCTTTGCGACCGGTCCGAATGAAGAAACCGACCTAACGGATGCGCAGATCCTCGACCAATGCCGAATGTACATTGCCGCCTTGCGCATGGCCGATGAATTCGGCTGTGATGCGATCGGCATCCAGTACCAACAAGGACTAAAAGATCTGGCTCCCGCTTCCGACCTGGTGGAGGGCCTGCTGAACAACGCCGAGCGGCCGCCAGCCTTCAGCAAAGATGGACGAGAGCTTTACCCCGGCAAGCCGTTGCCGCATTTCAACGAAGTGGATGAGTGCGTGGGACTCGATTCGCTCATCACCAACCGGATTTGGACAGCCATGGGTCTCGATCCTGCAACCACGCTGCACGACGTCCGTTGGGGCGAACACTACAAGGGCAACGGAGTGGACGATTTCGTCTGGCTCTTCCAGATCTCGGGCGCCGTGCCTGCTTCCCACTTGGTGGGTGGTTATGCGGGCGCAGTCAGTGAGCGGCAGCCTCCCATGTACTTCCGGCTGGGCGGCGGCACACTGAAAGGCATTTGCAAGCCGGGCGAAGTGGTCTGGAGCCGTGTGTTTGTCGAAGGCGGAAAACTTCACGTGGATATTGGGCGCGCCACCGCGATTGAACTTCCGCGAGCGGAAACCGATCGCCGGTGGCATGAAGTCACTTTCCAGTGGCCCATCATGCACGTGGTGCTGCACGGCATCACCCAAAACCAGTTCATGGCGTCTCATCCATCGAATCACGTGAACGTCGCCTATGCGCCGTCGAGCGAAGCTGCCGGCCGCGCGTTGGCGGCCAAGGCCACGATGTTTCATGAACTCGGATTGCGCGTTCATCTTTGCGGCATATCCATCGCCTAGAGGATTCGCCGGTTCAATTTTTCGTGGACGGCAAAAACAGGAGAGCACGCATGACGACAACTTCGACGGCAGTCAAACAGTACGAGATGTTCATAGACGGGCAGTTTGTGTCCGGATCCAAGTGGATCCAGGTTGAGAACCCCTCCACCCAGCAGGTAATTTCGGAAGTCGCCGAGGCATCCGCGCAGGATGTGGAGCGGGCCGTTCTCGCCGCGGAACGCGCCCAGGCGCCCTGGGCCAAGTTGCCGGCGATCCAACGGGCTGCTCATCTGCGGGAGATTTCCGCTGGGATTCGCAAGCACAAACGGCAGTTGGCTCGTGTGATTTCCGAAGAGCAGGGCAAGATACTTCCCCTCGCGGAAATCGAGGTGGATTTCTCCGCGGATTACGTGGATTACATGGCGGAATTTGCCCGCCGGTACGAAGGCAGCATCATCCAGAGCGATCGCGTCGGAGAAAACATTTTGCTCTTCAAGTCTCCGATTGGCGTTGTCGTTGGAATCCTGCCCTGGAATTTCCCCTTCTTCCTCATCGTGCGCAAAGCAGCCCCCGCGTTGGTCGCGGGCAACACGATTGTGATCAAGCCCAGCCGGGAAACCCCGAATAATGCGGCGGAGTTCGCGCGCATTGTGGCGGAAACTCCGCTCCCGCGCGGTGTCTTTAACCTGGTGAACGGAAGCGGCAGCGGCGTCGGGGGAGCGCTGGCGTCGCATCCGAAGGTGGGCATGGTCAGCCTCACCGGCAGCGTCGAAGCCGGCTCGGCCATCATGCGATCGGTAGCGCCGAATATAACCAAGATCTCCCTGGAATTGGGCGGGAAAGCGCCCGCCATCGTCATGGACGACGCCGACCTTAATCTTGCGGCGAAGGCGATTCACGCTTCTCGCGTCATCAACACCGGACAGGTCTGCAATTGCGCCGAGAGGGTTTATGTTCACAAATCGGTGGCGGAAGAGTTTCTCGCACGCATCACGGGAGCGATGCGCGCCACAAAGTACGGGGATCCTTTCGAGGCCGGCGTTGAAATGGGGCCGCTCGTAAGCAAAGCCCAACTCGACCATGTGGATGGGGAAGTGAAGCAGGCGGTGGCAGACGGCTGCAAAGTTCTGACGGGTGGCGAGCGGGATGAACGCCGCAAGGGCTACCACTACTTGCCTACGGTTCTCTCGGAGTGCCCGCAGAACGCGCGCATCATGCAGCAGGAAATATTCGGGCCGGTATTGCCCGTCGCTACATTCTCGACATTGGATGAGGCGATCGCGCTGGCCAACGATTGCCAGTACGGCTTGACCTCCTCAATTTTCACCAAGAGCCTGGATGCCGCCATGCGCGCCGCCAACGAATTGAAATTCGGCGAGACCTATGTCAATCGCGAACACTTCGAAGCGATGCAGGGATTTCATGCCGGATGGCGGAAGTCCGGGATTGGCGGGGCGGATGGACCGCGGGGTTTCGAAGAATATCTTCAGACGCGAGTCGTCTACCTGAATTACGACGTCGCCCGGCAGTGAAGGCTGCATTGCACAATGTCTTTTGAACGCTGCGGTTTCCTGGCATGAATGATTTTGTCGAGCCAACAGGAGCAGGCCTGATGCAGGCAACTGCCGTTAACGCCACTACTTTTGCAAGCGAGGGGACTAAGTCGTCCAGCGGGTTCATTCCCGCCGGCATGGCGCTTCCCTTCATTCTCGTTACCTCCCTGTTCTTCCTCTGGGGAGTGCCCAACAATCTGAATGACGTGCTGATCCGGCAGTTCATGAAATCTTTCCAGATTTCGAGATTTCAGGCTGGCTTGATTCAGTCCGCGTTCTATCTCGGATATTTTGTGCTGGCAACTCCCGCAGCGCTGTTGATGCGGCGTTTCGGGTATAAATCCGGGATCCTGTGCGGGCTTGGCCTCATGGGATCCGGGTCTCTGCTTTTCTGGCCGGCTGCTGTCGTCGGCCGCTATTGGTTTTTCCTGGGCGCGCTGTTCGTGATCGCCAGCGGCCTTTCGTTCTTGGAGACGGCTGCCAATCCCTTCATCGCCCAGTTAGGTGGTCCGGAGGGCGCTGCCCGCCGGCTCAACTTTTCCCAGGCCTTCAATCCGCTAGGCTCCATCACGGGAGTGCTGATCGGGACGGTTTTCATTTTTTCCGGCGTGGAATTGAATTCCGCGCAAATCGCTTCCATGCGCGCGGCCAATACCTACGAGAGTTATCTGAAGCACGAAACGTTGCGCGTAATCAATCCCTACCTGGCGATCGGCCTGGTCGCGTTTGCGATCGCGTTCTTGATATGGCGAACACCCTTCCCGGCGATCGCCTCGGAGAGTTCTGACGCCGCGCACGGCCATGGCAGCTTTAGGGATCTGTTGGGCTATCCGCATTTCATGACGGCAGTCGTTGCTCAATTCATGTACGTGGGCGCGCAGGTTGGAACCTGGAGTTACTTCATTCAGTATGTGCAGGATTGCGTTCACCGTCCCGAGAAGGTGGCGGGCTACTTTCTGACCGGCACGCTCGTCGCCTTTGGCGTGGGCCGATTCTCGTCCGCGGCCCTGATGCGCTACATACGGCCGAGCACACTGCTGGGCTTCTACAGCTTGGTCAATGTTGCTCTGCTGACGGTAGGCGTAGCGCGGCCTGGCTGGACCGGCCTGTGGGCGGTTTTTGCCTCCAGCTTCTTCATGTCCGTGATGTTTCCCACGATTTTTGCTCTGGGAATCCAGGGATTGGGACCGAACTCAAAGATTGCGGCTTCCATCGTCGTGATGGCGATTGTTGGAGGAGCAGCCCTCACGCCGTTGATGGGCCTCATCTCGCAGTCGGCGGGGATTGCTCTCGCGTACTGCGTGCCGCTGGGCTCCTACGTGTTCGTGGGTTTGTACGCATTCTGGGGGTCGCATCTGAGGCCATTTGGTGCTCGCGCGCATTCCTGGCAATTCTGATGGGCGCGGGATTAGCCAACTCCGCTGACGTCCCGCAGTTGCCCAGTTTTTCATTGGTTTTCGGCGAACGGGGGTTGATTTGCAGGTCTCGTTGTTTATCGCGTGTTACAACGACGCACTCTTCCCGCAAACGGGGCGGGCAGTGGTTCGAGTGTTGCGACGGCTCGGCATAGACGTCCGGTTCGACGCCCGACAGACCTGCTGCGGCCAAATGCACTGGAACACCGGGTACGCCGACGGCGCGCTTCCTCTCATTCGCAACTTTGTTCATGTGTTTCGCGACGCCGACGCTGTCGTGATCCCGTCGGCCTCCTGCGCTGCGATGATTCGCGAGTACTACGGTAAGGCCGCACAGGAAGCCGGGGATTCAACGTTGACGAAAGACGTTGAGTCCCTGCTTCCCCGCGTTTTTGAGTTTTCTGAATTTCTCGTAAAGAAGCTTGGCGTGGAGGATGTCGGAGCGTTTTTCCCGCACCGGGTCACTTACCACGCCAGTTGCCATTCGGCACGCAGTCTCAACCTGGGGGACATCCCTGTCCGGCTCTTGCGCAATGTCCGCGGGCTGGAGTATGCCGCCGAGCAGGATCCGCCCGCGTGTTGTGGCTTTGGCGGAACGTTCTCGATCAAGAATGCCGACGTTTCCTCCGCGATGCTCGTGCCTAAGATTAACTCTATCCTCAACACGAGAGCGGAGATCTGCACGGCGGTCGATAATTCCTGCCTGATGCACATTTACGGCGCGCTGCATCGCCAGCGGTCACTCGTAAAAGCTATGCATCTGGCGGAGATTCTTGCGTCAGGGGAGGGCGCGTGAAACAAGTGAACATCGGTCCCGCGCATAGCCATTCCTTTCCGGAGCGGGCGGCAGAACTGCTTTCGGATTCCCAGTTGCGCCGGAATGTCCGCCATGCCACGGATGTCATCAGCGTTAAACGGCGGAAGGTCGTAGCGGAACTTCCGGAGTGGCAGTCTCTTCGGAAGAGCGGCAGCGAGATCCGGCAGCACGTCCTCAACCACCTGGATGAATATCTTGTCCAGTTCGAGCGGAATTGCCGCGACGCGGGCGGTCAGGTCCACTGGGCAAAGGACGCCGAAGAGGCCAGGCAGATCATTCACCAGCTTGTCCTCGCCAATGGATCCAGAGAGATCCTGAAAGTCAAATCCATGACCACGGAGGAGATCGGGCTCAACCGCTTCCTGCAGGCGGAAGGATTTCAGGTGTACGAAACCGATCTTGCGGAACTCATCCTGCAACTCGGAGCCGAAGAGCCATCCCATCTCGTAGTCCCGGCGCTGCACAAGAATCGTGAACAGGTCCGCCAAATCTTTGCCGACAAGATGAATCTGCCCGGGATCGGGGACTCTCCCGAGGATTTGACAAGCGCCGCGCGCGCCTTTCTGCGCGAAAAGTTTCTGCGTGTTCCGGTGGCCATCAGTGGAGCGAATTTTCTGATTGCGGAAAATGGAGCGGTCTGCATCGTCGAATCCGAAGGCAACGGGCGCATGTGTCTGACACTGCCTCGGCTGCTCATCACGCTGGCGGGCATTGAAAAGGTCATCCCTTCATTTCGCGACCTCGAAGTATTTCTCCAGACGCTTCCCCGCTCCGCGACCGGCGAGAGGATGAATCCCTACAACTCCATCTGGACAGGAGTTCATTCCGGCGACGGTCCCTCTGCGTTTCACGTCGTATTACTCGATAACGGACGCAGCCGGATTTTGCGCGATCGGGTCGCGAGGCAGACCTTGCGTTGCATCCGCTGCGGAGCCTGCCAGAACGCCTGTCCGGTTTATCGAGAAACCGGTGGACACGCCTACAGCTCGGTCTACGCCGGACCTATTGGGGCGATTCTCACCCCGCAACTCCGAGGATTCCAGCAAGCATCGACCCTCCCCTACGCATCTTCGCTTTGCGGGGCATGTTATGAAGTGTGCCCGGTGAGCATCGACATCCCCGAAGTGCTCTTGCATTTGCGAAGCGGTATCGTGAGGGAACAACAGAAGACCCTGTCCGGACAACTGGGAGTGTGGAACGTGGGGATGAAACTCGCATCGTTCGCAATGCGAAGTCCCTGGCGATTCCTTTTGGCCCTCAGAGTGGCGCGTGTTCTCCAACGCTGGTTTCTAGGAAGAAGTGGTTACATCGAGCGTCTTCCATTCTTCTTAAGCGGGTGGACTGCAACGCGGGACCTTGTTCCTCTGGCGCATCAGTCCTTCCGGGAGTGGTGGGCGGAACATGAGACGGGGAGGCAGAGGCCATGAATCGCCCCGATTCCCGCGAGGAGATCCTGACCGCGATCCGCCGCTCATTGGGCCCTCCGGTCAACGTCCAGTCATCCGCGGAACAGGAATATGGCAAACTTGCGCGAAGTTATCTTTCCCAACCGGAATATGAGCGGCAGCCGGCATGGGAACTATTCCGCGAGAGACTGCGCGAGTACGACGTCGTCGTGACCATGTGCCGCGAGCCCGAGATTCGGGTCAAGGTCGCGGAAGCATTCGATGCGCGAGGATTGCATCGAATTGCTTGTCCGAAGGGAGTGCCTGCGGCCTGGCTGCCGGCCGGCCCGGAGTACCTTCCCGGCGAAATCATGACCAACCTTGAGCTGGATCGGTGCGATGGCGTAATCACGGGCTGCACCGTGGCGATTGCCGAGACGGGAACGATTGTCTTGCAGCATGGAGAACAGGCCGGCCCTCGACGTCTCACACTGCTGCCGGACTTTCATCTGTGCGTTGTCTTGCCCGGCCAGCTTGTCCACTCTGTGCCGCAAGCATTTGCCCGTTTGGCGCCGGTTTCCACATCACCCCTTACCTTGATCTCCGGACCCTCCGCTACGGCCGACATTGAAATGACGCGCATCCGCGGCGTCCACGGTCCGCGCAACCTCGAGGTGATTTGCGTTACAAATTCCTTTGAAGAAGACCCGTCCTCAGCAGTCCCACGTACATGACGAGTAAACAGAGCCGCCAGTGCGTCCAAACGCCGTTTGCGAAACTTCGCCGAAAAACTCTTTTCGTATCAGAACATCGCTTCAACGATGCCGCAAGCCTCTCGAAATTAAACGCCAATTTAGGGTCTGGGCGTCGACATCCGATCTTTTCCGCATGCCTCGGGAGGGCCACATGTTGGAATTCCGCGCCGATGCCTTCAACGTTCTCAATCATTCCGCCTTCGCCAATCCAAACAACACCGCTGTGGACAATGGCCCTATTAACATAACCTCGACGATAACTAACCAGACCTTTACTGTGGACGCGCGTGCGTTCCAGTTCAGTCTAAAATACTCTTTCTAAGCATCGTCGGCGGGGATGGCTGGAGTTATCAGCCGTCCCTCGCCGAAGGTTTCTTTTTCTACTTTCTCCAAACGGTGGCGAAGGACACATTCGAATTGACAGCTTTGCGCCGGTGACCGCTTCGCGCATTCGGCTGAATATCCTTTCCTCTGCCGTGGAAGCGCGTCTCCGGGAATTCCAGGGTATTTAACGCCGGGAATCGTGGAGAAAGACCAAGAACAGGTTTCGGGGGAATTTATGTCGAACTGGACACGTCGCGGGCTTTTGAAAGCAGGTTTAGCAGCTTCCGCCAGCGCAGCGATTACGAAAGGTGCTTCTTTCGCAAGACTTTCTCCGGCAGGTGCTGAGGCAGTGGAATATTCGCCAGAGGAAACGCCGCCTTCCGTGTTGCACTCGCAAGACGCAGAATCGCAAGCCCTTTCTCACCGGGAACGGCTTCTGCTGGATTCCGGATGGCACTTTCACTTGGGGCATGCAGACGATCCCGAGCGCGATTTCGGTTTCGGACATGGGAGGCAGTTTGCCAAGGTGGGTGGCTTCTTCAAACCCAGCCGCGAAAACTTTGACCTCTCCGGCTGGCGGGCAATCGATCTGCCCCACGACTGGGTGGTCGAGTTGCCATTCGAAAATGCGAAGCGGCTTATCGAGTACGGATCCAAGCCGCTGGGCCGGGCGTATCCGGCGACCAGTATCGGCTGGTACCACCGGGCGTTTGAGCTTCCAGCAAGTGATACGGAGCGCCGGATTTCCATCGAATTCGATGGCGTGTTTAGGGACTGCATGGTGGCTCTTAATGGACACTTTCTTGGACGGAATCTGAGCGGGTACGCGCCTTTCCGATTTGATGTCAGCGACGTCGCCAACTATGGCGGCAAGAACATCCTGGTTGTGCGAGTGGATGCTACCGAGAATGAGGGTTGGTTTTACGAGGGAGCCGGGATTTACCGCCACGTCTGGTTGGTCAAGACCGATCCGGTACACGTGGCGCAGTGGGGGACCGCTGTGACCTGCGATGTGAAACCCGACGGTGCGAGCATCACGATACTCACAGAGGTGGAAAACGAGAGTAGCACCGAGCAGGTCTGCAAGGTCGGATCGAGCATTCTCAGTCCGACTGGGGTTATCGTGGCAACGGTAGAAAGTGCATCGGTCCGAGTGCCCGCCGGGAGTCGTCACTCCTTCACTCAGCAGGCTATCGTTCCCCGACCGATACTGTGGTCGGTCGAGTCGCCACAGCTGTATCGTCTCGGGACCACGATCATGGCAGGAACTACCGGGATCGACCGGTACGACACCACCTTCGGAATCCGCACCATCCATTTCGACCCCAAGGATGGATTTTTTCTGAATGGAACAAGGCTCGAGCTGAAAGGAACCTGTAACCATCAGGACCACGCTGGCGTTGGAGTGGCGTTACCAGATCGTTTGCAGGCCTTCCGAATCGAGAAGCTCAAGGCGATGGGATCGAACGCCTACCGGACTTCGCACAACCCGCCAACACCTGAACTGCTCGACGCTTGCGACCGGCTGGGCATGCTGGTGCTGGATGAAACGCGAATGTTCTCGTCCAACGAAGAGGGTTCGAGCGAACTCGAGCGCATGATTCGCCGCGATCGCAACCACCCGTCCGTTTTCAGCTGGTCTTTGGGAAACGAGGAGTGGGCGGTGCAGGGCGAGGAGCGTGGCCGGAGGATCGCGGAGTCGATGCGGCAACTGGCGCACCGTCTCGACCCGTCGCGTCCGGTGACCGTAGGAATGGATAGCGGATATTCGGCCGGGGAAGGCATAACTCGGTCTGTCGATGTGCAGGGGTTCAACTACCAGCGGGAGGACATCGACGCCTTTCACCGGAACTTTCCAACGCGACCGACCATGGGCACGGAGACCGCCAGCACTTACTCCACGCGAGGAATCTACGCAAACGATGAGGTTAAAGGATATGTCAGCGCCTACGATGTGAACCGTGCCGACTACGCCGCCACGGCAGAGCAATGGTGGAGTTTTTTCGCCGAGCGCCAGTTCCTCGCTGGCGGATTTGTGTGGACCGGATTTGACTATCGCGGTGAACCTTCCCCCTATGGTTGGCCCTGCATCAGCTCGCACTTCGGAGTCTTGGACACCTGCGGCTTCCCGAAAGATAACTACTTCTACTATCAGGCATGGTGGGGAGCGAATCCGGCGTTACATCTGTTTCCCCATTGGAATTGGCCCGGTAAGGAGGGCCAGGAAATTGCCGTCTGGTGCCACACCAATCTGGACAGTGTTGAGCTGTTCCTGAACGGGCTCAGCTTAGGAGCGAAAACAGTTCGCCGGAACTCTCACGTGGAGTGGAAAGTGAAGTACGCCCTCGGTGTGCTCGAAGCGCGAGGCTCAAGTAATGGAACAACTGTGCTCACGGCCAGGTGTGAAACAACGGGGTCGCCAGCAAAAATCGTCTTGCGTCCAGACAGGCAGGAGATTGCTGCCGACGGCGAAGATCTTACCGTTATCGCAGCCGAGGTGGTAGATGTACACGATCGCATAGTACCGACGGCCTCCAACGAAATCAGTTTCGAGACTGCGGGCCCCGGACGGCTGCTTGGCGTAGGCAACGGCGATCCGAGCTGCCATGAGGCCGATGAGCCCTTTTCGTCGACAGAAGGCAAGCGCAGTGCCTTCAACGGGTTGTGCATGGCAATTGTGCAGGCGCTAAAGCAACCGGGGAGTATTCGAGTTTCCGCATCATCGCCAGGACTGAAGAGTGTTTCGGTTGTGATCGAGGCCACCCGAGCAAGATTGCGCCCGGCAGTGATCTGAAGGGTGCGGACATCTCAACAAGGCAAGATTCGTAGGAGACACCACGCAACTGCTAGTTCACCGTACGATAATCTCATTGAGTAGATTGGAACGGGTGTTGTCGCTGTATTTCAGAATATTATCGGCACCCCCTTATGTCGTGGCGCCACCGGCAACGCCAATTGGGCCATGATAGTCCCATTTATTCGCGGCCAAGCGTGCTGAACATCTATCTCACCTCGTCAACGTCACTTCCCGCGCTGAGCGAGATCTCTCCCATGCCTACGGGGAACGCGACATCGGCTTGCCAGCCCTTCCGCATATGCCTCAGAGTCGCTAGATTCCTGGCCGGTTCTCCGATAGTGTTGGGCGTAGGCTGCGACTTAGTATTCGGCTTCAAGCCGTGCCTGTGGTTTGGGCGATTGCGCCCAACAGATCGAGATTGCACAGAGCGCTTGGGCCAAAATGAATACCAGCTTCATGCCGCTTTACCTCGCAGAGCCTCGGCGCTGTACTGCTGCGCGTCATAGATCAAACTGGCAAACCCATCCCGCAAGGGCAGCTTGCGTCGATCAGCCTCGGTTTTAGCCAGCAACGGCAGCAGAATGTCTCTCATCTCCGGCGTAATTTGTTCACTTCCCAGAACTTTGAGTGCCTGCGCGAGATCGAGAATCTCTGAGACAGAGGGCGGTTTCTCCAGGCTCCAGCCACGCAAAGCCTTGGCGAGTCCCGCCATACCGGCATGGAATTCGTGGCTTGAATCCCACGTCCTCAGTGCAACAATCTCTGCTTCTCGCTCCGCGGTAGGGTTTCAACAGGAAGATAGGAACTCCGCCGGCGCAGGGGATCGGCATTGACTTCCATGATGCGGGCTTTTCGCTCGGCACTTTCCCAGCTACGCGTCTTGGCCGGTATGCGAACAAACTTCCCGGTGGGCAATGTGCCGTTAATCCGTTTGGGACAATGGCATCTGCGATGATTACTGTCCGCCTGTGTGCAGGGCGGATATTGGCGAGTATAAGCGCTCAGCATGTGCCTCCAGACCGGGCGTTGCAGATTACGCTCGGCCGAGGGGGCACTGTACGATTATTGTACGATTCGCGCAAACCACTCAGAACATGCGTGTTTCCAGGGGCTTGAAATGGTGGAGCTAGTCGGGCTCGAACCGACGACCTCATCGTTGCGAACGATGCGCTCTCCCAGCTGAGCTATAGCCCCACACGGGGGGCGTTTTTACTTTTTTGATTTTACCAGCCGTCGCTCGATTTCGCCTACACACGTGATTCTGTAGTCGTGTCCGCCGCGTCGTTGAATCACTCCACGCATTGAATCATCAAAACATTGAGGGCTCAAAGCGGTGAGCGCCTGAAATCGAAGGCTATAATTTGATTGTGAGTTCTTCCAAGGTAAAGCAAGTGGCGTCCGCGGACTTCCCTACGCGCTGGGGACATTTCCTGATTCACGGGTTTACGACGAGGGCGTCGGCATCGGGCGACGGCGCCAAGACCGAAGAGGCGGTGGCGCTGGTGATGGGCGAGGTGCACTCCGGGTCGCCGCTGGTGCGCATCCACTCGCAGTGCCTGACCGGCGACGTATTTGGCTCGCTGCGCTGCGATTGCCGCCAGCAACTTGAAATGGCGCTCTCAATGATCGCCCAAGTGGGGGCGGGCGTCCTTATCTATGAACAGCAGGAGGGCCGCGGCATTGGGCTTATGGCGAAGCTGCAAGCCTATGCGCTTCAGGACAGCGGACTCGACACGGTGGAAGCCAACGAACGTCTCGGGTTCAGGGCCGACCATCGCGAGTTCCTCATGCCGGTCGAGATCCTGAAAGCGCTCGACATTAAGCGGGTCCGTCTGCTCTCGAATAATCCCGATAAAGTCGCCGCGCTGGAGAACGCCGGTATCCAGGTGACCGAGCGCGTACCGTGCGAAGTCGCGCCCACCGAACACACGGAAGAATATTTGAAGACGAAGCAGGAAAAGCTGGGGCACTTGTTTACGAGTCGCAAGGGGCGGCATTAAAGGGATCAGTATTCAGTCCCGCAGCAACTGACTTAATCCATCCCGATTCTTGATCGGCAGTCCGTGCAGCGCGGCTCGCGCCAGCGCCACATAAACCTCGCGAGCTTCGGGATTCTTCTTCAGCGCCGCCAGGTGTCTCGCCACCGTCTCCGCGTCTCCGCGAACCAGCGGGCCGCTAAAAGACAGCGCCGGACCGAGGCGCGAGTAGTTCGCCAAAGTCTGCTGGATGATGGGCAGGCTTTTGCGGCGCGCGTCCTCGCGCGTGAGTCCGGCGGCGCGAGCGGCTTCTTCCAGCGTCACGAGAAACGCCAGCAGCAGCGGCGAGGTCAGAGTGGCCCACGCGTGGTACGCAGCTTTGCGCGACGCAGGCAATCGAAAACTCTCGCCGCCCAACTCGCGGACGATCCGGCGTGCAACTCGCGTAGCTGCATCATCGCCTTCCATCGCAAAAGGCACACCCTGCAAAGAAGGACGCGCTCCGGCAACGAACGTCATCAGCGGATGCACCGACGCGACCGCGGCGCCTGCTTTCCGCAGAGGCTCGAGTTCTCGGCTGGAGAGCGCTCCGCTGGAGTGGAAGGCGAAACGAATTTTATTTTTCTTGCTGGTAGCCGCGCGCGCCGCCAGACGATCCGCCACAGCCGAAGCCGCGCCGCGAATCTCACGGTCGGGGACGCAGAACCAGAGCACGGTGGCGTCCAGCGCGGCAGAATTTGCGGTGACTACCTGCGCGCCGACCTTCGCAGCGAGCGTGCGCGGGCACCGGCGCGACTGAAGCGAATTGCGCGCAACGATCTCGGTAATAGTGAAACCGGCGTCGTCGAGCGCCGCGGCCAGAGAAGTCGCCAGGCTGCCGGCTCCGACGATGGCCACGATGGGCTTTCTGGTCATTATTCTTTTGGTCGTTATTCTTTTAGTCATTGGTTTTCGGCTCACGGGCGCAGCATACCTTATATTGTTGTCATGGCGAAACCATCAGGAACGAAATCGAAGCAAGCCCGCGTCCTCTCTTCCCGCGTCAGTTACCGGGGCCCGGTGTTCAGCGTCACCACGGATGAAGTGGAAGAGCCTGGAGGGGTGCGCGCCCGCCGCGATGTCATACGGCATTCCGGCTCCGTCGTTGTTCTGGCTGTCGATGTTCGGGCCGTCGATGACTCGGCGAAAGCGGCCCGCAAAGCCGAGCCGCGCATCTTGCTCGAACGCCAGTATCGCCACGCCGCGCAGTCGATGATGTGGGAGCTGCCCGCCGGACGCATCGACGATGGCGAAACGGCGCTCACCGCCGCCAAGCGCGAGTTGCTTGAGGAAACCGGCTACACCGCCCGCCAGTGGAAGAGAATTTTGCATTTCTACGCAAGCCCCGGTTTTCTCGACGAAACCATGACCATCTACCTGGCCCAGGGCCTCCAGGCCGGCAAAGCCCAGCCCGAGGCCGACGAGAGGATCGCAACCAGGTTTTTCACTTTATCGGAGGCGAAGCGGATGGCGCTCAATGGACGCATCCGCGATGCCAAGACGATCTGCGGTATTCTGTGGCTGGCTCAGATGGCGCGACCAGCGCGGTAGAAGAGGCTGCGGGAAAGACTGAATCTGCCCAGGAAGAACACCTCAGGGGCTAAAGCCCAGGCCGATTTCACACGGATTACGCGGCCCTGAAGGGCCGCTCTTCCACGGTGACCCCACAATCAGAGTTTTTCCGCAGCCTGAGATACCCGCCCGGTAACCATCTCGTCACTCCCGGGGGCCTGCCTGCCATCTGCGGCTGTGTGATTGCAATCCTTGACAGTCCACGCGGCGAGCAGCACAATTCCTACACATTTTTTGCGGGCTTTGGAATCGCGCCTTTTCGGAGGAATCCGCAAGAAATGAGGGGGCGCACGTGGAACGTTTGAAAGGCACCGTCAAGTGGTTCAACAACGCCAAGGGATACGGCTTCCTCGGCCGCGACGATGGACCGGATGTATTCATTCACTACAGCTCAATCACCACCGAGGGCTACAAGAGCCTGCAGGAGGGCGATAAGGTGGAGTTTGAGATCGTCCAGGGACAGAAAGGGCCGCAAGCGGCCAATGTAACCAAGGTCCCCTGATCGGATTTTCCTGACTAGGTTTTCCGGACCAAGCTGTGTGCACCACGACGCCCGCGCTGGCTGTGTCCTCCGGCGTCTGCGAGCTGCCTGCTGCGCCACTTTCTTCAGCGTTACAATCGTTCTCTCAGGTTAACGACTCTGGATGGACAACAAGGCCATCGCCGGAATTCTCTACGAGACTGCCGATCTGCTGGAGATCGACGGTCAGGACTCGTTTCGCGTGCGTTCCTATCGCAACGCTGCGCAGGCCATTGAAGCGCTGCCGCAACAGGTGGCCAACTTGATCCAGGAGCCGAAAAAGCTTCTCGAAGTGCCGGGTATTGGCAAAGGCATGCTGGCCAATCTGCAGATGCTTTTCAAAGATGGCAGCATCGAAGCGCACGCCGAGCTCCTGAAAAAATACCGCCCTTCGATGCTCGAACTGCTCAAGATTCAGGGGCTCGGGCCGAAGACGATTGCCTTGATTTGGAGCGCTTATCAGGTCAGCGACCTCGAGGGCGTGGAGAAGTTGGCGCGCGAAGGCAAGATCCGCACGCTGCCGCGCATGGGCGAAAAGCACGAACTCAAGCTGCTCAAGGCGATCGAAGACTATCGCCGCATTGCGGGACGATTCCTGCTCGACACCGCCGAAGAGCTGGCGGAAAAACTGGTGGAGCATCTGCTGGCTGCTCCGGGCATCGAGAAAGTTACGCCCGCCGGATCGTTGCGCCGCGGACGCGAAACCGTCGGCGACCTCGACATCCTCGTCACCGGCAAGGCCTGCATCGAGGCAGAACCGCGGCAGAAAATCATCGAACATCTGCTCCGCTTCCCCGGCCTGATGGACATCATCGCGCAAGGAGACAACAAGGTCAGCTTCCGCCACCGCAATGGCATGCAGGTGGACGTGCGCCTGCTGCCTCCCGAGTCGTTCGGAGCGGCCATGCAATATTTCACCGGCTCCAAGGCGCACAACGTAGCCTTGCGCCAGCGCGCGCTCAAAATGGGATTCACGCTCAACGAATATAGCCTCGCTAAGGTCGAAGACGAGAAACCTGTCGCCCGCAAGACCGAAGAAGAAATTTACGCCAAGCTCAAGCTCGACTTCATCCCTCCCGAACTGCGCGAGAATCTGGGAGAGATCGAGGCCGCTGCCGGACACACGCTGCCCGTGCTGCTCGAACTATCCGACATCCGCGGCGACGTGCACATGCACACCGTCGAAACCGACGGCCGCAACACCATTGAAGAGATGGCCGAAGCCGCGCGGGAACGCGGCTACGAGTACATGGCCATCACCGATCACTCGAAAAATCTCGCCTTCGCCAACGGCCTCACCGACGAACGCGCGCTCGCGCACATCGAAAGAATCCGGGCGGTCGAAAAAAAGATGAAAGGCATCCGCATTTTCGCAGGGATCGAAGTTGACATTCTGGGCGATGGCTCGCTCGATCTCTCCGACTCGGTGCTCGAACAGATGGACATCGTCATCGCCAGCGTGCACTCGCAGTTCAACCAGGATCGCGCCACCATGACCGATCGACTGCTGAAGGCCATCGCCAATCCCAATACCTCGCTGATCGGGCATCCCACCGGACGCCTGCTGCTGCGCCGCGACGCCTACCAGTTCGATCTCGACGCGGTTCTCAAAGCGGCGGCCAAACACAAAGTGGCGATGGAGCTGAACTCCTATCCCGATCGGCTCGACCTCAGCGACGTTCATCTGCGTCTGGCCAAACAACATGGCGTGAAAATCGTCATCAACACCGATTCCCACCACACTTCGCACATGGAGAAAATGCGCTACGGAATTCTGCAGGCGCGGCGGGCCTGGCTCAAGAAGGAAGATGTGCTGAATACCTTGCCTGTTGCGAAGTTTGCCCGGGCCATGAAGAATGCCGGGTAGCGAGGGGGGATGGCAGGGCAGTAGTGGGAAAAAGTTTACCCACGCCGCAGGCGAGTCCCTTCCTCATTTTTGGTAACCAACTTGGGCGTTCCCCCCTGAGCTCAAGTGCAGTCAATGGGATACAGACATTGAGACCCTCCGACTTTGGACTCCATGTTGCTCCTTTTAAGCCGCGCTGGACCGTCGCCCGGGGACTCCAGCGATTCGTCCGGATCGACGACCGGTGTGAGGTTGTGTCAATATTTAGTCAGCGGCATCACGAGTTGTAATTCCCCTGCAACAAGACGTATTTAGGCTGGTGTGGCAGCCGGAAAACGCATGGTTAACAAGAAAGTGGTCATCATTGGAGGCGGGCCGACGGGGCTTGGAGCGGCCCATCGTCTCCACGAACTCGGATACGACAACTGGGTGCTTTACGAAAAGTCCGACGACGTCGGCGGACACTCTAGCTCGCATGTGGATCCCCAGGGATTTGTCTGGGATGAGGGCGGACACGTGATCTTTTCGCATTATCCCTATTTCGACAAACTGATCGACGACATGCTGGGGAAGGAAGTGCACGAGCGGATACGCGAGAGCTGGGTGTACTTGAAAGATGTCTGCGTGCCTTATCCGTTTCAGAACAACCTGCGGTACTTGCCGAAGCCGCTCCAAGTAAGTTGCCTGATGGGCGCGGCCAAGGCTGCGGCCAGCCGGAACGGTGACGCGGCGAATTTCCGTGAGTGGACGCTGTACACGTTCGGCGAGGGCATCGCCGAAGCTTTCATGTTCCCTTACAACTCCAAAGTCTGGACCACACCGCCGGAGCGCATGTCGAAGAGATGGATTGCCGAGCGCGTGTCAGTGGTGGACTTCAAGCGCCTGCTCGAAAATGTCCTCTACGAAAAGGACGACGTGGCCTGGGGCGCGAACAATAAGTTCCGCTTTCCGCTGCACGGCGGCACGGGGGAAATCTACCGGCGCATGGCGCGGCGATTTGCGGACAAGGTGCGGACCGGGAAAGAGCTGGTCGAGGTCGACACGGCGCAGCGCAAAGTTTCATTTCGCGACGGCACCGGCGACAGTTACGACGCGCTGATCTCAACCGCGCCGCTCGATTTGCTGGCTGGCATGCTGAAGCCCGCCGACACGAGACTGCGCGAGGCCGCGGCGTTGCTCGAACACAATGATCTGCTCGTCCTGGGGATCGGATTGAGAAGGAAGATCGACACCGGCAAATGCTGGGTATATTTTGCGGACCCGGAAATGCCGTGCTATCGGGCCACGTTTTTCTCGCACTACTCGCCCTTTAACGTCCCCAACGGCGACACCGAGCAGTACAGTTCGCTGATGTGCGAGATGTCGGTTCCGCTGGGACAAACGGTGGATGTCGAGCGTACGTATGAACAGATGCTCGCCGGGCTAATCCGTTCGAAAATACTCGACGAATCAGACCGTTCGCGCATCATTTCGCGCTACCACCGCCTGGTGAGGTATTCCTATCCGATTCCGACGATCGATCGCGATCGGGCGCTCGTCATTCTGCAGCCAGCGCTGATGCAACAGGGGATTTACTCCCGCGGACGCTTCGGCGCGTGGCGCTACGAAATCGGAAACATGGATCATTCGGTTATGATGGGCGTGGAAGCTGCCAATCACGTCGTGAGTGGAGAGAAGGAACTGGTTTTTTACAGTTCTTAATGGAACCAACTATGGGAAGCCAGCAGCCACAACCAGCGCCGCGGGTAAGCATCATCATCCCGTCGTACAACACCGCTCATCTGATCGCGGCGTGTCTGGATTCGGTATTTGCCCAGAGCTTTCAGGATTTCGAAGCCATCGTGGTCAACGACGGTTCGCCGGATACCGCCGAACTGGAGAAGGTGCTGCAGCCCTACCGGGATCGCATGGTGTACATCAAGCAGTCGAATAAGCGGGCGGCGGGAGCGAGAAACACGGCGATCGGGAGAGCGCGGGGCGAATTTCTGGCGTTTCTCGATAGTGACGACACGTGGTTGCCCAACCATCTGGAATCGCAGATGAAGCAATTCGAGGTGGACCCGGCGCTGGGGCTGGTATATGCGAACGCCGTCCTCATTGGAGACCCTGCACGGCAGATTGAATTCATGGAGAAGTGCCCTTCCGCGGGCGAAGCTGGATTTGAAGCGCTGGTGGTGGAACGGTGCCAGATCCCGGTTTCGACGGTGGTGGCGCGCAAGGCAGCGATCGTGAAGGCGGGAGGGTTCGACGAAAGCCTGGCGCGCTGCGACGACTACGACATGTGGCTGCGCACCGTGTTTTATGGCGGCCGAGCCGGCTACAACCGGCAGGTACAGGCGCGCCTGGCGGACGGACGCCCGGGGTCGCTGGGCGTGTCGCGCGCCAGGATGGCGGAGGCGTACTGGTTGATCCTGGAGAAAGCCGACCAGAAGCTGCCTTTGAGCGCGGCGCAGCGGAAACTAGTACGGGAGCGAGCCGCCAAGATTCGCGCACAGTACTTGCTCGAAGAGGGAAAGAACCATCTTTCCGCGCGAGATTTTGCCAAGGCTCGTGAACGATTCTCGGAAGCGAACCACTACCTCCGCCGAGCGAAATTGAGTCTCGTGCTATTCGGGCTGAAGGTGGCGCCGAATGCGACGAGCCGGCTGTTTGCATTCTGGACCGAGCGGCATAACGGGGCGCCGGCTGGAGGCCGTTAAGGCGGTTTCAAGGAAAGTGTAGTCCGGCGTGCTTCAGAGTGGGTTGCGGTAGAAGGGAAAAGCTCGAACCACCGAGGACACAGAGGAGCATAGGGGAAACCTTAGCGGCGCGAAGGGCTGGTTCTGGAATCGGCACGCCGCTCTCTGGTGCGGATGGCAGCCCACGATATCTGTGAAACGGGCATAGCATGAAGAGGTTCGACTTATGATACAGAGGCTGATCCGCGGAACGCGGCTGGTGCTGGGCCTGCACCACCCAGGACGCAATCTGGCGGTGTGGCCGGATGACGTATTCATTGTTTCTTTTCCGAAGTCGGGCAATACCTGGACCCGGTTTCTGATCGCCAACCTGGTGTATCCCGAGACGCCGGCGGATTTTTCCAACATCAACCGGCTGACGCCGGATCCGGAGGCGTCCTCCAAGCGGGAACTGGCGCGGATGCCGCGGCCGCGGATCATCAAGAGCCACCAGTATTTCGATCCCCGCTACCCACGGATCATTTACATAGTGCGGGACCCGCGGGATGTGCTCCTGTCGCTTTACCACTTTGACCGCAAGTGCCGCGTGATCGACGACCAGTATCCGCTGGAAAAATACGCCGCCGGTTTCATAGCGGGAGAAGGCGGCCCGTACGGCTCGTGGGGAGAGAATGTAGCATCCTGGCTGGCGACCCGGCACCGCCGCCCGGGGTTTCTTTTGCTGCGCTACGAGGACATGCTTGCCAATACCGCGCAGGAATTGACGAAGACGGCAGTTTTCCTGGGCATCGATCCCGATCCGGAGCGGATCGCAAGCGCAGTACGCCGGAGCGAAGCCAGCGCCATGCGCAAGCTGGAAAAATCGCAAGCCATGCAGTGGAGTTCGACGCGGGAGACGCGCCAGGACATTCCTTTTGTGCGGGCCGCCAAATCCGGAGGCTGGCGCACCGAGTTGCCGGAAGCGGCCACCGCGCAACTGGAAGCGCAATGGGGACAGCTAATGGTTTATCTGGGGTATGAGCTGCTGTTTCCCGAAAAAGAGGCGAACTTCGATTTGCGGTTTACCGAAACCGTGTTGAACGGACCGAGGTGAACTCCATGTTTCGGGCGTTCAAAGAGAAGATGAAGCGTCGCGTCCGGTATCACCTGAACCGACAGCTCTCCGAAGCGGCGAAGGACATCGAACTTGCGCGCCAGTTCCGGGCAGCACAGGAATCCGCCGAGTTCGCCGACCAGCACATGACGATGGCGAAGAGCTATGCGGACAAGTTCGCTTTGCTGAAAGCCGCCATGGGGCAGGTGGAGATTCAGGGATTATATTGCGAGTTTGGCGTCTATCGCGGGGAGACAATCAACTTCATAGCATCTCTGGTTAGCGGAGAAGTTCACGGCTTCGATTCGTTTGAGGGCCTGCCCGAGGATTGGAAGCAAGGCCATGAGAAGGGAACGTTTGCATTGGCGTCGTTGCCTGAGGTGCAGCCCAACGTGCGGCTGCACAAGGGGTGGTTTGAAGACACGATACCGACCTTTCGCGAACAGCATCCGGAGCCGATAGCTTTCCTGCACCTGGATGCCGACCTCTACAGTTCGACACGGACAGTGTTTGAGCTGCTGGGAGACGGGATAGTTGCCGGCACCGTAATTGCGTTCGACGAATTCTTCAATTATCCAGGCTGGAGCGAAGGGGAAATACCATGTTCCGCATTCTTGTTTCGAATCACAGCGCTGCCGCCGTTGAAGCAGACCGTGATCGGAGAGGTAGGCTTTTCCCGACCGCCAGTCCAGGGGTGACCTTGGCCGGCGCTTTCGTGGTTTTGTCGTTCTGCATTGTGTTCATGCGGCCATGGTGGAACCGCTACCTCGGCCTGACCAATGAAGGCTGGCTCCAGTTCTTCGGCTTGCGGATCCTGCAAGGTCTGGTGCCTTACCGCGATTTTTATTTCCATGTGCCACCCGGTCAAGCGCTAACCATGGCCGCTCTCACTTCGGTATTTGGCGACCGAATCGTGGTTGGGGAGATGTTTGGCCTGATCGCAGCACTGATTCTTTTTTTGGTTCTGTATCTCTGGCTGGCTCGCATCTTTCCCGCATTCTGGTCGGTTGTCGCCGTCATTAGCGCCGCGGCTATTTATCTCGGTAGTTCAGGTGAGCCGCTGGGTGGCGTGCACATAGCGTCCATCTTGTATCCAGTTTTGGCGTTTCTGGCGGCCACTTTTGCCCTTGATCAAGACGGCGGCGGCCTGCTGTCGCTCTCCCTCGCCGGTTTCCTGGCCGGAGTGTCCCTTGCAACAAAGCAAACCGCCGGCGTCGCCACAACCCTTTCGTTGGGGATGGTAGTTCCGGCAATCATCGCAATGCGGGGTCGTTGGTGGCATGGCGTGCGTGCGGCGATCGTGCTTGCGATCGGTTGGGTGGTGCCGGTCGCGTCGACCTGCGCATGGCTTGCGGCGCATGGCGCTCTGCGCGACTTCTTGTCGGACGCGTTTCTGCATGGCGCGTCCAGCAAAGGCTCACTGGCATCGTTGCTGGAGCGCCAGGTAGTCGGCATTGCAGGCAGCCACAACTTGAGGATCTGTGCTGCGCTGGCACTCGCCGCCACACTATTGCTGGCCTCCGTATATCAGCGCGGCGGTACCGCAAGCCGGGCGTGGCCGCAACGGACTACCTTGCTACTCATTTTGGCCTTTGGGGCAATAGCAACGGGCGTGGTCGTTGCCGTTGAACACCTGAATGCTCTTCCCTACGGGCTTCAGCGGCCCGGCATCGTGTTGCGCAACGCACCGCTTTTTTTTGGTGAACTGGGGAGTCTGATTCTGCTCCTTCACTATGGATGGCTGTTCCTTCGCCGCCGGTTGAGCTGGCTTGAGGAACAATACCTGCTGGCAAGCGCAGCGGCATTCGTCTACGCGTTTGTTTCCTCGTTCTCGTGGGCGACTGCGGAGAGCATGCTCGTGCCCGCCTTTCCCTTTGTATTTGCGTTTGCGCTTTCGAATGTGCGCAGTGACAGAGCAGGACGCCTCGTGCAGGCAGCGACCATCGTTCTGGTGTTGTTTTGTGTGGCCACGGCGGCCGGCCTGAAACTGCAATCGCCCTTTACCTGGGCGGACTGGCAGGAAGGCAATGTGCGAAGGGCAACCGTGGAGCCCAACTTCCCGGAGCTTCGCGGAATCAGGGTCACGCCTGAGACGGATCGTTTTCTCGAACGCGTGGTTGCGGATATCCAACACAACTCCCGGCCCGATGAACCGGTGGCTGAGTTTTGTTGCATGCCGATCCTTTATTTGTTGGCACACCGTGCACCGGCAACGTTTGCATATGTCCACTATATTGACGTGACTCCGGATGACGTGTACCGGGCCGATGCGGAAAGACTTGAAACAAATCCGCCAGCAGTGGTGGTCACCTTGGAACGATCCGAAGAAGAGGTGCGGGAAGGAGAGATCAACTTCCGCGGCGGTAAGCCGAGCGGCGAAAGAACGTTATGGACAGTGTTGCGGAACCTCGGCCCGGGGTATCGCTTGGCAGATATTCTCACCACGCCCAACACTAATAAGCGCGTGGAGGTGTGGGTCAGGCAAGACCGCTGAAGCGCCTTCCAGCGTTGCGATGGTGCGGTGTGAGCAAGAAAAACAGCCCTTCATGGAGTTCTGTGGAGAGCGCCATGCGGAGGTGCGCTATCTGGGATTCGCGCGACGGGATGAACAGGTGGTGGCGAAGATCGCCAGGATTGCTCCAGTTTCCGAGAGGGGTGTTGCGAGGAAGTGTAAGGATGCGTAGCCTATGACGGTGGAGAGTCGCTAACCGATTTGCGGTTTACCGAAACCATGTTGAACGGACCCTTACAATGATCTACGGCATCAAGAAGCTATTGACAAACGCGCTAGGGCGGGACATCGCGGGAGGCACGCTGGCAGTCCGTCCCGACGATACATTCGTCGTTTCGTATCCGAGGTCGGGCAACACCTGGACGCGCTTCCTAATCGCGAACCTGTTGCATCCGCAAGAGCCTGCGACTTTCGTCAATATCGGGCGACTGGTGCCCGACGCCGAGGTACAGTCAAGCCGCTATATGCGCGGCATCCCAAGTCCGCGGACGATCAAGAGCCATTCCTATTTCGATCCGCGCTATCCGCGAGTGATTTATATCGTGCGCGATCCGCGGGACGTGGCTCTTTCCGAATACGATTTGTTGCGCAAGTACCGGCGCATCGAAGACAGTTATGCGCTGGAGCGCTTCATCGGGGATTTCGTGGCCGGGACCGGACCTTTGACTTCGGCGGGCTGGGGCACATGGGGAGAAAACGTGGCCAGTTGGGCCTTCGCCCGCGGTGCGCGGCCGGGATTTCTGCTGCTGCAGTACGAAGAGCTGAAAGCGCGTCCGGAGCAGGAACTAAGGCGCATCGCCGAGTTCCTGGGGATCGATGCATCCCCCGAACTGCTGCAAACCGCTCTCGATCGCAGTTCGGCCGACCGCATGCGGGAGATGGAAAAGACGCAGACCAAAGACTGGGGTTCGACCAAGTACAAGAAAAAGCGCAGCGATATCCCATTCGTCCGCACGGCGTCGGTGGGCGGATGGAAGACGAACCTGCGAACGGAATTGGTGGCGAAGATCGAAGCGGCGTGGGGTCACATCATGGCGCAGCTGGGATATGAGCTGGTCACCAACGCGGCGGCAGCGGGCGGCGCGGAAACCATACCGGCAGCATTCCCCATCTCGCGTTGAGCCCGGTCTGAGTCGAGGCCCGCACCAGCCACGCACAAGAACGGAACCCAATGCACGCTCAGAAGCTGCAAATCATCCGGAACGTCGGATCGAGCTGGTCGGCGCTCGCGGTCAACGTTGCGGTCGGGATTTTTCTCTCTCCGTTCATTCTGCACCGTCTGGGGGACGCGGCTTTCGGGGTTTGGGTGCTGATCTTCTCCGTCACCGGCTACTACGGTCTGTTTGACCTAGGAATCCGTTCCTCGATCATCCGCTACGTTTCCAAGTACACCGCCACTGACGATCGCGAAAAGCTCACTCAGTTCGTCAACACCGCGCTCTTTAGCTACACCGGCATTGGCGTGGTGAGCATGGGGTTGACCGCGCTGCTGAGTTCGTCGGTAGAACACCTGTTTAAAATTCCGCCCGAAATGCATTCGCAGGCGCGCCTGCTGCTGTTGATGGTCGGCGCCTCGGTCAGCCTCGGCTTTCCGCTGGGCGTCTTCGGAGGCATGCTCGAAGGTTTGCAGCGCTTCTACATTCTGAACTGGACCAGCATCGGCGCCACCCTCGCGCGCGCCGCTTTGATCGTTTATTTTCTGAACCGCGGATACGGTCTGCTCACCGTCGCCCTACTCACGGTTGGCCTGCCGCTTTTTTCCTCGATTCTCCGCGGCATCGTCGTGTTCCGCTTATGTCCCGTGCCGCTTGGTCTCAAGCATGTGGATCGCGCCTCGTTCCGCCACATGGCCAATTACGGCGGCACCACCTTCCTGGTGCTGGTCGCCTCGCGCCTGCGCTTCCGCACCGACGAACTCGTGCTCGGCACCATGATGTCCACAGTTGCTGTCGCCTGGTTCAACATTGGCGCCCGCATCGTCGACTACGCTCAGGAATTCGTCTCCAGCCTGGCCCAGGTCTTCGTGCCCATGTCGAGCGAGTCGGAGGCCAAGGGCAACCTCGATCGCGTGCGCAAGATTTATGTTGCCGGCAATCGCGCGTGCGCGTTCCTGATTTTGCCCATCACCGCCATCCTGATCATCATGGGCAAGCACATCATCCGCATCTGGGTGGGCGCCCGCTACATTCCGCACAGCTACCCGGTGCTGGTGGTGATGATCATTCCTTTCACGCTCATGTTGTCGCAGGCGGCTTCCGCGCGCGTTTTGTTCGGCCTCGGCAAACATCAGATCTTGGCGGCCATCACCGTGATCGAGGGTATCGCCAACCTTATGCTCAGCATCGCGCTTGTCCCGCCGCTCGGAATTGTCGGCGATGCCCTCGGCACCGCCATCCCGCTCAGCTTTACTTGTCTTGTGTTTCTGCCGCGCCACATGAAGAAGCAGATCGGCGTTCCCGTCCGAACCTTCCTGCACGAGGCCTATACGCTGCCCATTCTCTTGACCCTTCCGTTGGTCGCAGTGCTCTGGCTTGCCAACCAATTCTTTTATCCCCGCAACCTGATCCAGTTGGCTCTCGAAATCCTGGCGGTGAGTCCGATCTACGGGGTCGGCCTGCTCTGGGCCTATCGCACCAACCGCGCGTTTCATGTCGCCAAGATTGCGGGCTTGACTCGGCCGTCGCCTCCCGAGCAACTGCCGCAGGCAGTGGTTTCGGTGGAATATCAGAATGAGCAATGACCAAAGAGTGTCGCACTGGACGTAGCAGTGCACTTTCATTCCCACGCTTGGGCGCAAGGCTGCAATCTGCTTCACACCCCAGCAACAGGTTGCGTCGTTTTGAGGTAAAATCGTGCTTGGCTATTGTTTTTAGTGGTTTACAAGTGGGCCATCGGCTGGCTTTCGGAAGCAGAATTGCTCCTTCTCATGGTTCCATTGGTTTTAGGCCGGATTGCAAAACCGGCGTAGCGCTTCATTCGTCGCTCCGCTCATGTTCCGGCGGTTACCTGTAGCCCCAGCGGGTAGCTTGACGAGCCACGGCAAACAGGGCGAGCTTAGATAGAGACCCCCCTAGTGATTTTGATTTCAGCATAAATTTTGGTTAGAACATCCGGGAGGAATACTGCTTTGAACGCAACGACCAGTCACCTTATCGCCCCCCACGGGGGAGAACTTGTTCAGCTGCAAGTGCCGGCCGCGCGCGCCGCGGAGCTAAAAGCGCACTCGAAGGATTGGCCCTCATGGGACCTGACCGCCCGGCAGCTTTGCGATCTGGAACTGCTGATGAGCGGCGGCTTCTCGCCGCTGCGTGGGTTCATGAACCGCGCCGATTACGAGGGCGTCTGCCACAACATGCGGCTGGCGAATGGCACCCTGTGGCCCATGCCGATCACGCTCGACGTCAGCGAGGAATTCGCCAAGAAACTAACACCGGGCAGCAGCAAGATCGCACTGCGCGATCCCGAAGGCGTGATGCTCGCCGTGCTCAGCGTTGAAGATGTGTGGCAGCCTGACCGCAAAGCCGAGGCCCAGTCCGTTTTCAATTCCACCAGCGCCGCGCATCCGGGCGCCGACTATGCCATCAACAAATCGAATCCCTGGTACGTGGGTGGAAGAATCGAAGAATTCCAGCCCCCGTCCCACTATGATTTCCGCTCGCTGCGCCTGACCCCCGCCGACCTGCGCGCCGAATTCGGCCGCTTGGGCTGGACCACCGTGGTGGCATTCCAGACGCGCAATCCCATGCATCGCGCTCACGTCGAACTGACCATGCGCGCCGCCAAGCAAGTCGAGGCGAATCTGCTGATCCATCCCTCGGTCGGTATGACCAAGCCGGGCGACGTCGATTATTTCGTCCGCACCCGCTGCTACCAGTTGCTGCTCTCGAAGTACCCCCACGGCACGGTCAAGCTATCGATGCTGCCGCTGGCCATGCGATTGGGCGGACCCCGGGAAGCGATCTGGCACGGCCTGATCCGAAAAAATCATGGCTGCACGCACTTCATCGTCGGCCGCGATCATGCCGGCCCCGGAAAAGATACCGATGGCAAGAACTTCTACGGTCCCTACGATGCCCAGGAACTGTTCAAGAAGCATGAGAAGGAAATGGGCGTCACCATGGTTCCGTTCCAGATGATGGTGTATCTGCAGAACGAGGACCGCTACGTTCCGTCCGATGAAGTGCCAAAAGGCGCTAAGGTACTCGACATCTCCGGCACGGAATTGCGCCAGCGTCTCAACGAAGGCCGCGACATCCCGGCGTGGTTCACGTATCCCGAAGTCGTGCAGGAATTGCGCCGCAGCTATCCGCCACGGCACAAGCAGGGCGTCACCATTTTCTTCACCGGGCTTTCGGGATCGGGCAAATCCACCATCGCCAACGCGCTGATCACCAAGTTCCTCGAGATGGGCGGGCGTCCGGTCACTCTGCTCGATGGCGATCTGGTGCGCAAGAACCTGTCGAGCGAACTGGGATTCTCCAAGGAGCATCGCGATATCAACATCCGCCGCATCGGCTATGTCGCCTCCGAAATCACCAAGAACGGCGGCATCGCCATTTGCGCTCCGATTGCGCCCTATGAAGCGACGCGCAGAGCGGTTCGGCAGATGATTGAGCCGTTCGGCGGGTTTGTCCTGGTTCACGCATCCACTTTGATCGAAGTGTGCGAACAGCGCGACCGCAAAGGGCTCTACGCGAAGGCTCGCGCCGGTATCGTCAAGGAATTCACCGGCATCTCCGATCCGTACGAGGCGCCGACCGACGCCGAAGTCGTGATTGACACCGCCAAGCTGAGCCCCGAAGAAGCGGCGCAGACCATCCTTCTGCACCTCGAGCGCGAGGGCTTCGTCGGCGCCAACGGCAACAGCTAGGGCAGTTCTCAGTTCTCTGACTCAGTGTTGCTCCACTGAGAACCGGGGACTGGGAACTGAGAACTAATTTGATCGAAAGACGGCATGGAATTCTTGCTACTAAAAGTGCTGATCGGCTTCATCGTTGGAACGCTGATCGGGTTGACGGGTCTGGGCGGCGGCGTATTGCTGCTGCCCATGCTCATCTTCGGCCTGCACATACCCGCCATTGTTGCCGTCGGCAGCGATGCGCTGTTCAACTTCTTCACCAAGATTCCGGCCAGCATCATGCACTTGATCAAAGGCACGGTGCGGAGAAAAGTCGTTCTGGCGATGGCCGTCGGCAGTGTTCCCGGCTCTTACCTGGGCGTGACTTTTCTGCAGCACCTGCGCCACGTCTATGGCAATGGCGTGAACGACTTCATCAAGTCCGCCGTGGGACTGCTGCTGGTCTTGATTCCCAGCCTGCTTCTGTTCCAGGGACGGATTGAAGAACATCTCGCCAAGCGCGAGCCCACCATGCAATCGTTTGCCGGCATGAGTCTCATCGGATTAGTCGGCGGATTTCTGGTCGGCATCACTTCGGTCGGGTCGGGCAGCATCATCATGATGATGCTTCTTTTGTTTTATTCGTTCGCGCCCAAAATCATGGTCGGCACCGACATTGCCCATGCCGTGATTCTGACCGGCGTCGCCAGCCTGTTGCACTGGCGGGCGGGCAACGTCAACGCCCCGCTGGTCGTTTCCCTGCTGATCGGCTCGATCCCCGGCGGAATGCTGGGCTCGCATCTGAGCACACGCGTTCCCGTACTCTGGCTGCGCCGAATCCTGTGCACGGTTTTACTGATGACTGGAGCGCGCATGCTGTGGGCTTGAAAGGCAGTACCCGGTTGCCAGTACCCAGTACCCAGTGAGCGCCGGGTCAACTAATCGCGGAGAACTTGGGTACTGGGTACTAGGTACTGGGTACTTATTCACGGAGCACAAATGACCTCATACTCGTCTAAAGAAACTCTCGAACGCATTCACGCCGCCCTTGAAGCGGCGCGGGCTGTGCTCAACCGCTTCACTCCCGGCGCCATTGAAACCGAGTACAAAGTTGGGCACGATCCCGTCACCGAGGCCGACCGCGCTGTCGACGACATTCTGCGCAAGACCCTTCTCCGCGCCGGCGAAGGCTGGCTCTCGGAAGAGACCGTGGACGACTTCACTCGCCTCGACAAACCGCGCGTCTGGGTCGTCGATCCGCTCGACGGCACTCGCGAGTTCGTGCAAGGCATCCCCGAGTTCTGCGTTTCGATCGCCATGGTGGAGAATGGAATTCCGGTCGCTAGCGGAATCTGCAATCCCGCAACCGACGAACTCATCCTCGGATCGCGCGAAACCGGCGTGACCTACAACGGCAAGCCCGCACAACCGAGCCAGCGCAAGGATCTGCGCGGCGCGCTCGTGCTCGCCAGCCGCAGCGAAGTGAAGCGCGGCGAGTGGAAGCAGTTCGAGTCCGCCGGGTTCAACATTCGTCCCATGGGCTCGGTCGCCTACAAACTCGGACTGGTCGCCGCCGGTCGCGCCGATCTCACCTTCACGCTGGTTCCGAAAAATGAGTGGGACGTTGCCGCCGGGGCGGCGCTGGTCGAAAGCGCCGGAGGCTGGGTGCTGAAGCTCGACGCCTCTCCGCTGCGCTGCAACCAGAAAAATCCGCTGATCTCCGGCCTGCTGGCGGGGGGGCCTTTTCTACGCGATCCCTTGCTCCTCCTGCTCGACCGGCACGCGCAGACGATCGGCAGCGACAAGAAATCCTAACCTCAGAGACGTCATGGCTGCCTCGCACATTGTGTTCCTGATGTACCACGAGCTAGAGCTCGCTGGCCGTAAGCTCTGCCAGTCCGAGCCCGGCTACGTGCGCTACATTCTGCCGCTCGAAACTTTCCGCAGCCAAATGGCGTGGATGAAAAAATCCGGCTGGCGCGGCCTGAACGTCGGCGAAGCTCTTCGCTATCCTGCCGAGCCGAGCGTTTGTATCACCTTTGACGACGGCTGCGAGACCGACCTTATCGGCGCCGCGCCCGTGCTCCGCGAGTTCGGCTTCAACGCAACCTTCTACCTCACCGCTGGATTCCTGGGCACGCCCGGTTACCTCAATGCCAGCCAGGTGCGCGATCTCGACGCGCAGGGCCTCCAGATCGGCTGCCATTCGATGACGCACCCTTATCTCTCCGATCTCCCGGAACCGGAACTGAAGCGCGAAATCGTGGATGCGAAGCTGCAGATCGAAAAAATTGTCAGACATCCAATCGAACACTTCTCCTGTCCCGGAGGACGCTACGACCAGCGCACGCTTCAGATGGCGCGCCACGCCGGATTCGCAACCGTTAGCAACAGCCAATTTCATGCAAACTCGTCCAGCACCAGCCGCTACGAACTCGGCCGCGTAGCCATGCTGCGTGACCTCACCATCGAGGATTTCAGCGCCACTTGCCACGGCCGCGGGTTGTGGAAGAAACGCCTTCAGCATCAGGCCCGCCGCAGCGTGCAGCGCGCGCTCGGAAACCGCGCTTACGATCACCTGCGCGCGGTCTTGCTGGGGGAATCCCGCCAGTAACCCTGCCGTTGGTTATTTTCGTTTCCCCTGCTCTCCGCATCATTTTGCAGGCCGTGCCGCAATCGCCGCAGCACCGTCCCCGCCCACACCGCTCGTCCCGCGCCTGTTTTCATCGACCTCGCACTAAAAACACCGATGGACACTGGCGCAATGCGAATCTGTACATGCCGCGCCCGCATGTACTAACGGGTCCCAGATACGTACTACTGGTATCTGGGAACCCTTGTCCCATCTCGATAGATTCAGCGTAAGGACTCATATCGACTAGTCCCCCATTCTTACAGTCGAGGGCTCGCAATGTTTGAAACAGTGGCAATGTTTGAACCACAAGATGCTCTTTTAAAATGTCATTCCAGATTTTCCCGAGCGCTCGCACAGCGCCTGAGCGTCTTGCTACTCCTGCTCATGGTCGCGCTGATCACCACTTCTTGCGGCACGGTGGCACAAGCCGCCGGCACACAGAACAATGGGACCCCGAACAACCTGAACGTGTACGGAAATCTTCCCGCAGGCACGGTCAATGAGTCTTACAACGCTGTGCTCGCAGTTGGTGGTGGAAGCTCGCCCTACCATTTTTCGGTGAAGACCGGCGCTCTGCCCCCGGGCATCAGTTTGAACCCAGCCACAGGGGCGTTCTCGGGGAAGCCTACAACCGCGGGCAACTTCTCGTTCGAGGTCATTGTGACCGACTCGCCGCGCCTCGATGAGGGAAGCCAGACCTTCGTCGTTGTCGTCGGTGGCGGCGGCGTCGGCGGGATTGTCAAGGTCAGTGTGTCTCTGGCCAGCGTAGCTTTGCTCTCGAATCAGAAACAGCAGTTCACCGCCACCGTCAGCGGAACTTCCAATACCAGGGTGATATGGTCAGCGACCGCAGGCTCGGTCGATGCCAACGGTCTTTTCACCGCCCCAACAGTAAACGCGCAAACGAACGCGACCGTCACCGCAACCAGCAATGCCGACTCCTCGAAGTCGGCCAGCGCTGCTGTCACCGTGAACCCGGCGAATAACCAGGCACTGAAAATCACAAACGGGAATCTTCCCCAGAGCCAGCAGGGGGACACTTATAGCGAAGTCTTCACCGCGACTGGCGGAACTACGCCTTACAGTTGGAGCATTTCCGCAGGCACTCCTCCTGCAGGAATCGCGATGAATGCGAACGGGGATTTTGCCGGCATGCCTACGGCAGTTGGTACATTCAACTTCATGGTCACGGTTACGGACGCCACCGGCAAAACTGCAACCGGCAATTTCAGTGTCACCGTCATTGCCGGTAGCAAATTCGATGGCCCGGCGGAACTGCCGAGAGTGACCGTTCCCAGTGCGATGACCGACACGCCCGCGCCGGGAGCAATCATCACGGTCAACGCTGGCGGCGATCTGCAAGCGGCCTTGAACAACGCTAGCTGCGGCGACGTGATCGAACTTCAGGCAGGCGCAACCTTTACCGGCCATTTCACTGTGCCAGCCAAGAACTGCG
>Ga0208937_1000412_pt1 | contig 34695 bp, 30 predicted proteins | sample June2015DPH_11_5_FD_184705 | JGI IMG/M metagenome (GOLD analysis project Ga0208937, IMG submission 184705) | Peatland microbial communities from SPRUCE experiment site at the Marcell Experimental Forest, Minnesota, USA - June2015DPH_11_40... | ecosystem: Environmental > Terrestrial > Soil >...
GTGGCTCGACCCGTTCATCATCATCACCGCGTTGCCGGGGGCGCTCGCCGGCATCGTCTGGATGCTGTTCATGACCGGGACGACGCTGTCGGTGCCGGCGTTGACCGGCGCCATCATGTGCATGGGTATCGCTACGGCGAACAGCGTCCTGCTGGTGAGCTTCGCGCGCGAAGGCCTGGCGCAAGGCATGGATGCCGCCGCCGCGGCGCTCGAAGCCGGCTTCACGCGTTTCCGCCCGGTGCTGATGACCGCGCTGGCCATGATCATCGGTATGGTGCCGATGGCGTTTGCGCTCGGCGAGGGCGGCGAGCAGAACGCCCCGCTCGGCCGCGCCGTCATCGGCGGACTGACGGTGGCGACTGTGGCCACGTTATTCTTCGTCCCGACTGTGTTCAGCGTGCTGCACCGCCGGCGGGATGCCCCGGGGCCTCGATAGGAGACTATGGCCGTGTGGATCGTCCTCACCGCGCTCAGGCGTCCCTATACCTTCGTGGTGCTCGCGGTCGTGATCGCGATTTTTGGCGTCCGTGCGGCGCTGCTGACTCCGACCGACATTTTCCCCAACATCAACATTCCGGTCGTCAGTGTCGTCTGGACCTATACCGGGCTGTTGCCGAACGACATGTCCGGCCGCGTCATCTACTTCTACGAACGCTACCTGACCGCGCAGGTTGCAGACATCGAGCACATCGAGTCGCAGTCGCTCTCCGGCTACGGCGTGGTCAAGATCTTCTTTCAGAAGAATGTCGACATCGCCGCGGCCTTGGCGCAGGTGACGGCCGCCTCGCAGACCGTCCTCAAGCTGCTGCCGCCCGGCATCACCCCGCCCTATGTGCTGAGCTACAACGCCTCGAGCGTACCGATCCTGCAACTGGCGTTGTCGAGCAAAAAGCTGCCGCAGATGCAGTTGTTCGACCTCGGCCAGAACTTCATCCGGCCGCAGCTCGCCACCGTGGCCGGTGCGGCAGTCCCCTCGCCCTTTGGCGGCAAGATTCTGCAGGTGCAGGTCGATCTCGATCAGCACGCCATGCAGGCCCACAACGTGTCGGCCGACGATGTCGTCAACGCCATCAGCGTGCAGAACCTGATTCTGCCGGCCGGCGACGCCAAGATCGGTAAATTCGACTGGAACGTCGCGCTCAATGCCAGCCCCATTCTGTTACACAGAATCAACGAACTGCCGGTCAGGAAGGTCAACGACACCATCATCTACATGCACGACGTCGCCTACGTGCATGAGGGCTCGCCGCCGCAGACCAATTTGGTGCGGGTCAACGGCTCGCGTGCCGTGCTGATGACGATCCTCAAGGCCGGCGCGGCGTCGACGCTCAACGTCATCGACGGCATCAAATCGTTGCTGCCGCGGGTCGAGGAAAGTCTGCCTGCGAGCCTCAATCTGCATGCCGTCGGCGATCAGTCGATCTTCGTCAAAGCCGCCGTCTTCGGCGTCATCCGCGAGGCGGTGCTGGCCGCGGCGCTGGTCGGCGTGATGATCCTGTTGTTCCTCGGCAGCTGGCGTTCGACGGTGATCATCCTGATCGAGATCCCGCTGGCCATTCTGTTCTCGTTGACGTTGTTGTCCTGGCTCGGCGAAACCGTCAACGTCATGACGCTGGGCGGGCTGGCGCTCGCCGTCGGCATTCTGGTCGACGACGGGACCGTCACCATCGAAAACATCAACTACCATCTCGAACAGGACAAGCAGATCGAGCCGGCGATCCTCGACGGCTCGCAGCAGATCGTAATCCCCGCCTTCGTCACGCTGCTTTGTCTGTGCATCGTCTTCGTGCCGATGTTCCAGCTCGGCGGCGTCGCCGGCTACCTGTTCCGGCCGCTGGCCGAGGCGGTCGTGTTTGCGCTCATCGGCTCCTTTATCCTGTCGCGCACGCTGGTCCCGACCATGGCCAATTATCTGATGCGCGGACAACACGGACACGAATCGCAGCATGACGCCGCGCAGCCACCGGTGCGGTCGCGCAACCCGCTCAAGCGCTTGCAAGTGGGATTCGAGGATATCTTTGGTCGAGTACGCACGCGCTACCGCTCGCTGCTGTTGCTCGCGCTCGGCCGCCCGAAGACTTTCAGCGCCGGATTCCTTGCCTGTGTAGTGCTTTCGTTCGGCCTCTGGCCGTTCCTGGGCGAGAACTTCTTTCCGTCGGTCGATTCCGGGCAAATCCTGATGCACGTTCGCGCCCAGCCCGGCACCCGCATCGAGGAGACCGCGCGGCTGTTCGACCTCATCGAACAGACCGTGCGCAGCACCATCCCGCCGGATCGGCTCGACAACATCGTCGACAATATCGGCCTGCCGTTTTCCGGCATCAACATGGCCTACCAGAACACGGGAACGATCGGCCCCGAGGACGGCGACGCCCTGATCAGCCTTAAGGAGGATCACGCGCCGACTGAGTCCTTCATCAAGAAGCTGCGCACCATCTTGCCGCAAAAATTCCCGGGCACGACGTTCTCGTTCCTGCCGGCCGACATCGTGTCGCAAATCCTCAATTTCGGCCTGCCGGCGCCGATCGACGTGCAGGTCATCGGCAACAACCAGAAAGCCAACTACGCCTACGCCACGGACCTGCTCAAGCGCATCCGCACCGTCTCCGGCATCGCCGATTTGCGCATCCAGCAGGTGTTCAACTATCCGCAGATCAATGTCGACGTCGACCGCACGCTCGCCGGCGAGGTCGGACTGACCCAGCGCGATGTCGCCAACAGCCTCCTGGTCACACTGTCGGGCAGCGGCCAGGTGAAGCCGAATTTCTGGTTGAACACCGAGAACGGCGTCTCCTACCCGATTGTCGCGCAGATGCCGCAATACCGCATCGACACGATGTCTGACCTCGTCAACGTGCCGATCACGTCGCCGCAGATGCAGACGCCGCAATATCTGGGCGGGCTGGCGCAAATCACGCCGGGGCCGAGTCCGGGCGTGGTTTCGCATTACAACGTGCAGCCAGTGATCGACATCTACGGCGCGGTGCAGGAGCGCGATCTCGGCGCCGTCGCCGCCGACATCGACCGCATCCTGGAGGCGACCCGCAAGGACGTGCCGCGCGGCTCCTATGTCGTGCTGCGTGGCCAGGTTCACACCATGACCGACGCCTATAGCCAGCTCTATTTCGGGCTCGCCGGCGCCATTGTGCTCATTTATCTGGTGATCGTGGTCAATTTCCAGTCGTGGCTCGATCCCTTCATCATCATCACCGCGCTGCCGGGCGCGCTTGCCGGCATCGTCTGGATGCTGTTCATGACCGGGACGACGCTGTCGGTGCCGGCGCTGACCGGCGCCATCATGTGCATGGGCATCGCCACAGCGAACAGCATCCTGCTGGTGAGCTTCGCGCGCGAAGGCCTGGCGCAAGGCCTCGATGCTGCTGCGGCGGCGCTCGAAGCTGGCTTCACGCGTTTCCGCCCGGTGCTGATGACCGCGCTTGCCATGATCATCGGCATGCTACCGATGGCGTTCGCGCTCGGCGAAGGCGGCGAGCAGAACGCCCCGCTCGGCCGCGCCGTTATCGGCGGTCTCCTGGTTGCGACCGTCGCGACGCTGTTCTTCGTCCCCATCGTTTTCAGCGTATTGCATGCCCGGCACGACCGGCGGCCGGATGCCGCGTCGGAAGCGCCTCAACTCGAACCAACCGCCTGACCGGAGAACCCATGGCCGCGGAAGAGAACAGGCCCCAGGACCAGACGCCGTCGCCACCGCCGCGGCCACCGCGAAACCTGCGTCTGATCGCGCTCGTCGCCGTTGCCGTCGCGATCGTCATCGCGGCGTTCGGGATTCTGCAACGCCGCGGCCATGAGTCCGAAGTCACGCAGTGGACGCAGAGCCAGGCAATTCCGACCGTCGCCGTCATCACGCCGCGGCAGGGCGCCGCGGCCGAGCGCCTGGCTCTGCCCGGCACTGTTCAGGCGTGGTACGAGGCGCCGATCTACGCGCGGGTCAATGGCTATCTGAAGGACTGGTATTTCGATTACGGCGCCCACGTGAAGAAGGGCGATCTATTGGCCGAGATCGACGCCCCGGATCTCGACGCGCAACTGGCCGCAACACAAGCCAAGCTCAATTCGGCGCGCGCGGAAGTCAAAGTGAGGGAAGCGGAAAAGCAATTCGCCGAGACCACGTACGAACGTTGGCGGGATTCGCCCAAGGGCGTCGTCTCGGTGCAGGAACAGGAGGGCAAGCAGGCCGACTACAATAGCGCCGTGGCGCGCGTCAACGCCGCGACGGCGGAGGTCGCCGCCGACCAGGGCGAGGTCGACCGGCTCAAGGCGCTAGAGGAATTCAAGAGGATCACCGCGCCCTTCGACGGCATCGTCACCGCGCGCGAAACCGATATCGGCGCCCTCATCAATGCCGGCAGCGGGCGCAACGGCCCGGAGCTGTTCCGCGTGGCAGATATTCACAAGATGCGGATTTACGTGCAAGTGCCGCAACAATTGTCTGCCGGGATTGGACAGGGCCTCGTCGCCGAGCTGCATCTGCCGCAGTATCCGAACAAGACCTTCCAGGCGACCGTCGCCACCACCTCGAACGCCATCAATCTGAGCGCCCGCACCTTGCTGGTGGAACTTCATGCCGACAATCCGGACGGCCTGCTGCAACCGGGCGCTTACGCCGGCGTCGACTTCGAGCTGCCGAGCACTCCCGACGTCGTCCGCATCCCGACGAGCGCCCTCATATTCCGCGAGCATGGCATGGAAGTGGCCACCATCGGTCCGGGCGACAAAATAGAGCTCAAGCCGATCACGCTTGGGCGCAATCTCGGCACTGAGGTCGAAGTTATCAAAGGACTGACGCTCGCCGACCGGGTGGTGAACAGTCCTCCGGACTCGCTCGAAGCCGGCGACAAAGTGCACATCGCCGGTCAGCAGTCCGACGCCAGTAGCGGCAATGTCGGGCAGGTGGTCAATCCGGCCAGCGAGGACGTGGCAGCAGCGCCGGAATCGAAACAGCATTGACGGGCGGACCCCAGGAGACGCAATGCGAAGAGACGCATGCGAGACATCCGATGGCGCTGAAGGACTTCCTGGTTTACGTCGATCAAACGGAAGACTCGCTCGTCCGCTTGCGCTTGGCCGTCGATCTCGCCTTGGGCGGCGTGACTTATGACCTCCTGGCGCGCATGAGCTTGCCAATTTTCATGTCACACTGAAAAACCGCCGCGGCCGACGCGTGCAGTTAGATACCCTGTCCGCCGTCTGGTTTGTTGGAGACATCGACCCGGAAGTGCTGCAGCCGCTTGCGCCTCCAGCAAAGGCGATTTCCAGATCGAATTCGTCGGCGCCGTTGAAGTCCCCCGCGGCGCGATAGAAGGCGACGAAGGCCGGCACTTCGATGCCCAGGCACTGTTTAAGGTTGGTCGCCTTGAGCGTACCGCGCTTGACGCTCACGGCGCCGTGCGCCGGCGCGGTCACCAGCCGGATCGCCGGCAGCGGACCCGAGGTACAGTCCGGCCGAATATTGGTGTAGATGCCGACGCGCACATCGTGGCCTGCCGCCGCCTTGACCTCGCGCTCAAGCCGATCGGTCTGCGCGTCGGCGACAACGCCGGACAGGCACAAGATTGCGACGGCAGCGAGCCAGTATTGGCTCATGGCAAGTATCTCATGCCACGTTTGGTGGCGCATCGGCGGGTCTCCCCGTGAATAACCTACTCCCGACCCGCGCTCGCTCGCAAAAACCCAGCCGAATCCGATTGAGATAGCGTCGGCGTTGAATTTATCCGAAAATGCGCCATAGCTGGCGACCGGTCGGGGGGCCTATGCAGTGATGTCACATCTGATCCGCGGGTTGAATCGGAAATTCTACTTCGCGGCACGCAGGCGACGTGACACTCTAACCTCGTTGACGACGCTTGTGGGACGGCTTGAATTGGATCAAGGTTGAGTGGGGCGTGGGCCGACATCCTTGCTCCGTCTTCACAGCAGCAGCAGCACGCCAAAACCGCCTATGAAGCGAAGTGTTTGGCCAAGGGAGCGGGAGATGCATGACAAGCTTCAGCAGTCCAACATCCACAACAGCCACGCGCGGACGCGCTTTGCCCATTTCCTCGGCGTCAAATGGCAGGCCCCGGTACTGATTGGCATCGGCGCCATCCTTGCGACAGTATTGGCCACACAACCGCACGCACAAAACAGCCCAATCAAGATAGCCCTTATTGCTGACAAGACGGGGATTCTTGAGGCTTACGCCAAGCAAACGTCGGCCGGATTCGCCATGGGATTGGACTATGCGACGCACGGCACGATGATGGTGGCCGGCCGCAAGCTGGTGGTGATCGAGAAGGACAGCCAGACCAAGCCGGATGTCGGCCGCAACGTACTGAACGAGGCCTATAACGATGATGGCGCCGACATTGCGGTCGGCGGCACGTATTCGGCCGTAGCGCTGGCCATGTTGCCGGTTGCTCAGGACAACAAGAAGATGCTGATCGTCGAGCCTGCAGTGGCCGATTCGATCACCGGCGACAAATGGAACCGCTACATCTTCCGTACGGCACGTAACTCGACGCAGGACGCGATATCAAACGCGCTGGCCATCGGTAAACCCGGCACGGTGGTGGCGACGCTGGCGCAGGACTACGCCTTCGGCCGCGACTTCGTTACCGCCTTCAAGCAGGCGCTCATCCCAACAGGCGCCAAGCTGGTCTTCGAGGAGTATGCACCGCCGGCTACGACCGATTTTACCGCGTCCTATCAGCGCATCTTCGATGCGCTGGCCAAGTACCAGGGCCGCAAGATCATCTTCTTGAACTGGGCCGGCGGCGGCAATCCAATGTCGGCGCTCAAGGCGTTGGATCCCAGCCGACTGGGAATCTCGGTGGCGACCGGAGGCAACATCCTGCCGGCGTTGGTCGCCTATAAGGATTTTCCGGGATTGGAAGGATCGGCTTATTACTACTACGAGATCCCCAAGAATCCGGTGAACGACTGGCTGGTCGCCGAGAACAAGAAGCGGTTCAACGGAGCGCCGCCGGATTTCTTCACCTGTGGGGGCTTCATCGCCGCTCAGGCGGTGGTCGAGGCGTTGAAAAAGACCGGCGGTTCGACCGATACGGAGAAGCTGATCGCCACGATGGAGGGCATGTCGTTCGACTCGCCAAAGGGAACGGTGGTTTTCCGCAAGGAAGATCATCAGCTTATGCAGCCGATGTATGCCTTCAAAATCAAGGTCGACCCGACAGTGGCCTGGGCGATTCCGGAACTCACACGGGTCATCCCGATCGACGAGATGAAGGTACCCATCACCAACGTCCGCCAGTAGGTCGAGCATAGCGCCGGACAGGAGTTTCGGTCGTGGACGGGGTGGCGGAATGATCGACGACGTTCCTGCCCTGTCGACTCGCGATCTGACGATCAGCTTCGGCGGGCAAGTCGCGGTGAATTCCGTGACCTGCGCCTTTCGTCATGGCACCTTGACGGCGATCGTCGGCCCCAACGGCGCCGGCAAGACCACCTACTTCAATCTGATCTCGGGACAGTTGCGGCCGACCAAAGGCAGCGTCAGCCTGTTCGGCAAGGACATCACCGGCCTCGGTGCGCCGCGCCGCGCGCGGCTGGGGCTCGGCCGCTCGTTCCAGCTTACGAACCTTTACCCCAACCTCACGGTTTTCGAGAACGTGCGTCTCGCGGTGCAATCCGTCGCCAAAATCCGATTTGATGTTCTCAGCATCGCGGCACGCAATCCGCAATTGCGGGAGGAGGCGCTTCATTGCCTTGACCGCGTCAAGCTCGCATCGCGGGCTGAACTGCCGGCGGCGGCGTTGGCGCACGGCGACCAGCGCAAACTGGAGGTCGCGATCCTGCTCGCGCTCAAACCGCGGGTGTTCATGCTTGACGAACCCACCTCCGGAATGAGTCTCGACGAGATACCGGTGATCCTCGACCTCATCGAGGAGATAAAGTCGGAAGCCGACAAGACGGTGCTTCTGGTCGAGCACCGGATGGATGTCATTAAACGACTCGCCGATCGGATCATTGTGCTGCAGAACGGCGCCGTGATCGCCGACGGCAACCCGGCGGAGGTGGTGGCCCTGCCGGCCGTGCAGCAAGCCTATCTCGGCGTGCATGGTGCCGCCGAGTTGCGGCGCGAGACAAGCGGCGCGAGATAGCCATGGCCGAAGCCGACGACGTGCTGTTGCGTCTCGACGATGTCCATACCGACATCGGCCGCTATAAAATTCTCCATGGCGTCAGCCTCACGGCGCGACGCGGCCGGGTGAGCATGCTGCTGGGACGCAACGGTGCCGGCAAGACGACGACGCTGCGTACCATCATGGGTTTGTGGAAAGCGCGCGCCGGCCAAATAACCTTCGACGGCCAACCGATTGGCGCCATGGACACTCCCGATATCGCCCAGTTGGGCATCGCCTATGTGCCAGAATATATGGGCATATTCGGCAAGTTGACGGTGCGCGAGAACATGCTGCTGGCCACCGGCGCCCAGGGCTTCGCCAAGGACAGCCTGGACCGGGTGCTCGCCTGGTTTCCGGCGCTCAAATTGAAATGGGACTCTACGGCAGGCTCATTATCCGGCGGGCAAAAGCAAATGTTGGCGATTGCGCGCGCCATCGTCGAGCAACGCCGGCTATTGCTGGTGGACGAACCGACCAAGGGTTTGTCGCCAGTCGTGGTTGATCAGCTCGTCGAAGCGTTATTGGGCCTCAAAAACGAGCAGACCACCATTCTGCTGGTCGAACAGAATTTTCGCGTGGCGCTGGCCATAGGCGACGATGTCGCGGTGATGGACCAGGGCCGCATTGTCCATAGCGGCGACATGGCGGCGCTTGGCGCCGACGAAGAGCTGCAACAGCGTCTGCTCGGGCTGAGTATGGCGGTGGACACATGAGCAAGGAATGGCTCGACCGGTTGCAGCAATGGGCGCCCTATGCGGTGACGCCGCTCATTGTTTTGGCGGCCTTGCCGGCGATGGGGCTGACGGCCTGGGTAACGCTGACGATAGCCGGGCTTACCATGGGAATGATGCTTTTCCTGGTGGCGTCGGGGCTCACTCTTATCTTCGGCCTGATGGAGGTGCTCAATTTCGCGCACGCGGCTTTCGTCACGGTCGGGGCCTTCGTCACGGTCTCGGTGCTGGGGCCGCTTGTCGGGTGGACCACCGCACCCTCGCTGACGCTCAATCTCCTCGCTTTGCTGATGGCGCTCTTAGCGGCGGCGGCGGCGAGTGGCGCGCTCGGTTTTGTCTTCGAACGCATCATTATTCGTCAGGTCTATGGCGCTCCGCTGCATCAAATCCTGATAACCATTGGAGCCCTTACCGTCATTGAGCAACTGGTCATCGTGATTTGGGGACCTGATGCGATCGCCCTGCCAAAACCCGCCACACTCCGCGGCAGCGTGTTTCTCGGCTCTTCGCCCATCGAGACCTACCGCTTGGTGGCGCTCTTCGTCGGCTTGGCGGTCGCTGCCGCCATGCAGCTCATCCTCACGCGCACCCGCATTGGGCTGGTGGTTCGCGCCGGCGTCGAGGATCGCGAGATGGTGCAGTCGCTCGGCTACAATATCCGCCGCGTGTTCGTTGGCATATTCATCGCCGGCACCGCGCTGGCCGGAATGGGCGGGATGATGTGGGGACAATACCAGGCGTTGGTCAATTATCAGATCGGCGACAGCATGCTCATCCTCGTGTTCATCATCCTGATCATTGGCGGACTGGGCTCGGTGGGTGGCTGCTTCATCGCCGCGATTCTCGTGGGCCTGACGAGCAACTATGCCGGATTCCTTGCGCCGACACTGGCGCTGGGGTCGAATATTCTGCTCATGGCGCTGGTGCTGCTGTGGCGGCCGCGCGGATTGTTCCCGATCGGCGAGCAGTGAGGCGGCGATGGCGGGGCAGCCTGACAAAATTCCGGAACAGCCGTCGGAGCAGGCAACTATTGCGTTAGCGCCGGCAGTCTCCGCATCAAAGCCCCATCAAAGCGCGAAGCTGCGACGCGCATCGTGGTTGAGCTGGCTTGTGTCCGATGATCCGCCAGGCCGTTTCCTGCTGAACGCGATCTTGCTGCTGGTCTTGGCGGCGTTCGTGTTTGCCCCTTTCCTGTTTCCCGGCACCAAAGCTCTGGGCGTCGCCTCGCGCATATGCATTTTCGTGATCCTGGTAGCGAGCTACGACCTCATGCTCGGCTACACCGGGATTGTCTCGTTCGCTCATACGATGTTTTTCGGGATCGGCGCTTATGGCGTCGCAATCGCGCTAACCCAAGGCTGGGTCGGCTGGGGAGCGGTGATCCTGGGCGCCGCAGCCGGCGCCGGGGTGTCTTTGGTGCTGGCCGCGGCGATCGGAATTCTGAGCCTGCGCTTGCGCGCCATCTTCTTTGCGATGATTACGCTCGCCGTTGCCAGCTTCGCCCAGATCCTGGCGGAGCAATGGCGCAGTCTCACCGGCGGGGAAGATGGGTTGACGTTCTCGGTGCCTGCCATCTTAAAGCCCGGCTTCCGTTTGTTTGCCGATCCGGTGCTGGGAGTGACCATCAACGGCCCGGTGATCACCTACTATCTCATCTTCATTGTATCGCTGGTGCTGTTTCTCCTCATGCTGCGGATCGTCAACTCGCCGTTCGGCCGCGTGTTGCAGGCTATTCGCGAAAACGAGTTTCGCGTCGAGGCGATGGGCTATCAGGTCGTTGCTTACCGTACGATGGTTTCCGCTGTGTCCGCGGTCATGGCGGCACTGGCCGGCGCGCTGATGGCCCTGTTGTTGGGCTATAATGGGCCTGACGCCACGCTATCGTTCTCGCTGATGATCGACATACTGATGATGGTCGTGATCGGCGGGATGGGCACGATATATGGCGCGGTCATCGGCTCCATCTTGGTGATCTTGGCCGAGTACTACCTTCGGAATGTCCTCGGCGCCGTCAACGGTGCTGTTTCCGAAACGCCGTTCCTCTCGGCATTATTTCATCCAGACCGCTGGCTGTTGTGGCTCGGCGTTCTGTTCGTGCTGATCGTCACGTTCTTCCCACAAGGACTTTTTGGATGGCTCCGGCAGCGCCGATAGCAAGCGCACGTCGCGGTCGCGCTTGCCAACGCCCCGCAGGGCGTTGATCTACCGCAATACAAACGCTTCTCGTCCGGCGTAACAGAAACTCAGTGAAGTCGCGGCAACGCCACCGCAATTGTGGACCCCGTTTCATGGCCCGCATCGCCCAGATCGTCTCGACCGCGCGTTATTTGCCCGAGCGCGCCGTCACCAATGCCGAGCTGACGGAGCGTTTCACGGCGCTGGGCTTCCCCACCGTCATCGGCAAGTTCGAAGCGAGCACCGGCATCACCCAACGCTTCTACGTTCCCGACGACTGGGTGACCTCGGACCTCGCCCTGCCGGCCGCCAAAGAAGCGCTCAAACGCGCCGGCCGCAAACCCGAGGACGTCGACCTGATCATCGTCGGCACGGATTCGCCCGACTACATGACGCCCGACACTTCGGTGGTGCTGCAATATAAGATCGGGGCGAAGAATGCCGGCACCTTCGACGTCGGCTGTGCCTGCGCGTCGTTTCCCGCGTGTCTCGCCATCGCCTCCGGCCTGATCGCCGCCAATCCGGCGCTGAAGACGGTTCTGGTGATCGGCGTTTATCTGATGCATCGGCTCAGCGATCCGAACGATCCGATCTGCTTCTTCTACGGCGACGGCGCCGGCGCCGCCGTCTTGGAAGGCGGCAACATGCAAGGCTTCGTCGGCGCCGCGTTCCAGGCCGACGGCTCGTTTGCGTCCAACTGGGGCATTTTCGCCGGCGGTACCTTCGAGCCGGCGAGCGTCGAGGCCGTGAAGGCCGGGCGTACGCAGGTGCGCCTGGTTCGCCCTTACCCGGCGGAGGTCAACGAGGAAGGCTGGCCGCGGCTGTTCAAGCGCCTCGCTGGCGAAAACGGCTTCACCGCCGCCGACGTCGATCAATTGATCCTCACCCAAGTGCGCAAGCCGTCGATCGCGATCGTGGCCGAGCGCTGCGGCGTGCCGCTGGAGAAATGCCACACCATCATGGAGAAGTACGGCTACACCGGTTCGGCTTGCATCGCGATGGCGCTCGACGACGCCATCGAGCTCGGCAAGATCAAACGCGGCGATCTCGTCGTCATGATCGGTTCGGGCGTCGGCTACAATATGGCGGCGACGGCGATGCGCATGACGGTTTGATGCCGCTGCCCGAAGCTCGCGCAAACCCTGGAGGATCACGTCATGCCGGACGGGCGCAATTTCATCCGGAGCAAGGCAATCAGCGTCGAACAGGCGCTGGCAAAGATTAAAACCAACGATAGCATCATATCCGCCCTTGCCGCCGCCGAGCCTAGCGCGCTACTCGGGGAGCTCCACACCATCGCCGCGCGGGTCGAGAACGTCACGGTCGCCACCTGCCTGCCGATGAAGCCCTATGCGTATTTCAGCGATCCCGCGATGCGCGGCCATTTCCTGCACGATGCCTGGTTCTTCACGCCGGTGGTGCGCAAGGCGCACGAGCAAGCCGGCACGACGTCCTACGTGCCCAACCATCTGCATCGTGCCGGCCTCGACCGGCTGGTTTATCAGAAGCCGACGGTTTTCGTCGGCACTTGCTCACCGCCGGACCGCTTTGGTTATGTCTCGCTGTCGCTCTCCGTCACCTACGAGCGAGAGTTGATGGAAGCGGCCGATCTGGTGATGCTGGAAATCAATGAAAACCTGCCGTTCACGTATGGCGACACCATCGTGCACATGGACGATGTGGATTTCGTCATCGACAACACCTGTGCGGTCCCCGAATTGCCGATCGCGCCCAGCGAAGAAAAGGATCTGCTGATCGGCGGCCATATTGCCGAGCTGATCGAGGACGGCTCCACGCTGCAGATCGGTATCGGCGGTATTCCCAACGCGGTGACGTCAATGCTGCTGAACAAGCGCGACCTCAGCATCCATACCGAGATGTTCACTGACGGCATGATCGACCTTTATGAAGCCGGATGCATCGGCAAGACGCCGCACAGCTTCGGCAACCAGGTGCTGACCGGCAAGATGGTCGGGGCTTTCGCTCTCGGCTCGAAGCGGCTGTACGATTTCCTCCACCGCAACCCGGCGGTGGCGCTGATGCGGGGCTCATGGGTCAACAATCCCTACGTCATCGCCCGCAACAAGAAGCAGATATCGATCAATACCGCGCTGGAAGTCGATCTCACCGGACAAGTGTGTTCGGAAACGATCGGGCCCAGACAGTTCAGCGGCACCGGCGGCCAGGCGGACACCGCGATCGGCGCGCAGATGTCGGAGGGCGGCAAATCCTTCATCGCGCTCAGCGCCGCGGCGACGGTGAAACAGCCGGACGGCATCCGCAAAATGATTTCGAAGATCACTCCCACTCTGACGCTTGGCGCGGCGGTTACGCTGCACCGCGCTGATGTCGACTACGTGGTTACGGAATTCGGCGCGGTTAGACTCAAAGGAGCGCCGGTGCGTCAACGTGTGAAGCGGCTCATCTCGATCGCGCATCCGGATTTTCGCGCCTGGCTGCAGGACGAAGCAGGCCGCTTGCAGCTCAGCGACTGAGCGGCGCTGCGGGCCATCCGCGGCCGGCTCAGCGGGGCTATTCCCTACGGCCGGGCTGTGGGTAACTGCCCCGTTAATATCGCCGTTGCTAGCGATTTTGATCGATTTCGTCCAAGAGGGATGGCAATCCCGGCCGAAAAACGCCGAGCAACAAAGGACCTCATCAATCCTTGTGACAAAATTGCAACTCCCCGCCAGAATCGCCCCGTATACGCGGCTATAACGTGTCAAATGCGTTGCAGGCGGCAAATCTAATGCTAGCTTTCAACGGCTACGGCAGGGCTCGCATTTCAGCGAGTCGGGTTGGAAGCGTTCGGAGCGCCCGGAACCAGGGACTTGGGCCGGGTCGAAATCCAGGGGGAACCCAGATGTCTAGAACACGATCTTCTCTTGCTCTTCTTGTTGGTTGCGTATGGGCGCTCGGCCTAGGGGGAACAGCGGCACTTGCGGCCGATATGGCTATGCCGGTCAAGGCACCGCCACCGCCACCGCCGCCGCCGCCGCCGTCCTGGTGGAGTGGCTTCATTGAGTTGGACGGTGAAAGTTTCCTGATCAACCCGCAAGGTCAGGCGCTGATCAAGACCGGCACGGCGACTCTCGTGACCGGCTTGAACTTGACGCTTTACAAGGACAAGACCGGCTTCATCAACAATGTCACCGTCGGCGGCCTGTTGGCCACGGACTGGAGCGGTTCTGGCTTCGTAGCGGGCAGCTACTGGAACAACGGCGGGCTCAATAGTTCGAACGGCGCCCTCTTTGACGTCGTTTTTGCTCTCAGCCAGTCTGTGACGTTTGCCCAGTACTGGACCTTGAGCAACACGTTCTTCAACGTCATATCCGAAGACGTTGCGGATACGAACGGCGCGTGCGGTATGACCACCTGTTCGGGATTCCCGACGCTGGTGTGGGATGAGGTCAAGTTGGCTCTGAACGACTCGTTCACGGGCTGGCCGATCACCTTCAATCCCTACGTGACATTCTACTACGAGCTGCAGAGCATCGGCAGCCCCGGCGCCGGCGGCCCGGGCAGTGTTTCGGCGGCGTGCTTCCCGTGCGAAACCAACAACTACGACTTCTTCATCGGCATGACGCCGACGATCAACCTGGAGAAGTACTGGGGAGTCCCGGTGACCCTGAAGGCGCCGACCTACGTCACGGTCGGACCGTCGTCCTTCTGGAATAACTACGGCAGCACGCTGTTCGGCGCATCGAGCGGCTCGGTTGGCCTGTTCACGACCGGCCTCACCGCCATCATGCCGCTGTCGTTCATGCCGGCGCAGTACGGCCATTGGTACGTCAAGGCGGGCTTCCAGTGGTACGATGTCATCAACACCGCCCTGCAGAACGCCAATGCTTTCAGCGTTGACGGAGCCGCCAGCGGCTTCAAATGCAGCAACGTCAGCGCCGGCGACTGCAGCAGCATCCTCGTCGGGTTCGGCGGCATCGGCGTAGCCTTCTGATCGGCTAACTCCTTTGCGGCTTGGCACGACTTCGCTGAGTTGATAGAGAGTAGAGCGCGGGTCCACCAGGACCCGCGCTATTTCTTTGCGGATCACGCTGCCGCCGGGACGCGGCGCGTGAACTTCGCCAGCGCGAAGGAGAACGTCGATGAGAACCGTCGTGATGACACTCATCGCAGTTGCATTGCTGACCGTGCCGGCTCAAGCGCAAGTGCCCGGCGCTGGCGCCCCCAACGCTCCCCCCGGCATGAGTCTGCCCAAGATGGAGAAGCCCCCTAAAGAGGAGGAACATCACACGGTGAAGGCCGACGAGAAGGCGTACAAATCCGCACTGGACGGGATCCAGCCCAAGCAAAGCGTCGATCCCTGGGGCAATGTGCGCGAGAAGCCGAAGGCGAGTAATTCGCGATAACGCGTTTTTTCATCGTTCCGCAATGCGGCAAGCCTGCTCCCAGCACTACGCCGCCTGATGCACGCATGCGCGTTGGCGCCGCGCCGCAATTTCCATTTCCAGGAAACGAACGGGCCTGCCACCCGTAGCCCTTCAGGGGCACCGTCTCCCTACGCTCCTTCGGAGCTTCGGGAGACACCCTCCGCCTGTAGTCAGGTGGCCTGCCACCCGTAGCCCGTCAGGGCGGAGGGTGGCGGAGAGGAAGGGATTCGAACCCTTGATACGGCTTTAGACCGTATAACGGTTTAGCAAACCGCCGCCTTCAGCCACTCGGCCACCTCTCCGGTCCGCCGCTATGACTAAGCGCTACGCTGCCGGCAGGCAAGGGTTCGGCGCCGCCAAGCTCGGCCGCGCCTAGCAGGCCTCAGGCAGCCATCGCCGGCGCCGGCGCGGCCGAGGTTCCCCGCAGCCAATCGCGCGCGGCGCGCTGCGCGGCGGCAATTTCGCCGTCCGACATCTGATCGGCGAGCTCGCGCCGCAGCCGGATCGCGTCGCTGTTGCCCTTCATCGCCGCGAGATTGAACCATTTGTGCGCGGAGACCAGATCCACCGGCACATCGCGGCCGACCGAATACATCATGCCGAGTTCGAACAGCATGTCGCCGGCGGCGGGCCCTTCGCCGAGCGGCGCCGCGCTGCTGTCGAGAATTTCAAAACGAGCCATCATCCACTCCCCTGTCTACGACTTGTCCCTGTTCGCCGGCTCTTCTTTCCCCGAGGCCGACATGGCGATAATCCTCAGAACATTTGAACGGTGGTTTAAACAATGCGATGAATCAAAGCTGAACTGCCGGTCAGGCGGTTGCACGAGGTCGGCAACGCGGCGTTAAGCAACCTGGGTCGGCGCTGCCGCGGCCCGGCGAACGGCAGTCCTGGCGGCAACAAAGCTTGCAATGCGGTTTTCGTCGGCTATCCTTTCAGCCTCGCGATCGTGCGCGACACCGGAGGGAGGCCATGAAAATCTTTCGCATAGCGGCAGCCGTCGTCGTTGCCGCAATCGGGCTCGCGCTGATGGCGATCGCGCCGGCGCTCGCTGCGGACCCGTTCGGCACGTGGTTGACGGAAGATAAGAAAGGTAAGGTCCACATCGTCAATTGCGGCGGGGCGCTCTGCGGCAATCTGGTTTGGATCAAGGAGCCGCTGGATCCCGAAACCAACAAACCGAAGCTCGACAAGCACAATGGCGATGCGAGCAAGCAAGGCCGCCCGCTGCTCGGCGTTCCCATCGTGCTCAATATGAAGCCGAGCAGCACGGCGGAAAAATGGGACGGGCAGGTTTACAACGCCGAGGACGGCAACACCTATACCGGCTCGTTCACCATGACCGGCGCCAACAGCGCCGAACTCAAGGGCTGCGTGCTCGCCGGGCTGATCTGCAAGGCGCAGACCTGGACGCGGACGAATTGACGTCGGGACGGCTCCATTCAGCCGTCGTCATCTCGCGCGCTGACCGAATAATACCGCGCGCACCTTGGGATCGTGCATGTCGACCGCAGCGGCCGCCTCGACGCGGATGGCAAAGGCGCGCTTCACCGCCGGCCGCGCCCGGATCGTTGCAAACCAGCGCTGGAGATTTGGAAAAAGCGCGAGGTCCTGGCCCATCCGCTCGGCGAGCCTGACCCAACCGACGCAGGCCATGTCGGCAATGGAATAGCGGCCGGCCAAAAACTGGCGCCCGGCAAGCCGCGTGTTCATCACGCCGAACAGGCGGTTGACCTCGTCGGTGTAGCGGGTGATGGCGTAGGCGACCGCCTCCGGCGCGTAACGGCGGAAGTGATTGGCTTGGCCGGCCATCGGGCCGAGCCCGCCGACCTGCCAGAACAGCCACTCCTCGACGGCGACGCGCGCGCGCTCCTCGCGCGGATAAAACTTGCCGGTCTTGCGGCCGAGATATTGCAGGATGGCGCCGGATTCGAAGACCGAGAGCGGCCGCCCGCCCGGGCCGGCGGGATCGACGATCGCCGGGATGCGGTTGTTCGGCGAGATGGCCAGAAAGTGCGGCGTGAACTGCTCGCCTTTGGAAATGTCGATGGGGCGCACGACGTAGGGCAGCCCGCACTCTTCGAGCATGATCGAGATCTTCCAGCCGTTCGGCGTCGGCCAGTAATAGAGCTCGATCGGCTCGACGCGGCGCGCCGTCCGTCGCTTTGCCGCAGGCGCTGGCTTCCCCTTCGATGTCCCTGGCGCGCGCGTCATGACAAGCCCTCTCAGCGTCACCGGTTCAGCGCCAAGGCATCGGCCACCTAGGACACGCCGAGCGCCGGAAATCCGGGCGATCCATCGTAGCCGATAGCTGCCGTAAAAGTTGCCCGGCTCGACCCTGCGACGGAACGGACCGTCAAAAAAGAACGGCGCTACGGTTTGCGTACCGCCGCGCCGCTAAAATTGTCGGAAAGAACACACCGACACACCGAGGGCGTCGGCGAGATACCAGAAGCTAGAATCCGCGGACAATCTGCCGCGGTGAGGTTCGGATCGCCCGCCCCTCCTCTTCACCACCGTGCTCTATGAACGATTGTGAAGCTCTAACATCCGTCCCGCCGACGCCCTCCGTCGTCCACCTGAGCCGGCCCGTCTCGGGCGATCGTCGATCTTCCCGCGACGAAGGCCGGCCCGTGTGACGCGATCTTCGACTCATGTGATGCCGAAGACCGATCGCGGCATTGACTACTTCTTCTTCCGGCGCTTCGTCGTCTTCTTCGCCGTCTTCTTTGCCGCTGCCTTCGTCTTTCGCTTCTTCGCCATTGCTGCCCTCCTAGCCTGAGTGGATGGCGACATCGGTGCAGTGCAGTCGCGAATCGAGCTGCACTACCATCCGATTACTACAGCAGGAAAAAAATAACAGTGACTCCGCTTAATATTGTGTGTAAGTGCCGCGCCCCGCCGTCAACCGCGTCGTCGCCGCGATCGTCCGCAGAACGCGCGGCGAAAAAATTCTTCGCCGGCGCGATCGCCGACGAAAAATTCAAGACGATGCAGAAGTGCCGATGAAATGCGGGTTTCTGCCACATCGCATGTTGCGGCATTGCGTGGAAAGCGCGCGCACCGCTCGCCGTCGAAGCGCGCCTTCGCCGCTTCGATCGCGTCGCCGTCGGCGGATTCACCACGGCAAAAAAATTATGCACCGGACGCCTCCGCGAGCATGTTGACGGGCCCCACCGCAGCGCAAAACGCGCGAATCGGTGCCAACCGATTCGCGCTCGCGGCACTTTTCTCGGCTGCAGGCGGTGCCTCGCGGCGGCAGCGCGAGACAGATTCTCGCTTCCGTTTCGGCTTGCGATGAGAGTGCGCGGCGTCTGTGCCGTGCGTGCGGCGCGCCGCGCAACGTCGCGCTCAGACCCCGATCCGCTTCTTCAGGAGATCGTTGACGGCCTGCGGATTGGCCTTGCCGCCCGACGCTTTCATCACCTGACCGACGAACCAGCCGACCGCCTTCGGGTTGGTCTTGGCGTCGGCGACCTTGTCGGGGTTCTTGGCAAGGATGTCGTCGACGAGCTTCTCGATCGCCGCGAGGTCGGTCAGCTGCTTCAGCCCGCGCGCCTCGACGATCGCGTGCGGGTCGCCGCCCTCGGTCCAGACGATCTCGAACACGTCCTTAGCGATCTTGCCGGAGATCGTGTTCCCGGCGAGGAGGTCGAGGATGGCGCCGAGCTGCGCCGCCGAGACCGGCGAAGCGGTGATGCCCTTGCCTTCCTTATTAAGCCGCCCCGCGAGCTCATTGATGACCCAATTGGCGGCGAGTTTCGCGTCGCGCTTCGTGCCGCCGCCCGTTTCGCTACCGTCGACGACAGCTTCGAAGAATTCGGCAGTCTCGCGCTCGGCAACCAGCACACCGGAATCGTATCCGGACAGCGCATACGCGCGCATGAAGCGTGCCTTCTTGTCGTCCGGCAGTTCCGGGAGATGCGCCTGCAAGTCGGAGAGGAAGGCCGGCGACAGCTCGAGCGGCAGCAGGTCCGGATCGGGGAAATACCGGTAGTCGTGCGCCTCTTCCTTGGAGCGCATCGAGCGCGTCTCGCCCTTGTCGGGATCGAACAGCCGCGTTTCCTGCTCGATGGTGCCGCCGTCCTCGATGATCCCGATCTGGCGCCGCGCCTCGTGTTCGATCGCCTGCCCGATGAAGCGGATCGAATTGAGGTTCTTGATCTCGCACCGCGTGCCCAGCGGCGCGCCGGGCTTGCGCACCGAGACGTTGACGTCGGCGCGAAGGTTGCCCTTTTCCATGTCGCCGTCGCAGGTGCCGAGGTAACGCAGGATGGTGCGCAGCTTGCCGACGAATGCCTTGGCTTCGTCTGCGGAGCGCAGATCGGGCTTGGTAACGATTTCCATCAACGCCACGCCGGAGCGATTGAGATCGACGAGCGACATCGAGGCGTGCTGGTCGTGCAGCAGCTTGCCGGCGTCCTGCTCGAGGTGAAGCCGCTCGATGCCGATCCGCGCCGTCTCGCCGTCCGGCATGTCGACCAAAACCTCGCCTTCGCCGACGATCGGCGACTTGTACTGGCTGATCTGGTAGCCCTGCGGCAGATCCGGATAGAAGTAGTTCTTGCGGTCGAACACCGACCTACCGTTGATCCGCGCCTTGAGCCCGAGCCCGGTGCGCACCGCTTGGCGCACGCATTCCTCGTTGATCACCGGCAGCATGCCGGGCATGGCGGCATCGACGAGCGACGCATGCGAATTCGGCTCGCCGCCGAACGCGGTCGAAGCGCCGGAAAACAACTTGGCTTGCGAGGTCACCTGGGCATGCACTTCCATGCCGATGACCACTTCCCAGTCGCCGGTTGCGCCTTTGATCAGCTTCGATTTCGGTGTCGGTGCGTCCATCGTGGCTTCGCAGTGCGTCCGTCTCGGTTCCGGTAGCCGCTTCTCCAGCCCGCGGCAAGCGCCGCGGTTCGAACCGGCCGTCCAGTCAACCCTCTCCCGGCTCAGCGCTTGCCGCTGTGCTGCTCGATGAACGTGGCGAAGGCGGCGAGCTGCTGGCGAATAAATCCGATCGTCTGCTGATCGGTGATTTCCCCGGTCTTGGCGTCGATTCGTTGCGAGCAATTGCCGATGAAAATTTCCGGCCTGCCGAAGGTCAGGGCGTCGAGAAAGAGCATCGCCCGGCGCAAATCGTATTGCATGCGGCCGCCGCCGAGCGGCCCGCCCGTGGCGGACTGGATGGCGACCGGCTTGCTGGCGAATGGCTGATTGGGCACCCGCGATACCCAGTCGATCGCATTCTTCAAGCCGCCGGGAATTGAGAAGTTGTATTCTGGGGTGTTGAAGATGACGCCGTCGGCGGCGCGAATTGCGTCGGCGAGCCTTTGCACCGCTGGCGGGATGCCGCCGGAACCCTCAAGGTCGGCGTTGTAGAGCGGAAATTCGGAAAACGGCGGCGCTTCCTTGATGCGCATGCCGGCCGGCGCCAGCCCGGGAAGCGCATTCATGACCATCCGGTTGTAAGAGCCTTTGCGCAGACTGCCGCAAATACTGATGACGTCGAATGTCTTGTCGGCCATTGGGGGTCCTCTTCCAATCTTCTCGTCGACAATCGGATTGCGCAGCACGCCGATGCCCTGGATTTCGACCTCGCAAACGTCGCCGTTTTTCATCCAGACCGGCGGCTGGCGGGCGAAGCCGACGCCTGACGGCGTACCGGTGAAGATGATGTCGCCGGGCTCCAGCGTCATACCCTGGGTGATGTAAACCAGCATCTCCGCAATCGGGAACATCATATTGTCGGTATTGTCCGATTGCATCACCCGGCCGTTCAGCCGGCTTTCGATCTTCAATCCCTTGCCGCCCGGGGGCAGCTCGTCGGCGCTGACCAACCAGGGCCCGAAGCCGCCGGTGTGGTCGAAATTCTTGCCCATGTCCCATTGCGTGGTTTTGCGCTGGAACTCGCGCACCGAGCCCTCGTTACCGCACGAATAGCCGGCGACGCATGAGAGCGCATTGGCCGCGGTCAGATGCTTCGCCCGCCGGCCGACGATCAGGATCATTTCGGCTTCGTAATCGAGGGTCTCGGTCACTTGCGGGCGGATGATCGGCTGGCCGTGCGGCACCAGCGAGGTCAGGCTGCGCATAAAAATGGTGGGGAACTTTGGAATGTTGTCGCGCTGCGCGCCTTCCTTGACGTGCGCGAGGTAATTCAACCCGAGGCAGATGACCTTGCCCGGCCGGCCAATGGGCAGCCGGTAGGTCAAACCCGAGAGCGGCCGGCGCGCGGCGGCCGCGGCCCGCTTGGCGATATCGGCAAGGGGCTTGGTATCGCCGTCATTACGCTTGAGCCATTCGCCGAGATCGGTGGGAACCGCGCTATCCACGGCATTGAGATCGACCACGGTATCGCCGTCCACGACGCCGAGCCGCGGCCCCCCCTGCCCTTCGAATGCAACGATTTTCATGCTCTTCCTTCCTTCACCGATCTCGGTCGCTCTGCCGGGCGGCGACTATAACGGGCCGTGCCGGGGCCATCTACCGGCGTACTCTTCACGCTGCTAGTGCACGGAAATGCTCCTTGAGCCGCTCGCGCGCGGCCATCGCAGCCGCAAGATCGAAGCCGTTGACGACGGCAAGGCGAAAGCCGCCGGGGGGCATGGAGTGGCGTTCCGGCGCCCAATCCTCATGAAAGGTGATTTGGACACTAGTGACACCGGGCATGCGTTTGACCGCCTCGACAAGCGCCGCCGGCGGATGGCGGTAGCGCACGCCGTTCGGGCCGAACAGCACGACGCTGTAACCTTCGCGCCGATCGGCATCGGCGAAGTTCCAGGCACCATTCTCGTATAGCGCGACGATCGCCTCCACCCAGCCGCCGCTGTAGAGGTCCGGCCACTGATCGGTGAAGCGCAGATGCGCTTCGATGATCGCGCCGCCGATGGTTTCGACATTGAGCATGCCGGTATAGCCGGCAAGGTGGCGATGCACCCAGGCGCCGCAGTGCCTCTCGATGTCCGCATCGGGCGCGGCATGGACCGTCCAGTAATCGAACGTGCCCTCCCCCGCCGGTTTGCCGGTAACGTGCCGCCACCACCGCGGCACGCCGTTGACGACGGCGATGTCGGAGGAGACGTGACGGCCGTCGAGCAAGGTCATCCAGAAATGACCCGGCGCGTAGTGCTGATCGTAGTCGGCTTGCGAATGAAGAACGCGGCTGCCGACGCCCATGCCCTTGAGATTGACAATCGGCTTGGAGAACACCGGGAAGCGCGGCGGCGCCGTGCCGTGGGGGCCGGCCTCGAGGCCCTGGCTCAGCGCCACCGCGAGCTTGTCATAGACCCAGCGATGCGCCGGATACCATTGCCAGGCGTCGGCGTCCTCGGTCGTGATGTTCGCGGCGGTTTCGACATGCGCGAAATACTGCAGGCGCCAGGGATCGGCTTCCCAGATCGGCATGATTCAGACCACGGACGGACGACAGAGGACGGAAGAAGGAAACGCGACTCCGTCGTCCGTCATCTGTCTTCCGTCGTCTGGCGGCGTAACGCGTGGACGCTGAACAGCCCGTCGGTCCAAGCCGCGAGCGACGACCAGCCGCTGCCATGCGCCAGGACCTGGAACGAGTCGACCGAATATTTGTAGCTGTTCTCGGTGTGAATCGTTTCGCCGGCGCGGAATTCGATCGTGGTGCCGCATAGTCTCACCTTCTGCCGTTTCGTGCTGGCGAGATGCATTTCGATGCGGTTGCGCTCGGCATTGTAGAAGGCATGGTGTTGAAACGCGGCGAGATCGAAGTTGGCGCCGAGCTCGCGATTGATGCGGGCAAGCAGATTGAGATTGAACTTCGCTGTGACGCCCTCGGCATCGTTATAGGCGCGATAGAGAATGTCGGGCGCCTTGACGAGATCGACTCCGATCACGAAAACTGACCCGGCGCCCAGGATCTGCGCGGCCCGGCGCAAAAAGGCCGCGGCCTCATGCGGCTCGAAATTGCCGATGGTCGATCCGGGAAAAAACCCGGCGCGCGGCATCGACGCAACCTCGACCGGCGGCTCGGTCATCGTGGTGAAATCCGCCACCACCGGATAGATCGCAAGATGCGGGAAATCGCGGCGCACCTGTGCCGCGTCCTGTTGCAAAAAATCTCCGGAAATATCGACCGGGACATAGGCCGCGACGCTCGCCGCCGCGTGCAGCAGAATGCGCGCTTTCCGGCTCGACCCGCTGCCGAATTCGATCAAAGCGCAACCCGGCGGAAACAGCGAGGCCATGGCCGGCGCGTGCTTCGACAGAAGACCAAGCTCGCTGCGGGTCGGGTAATATTCCGGCAGCCGGGTAATGCGGTCGAACAGGTCGGAGCCGGCCAAATCGTAAAAATATTTGGGGGGCAGATGTTTGGGCTTTGCGGTGAGACCGGCGATGACCTCGGCGGCGAACGAATGCTCCGTGTCGATCGGCCGTGGCGCGCGAAATGCGGTTTGTATATTCATTTGAACGCTCAGCGTGCGAACTCGGCCAGACGCAATCCGCTGAACTGCCAGCGCGCCGACGGATAAAAGAAATTGCGATAAGTCTCCCGCGAGTGGTCCGCGGGCGTCGCCAGGGACGCGCCGCGCAGCACCATCTGGTTGACCATGAACTTGCCGTTGTATTCCCCGAGCGCACCTGGCGCGGCCCGATAGCCTGGATAAGGCGCGTAGGCGCTGCGCGTCCATTGCCAAACGACGCCGAAGGCATCGTCGAGCGTACCGCTTTTGGCTGCAGCCTCCCATTCGGCCTCGCTCGGCAGGTGCTTGCCGGCCCAGCGGGCAAATGCGTCGGCTTCGTAATAGCTGACGTGGCAAACCGGTAATGCCGGATCGACCGGGCGCAGCCCGCCGAGCGTCATCGCGAACCAAGCGCCGTCGATATCACGCCAATAGCCCGGCGCGTTCCAGCCTTGCGCCTGTGCCTCCGTCCATCCGTCCGACAGCCAAAGACTCGGCGTCGCATAGCCGCCGTCGGCCATGAATTCGAGCCACTCGCCGTTGCTCACCAACGCCCGTGCCACGCAGACCGGTTGCAGCAAGACCTGGTGCGCCGGCCGTTCATTGTCGAAGGAGAACCCTTGGCCTTCGTGGCCGATCACATGAATGCCGGCGATCAGGCCGTTGCCGCCGGATGCGGCGCCGGCTGTGGCGCGTGCGCTCTCGCTTTGCGGCCAACGCCATTGGGCATCGTAGACCGGATTGGTCGCGTTTTGCGCAAACGCGTGCAGGATGTCGGTCAGCATCAGTTCCTGATGCTGCTGCTCGTGATTGAGCCCGATCTCGACGATCGGGATGACCGCTTCGATGTCCTGTGTGCATTCGATCAACGCCGCCACGGCGTCATCGACATGGGCGCGATAAGCTGTCGTCTCCGCGACACCGGGGCGCGTGATCAGACCGCGCTGCGACCGCGCGAGCCGGTGACCTGCGGCCACGTAGTAGGAGTTGAACAGATACGCGAACCGCTCATCGAACGGACGATAGGCCGGCTCAAACGGTCGCAACAGAAATTGCTCGAAGAACCACGTGACGTGAGCGCGATGCCATTTCGTCGGACTGGCGTCGGGCATCGATTGAACGACCTGGTCCTCGGGACCGAGCGGCGACGCCCGGCGTTCGGTTTCGGCGCGCACCGCACGAAAGGCCTCGAGCCAATGCCGGCGCCGATCGCCGGTTTGCGCCGCGAGCGCGGCATCCGCAGCGGTCGAATCGCGCAATCGAACCAACGGAGAAGCAGCGGGGCCTGGCATTGTTGGATCCGGAAAACCGGAGGGGCGAATAGCCAAAGTCAATGGCTAGGAAGTAAATCAGCGCATCGTTGGATGGTTCCATACCCATTCAGCCGCCGTAAGGGCAATGCCGCCACGGCTGTGCTAACGGGGATGTGATCGGACCAATATCGTTTTATGGTCGGCATCGGTACCGCACCGCGGCGATGAGAATGGAGAGTGGACGATGGCTGAAACGATGCTGCCGCGCGAACGCTGCGCTTATTCGGCCATCGTCGACCGGCCACCGCTCAAACTGCCGGGGCGGGCGCGCCTGGTTTTCTGGACCATCGTCAATCTCGAAGTCTGGGACATCGGCAAGCCGATGGCGCGCCAAGTGCTGCCGCCGCCCACGGGCCAAATGCAAATTCCCGACGTGCCGAACTGGAGCTGGCACGAATACGGCATGCGGGTCGGTGTGTGGCGCTTTTTCGATCTGTTCAAGCGCTTAAAGATCCGGCCAACGTTGGCGATCAACGCCCGCGTCTGCGAGGATTACGCCCGCGTCGCCGAGCAAGCAAAAGCCGAAGCTTGGGAGTTTATGGGCCATTCCTACCAGCAGGGACCAATCTACGCTGAACCCGATCAAAAGGCCATGGTCGCGCGCTCACTCGACATCATCGAACGCTTCTGCGGGAAACGGCCACTTGGCTGGCTCGGACCCGGCCTCACCGAGACCCTCGAGACGCCGGAAATCCTCGCCGCTGCCGGTATCAAATATATCGGCGATTGGGTGTACGACGATGAGCCGGCCGTGATCCGCACCGCTGTCGGCCCGCTGCTGACGCTGCCCTATACTGTCGAACTCAACGACATTCCGATGATGATCATTCAGCATCACGAGAGCGATTATCTGCTGCGCCGCGCCATCGACCAGTTCGATCGGCTTTACGCCGAGGGCGAACAGCGGGCAAAAATTTTCGCGCTCGCCATCCACCCCTACATCAGCGGCCAGCCGCACCGGATTAAATATCTGGAAGCGATTTATGATTACGCGCGCCGCTTCGACGGCGTGGTGTACTGGACCGGCGAGGAGATTCTGCACTGGTACCTGCAATCCGGCGCAGTGATATGAGAGAAAACGTGGCCACCCGCGACATACGCGGACATCGCAAGCAGCAACAGCAACAGCGAAGGAAAAGCATCATGGGGAAATACGGAACGGCGGCTGCGGCATTGCTGCTCGCAAGCTCATTGGCAGCGAATGCCGCAGAGGCTGCACCGTGCCGTACCAGTGGAAGCTACGATGCCTGGCTGGCCGCCTTCGAACGCGAGGCCATGGCGCAAGGCATTTCCCAAGCCGCCATCGCCGCCGCCAAGCCACACCTCACCTACGACCAGCACATCGTCAATATCGATCGCGGCCAGCGCGTTTTCACCCAGACCTTTCTGGAATTCTCCGGCCGCATGGCTGCCGCCTACCGCATCCAGCGCGGGGCGGCGCTGATCAAGGCCAACGCGGCGACGTTCGCGCGCATCGAGCAGCAATTCGGCGTGCCGGCGCCGGTCATCGTCTCGTTCTGGGCGCTGGAAAGCGATTTCGGCGCCAATATGGGCAATTACCATTCGCTCAGCGCCATCGCTTCGTTGGCCTACGATTGCCGCCGCAGCGACAAATTCCGCGCCCAGCTCCTGGATGCCCTCCGCCTCATCGAACGCGGCGATCTGACGCCGGACGAGATGATCGGCTCCTGGGCGGGCGAGCTCGGCCAGACGCAGATGATGCCGTCGGAATACTACCAATACGGCGTCGATTACGACGGCGACGGCAAACGCAATCTCATTCGCAGCGTACCCGACGTGCTGGCTTCGACGGCGAACTATCTTCATGGGCTCGGCTGGAAGCGCGGCGAGCCGTGGCTCACTGAGGCGCGCGTGCCGGAGAATCTGCCGTGGGATCAGGCCGACCTTTCCATCGCACTGCCGCGCGCCAAATGGACCGCTTGGGGCGTTACGCTCGCCGACGGCCGGCCGCTACCGGCCGACAATCTACCGGCATCGCTATTGTTGCCGATGGGCCGCTTCGGCCCCGCCTTCCTCGCCTATCAGAATTTTCAGGTCTATCTGCAGTGGAACAATTCGCTTGTCTATTCGACGACGGCGGCCTATCTCGCCACCCGCATCGCCGGCGCGCCGCCGCTACACCGCGGCAATCCGCCGCCTGCGCTCGCTTTCAACGACGTGAAAACGATGCAGAGCATGCTGACGCGCGCCGGCTATGACGTGGGCACGATCGATGGATTCTTGGGTCTGAAAACAAGGCAGGCGGTCAAAGCCATGCAGATGAAATTCGGCCTGCCCGCCGACTCCTATCCGACCGCCGAACTGCTCGCGCGCATGCGCGGCGGGGGATAGCGGCTTACGGACGCGGCATTGATGCGAAATGCTTGACCGCGCACAGAGCGGTGGCGCAAGATACTGAAAATGCTGCACTTTCAGCTTATTCTAATTCCAAAGAAAGAGCGGTGGCCACGCGGGCGGCTCAGCGTCGATATCATAATGCCGCAACGGCCGGGTCGAATGTTACATTATAACGTCATTTTTGCCGGACAGTTTACCGGCATGCTAAGAACGGCTTGGGGCACCGCGAGCGGGCAGAGAGGGTGAATACATTGCGCATGCAGAACAAGCGTCGCGTCGAGCGATCCCCGTCAATCCGGACTTCCACGCGGCGGCTCCGTTTCCGCGCGCTCGCGTTCCTCGCCGGCGCGCTGTTGCTCGTCGCTGCCTTCGCTCCGTCGGCCTTTGCTAAGAGCAATACCGTTCCCGCCGGCGGACAGGCCGAGCCAGCGACCGCGGCTGCGCCGTCGCCCGCCGCCGCTCCGTCCCTGCCGGCCGCTGCATTCCCGGCGGCACCGGCGCCCGCAACAAACGCGGCTGCCCCCGGCTCTGAGCCCAATCCGGTCGCCGGGACCGCTCCTGGCGCCGCCGTGCCGGCTCCGGCCGAGCATTCCGTCAGCCGCGCGGAGCTCCCGGCGGACCTCACGCCCTGGGGCATGTTCCTCAATGCCGGCAAACTCGTGCAGGCGGTGATCGTGGGGCTCGCCCTTGCATCGCTCGTGACCTGGACGGTCTTTGTCGCCAAGACCCTCGAACTGCGCAGCGCTCGCATCGAGGCGCGCCGGGGCCTGCGCATCCTCAACAATTCTGCAACGCTCGCCCAGGCGCACGACCAGTTGCGCAAAGGCACCAGCCCGGTCGCACAACTGATGCAGGCGGCCGGGAGCGAGATCCGGCTCTCCGCCAACTCGCGCGGCGAAGGTCTCAAGGAGCGCATCGCCTTGCAGCTCGAGCGCATCGAAATGGCGGCCAGCCGAAAAATCTCGCGCGGCACCGGCGTCCTCGCCACCATCGGCTCGACGGCGCCCTTCATCGGGCTGTTCGGCACGGTGTGGGGCATCATGAACAGCTTCATCGGCATCTCCAACGCGCACACGACCAATCTGGCGGTGGTGGCGCCCGGCATCGCCCAGGCGCTGCTGGCGACCGCGCTCGGGCTCATCGCCGCAATCCCGGCGGTCATGATCTACAACATGCTGGCGCGCTCGACGGCGCATTACCGCGCGCTGCTCGGCGACGCCTCCGCGCAGGTGATGCGGCTGGTGAGCCGCGATCTCGACCGCGCCAAGCTGCCCAAGTCTGAAGTCCTGTCGCAAGCCGCCGAGTAGCGCCATGGCGATGCGTCTCGATCACGGTACCGACGAACTCACCGAGGTGCACGACATCAACGTCGTGCCGTTCATCGACGTGATGCTGGTGCTGCTCATCATCTTCATGGTCGCGGCTCCGCTCGCGACCGTCGATATCGCCGTCGACCTGCCTTCCTCCAATGCCGAGCCGCAGCAGCGGCCGCAAAAGCCGATCTACCTCACCATCAAGGCCGACCTCAGCCTTGCGATCGGCGATGAGGCGATCGCGCGCGGCGCGCTCGCCGGCGCGCTTGACGCCGCGACCGGCGGCAACAAGGACGATCGCATCTTTCTGCGCGCCGACCGCACCGTGCCATACGGCGACGTCATGCAGGTGATGAACGATCTGCGCGCGGCGCGTTATCTCAAAGTTGCCTTGGTCGGCCTGGAAATGCGGGAAGCGAAATGACCGCGATCGCACCGACGTGGTTCGAGGACGACAGCCCGCGCGACCTTTTTCGCTGGGCGGCGGCGGCGGCGATGGTGCTCGGCATTCACGCAGGCGCCATCGCCTTCTACCTTTTCTGGCACCAGCCGGAGGAAGACATCGGCGACGACGCATCAATCGTGACCGTCGAGCTGGCGCCGATCGACAGTACGCCGGACGCGGAGCAGCGCGATGTCGCGCCGGCGCCCGAGACCATGATCGAATCAAGGGCCGTTCCCGAACCGCAAAAGGAGAAGCCGACCGAAGAGGTGAAGGTCGAGCAGCCGCCGGATGAGACGCCGGCGATCATTCCCGAGCCGGTCGTCAAGCCGCCGGAGAAAGTCGAAGAGGCCCGGCCGCCGGCCCCGGTCACCGCGCAACGGGTCAAGGGCGGGGCGCCGCGCATCGAGCCGTCATGGGAGTCGAGCCTGGTGCGGCAGCTGCAGCGTTTTAAGCGCTATCCGAGCGAGGCGCAGTCGCGCAGCGAGGAGGGCGTCGTACTTTTGAGCTTCAGCCTCGACCGCACCGGCCACGTGCTCGCACACCGCATCGCGCGGAGCTCCGGCTTTGCCGACCTCGACAACGAGGTGATGGCGATGATCAAGCGGGCCGAACCGCTGCCGGCCTTCCCGGCGAGCATGCCGCAGCCGCAACTCGATCTGACCGTGCCGATCCGCTTCTCGCTGCGCTGAAGCGAAAGACCGTCATTCGCTTTTCCTCCTCCGCAAGCGGAGGAGCGTCAATCGCACATCAGTCGTTGTTGCCTAAGGAGCGCGGTCCGTAAGGATTGGGCGGTGTCACACTGTCGCCACCCTGGAAGCCGAACGGTACGCCGCGAAGGCCGCCGACGTACCCCTGCCCCGCGCCGAACTGCACTGTCGGACCATTCTCGCCGAACGGTTGCGCGCTTTGGCCGAAGTTCTTGACCTGGTCGTCAGGATCAGCAAACCTCGAATTACCGTCCGGATTGGCGCTCAGGTTTTCCATGGTGAATGCTCGCGCTGAAGGACTCGTCAACGCTACGACCGCAATCGCCAGCGCCGCTGCGAAACAAAGCTGCGTTGATCTCATCGTCATGATGACCTCGCCCTTCGCCCCCGCGAAGCACACTCTAGGGTACGGGGGTGCGACACCTGGCGTCAATCCCAAGTTCCGTCATCAGGAGCGACCATGCGTCACAAGCCTTGTCTGACATCGGCAGACGTAAAGAAAATGCTGGCCGTCTGCGAAGCCGAAGCCGCCAAGAACAACTGGGCGGTCGCGATTTCCATTGTCGACGATGGCGGTTTCCTGCTCGGCTTCACGCGCATGGACGGAGCCTCCCCGGTTACCGCCGAAGTGTCGCTAGGCAAGGCCCACACCTCGGCGCTGACCGGGCGGCCGAGCAAGGCCTTCGAGGATCGCGTCAAGGAGCGCCCGGCCTTTGTCACGTTTCCCGCCGGCATTTTGATTCAAGGCGGCGTGCCGATCATGCAGCAAAACGAGTGCGTCGGCGCGATCGGCGTGTCGGGCGTGCAATCGCACGAAGACGAGCAGATCGCGATGACCGGTGTGAGCGCGCTCGGCTAAAAACGCCGCGGCGATGCCGCAAAAGCACGATCCGGAAAAGTGGCGCCGCTTTCCCGCCTTCGCCAAGCCCGCTTCGGCGGGCGAAGGAAGGTCCGAAAAGATCACGCGCCAACAAAGTCGCTCTCAGCCGTCCAGCTCCTTGAAATAGCGGTAGATGCCCCACTGGCTGAACGCGATCCGCCGCTTCGAGGCAAGATAGGCTTTGACGCGTGGGCGCTTGGCGACGCGGCCGTGCAGCGCGATCACGGCGGGGATTTTCTTCTCGAAACGCTTCATGCGCTTGGGGAAGGCGTAACGCAGCCCCTGGACGATCTGAAAGAGCGAAAGGTCGACATAGCTGAGCCGCCGGCCGACCAGATATTGACCGCCGTTCTTGTGCAGCACGCGCTCGAAATAGCCCAAGAATTTCGGCAGGCGATAGCGCCAGAAATCCTTGGTGCGCCGCCGCGCCGACGGGCGCTGCTCCTCGAAATAAAGCCATCCGGACACCGGATGGTGGGTGTCGTGAATCTCGACCACGAGATCGGCGATCGTGAGCTGCAATTGGTGCGCCCAGAGCCGTCCCGCCTCGTCGCGCGGCGCGAGTTTTAGGCGCGGCCCGAGATAGAGCAAAATATTCGCGGTCTGCGCGATGATGAGCTTGCCGGCCTTGAGGAACGGCGGCGCAAAGGGCGGACGCGCGATGCGCGTGCCGTCGAGGAGCTTCATCATCGCCGGCACGCCGCTTTTGCCCCGACGGCGCGCGACGTCGATGTAGTCGGCGCCGGCCTCTTCGAGCGCCAAGCGGATGAATTCGCCGCGGCCCTGGATGGTCGGCCAGTAATACAGTTCATAGCGCACGGGTCACCTCTCGTTGTGGGAGGTTGTCCGCGCCCGCTTACACCCGCATCGCACTCCAGGTACCGGTACAATATCCGTCCGCGCTTTTGCCGCGCCAAGTCCCGCTGCCAAGGCCGACCGTCAGTCGTCCGCGTGCGACGGCATAATTCGAGCCACTCGAGACCGTGACCCACGCGGCGCCGTTGGATCTGACGCGTCCATTGAAATTGATCGGACCGCCGCCGCCGTAATAGATAAATCCGTTCCAGATTTGCCCACTGAAGCGGTAGGCAGCACTGCACGGTCCGGTTCTGGTCGTGATGACGATGCTCCATGCGCCGTCGTATTTGCTGGCGGCGCGCACGTAAGTCGCCTGCGTCAGTGCCGCCGCGGCGATCGTTGCAACAAACAGAATTGTCGCAGCACTATGGCGGATCATATGAGCCCCCGTAAGCTTCGGCGCCAACGCGTCCGGCGGACGCCTGAACGTCGTGGAAAGTGACGGCTCGAAATTCCATTTTGGGTAGCGGTGCTGCACTGTCCCACGACACCCGGTAGGGTGTCCAGGCCGAGGATCTCGGAAATCGGAATGCCCTGCGTGCCCTAGCGACCGTCCCCGCATGGTAAGATAATGGAAATCGGCGCCAGATACGTTGGCAATCGCTGTCGGGCGCCGCAGGAAGGTCGTAGTCGGCTGCTATTGGACTATAATGCGGCTGGCTGAGCGAGAGCGGGCCGAGGGGATCGGGTATGGCGCGTATTGCCGGAAATCGCCTGTTGCGGCTTGTCTTGGTTGTCGGCTTGGCTATGGCGCTCAGCGCCTGCTCCAAATGCGACGTGCCGACCTGGCAACCGAACCGGACACCGGGATCTCCCGCCTCCTGCCACGGCGACGCGCCGGTGCAGTAACTTCTTGCTGCCCCGCGAAGCGGGGAAGAGGGAAGCCCATCAACCGGCGAGCATTTCCTTCACGGCGGCGACGAGCTGCTTGAGCGTGAACGGTTTGGGCAGAAACGCGTATTGGCCGTGGTCGGGCAAGTGCTTTTGGAACGCGTCTTCGGCATAGCCGGAGACGAAGATGATTTTCAGGTCCGGATTGCGGCGGCGCAACTCCCGCGCCAAAGTCGGGCCGTCCATCTCCGGCATGACCACGTCGGAAACCACGAGATCGACCTGCCCGTCGAATTTTTCCAGCCGGTCGATCGCCTCGAGGCCGTTGCCGGCCTCAAGCACGGTATAGCCGCGCGAGGCGAGCCCGCGTGCATTGAGCGCGCGCAATCCTTCCTCGTCTTCCACCAACAGGATGGTGCCTTGTCCGGTAAGGTCGGCGCTTGCCGCGCGCTTGACCTGATCGGCTGCGGCGAGCACGTCGGTCACCGCGGAGACTTCCGCCTCGCCGGCGCGCTCGGCCGCCGCCTCCTCGGCGCTGGCAATGTGGCGCGGCAGGAAGATGCGGAAGGTGGTGCCCTCCCGCAGCACGGAATCGACGTAAATGAAGCCGCCGGTCTGCTTGATGATGCCGTAGACCGTGGAAAGGCCAAGGCCGGTGCCTTTGCCCACCTCCTTGGTCGAAAAGAACGGATCGAAGATCTTGTCGATGATGGCGTCCGGGATGCCGGTGCCGGTATCGCTGATTTCGACCAGCACGTAGTCGGCCGCCGGCATGCCTTTGGCGCGGAGACGCTCGCTATCCTTTGCCATCACATTGGCGGTGCGCAGTCTGAGCCGGCCGCCGTCGGGCATGGCGTCGCGCGCGTTGACGGCGAGGTTCACGATCACCTGCTCGAATTGCGAGATATCCACCTTGACCGGCCAGAGATCTCGGCCGTGCACCACGTCGAGCGTGACATTCTCGCCGATCAGGCGGCGCAGCAGCATCGTCAGATCGCTCAAAATCTCGCCGACATCGAGGACCTGCGGCCGCAACGTCTGTTTGCGGGAGAACGCCAGGAGATGCCGCACCAGGCTCGCCGCCCGGTTGGCGTTCTGCTTGATCTGCATGATGTCCTGGAACGAGGGATCGGTCGGCTTGTGCGCGTTGAGCAGAAAATCGGTCGCCATGATGATGGCGGACAGCACGTTGTTGAAATCGTGGGCGATGCCGCCGGCGAGTTGACCGACGAGCTCCATCTTTTGTTGCTGGGTGACTTTGTTCTCGAGCTCGCGCTGCGCGGTGGTCTCCAAGGTGTAGACGATCGCCGCTTCCTGATCGCGCTCCTGCTCCTCGACGGCGGTGACGTAGAAACGCCCGAAGCGCTCGCCCGGCGCCGCCAGCGTCGCATCGACCGGCGCGATGTCGCTTTTGCCGCTGGCTGCCTCGGCGATGGCGGCTTCGAGCGCCGCCCGATCGCGCTCGGCGACGACGGCGGAGATCGAACGGCCGCGACCCTCGCCCGTCTGACCGCTCAGCACATCGTGAAACAACCGGACGAACAGCGGATTGGTGCGTACGATGCCGCCGCCTCGATCGACGGTCGCGATCGCCATCGGCGTATGGTGAAAAAAGCGCATGAAGCGGATTTCCGCCGCGCGCTGCGGGTCGGTGCCGTCGTCGCGCGCACGATTGAGCACCAGCGTGCGCGACGCGCCGGGCGCGCCGTCGGCGCCGAAGGCAAGCTTGTGGAAGAGGCGAACCGGGAGCGTGCGGCCGCTACGGGTCTTGAGATCGAGGTCGAGCACTTCGGTCTTGACCTCGCCCGGACCGCCCCGCAGCGTCGTCAGAAGCGCCGCGCCGTCGCCGGCGACCAGATCGCCGAGCTTAAGTCCGCCCGATCCGACTTGGGCAAGATCCTGATCGAGCCAATTGGCCAGCGTCGCGTTGAGGTAGACCACCTCGCCTTTGGCATCGACGGAAAAAAAGCCGGCCGGCGCATGATCGAGATAATCGATGGCGTGCTGCAGTTCCTGAAAGACGTTTTCCTGCCGGTCGCGCTCGCGCGTCACGTCGCTGAGCGACCAGACGGTGAAGCGTCGCATGCGCTTGCCGTCGCCCAGCGGGCGCACGCGCAACC
>Ga0208937_1000413_pt1 | contig 34671 bp, 35 predicted proteins | sample June2015DPH_11_5_FD_184705 | JGI IMG/M metagenome (GOLD analysis project Ga0208937, IMG submission 184705) | Peatland microbial communities from SPRUCE experiment site at the Marcell Experimental Forest, Minnesota, USA - June2015DPH_11_40... | ecosystem: Environmental > Terrestrial > Soil >...
TTCAAATGCTGGAAGACGTATTCGGAGATCCGGTTGTTGAGGACGCCCTTGCCCTCGATCACCTCATGCTTTTTGGCATTGAAGGCGGTCGCGTCGTCCTTGAAGTGCTGGATCAGGGTTCCCGGCTCGGGTCCTTCATAGAGGACCTTCGCCTTGCCTTCATAGATGCGGCGACGGCGGCTCATCGGAGTGTACCGTGGCTTGGTGAAATCCATGGGATGCCGTGGCTCCAGTTCAGGTGTCGAGGTCCGCGGCGGCGGCGAGGGCGAGCGACTCAAACACTGGCCCCTCCGCGACTTCAAGGCTAGCCGAACGCGCCGCAGAGTACAATCGGCATAGACCGGCGCGGCCTCCGCCGCAACGACGATGTTGCCGTCGATCGATGTTGCCTTGACGGGGCACCCTCGATATGCAAGGCGGCAAGCGATCGGCGCAGTTCCACCCAACGCCAGGACCAAGGGCATGACCACGTTCGACAAGCGCGAAGAAGGGTTCGAGCAGCAATTCGCGCATGATGAGGAACTCAGGTTCAAGGCCACCGTGCGCCGCAACAAGCTCATCGGCCTGTGGGCCGCGGAAAAACTCAGGCTCACGGGCGCCGAAGCCGAGAGTTACGCAAAGTCGATCGTCGTGGGCGATATCGAAAATGTCGGTAAGCACGATGTCTTGCGCAAGATTCGTCAGGATTTCGATGCCAGGGGCGTTGTGCAGTCCGATCACCAGATCAATCGCGCCATGACCGAGCTGATGGAAAAGGCGATCGCGGACATCAAGGCGGGTAAGTAGCGCCGTTGCACCGCCGCCGCGATCTCATGCGGCGGTCGGCATAGAGCGAGCATGATGGCCATTCCAGCGTTCTCCCTCGCCCGCCGCCTGCGCGCGGGAGAAACCGTGTTCAGCGGCTGGTGCAGCTTGCCCTACCCGATCGTCGCCGAGACGCTGGGCCGCGAAGGGTTTGGGACGGTGACGCTGGAGGCGCAACATGGACTGTGGGACATCGGGTCACTGTTGACCGGCGTCGCCGCGGTGCGCCAGGGCGGCGCCGCCCCAGTGGTGCGCGTGCCGGTCGGCGATTTCGCGATGGTTTCCCGCGTGCTCGACTTCGGCGCCGAAGGTATCATCGCGCCGATGATCAATACCGCCGCGGACGCGCGTGCTTTCGCCGCAGCCGCCAAGTACCCGCCGACCGGCGAGCGCAGCTGGGGGCCGCACCGCGCGACCGCGCTGGCCGGGTTGACCGATCAAACGGTCTATCTGCGCGAAGCTAACGACCACGTCATCACGCTCGCCATGATCGAGACGCGCACCGCGCTCGACAATCTCGACGCGATTGTCGACACGCCGGGCATCGACGGGCTGTTCCTCGGCCCCTCCGATCTCTCGATCGCGCTGTCCGACGGCAAGACACTCGACCCGCTGTCGAAGGACGTCGAGCGCGAGCTCGATCGTATCGTCGCCGCCGCGCAGCGCGCCAAAAAGATTGCCGGCGGCTACTGCCATTCGCCCGAGCGCGCGGTCGCGCTCGCCGAGCGCGGGATGCGCTTCCTCGCGGTGATGAGCGATCTGGCGCTGTTGCGCGCCGGCACGGCGGCGGCGATGAAGGTGCTCAAGGGCAGCTAGGAGGCGCTATGCCTCGGCGATCGCCTGCTCAAGTCGGTCGAGCAGAGCGCCGATATCCGCCTCGGCATCGCGCGCGACAACCTCGATCACCCGGTAGCCGCGCGCAGCGAGCCAGGCGCGTCTGTCGGCGCGGGTTTTTGCGGCGGCGGCTTCTTCCTCCTCGGCCGGCTTGAGATCGACAACCAGCCGCAGCGGAAACGAGACGAAGTCGCAGATGTGCGGCCCGATCGGCGTCTGGCGCTTAAAACCGCGGCCGGCGAAGCGGCGGTCGTTGACCAGAGCATGCCACAGCGTGCGCTCGGCCTCGGTCGGATTGCGGCGGAGAAGCCGCGCCAGTCCGCGCACCGGGCCGCGTTCCGAGGGGACGCGGCCGCCGCCATGCTCGGCAAGCAGCGCGCGCAGCATCTCCGCTTCAGCGCCGTCGAGGACTCCGCCGCGCGCCGGTCCTTTGCGGCCTTCGGCGATCGCCATGATCACGCCGTGCAGCGTCTGAATGTCCTGCCGGGTGGGCCGCATGCGGGTGAAAATGTTGCGCAGGTTGATCTGCATGGTCTCGCGTTTATCCGGCGGCCGGAAGAACTCGACCTTCTCCAGCTCGCGTTCGAGCGAGGCAAAGAAAGCAAGCAGCTGCTCTTTCGGCGCCGGCGCGGATTTTTCCGGCATGGCGAACGGCAATTTGGCGCCGCTCGCCAGCTTGAACCATTCGTAGGCAACGATCGCCACTGCCTGCGCCAGATTGAGCGAGGCGAAGGCCGGATTGACCGGCAGCGTCAAGATGCGGTCGGCGAGCGCGACCTCGTCGTTCTCGAGTCCGTTGCGCTCGCGGCCGAACACAAGCGCCGCCAACTCGCCGGCGGCGACGCGCGGCGCAAGCAGGGCGGCGGCCTCCGCCGCGCCGACGACGGGCTTGGCCTGATCGTGGGCGCGCGCCGTCGCGGCGACGACGAAGGTGCAATCGGCAATGGCGGCTTCGAGGCAGTCATAAAGCTCGGCACCGTCGAGAATGCGGTCGGCGCCGGCAGCCATGATGCGCGCCCTGGCGTTGGGCCAGGCCTGCCGGGGCGCCACCAGGCGCAGCCGCGACAGGCCGAAATTGGCCATCGCGCGCGCGGCGGCGCCGATATTCTCGCCGAGCTGCGGCTCGACCAGCACCACAATGGGCGCCGGCCGCTCGATCCATCGTTTGGTCTTGTCTGTTCCCGCTCCGGGCATGGCCGCTCCGCGCGCACGGTATAGCGAACGGCTGCGGAAAAAGGCAGGTGTCATGCCGGAATGTCGGCTTTCTCGGCTGGCCGGCCAGTGCTATAGCGACGGCGCCCCTGCGGACGTCTGGTTGGCGCCGCCGCTCGCCTCATTCATTCAGCCCGGGATGCAAAGGTCGAAAACTCAATGGCTAAAATCAAAGTCACCAATCCGGTCGTCGAGATGGACGGCGACGAGATGACCCGGATCATCTGGCAGTATATCAAGGAAAAACTGATCTATCCCTATCTCGACATCAACTTGTTGTATTTCGATCTCGGCATCCAAAAGCGCGACGAGACCCGCGACCAGATCACGATCGACGCCGCGGAAGCGACCAAGAAGGTCGGCGTCGCGGTCAAATGCGCGACCATCACGCCGGACGAGGCGCGGGTGAAGGAATTCAACCTGCATGAGATGTACCGTTCGCCGAACGGCACCATCCGCAACATCCTGGGCGGCGTCATCTTCCGCGAGCCGATCATTTGCAAGAACGTGCCGCGGCTGGTTCCCGGCTGGACTAAGCCGATCATCATCGGCCGCCACGCCTATGGCGATCAGTATCGCGCCACCGACTTCAAGGTCCCCGGCAAGGGCAAGCTTTATCTGAGCTTCATCGGTGACGACGGCAGCAAGATCGAACGTGAAGTGTTCGAATTTCCTAGCAGCGGCATCGCCATGTCGATGTACAACCTCGATTCCTCGATCCGCGACTTCGCGCGGGCTTCAATGAACTATGCGCTCGACCGCGGCTATCCGCTCTATCTCTCGACCAAGAATACGATCATCAAAGTCTACGACGGGCGTTTCAAGGATATTTTTCAGGAGATCTACGAAAAGGAATTCAAGGCCGCGTTCGAGAAGAAGAAGCTGACTTACGAGCACCGGCTGATCGACGACATGGTCGCCGCGGCGCTCAAATGGTCGGGCGGATACGTGTGGGCGTGCAAAAACTACGACGGCGACGTGCAGTCGGATACGGTGGCGCAGGGCTACGGCTCGCTCGGGCTGATGACCTCGGTCTTGACCTCGCCGGACGGCAAGATCGTCGAAGCCGAGGCCGCCCACGGCACGGTGACACGGCATTATCGCGAGCATCAGAAGGGCCGCGAGACTTCGACCAATTCCATCGCCTCGATCTATGCCTGGACGCGCGGGCTCGGCCATCGCGCCAAGCTCGATAGCAACGCCGAGCTGGCGCGCTTCGCGACCACGCTGGAAAAGGTCACGGTCGCTACCGTCGAGTCGGGCTTCATGACCAAGGACCTTGCGCTCTTGATCGGGCCGGACCAGAAATGGCTCAGCACCACCGGCTTCCTCGACAAGGTCGGCGAGAATTTGCAGAAGGCGATGGCGGCGGCGGGATAGGCGATGGCGGGGTACCGCATCGGAGGGCTGCTCGCGCTGTCGATGGCGACACTCGCCCTTTGCCTTGCGCTTGCCGCCGACCACACGCTGGCGCAGATGCCGGCGGCCATCGCCGCGCAGGGGCAACCGGCGGTGGTCACGTTGCACGCCACCGGCGCGCAGATCTACGACTGCAAGGCCGGCAAGGACGGCAAGCTCATTTGGGTTTTCCGCGAGCCGATCGCCACGCTCATCCTCGACGGAAAAACGGTCGGGCGGCATTACGCCGGACCGACCTGGGAACACATCGACGGCAGCGAGGTGACCGGCAAAGTGGCCGCTACCGCGACCGCGAATGACATTCCCTGGCTCAAGCTCGACGTGGTCGGCCGGCGCGGCAACGGAACGCTCGCCGATGTCACCACCGTGCAGCGGATCAATACCAACGGCGGCGTGCTCGCCGGCGCGTGCGATCAAGAAGGCGGCCTGCGCAGCGTCCCCTATTCCGCCGATTATGTTTTCCTGCGCCCGGGCGGTTGACGCCGCGCGCCGGGGCCGGGCCGGCCTGCTCGGCCTGTGATCGCCGGCGATCCGCTGCAAACGGCTGGCGAAGGACGGAGCGCCGACTTATCTCATCGCCATGCAAACGCGAAGCATTTTAGGAACCCTTGCTCTCGTCGTGCCGCTCCTCGCCATTCTGGTGGCCGCGGGCTGGTTCGCCGCCAGCGCCTGGGTCTCGGTCGAAGGCCCGCCCATGCCGGCCGTCGGCTATCTGGCGATGGCTCTCGGTGTTGTTTTCTCGCTCGTTGTCGGGTGTGGGCTGATGGCGCTCCTGTTCTATTCAAGCCGCCACGGCTACGACGATCAATTCCAGGCCCCCGACGACCGTGAATGACGCCGGAGTCGCCGCCTAGCAGCAATTTTGTGACGGCCATCAACTCGGTTTTAGCTTTTCCCCGCTAGCAATACCCGATAGGGCGCCGGCAGAGCGCCCGGCTCCGGGTGCCAAACCCATCTCCGAGCGAATTCCGCTCGCGCCAAAACGCGGAGGCATCGTTCATGATTTTTCTGCGAAACCCCATCATCCGGTGGGCCGTGATCGCCGCGTCCGCCGCCCTTGCCGCAACGCCAAGCTTCGCCGTGCCGCGCTATGACGGCCTGTGGAGCGTATCGATCGTGACCAAGAAGGGCGATTGCGTTGCCAGCTACCGCTATCCCATGCGCATCGCCAACGGCCTTCTCGGCAATGGCGGTAACCTCGTGCTTACCGTCTCCGGCAAAGTCGCTCCGAGCGGCGCCGTTATCGTCAAGGTGAGCAGCGGCGCAACCAGCGCCGTTGGTTCCGGCCGCCTCGCCGCCAATGCCGGCAGCGGCTCCTGGCGAGGTGCTTCGTGCTCGGGCTCGTGGACGGCAGAGCGGCGGAGTTCGTAAATCAATTCCTTCTCCCCGCTTGCGGGGAGAAGGTTGGATGAGGGGGCGTTTCCGCCAGGCTCAGAATCGCGGAAAAGCCCCCTCACCCTCGCTTCGCATGGCCGATGCTGCGCATCGGCGTTCTTAGCACCAAGGACGACGCCTGCGCTCTCCCCGCAGGCGGGGAGAGATGAATTTCACCCCTCGGCGGCATCCTCCTCGCCGGCGCTCTCGCCTTGTTCTCCGGCGAGAATTTTCTCGGCGATGAGGCCGGAGTTCTGCCGGATCGCCGCCTCGATTTTTCCGGCGATGTCGGGATTGGCCTTGAGGAAGGCTTTGGCATTCTCGCGGCCCTGGCCGATGCGTTGACTGTCATAGGAGAACCACGCGCCGGATTTTTCCACGACGCCGGCCTTGACGCCGAGATCGATCAGTTCGCCGTTCTTGGAAACGCCCTCGCCGTACATGATGTCGAACTCGACCTGCTTGAACGGCGGCGCCAGCTTGTTCTTGACCACTTTTACGCGCGTCTGATTGCCGACCACCTCGTCGCGCTCCTTGATGGCGCCGATGCGGCGGATGTCGAGGCGCACCGAGGCGTAGAATTTGAGCGCGTGGCCGCCGGTCGTGGTCTCCGGCGAACCGTACATGACGCCGATCTTCATGCGGATCTGATTGATGAAGATCACCATCGTGTTGGAGCGGCTGATCGAGGCGGTGAGTTTACGCAACGCCTGGCTCATCAGCCGCGCCTGCAGGCCCGGCATACTGTCGCCCATCTCGCCTTCGAGCTCGGCGCGCGGCACCAAAGCCGCCACCGAATCGATGACCAGAACATCGACCGCGCCCGAGCGCACCAGGGTGTCGGCGATTTCCAGCGCCTGCTCGCCGGTGTCGGGCTGAGAGATCAACAGGTCGTCGACATTGACGCCGAGTTTTCGGGCATAGATCGGGTCGAGCGCGTGCTCGGCATCGATGAAGGCGCAGATGCCGCCCTTCTTCTGCGCCTCGGCGAGGCAGTGCAGAGCCAGCGTGGTTTTCCCTGAGGATTCCGGGCCGTAAATCTCGACCACGCGCCCGCGCGGCAGCCCGCCGATGCCGAGCGCGATGTCGAGGCCGAGCGAGCCGGTGGACACGGTGTCGACGTCCATCGCGGCCATGTTCTTGCCGAGCCGCATGATCGAGCCCTTGCCGAAGTTGCGCTCGATCTGCGAGAGCGCGGCGTCAAGAGCCTTCGATTTGTCCATGGTCGATCCTTCGACGACGCGAAGCGCTGCACTCATGTTGTCGTGCTCCTTATGGCCGGGATTCGGAGACCCCACAACGGACGCCGCGAATCCCCTTGGCGGCATGGCGATTAAAATAGTGTACACGATTTGTTCTACGTTCGCAATATGTTCGCATGAATATCATAACGCATTGATCGTACAATAAGATTTCTGACCCGGAGGGATTGTGCCAACGCGCCCCCGCGGTTTCGACTCGCGGGCCCCGATCAACCCGCGCTTGGTCACGCTCGCGATTTTCGGTGGTCGAAGACAACGCGAGCTTGCGCAACGTGTTGATCTTGCGAAGTTCCCTGCCCGGCACGCCGGCACGCGGTCGGGTCAAAAAATTTCGAATCGCAGCGGTGACAAATTCGGCGTACGCTTGATTATCATCAACAGCGATGAAGCACATAAGGCGGCGTGCGCCCGCTCGGCCGCCTCCATCGACGAGTAGCGTCATGTCCATTGTTCCGCTGCTAGCCAATGCGTCGTTCGACCCGGAAACGGTCGAAACCCTGAGCGCGGCCTTCGATGATGCCTGGGAAAAGATCAAACAATCCGGCTCCACCTTTGCACGGCCGGCTTACGAACGCGGCGCGCGCGAAATCCTTGCCAAACGCATTATCGAGATGGCGCAACGCGGCGAGCGGGACAAGAAGGTGCTCAGCGACGCCGCGGTGACCTATCTCACCGAAAACTACACGGGTTAGACGAGCCCGCCTTCACGCCTCGATGACGATCTTCGGCGCCGGGCGGCCTGCGGCCATAAAGCCGTCGCGCACGCGTGCGGCGATCTCGCGGAAGATCTTGGCGTGCGCGCCGTCGGGGTCGGTTGCGACTACCGGCGCGCCGGCGTCGGATTTTTCGCGGATGTCCATTGCCAGCGGCACCTCGCCCAGGAACGGCACGCCGAGCCGCTCGGCCTCATGCCGCGCGCCGCCGTGACCGAAAATATCCGAGCGCGTGCCGCAATGCGGGCAGATGAACATCGACATGTTCTCGACGACACCGAGTACTGGAACATTGACCCGGCGGAACATGGCGATGCCGCGCCGCGCGTCGATCAGCGCCAGATCCTGCGGCGTCGAGACGATGACGGCGCCCTTGAGCGGCACCTGTTGCGCCATGGTCAGTTGCGCGTCGCCGGTTCCCGGCGGCATGTCAACCACCATGACGTCGAGCGTGCCCCACTCGACCTCGCGCAGCATCTGCGTCAGCGCCGACATCACCATCGGCCCGCGCCAGATCATCGGCGTCTCCTCCTCGACCAGGAAGCCGATCGACATCACCGGCATGCCGTGGCGCACGATCGGTTTTAGTCGCGTGCCGCCGATGGTCTGCGGGCGCTCGCGGATGGCGAGGAGTTTCGGCATCGACGGCCCGTAAATATCGGCATCGAGGATGCCGACCTTGAGCCCGAGATCGCGCAGCCCGAGCGCGAGATTGACCGCCACTGTCGATTTGCCGACGCCGCCCTTGCCGGAGGCGACCGCGATGATCGCGCCAACGCCGGGAATTCCCGCTGGCCCGGCTGGCCCATGCGCAGCTCCCGGCGCCCCTTGCTCGTGAGGCCGAACGGCCGCTGCGCCCCCCGCCCCGCTCGCCGGAGCCGTTTGCAGCCGCCGTGGCGCAGCCGCGCCGCTGCCAGCCGCGCGCTCGCCGGTAAGCGCGACCAGGACCGACGTGATGCCCGGCAACGCGCGGATAGCCGCCTCGGCGCGCTCGCGCACCGGCTCCCATTGCTTCACCGCACCGGCATCGACCGTAATGGAAAAGAACACCTTGCCGTCGGTGACGACGATCTCCGACAACGTCCCCGTGGCGGTGAGCGGTTTACCTTCGGGGCTCGCCACGCCGGCCAGCGTTGCCAGAACTTCGTCCTTGATCGATGCCATACTGACCCTCCCGGCGTTATGCCGACTAGATAGGACAGCGGGCGTCGCGGTCAATCGCCGCCTGTCATACGGTCCGGCCACTGCGGCCGGACCCCTCGGCTCGCACCTCGGGGTGACGGAATACGGGGTAACATTGATATAAAGCATTCAGACTATTGGAGGATGCGATGGCAAAGGTGGCGTTTGTCGGACTTGGCGTGATGGGCTACCCGATGGCGGGGCATCTCAAGGCCAAGGGCGGCCACGAGGTGACGGTTTTCAACCGCACCGCGGCCAAGGCCGAACAATGGGTTTCCCAGCACGGCGGCAAAAGCGCCCCGACGCCGCGGCAGGCGGCGGCAGGCCAAGACTTTGTCATGGCCTGCGTCGGCAACGACAACGACTTACGCCAAGTGATGCTGGGCGAGGATGGCGTATTTGCTGGCACGCGGGCGGGCGCCATCGTGGTCGATCACACCACCGCCTCGGCCGAGATCGCGCGCGAGCTTCATGCCGAGGCAAAGCAACGCGGCTTTGAATTCATCGACGCACCGGTCTCGGGCGGCCAGGCCGGCGCCGAGAACGGCGTGCTCACCGTGATGTGCGGCGGCGACCCTTCGCCGTTCGCGGCGGCTGAAAAAGTGATCGCCGCCTACGCGCGCACCTGCAATCTGATGGGCGCCTCGGGCTCGGGGCAGCTCGCCAAGATGGCGAACCAGATTTGCATCGCCGGGATCGTCGAAGGGCTCGCCGAGGCGCTGCACTTTGCCATGAGGGCGGGCCTCGATCTCGAGAAACTCATCGCCACCATCTCCAAGGGCGCCGCGCAATCCTGGCAGATGGAGAACCGCTACAAGACCATGGTCGCCGGAAAATTCGACTTCGGTTTCGCGGTCGATTGGATGCGCAAGGATCTCGCCATCTGTCTCGACGAGGCGCGGCGCAACGGCGCCAAGCTACCAGTCACCGCTTTGGTTGATCAATTCTACGCGCAAGTGCAGGCCATGGGCGGCCGCCGCTGGGACACGTCGAGCCTGATCGCGCTGCTGCAGCGGTAAACACTGCTGCGCCAAGTCATCTCTTAACCGGAACGAGCATCACATGACACGTGCTGTCGAGCAGCGCGCGAGCAAGGTACCCGAAGTCACTCTCATTTTCTGGATCGTCAAAGTCGCGGCCACGACACTCGGCGAGACCGGCGGCGACACCGTCACCATGACGCTCGATTGGGGTTACCTGGCGGGGACGGCGATCTTCCTTTCGCTGTTGGTGGCGCTAATCGCCATCCAGATCGCTGCGGAAAAATTTCATCCGTTTTTGTACTGGGCGACCATTGTCGCTTCGACGACCGCTGGCACGACCATGGCGGATTTCGCCGACCGATCGCTCGGTGTCGGCTATGCGGGCGGATCGTCGATCCTGTTTGTCTGTCTCATGGCCACGCTCGGGCTTTGGTACTGGTCGTGCGGCTCCCTATCGGTCGCGACAGTGAGCACGCCGAAGGTCGAGGCGTTCTATTGGGCGGCGATCACGCTGTCGCAGACGCTGGGAACCGCGCTCGGCGACTGGACCGCCGACGATACCGGCCTCGGTTATGAAGGCGGCGCGCTCCTCTTCGCTGCCGGATTGGCGGCGCTGGCGGCCGCCTATTACTGGACCAATGTCTCGCGGGTGTTTCTGTTCTGGGCGGCCTTCATCCTGTCGCGACCGCTGGGCGCCATGGTCGGCGATTTTCTCGACAAGCCGGTCAGCGATGGCGGGCTGGCATTGAGCCGTCCGATGGCCTCGGCGGTGATCGCGGCGTTCATCGTCGGCTGCCTCATCTTGCTCCCGCAAAAGGCCGGGCGGCATCCGGGAACCGCGCCATAAGCGAAGGCGATAGTTGGCCCGCGCTTCACGCCAGTTTCACCAGCATCTTTCCCAAGTTTTCGCCGGTGAACAATTTGAGGAAGGCGGCCGGCGCATTCTCGATGCCGTGTTCGACGGTTTCCTTCCAGGTGATCTTGCCGTCGCGGATCCATCCCGCCATGTCTTTTTGAAACTCGGGCAACAGATTGAAGTGGTTGGAGACGATGAAGCCCTCGAGCCGGAGACTCTTGCCGACGGCGAACATGATATTGTGCGGCCCGGCGGGCATGCCGGCGACATTGTATTGCGAGATCATCCCGCACAGCGCGAAGCGGGCAAACCGGTTGGCCGCCGTGAGCGCCGCCTCCAGGTGCTCGCCGCCGACATTGTCGAAGTACACATCGATACCGTTGGGCGCCGCCTGCAGCAAGGCCGCAGTCAAGTTGTCGGTCGCCTTGTAGTCGATGACCTGGTCGACACCGATTTCCTTGAGAAACGCAACCTTCTCGGCGCCGCCGGCCGGTCCGATAACAGTGTGGCCTTTGATCTTGGCGATCTGACAGACGACCGAGCCGACGGCTCCGGCCGCAGCCGAAACAAACACCACGTCGCCGGGTTTCAGTGCCGCGATCTTCAACAGGTCCACCCAGGCCGTCAGGCCCGGCATGCCGGCGACGCCGAGAAACGCCTGCGGCGGCAGCCCGAACGTTTCCAGCTTCTGCAAGTTGGTGGCCGCCGCGTTGAATGCCTCGCGCCAGCCCAACATGGTCGAGACGAGATCGCCTTGTTTGAACCGGGGGTCGTTGGAAGCGACAACTTCGCCGATGGCGCCGCCCTGCAGCGGCTCCCCCAATTGAAAGGGCGGGACATAGCTCGCGCGATCGACCATGCGGCCGCGCATATAAGGATCGACCGTCATCCACAGATTCTTCACCTGGACTTCGCCGGGCGCCGGCTCGGGCACCGACACGGTGGCAAGCTCGAAATTTTCGGCGCTCGGCACGCCGGTGGGGCGGGATTTCAGACGGATTTCGCGCGACATGACCATGATCGAGTGCCTCTCTGTTGCCGCATCAGCGAGGCTGAGCTTCGGTGTCGGATCGGCCCAGGTCAAGCGGGGCCGCCACCTTCGGCTCCATGCATTTCTGAGCAATATTGCTCATTCGGAGGCACCGCCATTGTGCTTAATGTTTCCATTTCCCAAGCAGCCCCGCTGATTGATCTTGGGGTAACTGCCCATAAGCATTTGCGGTAATTGCCCATAAGCATAAGGATTAGCTCACTTTGCCGGCGTGCGCGCATGGTGATAAATTCGCAGACCGCTTAAACTGGCCAATTTTGCACAGTCTTCAGCTCGGGATGAGCCTCGATTAGTGCAAAGCAGAAGGGGGTAAGGTCATGTCGCTGGGGCTCATTCTCGTCATCGTCCTCGTCATTTTCCTGCTCGGCGGCTTCAGTGGCCGCTTCGGCGGCTACGGTTACGGTTACGGTCACGGCGGTGTCGGCATCATCGGCATCATCCTGATCATCCTCCTCATCCTGGTTGTCACGGGTCGGCTTTGATCTGACCGGCTAATGAAAACGGCAAAGTCCATAAAGGTCTCAAATGACTACGAACCGACATTCCGACAGTGATCGCGTTTCAGAAACGGCCACAAGGCCGATCCATGACCACTGGATTCTCTTTGTTGTCGAAGGAGCGGCCCTCATTTTATTGGGGCTCCTGGCGATCATCATTCCGTCAATCGCCAGCGCGAACGTGACCGTTATTCTGGGCTGGCTCTTTCTCGTCAGCGGAACCTTAGGGTTGGCGACAACCTACTGGGCGCGGCAAGCACCAGGATTCTGGTGGTCCCTGGTATCGGCTTTGCTCGCGATTGTTGTCGGTGTAGTCCTGATCGCGAACAAATCGCAGGATCTGTATGGCGGTCTGATCGGATGGCCATTCGAGAAAGCCGGCCCGCTGCGGCTGATATTGGTTCTGTTCTTCCTGGTCGAAGGGGGCGCATCCATCATGTTCGCGTTCGAACACCGACGTCAGTTCTCTGGGCGCTGGGCCTGGATGTTGGCGAGCGGCGGCGTCGACATTGTCTTGGCGAGCATCATTATTTTTGATCTTCCGGGGACCTCTGCCTGGACCATGGGGCTCCTGGTCGGCATCAACATGATTCTCGGTGGCGTCGCACTGACCGCGATGGGATTGCATGCTCGCGCCGAACGTGCCGGTTCGCATGCGATTCCACTGCACGAGAATCATCCGGGGAATATCGGTTGATCTAAATCAATGACCAATGCTAGTGCGTGCGCCCTATAGTTAAACTTGCCTATATCTCCCGTTGTCATTTCCCGTTGTCGGCTTCGCTAGGACATTGGAGGAAGAAATCATGGACAAAGACCGGATCGTCGGATCGGGCAAGCAAATCAAAGGTGCAGTCAAGCAGGTGGTCGGCAAGGCCGTTGGTGACGCCAAGCTGGAGTCGGAGGGCAAGGCGGACAGGATAGAGGGCAAAGTTCAGAACACCATCGGCGGCCTCAAAGACACGCTCAAAGGCAAATAGCCATACAGCCACGGCGAGCCCTTCGCGCCGCTGGCGTGGTGAGACGGATTAGGTGAGACAGATTGGGCAGGTCGAGCCGGTGTAAAGAGTCGGCGGCATAAGTCGCGGCGGACCGAAGCTTATTACCGTACAAGCAAAGGGGGTAGCTATGCTTTCAGTCTTGATTGGGGTTCTGATTATTTGCGTCGTCGGCGCAATTTGTTTTTGGGCCATCGAAAAGTTCGTCAATGACAGTCGTTTGGCAAATCTTCTCAAACTGCTCGTGGTGCTGATTTGCTTGGGGGCGATCCTTGCGCGGGTGCTGCCGCTTGCGGGAATTAACTGGTTTTAGGCACCGCTCACGACGATGCCAGCGATCTAAATCAACGGCGCCGTCCGCAAAGATCCATTTCTGCAATTGACGCTGCCATCCTCGTCCTGAACGCCGGTTCGTCGAGCATGACGTTCCGGGTACCATTTGGTTTTACCGCCGCGGCGGCGGATATGTTCGTCTTCCCGCCTCACTTCGCCGTAGCGGAAATCACCCCCACCATGACGTGGCCGTCCGTCTTGGCGGCCGCTGCACGGACAAAAACGTCAAGCTGGCGGCGTGTGTGAATCGTGCAGATTACCGGATTTCTCGTCACGCATATCCGCTTGCGCGTCGCTTCATCGACGTCGTTCTGGTCGATCGGCACGATGCCATAGGTCCCTTTTGCCAGCTTGCGGCCCAGCAGATACGCATGATCATTTTCGTTAGCCTCGATGAGTAAATTGCCGCCGTCAATGGCTTGAACCACGAAGTACTGCACGCCCGAGGAATCGCCGCTGACAAGCGCGTAGTGGTCGTCGTTCCAGCGGAAGACCGACGTTTTCACGGAGAGCGCTTTTCCTTCGGTGAAATCTTGATAGAGATTCAGCTGGAATTGCATTCCGAGCAGCGGCTTCGATCCAGCCAATAATGGCGTCTCGGATTGCACGCAGGCGGAGAGCACGAATGCGGCGAACAGAATCAGCGCAACAGGCACCGGAGGTGCCTTTGCTGTTCGCGATCGATTGTCGGGCATGTCGTCCTCCTTGGCGTGGCATGTGCCGGCGGACGGTTTTCGGCCACGATCGCGCGTGGCTCCATAATTTAGATAGCATACAAACCGTCGCGTTTTAAGAAATACTTGAGGATGCTTGTCGCGATTTTCCCACGCTGTCGGTCTCCAATGATCTCCCGCCTGCCTTGACGGCCCCGCCGGAAGGCAGCAACCTGGATTTCGGCAATCAAGCCATCTGGGGAATGTCGGGTAAATACATTGCGGATGCCTGCCGTACTCGCAGTGATAGCTCTGATGCTGTTTGCTCTACCCGCGCGGGCCGAGGATCGCGTGCCCGTCCCGGCAGCGTGCAGGGCACTGGCCGAGCGGGCCGGGATTCCCCTGACGCTGACCCATGCCGAAGCCGCGCGCGCCATCGCCTACATCCGCGTCATGGTCAGCGACGACCCGGCGGTCGCGCGTTGCCGCTTGGCGCTCCGCAACTATTGAGGAGAGGCCGCGATGCTCTCGGCGGGGTCGGATTGAGATTCGCCAATGCATGGCAGGGTGCAATAGTTTTCTCGATTGTGAGCATCTCTCGGTCATGATATTGTTCACAAAGAGGAATTTATTTCAATGGCGCGGTGGGATCAAATGACAGGTTGGAGGGTCATCGTCGGTTTTCTGATCGGTGCCGTGATCGCCAGTGTCATAACGGCTGGCATGTTCCTTTACACGGGCGCGAAAGTTCTCCAAGCAACTACCGCGCGCGAACTCCTTGCTGAAATAGTAGCCATAGATTCATTACAGGAGGGCTGGCTGCTTCAGGGCGAAGATAGCCAAACTGCAAAACTGTCAGACCACCCAGGCCTTCCGGAAACGCAAAGCGGCTCCGGTCTTTGGCTTATGCCCGTTGAGATCAGGACAATTCTGGACGAAGCCCAATGGAATCCTCCGTCAGATGCGAGCTACGGCTTCATACATGGGCGCAGGGTCTGGATCATCAGAAATCAAATATTGCCGGACGCTCCGCTTTCATACTCGGGGGTGAAGCAAGAGCATTTCCCCGAGCTCATCAGCTCCGATGGACGGCAAGAATTATGCGCCTGGATCGAACGCGTGCAGATTGCTTACAATGGCGGGACGCTGACCGATCGGGGACTGGCGCCGCTTAGGCCCTATTTGGTGCCTTTAGCGCAGGAAGATCGCGTGAATGCACTTGGTATCGAGTTGTCTCGGGATGCTCGAAATTTCCTGGCTGAAATTCGCGCGCGGTGGGGCAAGGCGTCGTTTGCAGATTAGCGTGCAAGGAAGCGCTTCGGCGGCGCGGCGCGGTTCTAGGCGATCCGCAAACGACGAAAAACCGGAACCTTCACCAAATCCAAGATGACGGCAAAGACAGCCGCAGCGGCAAGCGTGCCGGCCACAGTCCATGCCGGCAAGGGCGTCATTGCAATTCCCTCGATAGCCAACGCCGAGGCGATCAGGAGATCGGCGATCGACGAAACGATGACCCAGAAGCTTGGACGAGACGACCACAGATGCCGACGCTCACGATTGGTGTACATCGTCGCCTGGTTGCCGAATACAATGACGACAAAGGCCAGCGTCCGCAGCGCGCTAATGTCGAACCCCATTCGATAGGCGCCGAAAGCCAGCACGGACGTACAAAAGACGAGCTCGCCTAAACCCATAACGACGCCGGCGACCGTCAGATTGCCGATCCGCCACGCATTCGGCATTGGCGACGGCCGGACATTGTCGGTTGTCAACGACATGCCGAGGAAGTCGCCAGTGATCATGATAAGGACCATTAGCAAGGGCGTCAGGATGGCATGCCCGGTGATGATCAGGCCGACCGCCAGCAGGAGCACCTGCACTGTCTTCTTGGTTATCGAATTCAGCGCATAGCTGAGAATGCGCTGGAAAATCACGCGACCTTCCCTGACGGCGGCGACGATGCCGGCGAGGCCAGGCTCGGTCAGCACCATGCCGGCCGCCGATTTGGCGACATCGGTTGCGGTCGAGACCGCGATGCCCATCTGCGCCTGGCGCAGCGCCGGCGCGTCGTTGGCGCCGTCGCCGCACATGCCGATGGTATGGCCGCCCTTCTGAAACGCCTTGACGAGCTTGTACTTGTCTTCCGGCAGGACGCCGGCAAAGACCGCGAATTGCTCAGGATGGATTGCGTCGGGGATCGGCCCGGGCGGACAGATGGCGCCATCGAGTCCCACCGCCTTCGCCACGATGGCCGCGGTCGCCGGCGCATCACCCGTCACCATCACGGTGCGCACGCCCAACCCGTGCAATTCGCTGACGAGCTTGGCCGAGTCCGGGCGCGGAGGGTCGCTGAGCGCAATAAGTCCCGCGAGCTTCATCGCCGTCGGCGGCCCAGCCGCGACCGCCAGCACTCTAAAACCCTTTGCTTCGAGCTCGTTCCCCGTCGCCATCGCGGTCGGCGACGGTTGCGCAAGGCCGATGACCACGGCGCAGGCGCCTTTGACGATACGTTGCGGACTTCCTGTCGGATCCGTCGCGCTCGCCTCGGACAGCTTCTTCGCCGGATCGAAGGCCGTAAACTTGATCAAGTGCGGCGCATCGGAGACGGGCTTGATCGCGGCCGCGCGAATGGCTCCGTCGACCGGGTCCTGTCCGCCGTCCGAGCTCGCCAGCGCAGCCAGCGTCAGAACATGCGCCTCGTCGAAGCCGGGCATCGGATGCACTGTCGTCACGGTCAGCGCGTTGAGCGTCAGCGTGCCGGTCTTATCGGAACACAAGACATTCATGGACGCCGCTTCATCCACGGCGGAGAGGCGGGTCGGAAGCACCCCCCGCTTTGCCAACGCGCGCGCGCCGAGCGCGGATGCGAGCGTAAATGTGGCCGGCAGCGCCACCGGTATCGATGCCAGCACCGCCGTCAAGACAAGGGGGATGATCTCGTCGAGCGGCATCTTGAGAAACCACGCATAGCCAACCAGCAGCACGATGACGACGCCGTTGAACGCGGCGAGATTACGCACCACGCGCAGCACCGCCTTCTGTTGAGAGCTCACGACATGGGCGGTGCGGACGAGTTCGGCGGCACGGCCGAACTTGGTGCGCGCTCCGGTCGCCGTAACCTCCGCCACCGCCTCGCCGCGCCGGACCAAAGCCCCTGCATAGGTCTGCACGCCGGCGCCGGCTTCGATCGGTACGGATTCGCCGGTGAGCATGGATTGGTCGAGCAGGACTTCGCCTCCGGTGAGGCGCACATCCGCGGCGACCACCGCGCCGAGGGAAAGCTTCACCACATCGCCTGGGACCAGTTCAGCCGAAAGTATCGTCTTCCAGGTGCCGTCGCGGCGGACGGACGCATTGAGCTCGAGCCGCGATTTCAGCGCCGCAAGGGTTGTCTGGGCGCGGCTCTCTTGGAACAGCCCAAGTGCTGCATTGAACACCAAGAGACCGGCAATAATCCCGGCCTCGACATACTTGCCGAGCGCCAGTTCGAGAACGATCGCAGCCTCGAGCATCCACGGAACGGGCGCCCAGAATTTCTCCAGCGCCATGCGCAATGGATGGAGCGCCGTATCCGGCATCGCGTTGGGGCCGAACTTCTGCAGCCGACCGCATGCTTCGTCGCTTGTCAGGCCGCTCGGAACATCATCCTTTACGACCGCTGCCGATTTGGCGGGCCCGGCCCTTGCATCAGATGGCGAAGCAGTGGTGACCATATTTTACCCTACGCTCGCCAACCTACTCTCGCCAACCGCGTCGCTGGCGCATCAATAACGGGCAAGCATCTGGGTAGGCGCAGCGGGACGAGCCTGCTTGTCATTGGGCGGAATTTTGCCCTCTACTGCGTCATTTACTGAGCAATATTGCTCACAAGGGTGCTCCGAAAGCTGTTCAGCTCTCTTTGGTCTCCGAGATCGAGTACCGGGCTACGACTCTCCGCATAGCGGTGCTTCGGTGAGATGAACGCGTTTCACGTCTTGGTTTGCGGGCTGATCGCGCGCCCGATGTGAGCAATCTTATACAGCCTTGATCTCGGCACTGAGCTTAAATGACCGCAAAGTGGAAGGAGATAAGATCATGTCGCCGCTGGGACTCATTCTCGTTATCCTCCTCGTCATTTTCCTGCTCGGCGGCTTCAGTGGCCGCTTCGGCGGTTACGGTTACGGCTATGGACACGGCGGCGTCGGTGTCATCGGCGTCATCTTGATCATCATTGTCGTTCTGATGCTGCTGGGACGGATTTGAGCTGTCATTTCGCGGTGAGCGGGCTAGCGTTACGGCAGCCGGTGTTCGCTGGACGCAGGATGTTTCGCGGTCTCGACGCCCACGATCGCCAAATCAAGGCTTAATCTGCGTATTTTTATTTACGCGCTGGGAGGCGGTGCGATCCACGAGCCTCCGATTGTGAGCAATTTTGCACAGTATTCGCCTTAGGCGTGGGTTTTCCTTGAGGCCGACTGCTTCGTCGCGGGAACGAATGGGTTGCCTTAGGTGAGGATAGATATGGAACCTTCGAACTATCGAGAGCGATCCTCACCGGCAAACGCGCCACCGGCGCCGCACGGCGGTGGCCGCCGAAATCAAACGGCGGCTCCGTCGCGTTACCTCGTTGAATTCGACGCGCGCCAGCGGGGCTGCAATAAGCTGCGTTACGCCGCAGCGCTCGGGCGGGCGGAAACCGCGTCGCGCCAGCGCCGCACGTTGGCGAGATCGTCGGGGATGACGAGTTTCGACTGTTTCATGAAATCCACCGCCGCCAGCGCGGTGATGTCGGCGACGGTAAATTGCTCGCCCGCGATATAGGGCCGGCCGCCGAGCTCGCTGTCGAGGAATTGCAGAAACTCGAAGATCCGCGGCTTGTTCGCCTCGCCCCACGCCGGCACCTGCGGGTCGACCATTCGCTTCATATACGGATGCAAATGCTGGAATACGGTCGCGACCGGTGCAAGCAGGTGAAACTCGGCCCGCCGGTTCCACATCTCGACCAAGGCGCCATCGAGCGGGCCGCGGCCGAACAGCGGCGGGGCCGGGTAAAGCGCCTCGAAGTAGCGGCATATCGCCATCGATTCGGCAATCGCGGTGCCGTCGTCGAGGACAAGAGTGGGAAGCCGCTGCATCGGATTAATGGCGGCAAAGCTTTCGTTGCGGTGCTGCAGATTGCCGATGTCCACCTGCTTGGTCGGAACCTTTATCCCCTTCTCGGCCAGGAAGATGCGTACCCGCCGCGGGTTGGGCGCCTGGCCAAAGTCGTAAAGCTTCATCGCGGTCACCTTCCCTTATCCCGTTGACGGCGCGACCTTATCGCGCGCGGCTGCGGCCTGCCAGTGCGCCGAGCGATGCGCCTTAAGACCACCCGAACGCTTGTCTCGCTTTAACTCGCGGCCGGGCAAGGTCTTAGAGTCCGTTTCGAAAGCCTTGGCCGAGCGGGTGATGAGCGGTTTTGGCTTCCATCGGAGGAGCCGTAGCGCCCATTCTTCGGGCCTTTCGTTCGTCCCGAAGAGAACCCCCAGAGGGCCTCGCCGGGTTTCGAAACGGACTCTTAAGCTTGCTCTTAAGGAATTTCGGCGACCTTTGACGCTCATCATCGCCAGCCGCGGATGGTAATGCCAAGCACGATCAGTGAACCGCGCGAGGCCGCTTCGCCCAACGTCGCCCCGTCGACCAAGCGCCGCCTTGCCACCCAGCATGTGCGCGAAGCCCGCGATCGGCTGACCTCGACCAGCGGCACGCGGCCGGTCTTTGACTACGAATTGCTGCGCCAGTTCGCCCAGAACCGCCTATCGGGATCGCTGGTGATCGTGCTGCTGGTGGTCACTATCGGGCTTCTTTCCAGCCTGTGGACCGGAGCGCTCGCCTCAGGGGTGTGGACCGGCGGCGCGCTGGTCATCCATCTCGTGATCGTCCGCGCCTGCCGGCAGTTTCTCGAAGAAGCGCCGGGCACCACCAATCTCCGCTCTTGGCGGCTGCGCTTCATCCTGCTCGATCTGTTCTTCGGCATGGCGTGGACCTTCATCCTCATCCACTCGGTCGGCGGCGATGAGCAGACGGGCACCTTCATGCTGTTCGTCATGCTCTTGGTGGTGGCGATCTCGAGCATGCTGGCCTCGAGTCTGCCGATCGCGGTCCTCGCAATGACCTTGCCGGTCAGCATTGCGATCGCGCTGGATTTCTCCTGCAAGGGCACGCTGCACGATTACATCCTTGCCGTCATGGCGCTGGCGGCGGAAGGTTACTTTTCGCTGTTGGGTTACCGGCTCTATTCGACCACGCTGGCGACGCTCGAGGCGCGCGCTGAGAAGGACGCGCTGATCGGCGAGCTTGAGCAGTCGAAGTCGATCTCGGACGAGGCGCGGCGGCGCGCGGAAGCCGCCAACATCGCGAAATCGCGGTTTCTCGCCCAGATGAGTCACGAGCTGCGCACGCCGCTCAACGCCATCCTCGGCTTCTCGGAGGTGATGAAGGGCGAGATTTTCGGCCCGCACGCCGTCCCGATGTACAAGGACTATGCCGCCGACATTCACAATTCCGGCGTGCATCTCCTGAACCTGATCAACGAAATCCTCGATCTGTCGCGCATCGAAGCCGGCCGCTACGAGCTCAACGAGGAAGCGGTCTCGCTGCATCGCGTGGTCGAGGATTGTCACCATCTGCTCAAACTGCGCGCCGGCAATCGCGGAATCACCATCCACGAACTGTTTGAGCCGGATATGCCGCGGGTGTGGGCCGACGAGCGGGCGGTGCGCCAGATCTGCCTCAACCTCGTCTCCAACGCTATCAAGTTCACGCCGCAGGGCGGCGAGATCTGGCTGAAAGTGGGTTGGACGGCGTCCGGCGGCCAATATATGAGCGTCAAGGATACCGGGCCGGGCATTCCGGAAGAGGAAATCCCGGTGGTGCTCGCTTCGTTCGGTCAGGGCTCGAATTCGATCAAGTCCGCCGAACAGGGTGCCGGCCTGGGGCTGCCGATCGCCAAGAATCTCATAGATCTGCACGGCGGCACGTTCACGCTCAAATCCAAGCTGCGCATCGGCACCGAGGTGATCGTCACCTTCCCGCCGGAGCGTGTGATGTCGGCCCTCGCCCCGATCCCCGACCACGCGCCACCTATCCAGCCGCAAGCCGACGTTTCCGCGCCTGCCGATGGCCCAGTGCGCACGCGCCGCGCCTTGTTCGGCACTTAGCGCATCAAGCTTCCCCGCTGGCGCGATAGATCGAGTTTCCCTATTTCCTGTAGTGCGAGGATGGCGGTTAGGAGATGATATCCGTGCACCAACGGTTGTTGTGGTTTTTGCTGGGCGGCCTGCTCATCGGCCTTCTCATCCTGATCGCCCGCCACGGCGAAGGAACCGTCGGAACGCTGCCGAGCGCCAATTTCGGCGCGCTGGTCTACTGGGGCGCGCTGCTGGTCTTTCTCGGCGGCTCGGCGCTGGTCATGTTCCGCAGGCGTTTCGCGCAAGCGCTCATCGCCATGTTCGTCTGGGTCGCGCTGGCCCTGATCTTGGTCGTCGGTTACGCCTACCGGTTCGAGCTGCGCAACGTCGCCGACCGGGTGATGGCGGAGCTCCTCCCCGGCCACGTCATCACCCGCGGCCGCACCGTGGAGGTCGCCCGCGCCTTCAACGGCGACTTCGACGTCCACGCGGAGATCAACGGTGCGCGGGTTGCCATGGTGCTCGACACCGGCGCCAGCTCGGTTGTGCTCACCCGCGAGGACGCCAAAGCCGCCGGCCTGCCGCTCGAAGTGCTCGCCTATACGGTGAACATCGATACCGCCAACGGCCGCACCCGCGCCGCACCGGTCGTGCTCGACCGCATTGCTATCGGCGGTCTGGTCGAACGCTCGGTCGAAGCGCTGGTGGCGCAGCCCGGCCAGCTCAAGACCAGCCTGCTCGGCATGAGCTTCCTCAACCGGCTGCAGAGCTGGGAGGTACGCGGCGACCGGCTGTTGCTGCGCGGTTATCCGTGAGCGGCCGGCTTACGCTGCCACGGCAGCCAAATCGCGTTCTCGTTGCTCATCCAACGCGCAGTCATCCACCAGCGCCAGCGCGGCGGCGAGGAGTTCAGCGCTGGCATTCGGCGTCGCCGCGGCACCGGCGAGATGCCGGCGGAACGCACGGGCCCCGGGCACGGCACGGAACAGGCCGTGCAGATGCCGGGTGATGGCGTGAAGCCGCGTGCCTTGCTCAAGTTCACGCGCGATATAAGGAAGCAACGCCGCAGCGGCTTCCTTCGGCGAAGCGAAGCGTGCGGGTTCATCAAAGAACAGCGCATCGACGGCCAGGAGTTGCCACGGCTCCCGATAGGCAGCGCGGCCCAGCATGACGCCGTCGACGTGGGATAGATGCGTCAGCGCTTCCTCGACGCCGCCGATGCCGCCGTTGAGAACGACGGTGAGGTGCGGGTGAGCGGCCTTCAGCCGATAGACGCGCCCATAATCGAGCGGCGGCACCTCGCGGTTCTCCTTGGGCGACAGGCCGTTGAGCCAGGCCTTGCGGGCGTGCACGATGAGCGCGTCGGCGCCGGCTTGTTCGACGGCTTGGGTAAAAGTTTCGAGCGCATCTTCCGGGTCCTGGTCGTCGATGCCGATGCGGCACTTCACCGTAACCGGCACCGCGACGGAAGCTTTCATCTCGGCGACGCAGGCGGCCACAAGCTCGGGCTCCGCCATCAGGCAGGCGCCGAAGCGGCCATCCTGCACCCGGTCGGACGGGCAGCCGACATTGAGATTGATCTCGTCGAAGCCCAAATCCGCGCCGATGCGCGCACACGCCGCAAGCGCCCGCGACTCGGCGCCGCCGAGCTGCAGCGCCAGCGGGTGTTCGGCCGGATCGAACCGCAGCAGCCGCGCGCGGTCGCCGTGCAGCACCGCGCCGGTGGTCAGCATCTCGGTGTACAGCAGCGCCCGGCGCGTCAGCAGGCGGTGGAAGAACCGGCAATGCCGGTCGGTCCATTCCATCATCGGGGCGACTGAGAATCGACGGGACCGACTCTGCGCAGATTTTTCTTTAATTTCCGTCATTTGATAACTTTTCGTTACTTTTTCGTCGTACCGATTTTCGGCTCGTTTTGGTCGATTTTGACTCATTTCGGCGTCAGTGGTACGACGGCGTCGTACTTCTGGCCTAAAAATGTCGTACCGGAACACTCGATTGGACCGACTCGGAAATCGACAGGACCGACTGGGTACGACAGTCCGACAAAGTACGACAAAAACCGTCGGCCGGAACGACGAACTGACTACGCCGACCGAGACCGGTACGACAAAGTACGACAAACAGCAAAATCCGTTCAACATCAAGATGATGCCAGCACTCCGATGGGCACGATAATAGGACGAACGCGCAAAGACGGCTCCAAGGCCTTCACCGCCCAGATCGTCATCAAGAAAGGCGGTGTCATCCTCCACCGCGAGGCGGAAACCTTCGATCGCAAACAGGCTGCCAATGCCTGGATCGTCAAACGCGAAGCCGAGCTCAAACGGCCGGATGGACTTCGGCAGAAGGAAGATCCAACGCTTGCTGCCGTGATCGACCGCTTCATCGCGGAATCGAAAAACCCGGTACTGGGAACGAAGGCCCAAGTACTCAAGAGCGTCAAGAACAGCGATCTCGGCGAAACCAAATGCAGCGACATCACCAGCCACACTCTGGTGTCATTTGCTCAAGACCTTAACAAGAATGTCACCCCGCAAACCTGCGGCAATTACTTTTCCCATCTGTCGAATATTTTCGCGGTTGCGAGGCCCGCATGGGGTTATCCGTTATCGCGGCAGGAATTCGACGATGCGGTAACCGTCGTTAAAAAGCTCGGACTGATCAGAAAAGGCAACGAGCGCACTCGCCGTCCGACACTTGAAGAACTCGACCGGCTGATGGAGCACTTCGGCCGCGTCCAAGAGAACCGCCCCGCCTCTCTTCCCATGCAAAAGATCGTCACCTTCGCGCTGTTTTCCACGCGCCGGCAGGAAGAAATAACGCTGTTACGCTGGGACGACCTGGACCAGGATCGCATCCTCGTCCGCGACATGAAGCATCCCGGCGACAAGAAGGGCAACAACGTCTACTGCGAGTTACCGCCCGAGGCGCTCGCGATCGTCAAATCGATGCCGCGCGTGAAACCGGAAATCTTCCTCTACTCGACCGACGCCATCAGCGCCGCATTCACGCGAGCCTGTAAGATCCTGGGGATCGAAGACTTGAGGTTTCACGATCTGCGGCATGAGGGGATTTCGCGCTTGTTCGAAATGGGCCGGACAATTCCGCAAGTGGCGGCTGTTTCAGGCCACCGTAGCTGGACCAGCTTGAAGCGATATACGCATATTCGACAAAGCGCGGATAAGTATGAAAACTGGGAATGGAAGGATCGCCTAGTTGTTGGCTGATCCACGGCCAACAGCCTTCTAAGCTGAAGGTCGCAGGTTCGAATCCTGGCGCGATCGCCACGGCACTTTGCGCGCCGTATCAACTGAGGCGAGGATAGTCCAGTAGGGTCGGCAAAATAATCCCCTTGCGCACGTCGCTGGCGGCCATCATTTGCGGTAAGTCCGCGGTTTTGCTGGACAAAAAGAGCGACTAGACGACCGATTCCATGAAACTTGTCATAAGAGGAGATTCATTGCGCAGCGACAATCAAGATGAGAGGGCAGCGTCAATCAGGATGAGAATGCGCCGGGGCGGGGTGACGGAGGGAGGGCGTAGCCCGACCGACGGCAGTCCACCCCCGGCGGCGGGTTTTTCGGAACCCGTCTGGCGGTCGTGAGGGACCGGGTCAAGCTTCTGATTCGTCTCATAAATGAGGGATCAGACCTTGCCCGGCCTCCACATCACCGACCACCAGATGAGGCTGTACATGAGTTGCCGACAGACCCACGACACTGCCGTTGCTGCCGCCAAAGCGGGCTTCAGCACGGCGACCGGCTACCGGATCGAGAATGATCCGCGCCTGCCATCCCAGAAGAAGGCACCGCGTGGCCGGCGCCGGCCCGACCCGCTTGCCGGTGTCTGGGATAGCGAGATCGTCCCGATCCTGAAGGCGGCCCCCGGCATCCGCGCCATTGCGGTTCTCGAAGAGATACGGCGGCGCCACCCCGAGATCGGCCCCGGCATCCGGCGCACGCTGGAACGGCGCATGCGGGGTTGGCGGGCGCTGGCCGGCCCAGAACAGGATGTCATCTTCCGGCAGGAGCACGAGCCCGGCCGTCTTGGCCTGTCCGACTTCACCGACACGAGCGCGCTCGGCATCACGATTGCCGGCGTCGCGCTGCCGCATCGGCTCTATCACTTCCGGCTGGCATTCTCGGGCTTCGAGCATGCCCATGTTGTGCTCGGCGGCGAGAGCTTCGTCGCGTTGGCCGAGGGCCTGCAGAATGCGCTGTGGACGCTGGGCGGCGTTCCCGAGCAACATCGCAGCGACAGCTTGTCGGCCGCCTTCCGCAATCTCGATGCCGACGCCAAGGAAGATTTGACGCGACGCTACGAGGCGTTCTGTGGCCATTACGGCATGACGCCAACCCGCAACAACCCCGGCATCGCGCACGAGAACGGATCCATCGAGAGTTCGCATGGCCATCTCAAGAAGGCGCTCGAAGATGCGCTGCTGCTGCGCGGCAGCCGGGACTTCGACGATCTCAATGCCTACCGCCGCTTCGTTGACGAGGTTGTCGGCCGGCGGAATGCCAACAACCGCAAGCGGATCGAGTTGGAGCGGTCCAGGCTTACTCCGCTGCCGAAGCGTCGCACCGCCGATTACAAGGAGAAGATCGTCACGGTCACGTCGAGCGGCGGCTTCATTCTGCGCCGTGTTTTCTACACCGCGCCGTCGCGGCTCATCGGCCATCGCCTGCGCGTGCACCTCTACGACGACCGGCTCGACTGTTTCCTTGGCTCGACGCCAATGATGACGCTCAGACGGGGGCGGCCAGTCTCGGACCGCAAGGGCGGTCACGTCGTCGACTACCGGCACGTGATCCACGCGCTGCGCAAGAAGCCGATGGCGTTGCCCAATCTGGTCTACCGCGATCAGCTCTTCCCGCGTCAGGCCTATCGCAAAGCCTTCGAGGCGTTGCGCGCCGAAGTCGGCGACAAGCGGGCGTGCCAGGTCACGGTCGAGTTGCTGACGCTGGCGCACGACCGGGCCTGCGAGGCCGAACTGGCGCAGGTCATCGACGCGGAACTGGATGCCGGACGATTACCGGACCTGGCGTTGCTGCGTGAACGCTTCGGTCCATCCGCGGCATCGGTGCCGGTCATCGATGTGAAGCTGGTAGCGCTCAATGCCTACGACGAACTGGCGGTGGTCCATGTCGTCGAGCCGGCCTCCAGCCTGGAGGTCGCGGCATGACGAGCAACAACACCATCGACGCTGCCCGCGTCGAGCTCTTGTTGAGCGAGCTGCGCTTGCCGGCCATCAAGCTGATGTGGGCCGCCCTCGCCGCACGTGCGGACAAGGAGGGCTGGCCTGCTGCCCGCTTCCTGGCGGCACTCGCCGAACACGAGGTGGCCGACCGCGGCCGCCGCCGTATCGAACGGCATCTCGCCAGCGCGCGATTGCCGGCGGGCAAGACGCTCGACACCTTCGACTTCAACGCCGTGCCCATGGTCAGCAAGGCGCAAGTCATGGCGCTCGCCGCCGGCAACGGCTGGCTTGATCAGGGTGCCAATATCTTGCTCTTTGGCCCGCCCGGCGGAGGCAAGAGCCATCTTGCGGCAGCGCTCGGTCTGGCTCTCGTCCAGAATGGCCGGCGCGTGCTGTTCATGCGCACCACAGACCTCGTCCAAAGACTGCAGGTGGCGCGCCGGGAGCTAGGGCTTGAGGCCGCCATCACCAAGCTCGACAAGTACCAGCTGTAATGCGACGCAGCGATTTGGTCGCTTTCGGGTGAGAAGCGGACATTGCGGGGACACGGCAAATCGGTCGTTCGTGACCCCCAAGCGGTCATCAAACGCAAATCACTGCTCCTCATGAGGGATGCTGGACTGAACGCTCAGGCGAGCCTCATCAACGCGAGGCCGCCGGTGACGATCACGAAGATGACCGCGGTGGTGCCGAGCACGGTTGTGATGTGCCGCCAGCCGAGCCCAACGATAGTCTTGATCGAGGTGCCAAGTCCGAGCGCGCCGATCGCCAGCAGCAGCCCCCAGGTTGAGGCCTCCACCAACGCGCTCTTGATCGGTGCATAGGTCGGCAAAAGCGCGGGCATCAGCGGCACCACACTGTTCAAGGCGCACAGCGCTAGGAACACGATGCCGAATACCGGTGCCGGCACGCGCGCCTCGTCATGCTTTCGCCCCATGTGGGTAAAATACCAGCCAACGCCTAAAACCACCGGCAGCAGCAGGAACACGCGGAACAGCTTGACGATCATCGCCGTGTTGCCGACCGCGACCGAGACCGCGTAGCCGGCACCGACCACCTGGGCGACGTCATGAATGGTGCCGCCAAGCATCACGCCGGTGGTCTGCGCATCGAAACCGAGCAGGATGGAGAGCAGCGGATAGACCAACATAGCCATCGTCGCGAGTGCATTGACCGCTACCACGACGAAGGCGATGTCCGGCTGTTTGCCGGGATAGTTCGGCACCACCGTCGAACACGCCAGCGTCGCCGAGGCGCCGCATACCGCGGTGCCTACGCCGACCAACGCGCCGAAGCCCGGCTCGCGCCCATACCAGCGCGCGAAAATAAAGCCGGACGCCAGCGTTGTGACCATCGCCACAACAATCAGGGCGGCCGTTCCCAGCCCGAGTGCGGCGATATCGGCGAGCCCCACGCGCAACCCGAGCAGTGCCACGGCCCAGCGGAGCGCCGTGCGCACGCAGAAGGCCATGCCGGGCGACGTCGCCGGACGCGCGGCGATCGGATTAAGCGCGATGCCGACGACCAGCGCAATCACCATGTTCGGGATCGGCAGGACACGGCCGACATAGGGCGCGGCGAGATAGCCGATGGCCGCGACGATCGCCGACAGGGCGACACCCGGAGCGTATTCGATTGCCATGCCTATGAATGGCCGTGAGGCTTTCGAATTTTCTGCAGTCACGTGTGGTCCTTAATGTCGCGTGGCCGGCGACTTAAGCGCCGGCACGATCAGAATGTGGGCCCGCGGCGACACGCGCTTTATTATACGTGAGCGAACATTCCTGGCAGCGGGTTGAATTTTAGAGGAATGGACGGCCAATGTTCGTCCGGAATCGGAGGCGAAGCGGAAGTGGCTGACGCACGCTCGATGTGGCGCGATTGCCCCGGTCCGGAAGTCGAGCGAGCCGTCACTCGATCAATCACCTCATCGCGATCGTGAGGACGCTGGGCCGCTGGTATCAGTCCGCAGCGCCTCAGTGATATGTCCGACGTGGTCGGTACGGAAAACGTCACAGGCCGAACCAGCGGGCGCGGCGGCTGGAACCGAAAAGCTCCTTTTCCGCGCGCAAATCGATCGACGGCTCGTAGTATTTTCCCGTCGGCAACGGACCGGAGAAGAAATCCACCTCGACCTTGCCGATGCGGCCGCCGCCAAATTCGACGTAGCAGGTGCCGAGGCCATTATATTCCGTCGCCTTGCTGCCGTTCCGCAGCCTAGCGATCAAGGCGCTCGCCACGGCAAGTGCCGCGCCCTCGGCGAACACGCCTGCCTTCGGGGTGCCGGTGTTGGCGCCGTCTCCCACGGCATAGACGCCGGGATATTTGGTCTCCAGGGTCCGCGGATTGACTGGAATCCAGCCATTCTCTGCCATGCCGCTCTCCAACACCACGGAGGGAACGCGGTGCTTGGGAACGCCCAGAAGCAGATCGAATTGCATCGGGGTCCCGTCATCGAGAATTGCGACCTTGCGGGCGCCGTCGACAGAGGCCACACGGCGACCTGGAATAAATTTGATGTTGCGCTCGGTGAAGGCCGCCACCAGCGCTCGCGAGGTTTCGGGCGAGGGCGGCACCGGACTCGGCAACGGCAGCACGAAGCTGATTTCGCAGGCCTCGCGGACGCCCTCGTTGACTAGGTAATCGTGCAGCATCAGGGCGCATTCGCTGGGCGCCGGCGGGCACTTGAATGGAGCCCCGCAGACGCCAATGATCGCGTGGCCCTTTGAGAATGTGGGGAGCAAATCTCGTAACCGCGCGGCACCGGCCACGGAGTAAAATTCGCTTCCGCATTCCGCGAGCCCAGGGGTCGCATCCATGTCATAGTCGGCGCCGAGAGCGATGACTAGGAAGTCGGCCTCATAGGTTTGGACATTGGTGGCGACGCGCCGCGCATTGGGGTCGATCGCGGTGATTGTCTCCTGTCGGAAGTTCACGCCGGGCTTCACGAAGTTGCGGTATGGTAGGCGCACCGCGTCAAGCGTCGTATGGCCAAACATCAGATCGAGCTTCGAGTAACCGAGCACAAAGGCGTCGTTCTTATCGATCAGAGTCACATCGAGGTTGCCGCCGAACGATTCCGACAAGCGGGTGGAGAGTTCCAGGCCACCGAATCCGGCCCCAAGAACAAGGACATGCGTCTTCATGGACGGATGATAGACAAATATTTCCGGCTACAAAACGATTTTTGCGCGATGCCTCTCCCCGGCCGCAGATCGTCCGGTTTGGGGGGCAGCGGTCACCCAGCGACGGCACCGGCTTGGCCGAATCTAACCTGACAGCGATGTGCAGGCATAGGCTGGAAGCTAAGCCTGCAATGGCCTATACGACAGCGGCGAATCCCGTATTGACAATCTTGCGGATGACAGAGGTGTGTGATGACACTTGCGATCAACGATACAGCCCCGGATTTTGAAGCTCAGACCACGGAAGGCAAGATCAAATTCCACGACTGGATCGGCAATTCCTGGGTGGTGCTGTTCTCGCACCCGAAGGACTTCACGCCGGTCTGCACCACCGAACTCGGCTATATGGCCAAGATCAAACCGGAGTTCGACAAGCGCGGCGTCAAGATCATCGGTCTCTCGGTCGACCCGGTTGACAAGCACGCCAGCTGGGCGGCCGACATCAAGGAGACGCAGGGCTTTGCACCGAACTACCCGATGATTGGCGACGTCGACTTCAATGTGTCGAAGCTCTACGGCATGCTGCCCGCGAGCGTGTCTGGCGATCCCGCCAAGCGCACGGCGGCCGATAACCAGACGGTGCGCAACGTCTTCGTCATCGGACCGGACAAGAAGATCAAGCTCATTTTGGTCTATCCAATGACCACCGGCCGCAACTTCGACGAGGTGCTGCGGGTAATCGACTCGCTCCAGCTCACCGCCAAGCACAAGGTGGCGACGCCGGTGAACTGGAAAAACGGTGAGGATGTCATTATCGCGGGCTCCGTCACCGACGACGATGCCAAGAAACAGTATCCGCAAGGCTGGAAGGCGCCGAAGCCGTATATGCGCATCGTACCGCAGCCGAAAGTGTAGGTACGGCGGACATAGGCGCGGTCCAAGTGCGCCCTCGGTCAATGCGTCAGCGGTCCGCTGGCCTTTTTCCAGGCGTCGACGCCGCCCTGGATATGGCAGGCCGAAGCGAGACCTGCGTCCTGCGCGGCCTGCACCGCCATTGCCGAGCGCTCGCCGAAGGCGCAGTAGAACAGCAGCCGCTTGCTGGTGGACTTGGCGAGTTCGTGGAGCATGCCGCCTTCGCTAATGTTCTCCAGCAGGTTGGGATAGGGCACGTGTAGCGAACCTGGGATTGTGCCGTGGCGCTCGCGCTCGGTGCGTTCACGGAGATCGATCAGGACGACGTCCGGTTTGCCGACGATGCTAAGCGCTTGCGCGGCGGTTACCGCCCAGCCGCGGCGCGCAATCTCATTCTGATGAAGGCCCACCTTCATGTTGGCGGGGACAGCAACATCCATCATCTTCGGGTTAGCGAGCTTCAGGTTGTTCATCAGCTCAACATATTCATTGATCGACTTTACCTGGAGCCGCGGGTTGAAGGCCTTCTCCTCGCCGATGGTGGAGACGGTGTCGCCCTTGTAGTCGTGTGCGGGATAGACCAGGGTCGCATCGGGCAGCTTTAGCAGGCGACCGAAGATCGAATCGTATTGCGCCCGCGGATCACCGTTTTGGAAATCGGTGCGCCCGGTGCCGCGGATGAGCAAGGTGTCGCCTGTGAACACCCGGTCGGGCATGATGAAGCTGTAGGAATCGTCGGTGTGGCCGGGGGTGTAGATCGCGTCGAGCGATAGGCCTTCAATCGTCAGCTTTTCGCCGTCGGCAAGTCGCATCGACACCACGTCAGCCTTGGTCTGCTCGCCCATCACGGTGATGCAACGGGTCTTGTCGCGCAGCGCGCCGAGGCCGGTGATGTGATCGGCGTGCAGGTGGGTATCCACCGCTTTGAGCAGCTTGAGATCAAGCTCGCGCACGAGGTGAAGATAGCGGTCGACCTTCTCCAGCACCGGATCGATGATAAGCGCCTCGCCGCCCGGCCGGCTGGCGAGCAGGTAGGAGTAGGTTCCCGACACCTGATCAAAGAGTTGACGGAAGATCATGGCGCGACCCTCCCCGGCGAGCGAGCTCGGGTGGCAGCCCTCGGGAGATCAGGTTTTCGGCACCGGCGACGCATGATGCTGCGCAATCAGCCATTGACCGCCGACCTTGACTAGAGCGAGCGTCAACCGGAACGGGACAACAACGCCGTCTTTTGTCGTGAATTGGACAAGGCCGGAACTCAGCAAGACATTCAGCTCGACTGCAACCACGCTCTGCTCTCCCATCTGGGCCTTCAGCCCTGGTGGAAGGTGCAAGAAGTACGTACGCACGCCATCCAAGCCCTTGAATAAGGGAGCCGTCGATCCATAGAACAGGGCATCTTTGGTATAGAGCGCGACGAGCTTGTCTACGTCCCCGGCATTAAAGGCCTGTTCCCACTGGGCACGGACCCCGGCAGCATCTTCAAGCGGCCCAGCCGTTGCCGGCGCGACGGCAAACAACGCGGCCAACACCAAAAAGATAGCAACGAATAATCTACTCATAAATCCCCCTATTTTCCAGATGACTCTGGAACGGCGTGGACGATAGCAGACGGCGAGTTTTCCCGGAAGCCACAGGCGAGCTGCGCCAATTGGGAACTACCATGACCGCTATTGGCCCATCTCGACAGGCCGCCTTTTTTGGGCCGACCGTCGCTAACGGGGCATTGCGGACATGGCTGGACCTGCAGCTTGCCCCGCCCAGTCGCGTTTGACACACCGGCAACCGCAGGAGGGCACCGTCAAAAAGGGCTTGCATCGGCCCAGGCTCAACGCAATTATTCCTATTCTCACGGCCGCCGGCTCTCATCCTGATTGCCGCGCCGTTCTCATCCAGATTGTCGCGCTATACAGCTTATGCCGTGCACTCGTAAATTTGCCATGTCCGCTATTCTCCCGATAGCGACCGAATCGCTGCGTTGCGGCAACTGACGAAACGGGCCAGAAGGAGACATCCTCGGCCGCTCGAAGCGCCCCAAAATAGGTCGCAGAACTCGGATTTTAGGCGTGATATCCTTCCCCACATTTCGGCGGGCAAAGACTCGCCGTTGCGCTACGGATTGTGGCGGAAGGTCATGGCCGAGACCCGGAAACTTGCGGCGATCCTGGCAGCGGATGTGGTCGGATACAGCCGACTCACCGCCGCGGATGAGGATCGCACGCTGGCGCGGCTTCGAGGGCTGCGCAGCGACCTGATTGATCCTGCGATTTCAGTGCATCACGGCCGCGTCGTGAAGCGCACCGGCGATGGCATTCTCATCGAGTTCCGCAGCGTCGTTGACGCCGTACGCTGCGCCATCGAGGTGCAGATCGGCATGGTCGAGCGCAACGCCGGTCTGCCGCCCGAGCGCCGCATTGAATTTCGAATCGGCGTTCATCTCGGCGATGTGGTCGAGGAGAGCGACGGCGACCTGATGGGCGACGGCGTTAATATCGCGGCGCGATTGGAAGGGATCGCCAAGCCGGGCGCGATCTGTCTGTCCGAGCAAGCGTATTGGCAGGTCAAGTCACGGCTCGATCTCGCTGTGAGCGATCTGGGCGCGACCCAACTCAAGAACATTGCCGAGCCGGTCCGGGTTTATTCGCTCGAAGTCGGCAAGTCGGCGCAGGTGAAGCCAGCAGTGCAAGTAAAGCCGCCTTCGGCGACAACACCGCCGCATCTCTCAATCGTAGTTCTTCCCTTCGCCAATATCGGCGGCGATCCCGAGCAGGAATATTTCGTCGATGGCGTGACCGAGAGCCTGACCACGGATTTGTCGCGCATCAGCGGATCATTGGTGATCGCGCGCAATACGGCTTTCACTTACAAGGGCAAGCATGTCGATGTGAAGCAGATCGGCCGCGAGTTGAGTGTCCGCTATGTCCTCGAAGGCTCGGTGCAGCGCGGCGGCAATCGCATGCGCGTGAACGTGCAGCTTATTGACGCCGAGACCGGCAACCACCTCTGGGCCGAGCGCTTCGACAAGTCGGTGGCGGATCTCTTCGACATGCAGGACGAAATCGTGGCGCGGCTGGCCAACACCCTCAAAGTCGAACTCGTCGCCGCCGAGGCGCGGCGCGCAGAGCGGTCGCCGGTTACCGACTCCATGGACCTCTATTTCCAGGGCATGGCCTCTGCCAACCAGGGACTTTCGCTCCAAAACTTGTCGCAGGCGCGTGGTTATTTTGAGCGCGCCGTCGCCCTCGATCCCGGCAACCTCGATGCGTTGGTCGGCCTGGCGGCAGTCGATTTTTGGATTGGTGGCGCCTACACGAGCGACGACCGCGCCGCGCGCCTCGCGGCGGCCGAGGCAACCTTGACCAAGGTGCTCTCGATTGCGCCCAATCATGCCCTGGCCCACTATGTTTTGGGTTCCGTCCAAATGGCTACTAACCGCGCGGCCGAAGGCATTGCCGAATGCGAGCGTGCTTTAACGCTTGATCGAAATTTGGCCTTTGCTCATGCTGCTATCGGCGGCGCCAAGAATTTCCTCGGACGCGCCGAGGAAACCGAAGCACATGTCCTTGAATCCTTTCGGCTAAGCCCTCACGACACGTATGCCTACCTTTGGGCGTACATCATGGGTGGCGCGAAGATCCAGCTCGGCAACGACGATGAGGCGGTCGCATGGCTGCGCCGATCCATCGAGGCCAATCGGAATTTTCGTAACGCGCATGTCTACCTTGCTGCCGCCTTGGCACAGCTCGGCCGGCTGGATGAGGCGCGCGCCGCGGTTCAGGCGACTCTTGCGCTCGATCCGACCTTTACCATTCGCCGCTTTCGCGCCGGCGCATACAGTGACAATCAGACCTATCTGGCGCAGCGCGAGCGCGTCTACGAAGGGATGCGTAAGGCCGGGGCGCCGGAGGGATGAGCGCTCGGCGATTTTTCCAGAACCAGGCGACGCGGTATCTACTGGCGCGACTTCTGCAATGGGTCAAACTGCGACATCGCGTGATGTCCGCGTCACGGCAGCTTTGCCCCTGTGCGTTCAACCGGTCAGTGCAACACCGCTTGTAGTCTATCGGCTGGCGTTTGGAAGCCCAAGGTCTTTCGCGGACGTTGATTGAGCC
>Ga0208937_1000414_pt1 | contig 34630 bp, 29 predicted proteins | sample June2015DPH_11_5_FD_184705 | JGI IMG/M metagenome (GOLD analysis project Ga0208937, IMG submission 184705) | Peatland microbial communities from SPRUCE experiment site at the Marcell Experimental Forest, Minnesota, USA - June2015DPH_11_40... | ecosystem: Environmental > Terrestrial > Soil >...
TCCGAACGACGAATCTCGTCTTGGAGTCCCAGAACCATGGTGGCCGCATCGGCGATGGTAAGTGGTTTCATGACTCCATGAAACCACACTTTCTCACGATGCGCAATTATTTATGACGTTCTGTATAACTATTTTACTGACGCTGTTTCTTTTAACGCTCCTCACCGGAGGGGCCGTCTATGCGCAGGTAGGAGCTGACCGCGTAGCCGTGACGGGCCTCGTGACCGACCCGACCGGGGCCGCTATTCCCAATGCGACCATCACGCTACTGAACCAGGAGACCGGCGTAAAGACCGTTGTGGCCACCGACGGTGCCGGTAATTTCACAACCCCGGCGATGATTCTGGGCAACTACACTCTGGAGGTGACAAAGGAAGGGTTCAAGGCTTACAGCCAGCCCGACATGGCCCTGAATATCGGCGGAAGGACTTACACGCAGAACGTCACGCTCCAACTGGGCGCGGTGTCGTCGACCGTCGAGGTGAAGGCGAGCGCACAGCTCATTAACACTCAGAGCACCGAGGTCTCTTACCAGGTTGGCAAGCAGTATTATCAGGACCTTCCGGACGTGATGGGCGCGGACGTTCGCTTAGCCGAAACCAAGCTCGTCCTGTCACCCGGCTACGTCCCCACCGCGCCCAATGGCGATGCGATCTTTCGCGGCGACGCGTTTCAATCGCGAATCAATGGCGGCCAAACCGTCTCCTGGGAGAGCTGGTTTGACGGCGCTGAATACGGTTACGCCGAAGGTCATCAGCAAACTCATGAAAGCTCGATTCCCTATTCCGCGGTGCAGGAAATGACCACCACGGTGAACAACTTTTCCGCCCAGTACGGGCACACCAGTGGCGGCATAGTGCTTTACACCACCAAGTCCGGCACCAGCAAGTACCACGGCAGCGTGTACGATATTCTGACCAGCGCCAAGCTGGACGCAAACAACTTCTTCCTGAATTCGTCAGGTATAAATACTCTCCCCCTGACCCAGAATAACGGCGGCGCTACCTTCGGCGGTCCCGTTCCCAAGCTGCATAAGACCTTCTTCTTCGTCAACTATGACCGGTTCGATTACCACAGTACGGTCAACACCGGGTTCCAGAACACCCTTCCCACCCCGGCTGAGCGAGGCGGTAACTTCAGCCAGTTGCTGTCCCCCCCGACCCTCCCCACCGGCTGCGCCAGCGCTCCCTGTCAGATTGCGACGGATGCGCTGGGCCGCCCGATTTACTATGGGGAAATCTTCAATCCGGCTACTACGCGAACGGTTAGTGGAGTTCCCGTCCGTGATGGTTACGGATTTGACCCAACAACCGGGTTGCCCTTGGCGAACGCGAATATCATTCCGGGGACCGATCCGCTGTTAACGGCGAATGCTGGCGCGCAGTATGTTGCCTCCATCGTCCCCGCGCTTGATCGCAACACGCTGTTCACTCCTAACGAATTCGGGGGCACTTCGGACGACAATGACAAAATCAATGTCTATACGTTGTTGTTCAGGATCGATCACACGTTCAGCGATAAGTGGTCCCTCTCCTTCACCTATTTTCAGAATCACCGGCCTCGCACTGCCCATTGCGGCGGACCGGAGGGGTGCAATACCGTGAATAACGGCGAAACAGACCCCGAGGCGAACGACACCTATCTCGGGCAGGGCTTCTACCAGCTAGTCACCAACCACTTTGCGCACCTCCAGATCAGCACGGTGATCAAACCGAACCTGTTTAATCACGCCACGATATCCTACGACCGTTGGCTGATGCAGGGCCACCAGTTGTCCTCCGGGGTCGGCTGGAACGCGAAGTTGGGCCTTGGACTGCCAGACGAGCCTGAATTCAATAAGGCGGGCTTCCCCTCGCTCAACTTTATTGGCGGGCCGGTCAGCTACACTTCCTATGGTACAAATTGGTACGCTGATGGAGGTGACATTAACAACCGGTACCAGTTCTATGACGACCTCACCTGGATTGTCGGCAAGAACACGTTGAAGTTCGGAGTTCAATACGAGTACCACACCTACCCGCAAACCGGCTGGGCCGTCAACACCGGTGGCCAGTTCAATTTCGCCTCCGGCTTAGTTTCTGGGTACAACGGCGCGGGAACTAACTTGAGCAGCACGACCGGTGACGCGTTTGCTGCCATGCTGCTTGGCCAAGTCGACTATGCGTCGTTCACCGCTCCCACCTTCTACATGCCCAAGTTCCATTACGCCTCTCCCTGGGTGAATGATTCTTACAAGGTTACGCCTCACCTCACCCTCGAGCTTGGCCTGCGTCTCGATTGGAATTCGGGCCTCTCCGAGCAATACGGGCGCTTTTCTACCTTCTCGCCCACCGCTACCCAGACCATTGGCGGCGCGTCTGTTCCGGGCGCGATGGTCTTCGGCAGCCAAGCCTACGGCAACGGCTCTACCGGCTTGGCTCCTCGCTTAGGATTTGCCTACCAGTTAGGGCAAAACAGCGTAATCCGCGGAGGATTTGCCGAGTATTACGGAGCCACCATCTCCGGCTCCTGGGCTGGGAACCCCTACCCGGTGAACGGCTTTTCGACAAGCCCAACGCTGTTCAATACCAACGGGGATGAGTTCCCGACTTTCCAGTTCGCCAACGGATTCCCTAGCTCTGCCATTACGTTTCCGCCGAACACGAGTCCAGCGGTCGAGAATGGGGCCTCGCCGGTGGGCGTCCTTCCCGACTCCTACGCGATGCCCAGGTATCTGAACTACACCGTCTCCTTCCAACACCAGTGGCACGGCAACATGGACCTCAGCGTGGCTTACGTGGGGAACCACGCAACGCGTTTGCCCATCAACGCGGAGAACCTGGGACCGGAGGCCAATGAAAACGCCGGTAGCGTGCTGCAGTATGGCTCTCTACTGACGAACGGCTCCTTCGCCAACGGCGTCCCCAACGCCGGCTTGGTGGCCGCCGGGATCACAACTCCTCCTTACCCGGGTTTCACGGGAGACCTCGCCCAAGCGTTGCGGCCCTGGCCACAATACCAAGACATCGCTTGGCGCATGGGGCACACCGGAGCCAGCCATTACAACGCCTTGCAGGTGCAGTTGAATAAGCGCTGGCGGAGCAATCTGGTCACCGCCTCCTACACCTGGTCCCGGCTCATGAACAACGCTGCGGAATCCGGCGAGGGACAGTCAGGCATTGGGTCGGGGTTTGATGCCGCTCTCCAGAATCCAAGCGATATGCACGACATGTGGGGGCCAAGTGTGGACGACGTCCCGCAAACCCTGGCCATCAGTGAGGTTTACACTCTGCCCTTCGGCCACGGCCAGTACTTTGGCGGGAATGTTTCATCAGCTGTGAACAAGTTTATCGGCAACTGGAACATTTCCGGTATTCTCAGCTACGAGTCGGGCCGTCCGCAAACAATGACAAGCAACAACATCTTGAATAGCCTTTTGTTCGCCGGCGGCGTTCAATTCCCCAACACCGTTTCCGGCCAAGCCCCTGTGAACTCGGGGTCGTTCACGAACCCCTTCTCTCAGGTGTATTACAATTCGTCTGCCTTCTCGGATCCCGGACCGTACGCCTTCGGCGACTCACCGCGGTCAACGTCGAGTATCCGAGGGTTCCACTTTTACAACGAGGACGTCTCGATCTACAAGGATACGTACTTCGGCGAGAGCAGGTATGTAAGAGTCCAAGCCTCGGCGGGCAACATCTTCAATCGCGTGGATTTCTGCTCGCCGAATTCGGACATTGACGCCGTGGGATCATTCGGGAAGACATTCACCCAGTGCAACGTCCCGAGGCGCATCCAGGTGAGCCTGGAAATCTTCTTCTAAGGCCGATTCTCGCGTCTTTGCTGCAATGGCCGGTCCCCTGTGGGGCCGGCCTTTTTTTTATTTGGCGTCTTGGGGTACCGATCCGCGGGGAGGGCCCGCAGAGTCTGAACCAGCCAGCATCATTCGTTTCACCGACCTGTAATTTGGCCTGCGGAGAACCTTTCTCTGCGAATGATTCCCTGGCCTTCTTGAATGTAGATTAGTTGATTGGCCTCGACGTTCGGGAGCCGCTCCACCAGGCCGGAGGGCCAGCGGACTTCAAGCGAGTCCACCTGTTTTGCCCGGCCAAGCCCGAAATGGAGGCGAAAGTCATTTTGGGAGAGATAGCTTGAGCCGCTCATCACCTCGTCAATCTGGCTGTGATTTCCCGTCACGATTTTGACGCGCGCTCCGATCGCGCTGCGATTCGATTTCACGCCGATGCATTTGACTTTGATCCAACTGTGTGCCCGCGTGCAATCATTGCGCAGCAGCGACGGTGGCCCATTCATATTGATCACGATGACGTCCACGTCGCCGTCGTTATCGTAGTCGCCAAAAGCACAACCGCGGCTGGTATGAGGCTGAAGGGCGCCCGGCCCGGCCCGTGGCCCCGCGTTTTCGAATTTTCCGTTCCCTGTATTCCGATAAACAACCGGGGGTGACGCGTAATCTGCCATCAGACCGCGCCCCGAGATTTCCGGGTAAACGTGTCCGGTAGAAATGAAGATGTCGCGCCATCCGTCGTTGTCGAAGTCCTGGAATCCTGGTCCCCAACCGACATTTGCCGTTGCTGCTGCAAGGCCGGCCTGATAAACCGCGTCGTAAAAGGTGCCATCGTGATTGTTGTGGTAAAGGCTAACATTCTCGCCCGCGAAATTGGGCTTCAGGATATCGAGCCAGCCGTCGCAATCATAGTCTCCTACCGCCACTCCCATCCCACCTTGGGTAGCGCCGTTCCCATTGAGCGCGCAGCCGGCGGGCGTGGCGATCTGGGTGAATGTCCCGTCGTGGTTGTTGTGGTACAAGAGGCTGGGCGCTTCGTCGCACGAAACGTAAATGTCGGGCCAGCCGTCGTTATCGAAATCCGCGGCCGCGGCGCCCATCCCATACGAGCCTGCCGGAATCCAGTTGTCGCTGACAACATAAGGGTCTGGAAGCCCGCGCGGAATGGCGATTCCGGATGCTTCCGAGACATCCTCAAATTTGCCGTCTCCCCGGTTATGGTAGAGGATATTCGTTCCGCCGCCCATACCTTGAGGCCCGCAAGCAACGGGGACTCCGTAATACTTACAGAGCGCAGAAGCGCCGGGCGCAGGAGCAATGTTCGGGTCGAAGTTCACATAGTTCGCCACAAACAGATCGAGGTGCCCATCAAGGTCGTAGTCCAGAAAGCAGCACGCGACATTCCACCTCACATGAGGACCGTGCTGGACAAGACCTGCTTTCTCCGTAACATCGGTGAAAGTACCATCGCCGTTGTTGTGGTAAAGGACATTCTGGCCCCAATAGGTTACGAATAAATCGTCAAAGCCGTCGTTGTCGTAATCGCCCACGCAACAACCCTGTCCCCAGCCTGTCCGGACCAAACCCGCTTGCTGCGTGACATCGGTGAAAGTTCCGTCGCGATTATTGTGGAAGAGGAAGTTGGAGGGTGGCGGGCCGGAGGAAGGCGCGTCAAATGCAGTTCCATTCACCATGAAAACATCTATCCAACCATCGTTGTCGTAGTCAAAGAACGCTACGCCACACCCCATCTCCTCCAAGAGGTAGCGTTTCGTCATTTTTCCGCCGGTGACGTTTATCGCTTGGCCGAGTCCTGCGTGCGTGGCAACGTCTGTGAACGAAAAACCCAACCTGGCTGCCGAATGCTCCGGGGGCGAGCTTCGCAGCTTTGACCGTTGGCCAGCCCTCACACCCTGGGATTCGAGGGCGAGAATGGATGCCGGCACTAAAGCGCCGAAGCGCTTAAGAGACCGGAGAAATTCGCGCCGTGACTTCAAAAGGCCGCTTTCGAATTCAGTGCTCATCATCGTGCGTTGGTGGAGCTGGGGGAAGGTCAGGTTCGCGTTCGCGGTTGGCGTCTCGCCAGAGTTTGGCCATGGCATTCTCGTCGTTATGGATCTCTTCGAATTTTCTGAGAGCCGCCTCACTTTCCGGGATTTTCCCTAGCTTTCGCAGGGCCTTACTGAGAAGGTAGAAATACTCGGCCGTGCTGGAATTGATCGCGATGGCTTTTTGAACGGCGTCCTCGGCTTTCTGCCACTCGTTCTCGGTTTGAAACGCCTTGGCGAGATCATAGTAGGCGAGATCGCACTGCGAATCGATCCATAGCGCCTTGTTTGCAAATTCGATTGCGAGATCGGGCTGTCGCTGTCGATTGTAATGGGCGCTGAGATATTCAAAAGGCATTGGTGAGTTCAAGTGTTGCGCCTCATTCATTTGGGCGGCCGTTGTGTAGTCCTGAACCGCCTCATCATTCTTCCCCAGTGTTTCCATAACCAGACCGAGATTGTTGTACGCTTTCATGTACGCAGGATCGAGCTGGATTGCGGTCTGGAATTCCTTTTGGGCGAAAGAGAAAACCTGCCTCGTGTAGTAGACTCGACCGAGAAAGTAGTGAATCTCGGGCGATTTCGGTTCCAGTTGTGCCGCAGCTTGCAATTCCACTTCGGCCAAATCATAACGACCCACGAAGGTGCAGACCAAGCCGAGAATCTTATGCGCCTGGGGGTCCTTGACGTTAAGCTGCAGCGACCTGGACAGCTCGCGGACAGCGCCCCCTATTTTATGGGTACGGAAAAAGACATAACCAAGGTCATAGTGCGCCCGGGCCGAGCTGTCGTGATCTTTAACGTAGCGCTCCAAGCCCGGCATGGCTTGTTGATACTGGCCCAGCTCGATGAGGTCCTCTAAGGGCTTAAGGGTATCCTTATCGGCAGCTTGAACCGGAGTGTCGAAGGCGCGTGCCTGGGGGCTACTCGTCCCTTTATTCTGGTTGGGCGCGTTTTCCTGAGAGCCGAGAGAAAGCGGAGCAACCGCAAGGGCGAGCAGCAGACACGCAATTTGGCCAGCCCATCCGAGGGCAGAGGGCGCCGCACAGCCCACATCGGGCGGCGTGACCGCCCTGCCAGGTTTCATGCCAATGTTGGCCAAAATGCGTTCGCTCCGGTTAACGATGACCTACGGCTGCAATTTCAGTGTGCCACGTTCGCCTTCGATGCGCCAAGCTGCTTGAGAGTGGCGGTCAGGTTCTCTTGCGCTTCGTGGTATTGGGGATTGAGTTTGAGAGCTTGTTGAAATGTTGTGACGGCCCTCTCCACCTCGCCTTTTCGGGCGAGCGCTACCCCCAGGTAGTTGTAGGCCTCAGCCCATGACGGACGCAAGCGGATCACCTCCTCGAACTGCTGGATTGACGCCTCGAGGTCAGCTTCGTCAAGCAATGTTTTTGCCAAGGTGTATCGGGCCTCAGAATCGCCGGGCTTCAACCGCACGGCTTCCCGCCATTCTCGAATTGCGCCTTCGGAGTCGCCCTTCCTGAACAAAGCTTCTCCAAGCGCCTTATGAGCGCTCGCGGAGTTGGGCTCCAAGCGGGTGACCATCCGGAAATGTTCAATGGCGGCATCGGTCTGCCCCATGGCTAATTCCTCTTCCGCCAGGCTGAACTGGGAATCGGCAAACTGTGTCCTGGTCTTCGTCGCGTTGAATTTTTGGCCGAGTTGAAATTCCTTGGCGGCTTCCTCGGTTTGTCCCATGCGCCCTAGGGCCAATCCCATCTGGTAGTGGGCATCGCCCCTTTGTGGCTCCAGTCTCACAGCTTCACGGAGGTGCACAAGTGCTTCCTGCAGATTCTTCTGATCAACCAACAGTTTGCCGAGTGTGTACTGCGCATCCACGGACTGGGGGGCCATCGTCACCACTTTGCGGAGCTCCGAGATTTCCTGCTCCACGTTTCCCTGGCGGCCGTAGGCTACGCCCAGATTGTAGTGGACGCTGACCAGGGTGGGATCGAGTTTCACCGCGGTTTGAAGTTCCTTGACCGCCTCATCGAGGTCGCTCTCAGTCAGAACGGCGCCGAGATCGGAATGAGCTTCTATGTAATCCGGTTTCTCTTGAATAGCCTTGCGGAATTCTTCGATGGCTTTTTCGCCCTGATCGGATTGAACGTACACCAACCCCAGCGCGTGATGGGCTTCATAGAAATCGGGTGCTTCCCGAATCGCGGTCTGGAGCTCCTGCATCACCGTATCTTTGTTGGCGCCCTGCAAGCCCAGGAGACGGCCAAGCACGAAGTGTACCTCCGGCAGGTCGCCCTTTCCCTGGGCCGCCTGCTTGAGCTGGGAGATTGCTTCCGCCAAATCGGTTTGGGCCCCTGGAGCCTGCGTATCTAGCCGCAGAGCCGCCTCGAATTGATGAAGCGCCGGATCGAGCTCACCCATCTTCAATAGAATAACTGCCTGATCCATATAAGCCGAGAAGTCATTCGGGTTGAGAGCCAGCGCGCAGGCCAAGCTATCCAAGGCAGACTCATCGTCGCCAAGATCTTTCAGGCTCATGCCCAAAAATGCGTATGCCGCGCCCGAAGCGGGATCCAGTTTGACGGCCTCCCTCAATTGGGTGACGGCCTCGGCCCTCCGGCCCCCATACCATAACGCAACGCCAAGATTGTAGTGTGCCGCGGAGGATTGCGGGTCCAGCGCTACTGCTTGGTTCAATTCCGCAATGGCGTCCGGCAGCTTGCCTTGCTGGCCGAGGACAAATCCGAGTAGGTTGTGGGCATTTGGGTAGCTGGGGTCGGCACGCAGCGCCGCATCGAGCGCTTGGACGGCTCCCTCCAAGTCCCCCTCCACAAGTCTCCGGCCGGCCTGATCGCAAAACTTCTTAGCCTCTGGGTCGGCAGGCGCAGGGGACGTGTGACGTGATTTCGAGGCAAGCTGATTCAAGACCGAACCAAGCGCGTAATAGGCTTCGCTCATTTGCGGCGCCAGGCGAAGGCTCGCTTCCAGGCATCTCACCGCTTTCTCCAAGTCCCCCATCTGCCGGTAGGTCTGGGCACTCTCGTACTCGGTCCGATAAGCGACCGCGCCCGGGGGATGAAGCGCCAGAACACGCTCGAAATGTACTAGCGCGCCCTTGGGGTCACCTTTGGCGCGCATGATCAGACCCATATTGAGATGAGCCTCAAAGCTCGCCGGACGCAGCGCCAACGCCTTCCGAATCGCCGCGTAACCCGCATCAAATTGCCCTACGCTGGCCAGAGTTGAGCCGAGATTGTTGTAGGCACGAAAAAAATCCGGCTTCAGTTCGACGGCTTTTCGATATTCTTCAATTCCAGCGGCGATTTGATTATTCTGAACATAGGCGTTCCCAAGACCATTATGGGCCTCGGCAGATTTGGGATTCCGTTTCAGAACCGTTTGGTATTCTCCGATTGCCTCCTTGATCTGGCCGCTTTCTTCCATGGCCAGCGCCAGCGCCAATCGTGCCTGCTCGAATTCGGGCTTGAGTTCAACCGCAGCCTTTAACTCCCTCGTCGCATCCTCCAAATGCTGCGCTTCGGCGGCAATAAGGCCGAGGTAATAATGGGCCTGCACGTTTTTAGCGTCGAGGCGAATGGCCTGAGCGAAGGCTGCCTCGGCATCCTTCTGGTTTCCTAATCTGGTCAGCGCTACACCCAGTCCACCGTACGCCTGACTGTTCTTGGGGTCACTACGGATAGCCTGCTGGAATTCCGCCGCCGCTTGCTTCCACTTCTGCTCGGTCAGTAGAACAACCCCTCGGCTATAGGGGTCCGCACCCGATTTCGCTCCCGTCTCGACAGGGAAGCATGGGGTTGAAATCCAGCAAACAAGTAGGAAAAGGATTGAACCGACGAAAGCGGTTCCGGACCAGCCGCGTGGGTGCATTCTCCCGGCCTTCGGGGTCTCGCTGCGCTGAGATCTTTCGTTCATGGCAAGGTTCTACTGCCACCGGGCGTACTTCCAAAAACGCGCTTTGCTACTATCGCCAGCATCAAAGGTCTTCTGAATTATACACGAAACACATGTCTTCACGGAGTGATCACGACGTGCCCGCCTGCTGGGAGCACGGGCATCCTGCCCGCATTCCCGATTGCAGTTCCGCGCACGGTGCGGGCAGGATGCCCGCGCTCCCAGCCATCGTTAATTGTGCTGGAGTTCCTTTAAGCTTCGAATGGCGTAGGTCTCAATCACTGTTCCCTTGCCTAGTTCCGCGGCCTTGGAAAAGGCTTCGATGGCTTCCTGCTTATTCCCGGTGGTGGAGTAGATTTCTCCCAGACGAAAGTAAAGTGAAGCCTTGGGAGGTTGGGATAATGAGATGGCTTTCTTGAATTCTTCGACGGCCTCGTTGTATTTGTCTTGCTGCATGGCGACCGAGCCGAGGGCGGCATGCGCGCTGGATTCGATGCCGGCCTTTCGCGTCGCGAACTGTTCAGCCGTCTCATCGGGCCTGATCGGCAGCTTTGCCAACAAGTCGAGCGCCCGTTGCGCGTCGGTCTGCGCTTCTTCGAGCGCCTTTGCGCCGTTGTCTGCGGAGTTACGCACCATGCTGGGTTCGGAAATCGCCGTGGCTACAATGAGCAGACTGTAAGTGTTGTTGGCATCAAGCTCGAGGCTTTTTCGGCCGGTTTTCACAGCGTTCGGGAAGTCGCCCTTTTGCTCGAAAGCAGCCGCCGCCTGCGTGAAGACGTAAGACAACAACTCGCTGGTTGGAAAGGTCTGAGCGAATTCCATCACCATGCGAATTTTGGTGTCCGGATCGGAGGCCTGCTGCAGCGTCTTGTAGCCCATGGCCTCCTTGTAAGTAGATGTCAGGGGGGCGCCGGTCGCACTCATGAGGGCCGCACCTTTGAAATTCCGAACCGTAGGGCCTGCTGCCCAGATGGCCTGGAGAATTTGATCGGTCGCCCCGGCCTTCCTCATCCTCTTTTCAATATTAGGATTGAGGTCGAAATCTACACCCTGCTCACGTAAAGTCTTTTCAAGAAGGTCCGGTTGTTGCTTCTCCTGTTCGATCAGGCGGTAGACTTCGTCTTGATTCAGCAGATGTCGCCCGGTTTCCTGGGCCGGCAGAATCCCCGCTGATAGTATTGAGATAACAGTTAGGCTAGCCAACCTTTGCCACATTTTGTACCTCACGCTACCCGCCACCCGTAGGGGTAGGGCGTGCCCTACCCTCGTTGTAGCTGAAAAGTGAACTTCACCACTATTGCGGTGTCGTTGCCGGCTGCGGGTTCGACTTGCGCATTGCTTCCGCTTCCTGCAGCATTGATTTGGTCTGGCCGGCCAGCGGCCCGTTAGGAGCGATCCGGAGATAGGTCTGCATTTCAGTATAGGCTTGATCGTACTCCTTCTGCTGTAAATAGGCGTCGGCAAGCCGGACGTGAACTTCCGGGGGCACGGCGGCACTCAAGGACATAGCCTTCAGGTACTCTTCTTCCGCCTCCTTGTACTTACCCCAGTGTTGGTGCACGGCGCCCAGCCGGTAGTAAGGTTGCCAGTCGCTCGGCGCCACCCGCAGTCCTTGTTGCAGAATGGATTCGCTTTCCGAATACTTTTTCTCCGTATCCAGAAGGATTCCCAGTTGAAGGTAGGGTTCCAGAAACTCCCCGTCGCAGTGAATGGACTTTTGGAATGAGCTTTCTGCCGAAGAAAGCTCCCCTTGCAGCGCGAGAACCACTCCCAACTCTGTGAGCGCCCGCGCGTAGCACGCATCCACCCCAATGGCTTTTTCAAAGTGCTTGCGTGCGCTTGCCAGGTCTTTGGCTTGCAGCGCGTGGTGGCCCTGGTCGTATTCTTTGCGTGCTTTCTTTGGCGCAGCCAGATCCGTCGTGGTCTCCGAAGGAGTCGGAGGAGTTTTCTTTGCTCCTAGTGGCGCTAAGTAGAGCGCCGGAAAGCGGCTGGCATAATACTGCATGTCCACATGTGCGCTTGCCGGCTGATACCCCTCAGCGGTGGCGATGACCTGATAATGCTCGCCGGCCAAATCGTGGAACGCGAATTTGCCCGTTGTGTCTAAGATCTGTTGAGCGACGACAACATTCTCCGCGACCTCTAGTTTCACGGTGACGGGAAAGGGAAGGGGCCCACCGTTAGTCACGCGAACCTGCCCTTGAATCGAGTTGTCGCTGCCTTGGCAGACTGGCGCGGCAAGGAGTGTGGCCATTCCCAGAAAAGCCACGATCATAAAGCGCGTCGTGCCCCCATTGCGCGTCAGCCCAAGCACCATCTTAGCCTCCTCTGAGCCCGTCAGTCACCCACGCGAAGATGAGAATATTCTACTACATGGAGAGTGGGGGAGGGGAGCACCACTTGCAGCCGCTAAACTCCCCCCAGTTGCGCACTCTCGTTCGCTCTGCCACCAGGGCCATGTGCGATTCGGCATCGAGTTCTAATTATCGGATTCGGTCGGTGCAACCGCTTACAAAACGGCTAATCTCTTAACGCAAGACGTTTGCTGTGTCAAGAGGAAAAACGAGAGACACAATGTTCGCGGGCGCCCGCCTAATGCATCCGAATAGGCGCGGTAGTGCGACTATACTACGGCAATGAATCCGCCTAGCTACATCAACCTACTAAAGAGAGCCGCAGAAATCGGAGCGACACGACCGTGTAGAGGGAGATGGCATGCAAACGCTTGCAGGGATCGCCCCTTGGCTTAACTGGTGTTAGATTAAGAAAATGTTCCGAAGACGGATCAGAAGCGGATCGCCCCAGTCAGCGCATACCTCCTTGGACAGGGGCTTTGTTTGCCTGGTCTCGCTTGGTTTTCTGCTGGGCCTGCCGGTGTCGCGCGCCTTCCACTTTTCGTCTGCGCCCGCCTCTACAACTCCCCGAGAGGCAGCCGGCCAAGTCCGACATTTCCACTCCACAGAGCTGGCGCTATCCGTGGCGGCTCAGCGGGAGAACGCGCGCTCGCAGGTGGAGAAGAACGCCGTGAGTGTTGATGATGACCCGCAGCAGATTGCAGAGTTCCAGGACCGGATCGTCAAGCAAAGCTTCCAGGAGGTCGAGCCGCTGTTGCACACGTATCTGGCCGCGCATCCGCGATCTTGGAAAGCTTACTATTTCCTGGGCTATGTTCAGTTTCGACAGCGCAGGATAGGAGACTCCCTGAAGGCGTTAGCCAGATCGCTCGAGCTGAATGCGGACAACGCTGATGCGCACAGGATTCTGGGAAGAGACCTGTCCATCATCGGAAGGTACGACTTTGCTTTACGGGAATATGAACAAGCCTTGCGCCTGGATCCGAGGTCGGCGGAGACGCACTACAATATTGGCAGAATCTATGCCATTCAGGACAACTTCCCCAAGGCCCGGCGGGAACTTGAAGCGGCGATCCAACTGGACGCGAATTACATGGAAGCATACAACGCACTGGGGTTTGCCGTGGAGACTCTGGGCGATGATGCTGCGGCGTTACAAGATTATCAGACTGCGATGCGCCTCAACGAGGATCGCCACGGCAAATTCGAGGCGCCCTACGTCAATTTAGGTGGCTACTACAACCGTCGCGGCCGTTGGATCTTGCCGTCGAATACGCAAATAAGGCGCTCGCCTTGAACCCTCGATCGGACCTGGCTTATTTTCAGATTGCCAAAGCGTGCCGCACCCGGAAGGATTGGAAGGGAGTCACTGACGCTTTGGAGAAAGCGATCGCCATCAATCCGTCGAGACCACAATACTTTTATGTTCTGGGAGCAGCGTACCGCAAGCTGGGGAAGATCCAGGAAAGCGATCGAGCCCTCGCAAGCTTCCAGCATCTGGAAAAAGGGGCTGCCGAATTCGAGAAGCAGAGGCGGGAGGCCGATCGTGCGACGCGCGGCCTCGAACTCCGGCCGGAGGAATAGGGACTTTGCGGCAAGAGTGGGGCTTCCCGGCTGCTCGGCGCCTAATCACCCTGCGCCGGCAACCACCGCGAGGTTCGGGCTCTGCTCAAAGCAGGACTGATAACGTTTGCACAAATGTCCGACCGCATCTCGGGCGAGGTACAGCCAAAATGGGGGCCAAAATGGGGGTTTGACTTCTCGTGGCGGCCAATATAAGCTTACGCGGCGTTCTTGGGACCCGATGTGGAGAGTGCCTGGGTCAAAGCCGCCACGGCTGCGTCGTGATGGCAGGTCTAAGCGCTTACAGTATTGCTGTGGCTGACACGCCACCCACCTCGAGTCCCCCGACACTTCTTGCCGTTTGGAGGAGGGCACTATGGATTTCTTCTCAAGACGTAGATTTCTCGGCAGCGGTTTGATTGCAGGCGCTTCGCTTGCCGCAAGTTCTTCGTGGCTCGCGCGCACCGCTCGAGCGGCTGAGGGTGCTTCCGGGCAGGCGCGCCTCACCATCGATTCAGATCGTTGTATTTCTACGCTCGACCGCAATATCTTCGGGTCTTTTATCGAACACTTGGGACGCGCGGTCTACGAAGGCATCTATGAACCTGGATCAAAGTTTGCTGATGCGAATGGCTTCCGAACAGATGTGCTCAGAGAGATCAAGGGACTGGGCGTTCCGATCGTCCGCTATCCCGGCGGCAACTTCGTGTCCGGGTACCAGTGGCTGGACGGGGTTGGTCCCAAGAAGGATCGACCGCGCGTTTTGGACCGTGCGTGGAATACGATCGAGACGAATCAATTTGGGATCAACGAGTATGTGACCTGGTGCCGCGCCGTGGGCACGGAACCCCTGATTGGAACCAACTTCGGGACCGGAACTCCCGCGACCACCGTGGCCCTGCTCGAGTACTGCAATGTGGACAAGGGAACGAAGTGGAGTGACTTGCGCCGCCAGCACGGCTACGACAAGCCACACAACATCAAGTACTGGTGCCTCGGCAACGAGATGGACGGCCCTTGGCAGATCGGGCACATTCCCGCCACTGAATATGGGAACAAAGCCCGCGACGCTGCCCGCCAGATGAGGACGGTTGATCCTTTGGTGAAACTTATCGCCTGCGGGTCGAGCAACAACCAGATGCCCACCTACCTCGAGTGGGACCAGCAGACGCTCGAGCAGTGCTACGAGGAAGTGGATGGAATCTCTCTGCACAGGTATTTCGGCAACGATGAAGAGACCGGAGGGGACACCGCGAAGTACCTGGCTATGAATCTCGACATGGACCGGCAGATCGAAGAGATCATGGCTGTATGCGATCTGGTGCGAGGCCGCAAGCGGTCCGACAAGACCCTCTGGCTATCGTTCGACGAGTGGAACGTGTGGTACAGGGCTCGCAGCGGAAAGGCGGTAGACGGCGAGCGGCAGGTTGCTCCACACCTGCTGGAGGAAACCTACAATCTGGAAGATGCCCTCCTCGTGGGTGGACTGCTCAACACCCTGATCCGGCGCTCAGACCGTGTACGCTTGGCATGCCTGGCGCAATTGGTGAACGTCATCGCGCCCATCATGACCAACGAAAACGGCTTGTTCCGCCAGACGATCTATTACCCATACTCCTGGGCGCTGCAGTACGCCCGCGGCAAGGCCCTTGACCTGGTCCCTGTATCGCCTACTTACGAAATATCGAGCTTCCAGCCGCCGGCGTTCGGCAGCGGGGGAAAGATCCCCGTGCCCTGTCTCGATGTTAGTGGCACGATAGATTCCGAGAGTAAGACTGCCAGTCTGTTCATCCTGAACCGGGATTTGGAGAAGCCGCGAGACCTACAAGTGGTCTGGCACGAGGCAACGCCCACCCGGGTCAACACCTGCTTGGTGCTGACGGGCTCCGACCTCAAGGCCGTCAACGGGTTTGATGCTTCGAATCGGGTGGTGCCTGGCGCGCTTGAGGCCCCGCCGGTGGGTTCTCGCATGACGTTCCAATTGCCCGCGCACTCGTATACGGTGGTGAATGTCACGCTCACGTAGGAGGCTGCGCGGCCAGCAGTGCCCGGGATTTCGACCCATCTACGGAGGGAAGACATGCGGACAAGCTCCTCAAAGGGCTCCTTTTTGCCGTTGGTAAGCGGTTTCCCTTCCCCGTTGAAGAGATAGCTCTCCATCTGGCGGGACTTGGGATCGATCTTGAGAAGCGACCGGTAGCAGGCACCGTTAACGCTGAACGTCAGGTCGATTCCGGGCTGCGGATGGGTGGCGAAGTCATAGAGCGACCTCTTCTGCCCCGGCAGTTGGCGAAACAGAGCCGCGAAGACCGATCAGCGTGGACTTGCCGGCCCCGTTCTTGCCCACAATGGCGATTAACCCCTCACCCAAACTATCGAAGTCGACGCAGACTTCATTTGGGAATGCCTCGGCGATTCCCCGCAGCCGCAGGTGATGCAATTTCATGGTCAGTTCTCCCAGCGGTACTCAGCCTTACGGCGGGTATATATCTTCGATTCCCGATTTGAATTGTTACTGTTTAAGACTCTTGGACGTTGGCTGAGAAATCGCCGATAATCCGAGATTGGTGGTTTCAGCTGAGCGCTCAGGCATAATATACGCGTTGCCAGAATGGAAATTGCTGCTGAAGGACCTCTCGCGAGTTCTGCGGGACCTGAATGTACGTACCTTTAGCGACAGCGAGTTCAGCCACGATCCAGATTGAAAGGAGGCAAGATGCCCAAGCCTACGAGTCGTCGGAATTTCCTTAGAATCACGAGTGCAGGAGTAACCGCAACTCTTAGCGTGAAACCATCGCTATCAGAGGTTTCCTCGGCCCTGCTGCAAGAGCCTCCCACGGGAAGCATTGCGGTCCGGGTGACCGACGCGACCCGGAAGTTCGGCGTGGCACCCTCGCTCAACTGGCGGTCAGCAGCAGGAGCGTCGCTGAAGAGCGAGGCGATAACGCTCGATCCGGGGAAGACATCTCAGAAGTATCTCGGCATCGGCGGTGCCTTCACCGATGCTGCCTGCTACATGTTCAATCAACTCTCCGTCTCTGCGCGCGAGCAGCTGTTTCACGAGATGTTCGATCCCTCGGAGATGGGCCTGAGCGTGGGACGCATCTGCATAGGGTCGAGCGACTACAGTACGAAGGTGTATAGCTACGACGAAGGTGAGCCGGACCCTGAGCTGAAGCGGTTCTCCATTGAGCAGGACCGGACTTACATCTTGCCGATTCTGCGCCAAGCACGAAGAGCAAACCCAAACCTTTTTCTGTTAGCGTCCCCGTGGAGTCCCCCTGGATGGATGAAGCCCAACGGCTCCATGCTCGGTGGGTGCATGCGTCAGAGCACCATGCCGGCTTACGCAAACTATTTCCTCAAGTTCCTCCAGGCCTACGAGGCCGACGGCGTGCGGATCAACGCTGTGACTTCGCAGAACGAAGTGGATACGGAACAGGATGGAAGGATGCCGGCTTGTGCCTGGCCACAGGAATATGAGATTTCCTTTGTGCGTGATTTCCTGGGCCCCGTGCTCCGCAAGAATGGAGTCGAGACCAAAATCTGGCTTCTGGATCACAATTACAACTTGTGGGGACGCGCCATTTGCTGCCTGGACGACCGCGGACTTCGCGACTTTTCCAATTCCGTCGCCTGGCACGGATACGTCGGCGTCCCGGAGATGGTGACCAAGGTCCATGAGGCACATCCTGATGCGGAAATGTTCTGGACAGAAGGTGGTCCGGACCTGTCGGCGAAAGACTACTCGACGGATTGGTGCAACTGGGGTAAGACCTTCACCGGCATCCTTCGCAACTGGTGCCGCTCGATCATCGGTTGGAACCTGGCGTTGGATGAGTTGGGCAGACCAAACGTCGGTCCCTTCAACTGTGCCGGCACTGTTACTATCAACTCGCAGACCAAGGAGATTACTCGCAGTGGCCACTTCTGGGCGATGAGTCACTTCTCCCGCTCGATTCCCCGTGGCGCCCGGCGGTTCGACTCCGCGCGAGGCCCAGCCAATGTCTACCATGTGGCCTTTGAAACTCCGGATGCTCAACGAGTACTTATCGTCACGAATCCCGGGCCTGAAAGGAGCATTCAAGTGGTGGGGCCCGGAATAGTGGCCGATGCTTCACTGCCCGGGGATTCGGTAACTACACTGACGTGGCGGTAGGAATTTAAGTGGACTCGTTGCATGCCTGCTGATGCGGAGGAGAATTACATGAACCGTCTGTGGACTTTGTTATGCTTGTTGGCATTCATGGCGCTACCGGCGTCGGCGCAGTACGACACTTACGGCGGCTGGACCAAGATCAAAGGACGGAAAACCGGGTTCTTTCACGCGGAACGCATCGGGGGACGGTGGTGGCTGGTGACACCCGAAGGGAACGTGTTTTTCTCCAAGGGTGTTTGCAACATCAACGCCAATCCCGAGAGCAAGTCTTCGCCTCCGCCCCCGGCGGACGCGAGCAAGTGGGCCGCCGAGACGGCGCGGCTACTCAAGGGCTGGAACTTCAACACGGCCGGAGCCTGGTCCGTGGAGCGGATGTTTTCCCAAGGGCTCGTCTATACGCCCGTATTGGATATCGCGGCCGGAGAAACAGATGAGGTCTGGCTCAAGGGCGGCATCCCGGACTATTTCAGCCCTGAATTCCGCCAAGCTGCGGATCGCGCCGCCGCCCGGGGGTGCCAACCGCGGGCCAACGACCAGTGGCTGCTGGGCTACTTCACCGATAACGAGTTGCGGTGGGGAGCGGACTGGCGCTCCAAGGAAAGTCTGCTCCAAACCTACCTGAAAATGCCGCCCACCGCGCCCGGATATCAGAAGGCGATCGAGTTCTTGAAGGCACGGGGCCACACTCCTCAGAACCTGGACCAGGACGATCAGTCCAGCTTCCTTGAGATCACCGCCGGGGAGTACGCGCGCATTGCCCGGGAGGCCATCCGCCGCTACGACCCGAATCACCTCATCATGGGCTGTCGCTTTGCCGGATACGCCCCCGAGGCCGTGCTGCGCGGCATGGGACCGTATTTCGACGTCATCTCCTACAACAACTACTCGCCCGATGCGCCCGTAGAGAAGCTGCGGCAGATCTTCGATCTGACCGGCAAGCCGACGATGATCACCGAATTCAGCTTCAAGGCCATGGACAGCGGGCTTCCCAACACCAAGGGCGCGGCCAAACCGGTGGCCACGCAGAAGGACCGGGCCGAGGGGTTCACCCGCTATGTCGAAGCCCTGGCGGCGCTTCCCTCCTGCGTGGGCTACCACTGGTTCGAATATCGCGACGAGCCGGCAGAGGGGCGGTTCGACGGCGAAAACAGCAATTACGGCCTGGTGAAAATCGACCTGACCCCGTGGACCGTGCTGACCGACCGCATGAAGGAGGTCAACAGCCGGATCGAAACGCTGGCCGCGAAGAGCGCAGAACGAGGCCGCTGAGCAGCCGTGGAGCGCCGGGACAAGGCAGAGGTGGTTTTGATCAGCCACGACCATTTTGATGATCTCAGCTAATATGCGACGTGGGGCCGCCCCGCCATGGCGAAGGGACGGCCGTACATTCAAAAGGACAGCCTTTTCGCGCCCCGAAGGCTGCGGGAGCTCGGTCTGGCCATCAGATCGACGAAGAAGGCTCGCCTCAACAAACGTCCATTTAGCGCGTGGGGAAACGGCCGTTTGGCAGAATACCGCGCCCGTTGCGCCAGTCGCGCTGAGTTTCGTTCCTATTGTTTGACAGAAGGGGATTTGTCGCCATTAACCCCCTCCGGATGCCGTCAGTACACGCTGGGGCGGGCGATCGTCACAGACCGACTCGTCCCGAGCGATCCCTCGGTGCCTTGTCAGTGGACGTGACCCGCGAAACGCCTGCAGGGGGGCGTTGCGATGAAGATGTGCGGGCGATTCTCTGGACTGCCCCAGGGACTATTACTCACAGACTCCGCCCAGAATGCCCCAGCCGTGTCCGGCCTGGAATGACAGGGTGCAGTGGGAACCGCTCGCCAGGCGGATGTTGGCCAAATACCACGAATAAGCCTTGTCGGGAGCGAAAGTGATGCTCCTTGAGTTTCCCCCACAGCAGTAGGATCGACCGGGATGAGGCTTGTCGGGAGCGACAGTGATACGGGAGTTGCGCAGCCAGCGCCGCGTACGTTCCGAGAGGGGAGAAGCCTTGGCCAGATCTTCCACCGTGAGTTGCAGCGGATGCGTCGCGTCCAGGTTCGCGGTGCCGGGTCGGATTTTCTCAATCGCTTCGTGGGTTTCATGGAACATTGTCCACATCTGTAGCTTGGCGCGGTCCACGAAGACATAGGAGGCCAGCAATAAAAAGCCACTGATGAATGCCAGCAAGGCCAAAGGCAACACATTTCGGATCATAGACAGAGTCCTGTCCTGGAGCTGTGTCCGAAAAAGCCGGTAACTTTGGATCACCGCGAAGAGCAACGCCGGGACCAACAAGAGCGCCAAAAACGGCATGGGAGTTGCTCTTATGACGAAGAAGTTGATGTTTGAAACCGCGTTGGTGAATCTGAAATCTGCGAAGGGATCGAACCTGGGAAAAGAGCGGTCCATGAGTTCGCGCGCAACCCATTCGCTGAATTCAATTGCAAGAAGGAGGGCGCCCATCATGGGAAGAAGCCACAGCACCGCGCGCACTGTCCCGTTCACCGCGCACGCGCACCAGAATGAGGCAAAGGTCAGGAGTGACGCCATGAGCAGCCAAACCATTGCGGTATGCACATCCACAAACATGAAGGGCGATCCGAATCGGAATCCACCCGCGATCAACAGCAAGACGGGAAGCAGCACGGCGCAAGAAATACCTGCGAACAGGGCCACGAACAGCTTGATGAGCCACTGGCGGCGGGCCGACACCGGCAAGGTCATGTGCCAGGAGTGCGTCCCCGACGTTCTTTCTTCCCCCAGTGACAGGCTTCCAGCGAGAACCGCAATCAATGTGCTGAACCCACCCAACATGACCATCGCCACTGGGAATTCCTTGGTTGATCCGCGCTCCGGCACCAACCTGAACATGGTTACGCAAGTCTCGCCCAGGACGTACAACAGGGTGATTATCCAGACCGGGCGCAGCAAACGAATTTCCTTGCGGATTAAGTTCAGAACCGCTCCGGTGGGACGGCAGCGAAACCAGTCGGCCAATGCTCCCGGCATCACGTCCGGTCCGGCGACCAGTAGATCATCACCCGCCATCCCCCCCGTCACCTGAAATCGCGATAGCTTTCGCCCACCAAGCCAGAGCATTACTCCTGCATAGCATAGGAAGACAAAGGTGATCGTCAGCGTAAAGCCCAGCAGCGAGGAATAACCGTGATGCCAGTACTCGAAATTCACGGCAGTAATGATGAAAAGGTAGACTGCAATATTCAAAACGACTCCACCCAGCGTTGATCTTGCGAAAAGGGTCCAGAAAGTGGCCGATGCAGTGGTGGCAATGATTCCCGCGCCGACCGACACCAATACCCACGGGGTTAGAAATTTGGCCCACGGCCAGGCGAGGGAGAAAACCAAAGCCGCCGACAGGACCGCAAGCACTGTAACGCTCAGTTTCTCGCCCCAGATTTCCATCCGGTCGATGGGCTGAGAAAGCAGGAGGGAAAGCGTTCGGTGCTGGAATTCGTTGCCGAGCGAGAGAGTGGCCAACAGCGGGATGCCGAGGAAAAACGCGATCGTGCTGACCCACGCCATTGAATGCGGCGGGTGAGCAAGCGGCAGCGCGCCCGCCATGGCCACGGCACACCAGGGCCAGAAGAGCGGGCGTGCTTCCTTGAGGATTCTCGTGGTTTTGGCGGTCATTCTCGTCTCCTACGATTTCAAGCGGGTGTAGCGCGGACCTGTTTTGTAAGTCCGCGGCTCGTCTCCGATTGCCAAGGAAAAGCCGCGGACTTACAAAACAGGTCCGCGCTACCCAGCTTTCAAGGTCGCGACGAAGATTTCCTCCAGGGTCAGTGCCTCCGTCGAGAGCGTCTCCGGATTGTGCTGCCGCAGGCGCTCCAGCAATTCAGGGCCGGCGCCATTGACGATCAACTCCAGTTCGCGCCCCTCGCGGCGCACGCGCAATGCCGCTTGGAGGTCGAGTTCCGGCGGCGATTGGGCAAAGCGCGCGCGGATCTTCTGATACCGCTCGCGGGCCTGGTCGGCGTCGAGCGTAAGCACGGCGCGGCCTCGATCGATGATCGTGAACTCATCAATCAATCCCTCGAATTCGGCGATGAGGTGGGTGGAGACCAGAATCGTGCGGCTGCCCGGAATGCCTTGCTGGTACGCGCCGATCACCGCCCCAATGAACTCGCGGCGAACGATGGGGTCCAGGCCCGAGGTCGGCTCGTCGAGCACAAGCAAGTCCGTCTCCGGGCAGATCGCCGCGATCAACGCCACCTGGGTTCGCTGACCCTTTGATAGACTTCCGGTGCGCTGCACCGGATCGAGCTGGAAACGCTCAAACAACTCCTGCTCGACCTTCCGGTTCCAATTCGCACGAAATGAAGCGAGGTAATCCAGGGTCTCGCGAACGCTCATCCACGGATAGAACGCGACCTGGTCCGGCACGTAAGAGAGGAGGCGCTTCACCGGGACTTCGTGCTTTGCCGGATCGAGACCGAATACGCGCACCTGCCCCCGCTGCGGACGGAGCAAATTGAGCAGACACTTCATCGTGGTTGTCTTGCCCGCGCCGTTGCGGCCGAAGAGTCCATAACAGCGGCCGGGCTGCACGGTCAGGCTCAAGTCATGGACGGCCTCGGCGCGCCCGTAGGCGTACGTGAGATTCTCGATTTGGATGACAGGAGTTGGAGAGTTCATGGCTGGTCAATCCTCCTTATGGTCTTCATTGGCGCGTCGTTTGTCGTCGAGCACATCCAGTCGCTCATGGATCAATTCGAGGAATTCATCGCGAGGCACCTGCAAATGGTGCGCTTGCACGATGGCCTGGTCGACCTCCTCGATCAGCAGGTCGCGCCGGGCTTTCTTTCGCAATGCCGATTGATTTTCTTTCAGGAAACAACCCCGCCCCGGCAGCGTCTCGATCACGCCCAGGCTTTCCAGCTCGGAATAGGCTTTGGCGACCGTGTTGCGGTTGACGCGCAGTTCCTCAGCCAGAGGACGGATCGAGGGGAGCGCCTCACCGGGCCGCAGCGCCCCCGAGGCGGCCACGGCCTTGATCTGATCCACGATCTGGAGGTAGATGGGCATGCCGGACTTGAAATTGATTTGGAGTATCATGTGCGGCCCCCTGTCATAGGACAGTATGACAGATGGCCGGTCGCTGTCAAGAGGAATTTTCGAGGGGCCCGGAGGTGATTGAATCACAGTGACATTGGGGAGCTGGCATGGACATCCCTGGGCGCCCATAGTGATTACGCGACGCATCCAGGTTAACTTGGATGGATAGCCGGCGGACTCGGAGGCTACTCCAGCGCCTTGGGTTTACTCCTATGCAGTCAGGGGTCACTTGGCCGTGCAGGCGTAATGTGAGCCTTGCGTGGGCTGCTGGGGGCATGGTTGTCCCCGAACGGCGTTCGAGGGAATAGCCCCTCGTTGGTCGCCCTGTCTTTGTCGACGACTCTGCAGAGGCAATCCGCCGTGCTGGCCGAGTGACGGCGCACTTTAGCCAGTGAGAGACTGCCGCCGGGCGCAGCTCGTCTCGCCTCACCCTTAGCTCTGGAACAACCCCAGTTGATCAGAAGTCGTGGCGGCACTCGAGGGCCTGCGCGAGGCTTTACGCCTGGGTACACTTTCAAGTGAAATACCGAACATGAGAAGTTGTGTCACCACTGCCGGGATCGGTGCTGGCGGTGGAATGATGATTTCTGGTACATCCCTCTCCGGAGGTTCAGCTTCCATTTCCAATGGTGATGTCTCCACGGCCCGAACTCCGAATACTTCCGCCTGCTTCTCCATGAGCCGCTTCCAAACCGCATCTGCACTCTCCCCGATGCCCTTCTCCGTCACCAGCTCCCGCGCCATCGCCATCAGGATGTCATCACCTTCATCGATCGCTTGCAGGCCATCAGTTGCGAACTTCCCTTCCATCGCCAGTGAGACCAGCAGCTTCTTCCCCATCAGCCTCAAACACGCTTCCTGCATAGTGCCGGCATAGTAGAAGAACTTGACGTTGACGTTCGACCACTGTCCAATTCTCCAGGAGCGCCGGCTGGCCTGCCGCAGGAGCTTGCTGATAAGGGGTGACGGTGGGTCGTCGATGGAATGCAACTTGGGTATGATTCAAGGATTCGGTTTCCTAACTCTTGGGCATGGGCACGCAAGTACTCGGCGATTGTCTCCAACAGAGGCAAAGTCTCCTCCTTTCGCTTTGAGTGCAACGACTAAACCTGTTTATCCATCCGGCCAGTTTGCCGCATTCCTACAGGAACTTCTTGCTTTGCCGGAAGAGGATCTTCTTGCTTCGCTGCGACACAAGAAGCGGCTTGCCTTGCAAAAAGGTCATTATTTCCTTAAGATGGGCGCCCAGAAGTCAACAGGTAGTACAAACTCTTAGTCTGGGAGGGAAGATGAAACGAACCATTCTGGCCGTCATTACCTTACTCACCGTTTTTGGTTTGGGGATGCTGACCGGAGTCCCGAGGGGGCATTCCGTTGGTGAGGCTCCGGCTCTAGCCGCCCCGGTGCCGGCAGCCTTGGCCGTTCCGATGCCGCGTCGTTGTCCAGCCATCCATGAGGCCGTCCATGCTCTCGAAGTAGCCATGCATGACATGGAAGAAGCCGGCCACGATTTTTGCGGCAGGAAGAAGGAGGCCATGGAATCAACACGCCGTGCGATCCATCATTTGAGAGAAGCCGAGAATTGCGATAGGTGCAGGGAATAGTAAATAACGCACTACTGGTTGCTCTTGGCAGAGAGCCATCTCGCGAGGCGGTTGTTTGCCAGCATGCTGGGGCGGATGACCTTTAATGCGATTCGCATGATGTCGTGTCCTCCCCCTCCGCCGGGATGGCGGAGCTCTCTTTGCTTGCCTTCTGACAGCTCTCCTCTTCCAGGCCGGTTTCGCTAACTCGAAAGAAACTGTGGGCCAGGCTCCAGCGGACCGGCCCATTGCGGTCAGGAACTTCAATACGCTTCTGCCGCAGGGCGCGTCGAATCCATTTCAGGAACAACTTCTTCGTGCCGCTGACCAGCACCGGAGAGCATCCCAGACCGATAAGCGGTTTGATCGCTCCACGGCGGTTGAGTTCCTCGTTGAACCAGGCGGCCCACTCCGGCACGACCGGCAATCCAAACCGCTGGGCGATGCGATAGAGCACAAACGTCGGGTCGTTGTCACACAGGATGGTGCGCCTGCCTTGTGGGTCTGCTCCCGGTCGCGTTTTGGCCAGTTCCGCAGAGATTGCCACCAAGTGGCGGACCGGTCTGCGACCGGCGATAGTGATAGTCCCGCGGAAGCACTGGGCGTTCTCACCCAGATTTGCCGTCACCGGCTCGATGCCTGGGGCTTCCACGGTAAATAGGTTCTGCTCGACGACGGCTGCCCAGATGGCGCCAACACGCCGCTGACAGTGGGAGCAGATTCTCGATCTCATCCAGGAGCAGGCCACGGTAGACCAGTTGTGCTGGTCCGCTTACGGGTACGTTGTATCGCGATTCGGGCTCAGAAGGCAGGACGGGGATTTGGGAGGGATTCCTTGCCAAGCTGGCGTAGTAAAGCCGTGCCCGGGTGATATCGCTGTCCGTAAGACGCTCTTTCTCACGTCGGCTTCGTCGTGCTCCGATCACCACCACCTGCTTATAGCGCACACACTCAGGTGCTTCGAGACGGTAAACCCAAACATCACGGAAATGCGTGGAGAGAATCTGACTACATTCGGCCAGGCGGTCGCAGGAGAAACCTGCGAATCCGCTGGGCCTCGGACAAGGGCAGCGGGTAGAAGCCGAGCCGACTTTTGCCCTCAAAGCGCAAGGGTGGCCTCCTTTCTCAGACAAACTCGTATGTGTGACTGGATTCACAACTTTGCCGTGCGGGCAAAGTTATGGGGGTCGGGTCTGCATCTGTTGGCGTTCTTGCACACCCAGCACTGAAAGCTCGGCTGGACATTGAATTCAGAGGCACTCGAGTGCACATTACCGGTCGTGCGAAAACTGAAAACGGAAATTCTGGTTTACATGTCAGAGGCCTTGCGTCTACGCTCGAATCTTGCTTAAATAAGGCCCTCGCACGCCCTCCTCCCCGACGGGATTCTTCTCGTTTGGAAGGAGCCCCACCTTACTGCGGAGGATTACGAGTATGACTATTAATCCTAAGATCTCCCGCCGCCGGTTCATGCAGGCTGCCGGCGCGGCTTCGGCGGGCCTGGCGCTAGGACCCTACTGGGGGTTCGGCAAGACCACCGTTACCAAGCCCCTGCGACGCGACATGGGTCGGATGCACTTTGAGGCCACCACGCTCGGCCTGGGTGGACAAGCCTCGCTGCAATGGACGCCTCCAGGCGTGGAGCCGGTCAAAATCATTTTGAAGGCCTTCGATGTGGGCATCAACTATTTTGATACTTCCAACGCCTACGGCCCCAGTCAGACAAATTACGGGAAAGCCTTTCACCAGCTCCAATTGATCCCCGGCGAGACCGGGTACGACGAATCCCGCCGCCAGGGGATCTTTCTGACCAGCAAGACCATGCTGCGTTGGGGAAAGGGTGGCTGGGCGAAAGAGAACTTGCGAAGCTTCAGCAACGGTCCGGAAGGTTCTCACGCCGTAGATGACGTGAAGCGCACCCTGACACAAATCTTTGGTGACGGAAGCGGGTCCTATCCTTCCGGTTCATATCTGGATATGGTCCTTGTCCACAATGTGGCCACCATGGCGGAAGTCGAGGCGGTCTACGAGGGGTTGGACAATCCGGACCCTGGCGCCGAAAACATCGGGACGCTGGCGGCGCTGTTGGATTATCGCGATGGCACTAATCGCACGGGACTCAATCCCAAAGAAGAAAAGCTGATTCGCCACTTGGGATTTTCCGGCCATCACTCTCCCCCGGTGATGATCGAAATGATCCAACGGGACGAGCGCAACATTTTGGATGGCATGCTGGTGGCCATCAACGCCAACGACCGGCTGAACTTCAACATGCAGTACAACATCATTCCGGTGGCGGCGGCAAAAGGCATGGGCCTGATCGCCATGAAGGTGTTTGCGGATGGCGCCATGTACACAAAGGAAGCCGCCTTTTCGCGCAAGCCCGAACACGTCATCCGAACCGTAGGCAGCGACTCGCTCCCGAGCCGGCGGTTAGTGGAATACACGTTGTCGACGCCCGGCATTGGTACGCTCATCATCGGTACGGGGCAAATCTCCGAAGATCCCAAGGCTTGCCAACTGGAGCAGAATCTCTCCGCGGCACAAATCGCCCCGAACGGGCTCAGCGCCTCCGACCGGCTTGCCATCGAAAAAATGGCCAGCGCGGCGAAGGATGGCAAGACGAACTATTTCCAACTTCCTAAGCAGGAACTGACGCCCCCACGGGAAGCCTGGGCCGGGCAGGCAATGCACGAGGGGAAACGCGTGGTCGGCCTGAAGTGGCAGACGGCCTTTGCCGGCGACGAACCGATCACACACTATGAGATCTGGCGGGATCACCAGAAGGTCGACCAGGTGGTCCACCAGGCGCAGACCAGCAAGAAGCCGTTCGAGTTTGCCGATGCCGTCGGCGACAAGACTGCGCACACTTATCAAATTGCTACCGTCGACGCGGCGGGGCGCAAGGCCATGACAGGAGATCTCGAACTCTCAGGAGTTGCTTAGCAGGCGGGGGCGGAAAAGTCGACGCGCGAGGGCGCCCGAGGAAGGGGGGAAGGGCTGGTATAAGTGAGCGGTGTACTGAGAGCTGGGTTCTCGTCGGCCTTTGCCTGGGTGGGAATGACATTGACAGGAATTGTCTTGTCATCCACCTTGGCCACTGTGATGAGCACAGTGCGGCCGGCAAGAAGCGGCATGAGTTCAACGAACACAGAACCTCCTTTGTGGCACATGTGCTGACTTTCACCAGCGCCACGTGTATTGTTAATTGGGAAGAAGATTAGGTAGTGGGTCGCTTTGCGCGAAGTGACGCTTCGTCCGTGTGGCTGAGTTAAAGGGGCTACGGCAAGTAGTTTCCGAGTTGCCGACCAACCGGGAGTTATCTCGCCAACCCTCCAAAAAGAGCGGGACCGGTGCCGTAGAGCTGAAAGCTTGGCCTGTTCTTTTCGCTACCGGTCGAACCTCTGCTCGACGACCTCCACTTCCTTGCACGCCTGCGGTACTGTCTTGCCCTGGCTCAGCAACACTTCCATCTGCCGCAGCTTCGCTACGATCTGCTCTGGCGTAAACGTCTTCTTTGGCATTTCCCGGTTCCTTTCTGTCTTCCAGTCTCTCTATTCGACTGCTACAGAAATCCCCGGTCAGGTCAGCGTTCCCAACGGGACACGCACTTTTGTGGAAGCCCGAAATCAATGGAAAAGTGTGGATTGCAGCATAGTGCACGGCAGCAGGCTTAGAAACGCAAAGGGCGACCCCGAGAGGTCGCCCTTGAACCTACAAAGACGTTATCGTTACTTTTTGCCTCTACTTCTTCCGCTCTACTACCCACTCGCAATGCGAGTCGCCACGGACCATATTCTTGGTAAGTCTGAAAGTAAAATTGGGGTTTAAACTTTCGACAGCTCCATCACCCCATCTTTGATGCCCTACGCCGCAAGTATCCATGTCAAGGCCCTGCTCCTTCCACCTCTTGTGCCAAGGACACTCAGTAGTCTTGCCCACACATCTGTCTTTGGTAGCTTCAACAATTTCGAACTTAAACTCCGGCCCCATAGACGCTTGCGCAAGGAGATGGGTGATCCCTTCGACATCGCCGGCATTCTCAGTGGCTAGTCCGAGGGTATCAGCAAATTGCTTCGCTCCCTTTCCTGCTTCATACCAGAGGGACCCATTGAACTCCTCAAATTTCTTCTGTCCTACAGCCTGCTTTAAGGCATTAGAAATTGCAATGTATGCACCAGTCAATCCTTTCGTTGCAATCTCCCACCTCGTTTTCTCAGGAATCGCTTCAATCGTGTTAGCCATCGAGACCCTCCCCTTTCGTGGACATTTCCTTGTGTTGTGCCCTTACTTTTCAGAGGGAAGAGTATATCACCTATCCAGATGTTGCGGCTAAATCCAGAAAGCAGAGGAGTTATATGGAACGTCTACTACACCCGCCACTTCCATGGCGATGTATAGGGCGAATTGATTTAAAGGGGCTTGTGTGAGGCTATTGTCATCCTTCGTTGTCGGCCCGCAAGGCCGCCGCGCCACTAACGTTACCCGACTCAGTCGCAGTGCTCTACGTCTCACCGACGGCTAGCCCATTAATTTGCCCAGCGCCCGAACCTGCCCGAGAATCTTCTGAACCAATGAAGCGCCGGCCTTGTCCTTGGCGAACGATAAGAACATTGTCGCCAATGACCCGACCCCGTGGATCGTGGCGATATTCGGATGATACAGCGAGGCCAGCACCTCGGCCTCACGCTGGAATCGGGCCATGCGTTCCGGATCGTGCGCGAACACCTCGGGCAGAACTCTAATACACCCAGCACCGATGGCCGCGAGGATCTCGTAAGTGCCGAGTTTGTCGCCGACGTGGAGCGACATAAGGTTCTAGGCAATTCTATCGCAGAGTTCCGCTATCCGCTCATTTCGCAGGTACTTGGAAGCGCTTCCGTAAATAGGTCCTGTATCACGGCGTACTCGGAAGTAATCCACTTGGCTGCAAACGCCCATTCAGGAAACGGACCCACTCCCTAAGATTGAGTTGATCGGGACGGATACTCGAAGTGATGCTGACAGGACAGCACGTCAAGAGACACTTCTCCCAGGCAGGGATGGATTTATGGGGAGGATTCCGTACGATTGCGGGCCATGATGCGTAAGCAGTCAGCAGGTTACGTAGTGCTTGTCATCAATGCCGGTCTTCGTCAAGTGCGGTGGTGCGGCCACAGTCTCTTGCAGTCCGCGCTTGCTACGAGAGGGAGCCAGGACGCAAGATATCCTAACCCGGGGTTGCAGAGTGTGAAGGACGCACAGTTTGACTTTGATTATTCCAGACTTGGCCCTTGGGAGCGGCACACCACCCGGTCTGTGATGAGACTCGTCACTTAGGAGCGAGGCCGAGCCACAGTTCGACTCTGGCGAGTGCGGTGTAAATCGCAACCAAACCGGCACCATAAAGCGCGGCGAGCAAGGCCAACCGAACGAATAGAGTTGGGGGCTCTTTCTCATTCATGGGTTCAAAATGTCCCAAGTCTCCCTTCCAGGCAATGGTACGGGGGTACCAGATCAGCCCTTGGCATCCTTCGGCCATAAGCAGAGGCGGCTTTCTCTGCTGGAGTATTCCAATCACGTGTAGGTCGATTCAATCATATCGCGAGTACTTCGACTTGATGCTCTTTTGGTTGCGCTTTATGTTCGTCACTTCCACAATTCCTGGTATGACCATGCCTAACATTCCATCCGTGGGCGACGAACTCTCTACCACAGGGGCATCTGCATAGCCACCAATCTTTACCCTTTGCCGGCTCGGCTCTCAGCACGGTTATTCCGGTGGTTTTGATTGTTCTTCCTATCATCAAGGCATCACGTGGATCGTTCATGTTCTTGTCTCCCGGCCATCGCTGGAGCGCTTCCCTGCTTGATTCTATCGTTCCTGCCCGCACACGTCTTGCCAAGTGACAGTGGCAAGAACGCCATCCAATGCCCAAAAGCAGCCCTTAGAACCTGCCGAGGAACGTCTGCCCTCGTCGGGTCTATTGTTGTCTTTGTTGAGTAGCCAGCTCAACATACCCCCCATTAGCCCTGTTCAGGACCAGCTAGTCCTTAATCCATTCATCAACAACTCGCAACCCATGCTAACACGCTCTGCTTGCTAGCCCCTTGCCCAGGCACCCTGTCTCTCTTGCTACTTGTCACGAGCGGGGGTATTAGCCATGATAGCCGAAGCCTACGCACGTCACTTCGCTGTCGCAGCCGTTCTTCTGACTGCCGGGCGGTACGGTCGAGTCACCAACGCCGAATGAATTGGTCGTCGTTGATTGCATGTGATACGTTGCCACATTGTTGGGAGCTTGTGAGCCAGAGGCAATGAGCTCCCAGTTCCGGCAATGCACACGACTTCATTGCCCGTCCTTGCTTGCAATCCAGTTCCGGGAAGGTTCAAATGCAGTCAATTGTCGATGTGACGAGTCGGCATACATCTTAGCTTCCCGATCCCCCCTGTTTCTCTGCCCCCCGTAGAGGGGAGGCCGGCAGCTACCGACTACCGGCCCTGAAACAAGGGAAAACTGAACTTCTGTCTTACCCTCCTGGTTAGTATAGGGTTCCGGGGAGTCTCGTTCCAGGTTAAGAGGAAAATATATTCGCCTGGATTGATGGGTTGCGATTCGCTGAGGGACCCAGTGCCAGGAGGGCTCGACCAAGCCAAGATTCGGAGTGCGGGACTGGACTCTTCCGTGTCGCTCCACCGAACGCAGGGACGGGGGGCACATTTCGAGTACGCTGACGGGCAAGCGGCTGCGCCCTGCACCTGACCATCTAAAGGGCGGCCACTTCCATGTTGACGATGCAGGAATTGAGGGACTTCGGTCTGCGCGACGGCGTATCTATCCGGCATCGCCAACACGTACCAGATTGCCGAGGGTTCGTGCCCTCCACTCGAAAGATTGATCGGGCCTCTGACCTGAGATACCCTTAATGATGAACGCCATAGATTTCCCGGGGCCGGATGCCATGACTAACCCCACCACGCGCCGGCCGAAATTCGTAGTCCGGTCGACGGGCTTTGAGGCAATCGAGGGCTTTCTATGCCGACCGGTATAAAACGCCATGATAAAACATGCCAGGGGCGACACAGGGTTCTTAAAGAAAGAGTTATGGCATCCACGATTGCACCGTCTATGGCGTATTATGCAGACGGGAACACGCGACTCCGCATCTTATCCGGATCAGTCTAATTATTGTTAGGAGGCTGAAAGATCGTGGATGTCGTCACTGGCGCCTTCGGGTACATCGGGAAGTATATTTCGAAAGCCCTTCTCGAAAGAGGCAGAACTGTTTGCACGATCACAACGCATCCGACCAAACCCAATCCATTCGGCCCGGCCGTCAAGGCGTTCTCTTACAGCTTCGATGATGCAGAAGCATTGACTCGAACGCTCAACGCAGCGGATACCCTATACAACACCTACTGGATTCGCTTCCCGTTCGACGGTCAGACCTATGAATACGCTCTGGAGAACACTAAGACGCTATTTCGGTGCGCCAAGGAGGCGGGTGTTAAGAGAATCGTTCACATTGGTGTTACCCGAGCTTCCCTCGATTCCGACTTGCCTTATTACCGCGGCAAAGCGATCCAGGAATCGATGCTCAGGGAATCCGGCGTTCCTTTTTCCATTGTCCGGCCGACACTCGTTTTCGGAAAGGAGGACATTCTCGTTAACAACATCGCGTGGCTGATTCGAACAAGCCCCGTGTTTCCGATCTTTGGATCGGGACGTTATAGGGTGCAGCCGGTCTTCGTTGAAGATTTGGCAGAAATTACCATCCGCCAATCTACGAGCACGGCGGGGGCTACGGTGGATGCGATCGGACCGGAGACATTTACGTTTCACGAGCTCGTGGCATTAATCGCCGAGAAGATTGGGAAGAACCCGATATTCGTGAAAGTTCCCGCATCTCTTGGTATCTCATGTGGTCATATTCTCGGCATATTTTTGCGGGACGTTTTGCTCACCCGGAACGAACTAAAAGGGCTGATGGACGAGATGCTAACATCCGAGCAAGCGCCAAATGGCACAACAAGATTTTCCGATTGGTTAGAGAGGAACAAATCGACGGTTGGAGGCTTTTATTCATCGGAGGTGGCGCGGCACTTCCGGTGGTCAGCCTCCTAACCAATCGTTGCATGCGATGCCGCCAAGACCGCATGGATAGTAGCGATAGGCGAAGACGATCGCGCACCAACTGGCCACGGCACTTCGTGCTCTTGATTGGCCGAACCTCATTGCCGACGCCCTTCTTGGGTCTGTGCTGGGGTTCGTCGTGTGGATCCTCACGAGCGCATATGAGTCGTGGATTGGGTCAAGAGATCCTCATTGCCCAATCGGTGGAGTTTGGTTTTCTGCGGAATTCGACCCGAAAGGCGAGGCTGCCCGCATTGAACGAAACGCGCGAGCCGCTCAATTGTGGGAACTGCCGGGGGAAGCCCATCAGAATGGGATGTCTGATTCGGCGCTCTCGTCGGCCACCTCGTTAAAGGGGTTGTCGCCCTCATCGACCGGCTCCGCAGTCTTCGAGGATTCAGCCGCCTTTGTGCCGTTGCCGTTCTTGGGCGGACCCAGGAACCTGAGCGTGGTGACGACTGCTTCCGTCACGTCGTGCTTCAGGCCCTCGCGATCCTCGTAACTCCGTAACTGGAGTCTCCCTTCAACGTACAGGAATTTCGCCTTGCCCACGATTTCACCTGTAATTTCCGCCCATCGCCGCCAGGCGACACAGCGGATCCACAGCGTGTTGGTCTTCTTCTCTCCGCCGCCGTTCTTGTAGGTTTGCCTCCTGCTCCGAGTAGTACGAGTTCAATTGCACTCCCTCCGGGTGGACCTCAACCTCGTAGCCCATCTCCTTCAGAGCCTCCACAAGGTACTTCTCCTCGCGCAAGACCGTCTGAGTCTCACCATATTTCGACATTCGATGCCTCCTTCTTCTGCCCATGTAAGGCATGTTGGACTGGTCGCGGGCAGCCCACCGCTGCCCGAATCAGGTCTCTCGTGCAGCCGGCCCAGCAGATGTACTTGCGAGGCTCCTCGATCGAGATTGAGAGGTTATCCCCGCTGCGGTCGTGCCCCTCTTCAGCGCAGGAGGGGCAGCGGGTCACATTGTTGTGCCCAACAGTGCGGAGCTTGGTGTTGATGTGATCGAGGATCCGGAATTCTGGCCCAGCCGCATGCCTCCTCATCTCCGGTTCAGCCTTCGGCTCTGGTGGAGCGAGCTGAGGTGGGATGGCCTTCCCAGCAATCAATCTGGCAAGTTGGTCACCTGTCATCTTGGGAAGCGAATTCAGGTAGCACATTTGCTTCTCAAGATCTTCATCGGCATCGTCAAACCAGAAGCGCTGAGCTGCGCCCCGGTGAATGCCCAGCGGTCCACGCATGGCATTGCCGTACCTGCCGGGCTTCAACGCATCGTGCTTGGGGAAGACCTCGATTCCTTCCCGCCCCCTGCCTCCCTTGACCGGGATACCCAACCGCAGGGCAAGACCGCAAACGTAGATCCGGCAGTCCCGCGCTGGGAGCGGCTCCGCGAGGAATATCCGGAGATGCCCGCCCCGATGGCTATTCTCAAGAGCCGACTCCACCCCATCCTGCCTGAGGTAGAAGCTGAGCTTGAGGAGATCCGTAAGCGAATCCTGATAGTCCGCGTCGACGGCCACCCACTTCGAGCACTGGGTGGCGGGGTTGATCGAGTAGAGGCCGATGGTGATTTCGCCCTCGAGGTGGCGGCGGATTGTGTCAGGTGTCAGGCTGAGCCCCTGGCCGGTTTTCTTGTCCTTGGGACGATAGTAATAATGCCGGGCACTTTCCGGGTGCGGCCGGTTGGATTGGAGGGTGTAGGCCCGCCGGTTGACGAAGAGGCGAAAGTAATCCGCCACCACACTGGCGGGCGCTTTGAGACGAAGCTTCCGCATTCTCTCCTCCCTGAAGTCAGGTGGACAGCACCGCTACTTCATGTTGGTGGTGAAATGATAAGGGTTCTCTGCCACATGGACCGGATAGGCCGTGGTCACGAACTAAATGATAACTACGTTACGCAGTGGGGATGAACGAGCGGATGGCTAGCCCTAAGAGAACACGCAAGAATAGGATGAACGACGAGTTACGCCCGAATATGATCTCGGCCAGTTGCACAAGGAAATGTACATCGACCGCGTGCGCGCCGATGCCAACTCCAGATCGGCAATGCGGCCACCGAGACGTTCCGTTTACGGA
>Ga0208937_1000415_pt1 | contig 34593 bp, 26 predicted proteins | sample June2015DPH_11_5_FD_184705 | JGI IMG/M metagenome (GOLD analysis project Ga0208937, IMG submission 184705) | Peatland microbial communities from SPRUCE experiment site at the Marcell Experimental Forest, Minnesota, USA - June2015DPH_11_40... | ecosystem: Environmental > Terrestrial > Soil >...
GTAACTATCTGGGTATACGAGGAAATAAGGAGGTAAGATTTTGATTCTGGAAGGACTGCGGTCGTCGGGACGGCTGGATCAATGCAAGCGGGCGGATTACCATCCACGCGAAGCGTTTAGTTCATGATTGGGCTATCGGAATATATTTTGGATTGTTTAAATGGCGTATAAATAGCAGATATCTTCAGTTCTCATTATTGATTGTTAGGTTATCCTGATCATCGTCAACCCGCAGAGCGATCCGTTGTCCTATTTCACCCGCAAGACGCCGGGCGGATTCCAGGTGCCCGCGCCTGGCGGCAGGATCGACGGTGGGGTTTCCTTTGGCCAATAGAGCCGCATGACCAGATAAATGGGGCCATCCGGCGCCGGCAGCCAGTTGGATTCGCTGGCCTTACCCGGCGTCTTGTTTTGGATGTAAATCGTCAGCGATCCATCGGGATTCTTCTTCATCCCCGGCACCATCGGCGAGTTGATCAGATACCGGTTGATCGGATTCTCAATCAGCAGCTGCGTTTTGCCGTCATACATCGTCACGGACCAGAAGGCATTCACGGGCGGGAACTGCCCCGGCGCAAAGGTAAGCGTGTAGTTGTGCTTGCTGCCATCGAGCGGCTGGCCGGTACTGTCCGTGCGGGTAAGGGGATACATCGCTTCGACAGGGTCATTCGCGTAGATACCGGCCTTCGCGACAGCGGCGCGCTTCAACCAATCGCCATTGAAGAAGGCGGCATCGCCCCCGGCCAATCCGCCCACCCGCCAGCCGTTTATGTTCTTGCCGGTGTTGGCGATTGCGGCCTCCACTTTTTTCTCACCGTCTATCATGCCCAGACCCACTTCTGCCTTGTGCTCTATCGAGAGGTCTTTGAAGTCGAAAGTCTTGCCGGCACCGATGCCGATGCGGGCCAGCTTCGCGCGGATCGCCTTCTCTTCCGGTCGAGGCGGCGCGAACTGCAAGGCAAAGTCGAGATACTCGAAGAAACCGGTCTTCACCATTTCCTTGTTGATCTTGGGAAAGTTGATCGCGGGCGCTGCGGGTGGAGCCGGTTGCTTGAGATACGCCGACAGCGGTTGCACTTTGTAGCCGGACTGGACCTTGACCACGTTCGGCATGTCCTCTGGGTTGAAGAGCTGGGTGCGATAGGCCGCCGCCGAAAACTGCGTGCTGGACCTAAATACTTTCTTGATGCCAGACGGGGTCTCGCCCTTCCACTCGGGACCGACCACCATGTAATCACCGGCTTCACTGCCGGTGGCGCGGCTGCCGATGTAACCGTAGTTGAAGGTGTTGCCATCGCAGAGCATCACGGAGTAGTAGCGCTTCTTTTCCACAGCCGGGACCGACAGCACGATGGGTTCGGCTCGCAGGTCCATAAAAAGGAGTGAATAGGGTGTGTCACTGTTCGGCGTGATGACGGCCGTGTCTTTGTAAGTATAGACGCGGGCTTCATTGCGGATCTGGTTGAAGGGCGCCTTGAACTGGCCGGAGTTGCGGTCGACCGCATACTCGTACATGACCGCGTAGTTCATCACGATCGGGAGGCCGTAGATGAAACCATCCTCAGCGATGGCCTTGATTTCGGCGATACCGGGCGCGGCGATGCCCGCCTTCTCGTCGGCCTGCTTGGCGGCAGAAATGGCGTCGCCCTTATTGTCTAATGAGGCGATCTGCTGGGCCAGGGCCGGCAAGGCTGCCAGCATTGTTGCCAAAACAAGTCCCAGAAGCGCCAAGATCAAGGCTCTTTTATTCATGATTCCCTCCTTGTTTGATGCGGACATATATAATCACTCCAGAAGAACAGGTCAAGCACTATGGAAGGTGGCAAGGTGCCCCGGTGATCTTACAGAATCCAAGCCAGTCCCCTATTCGTGGTTCCCCGCACAGGTGGGACCGCAAGTAAGTAATCTGGGGTATAAGTGTGAGGTTAATGCGCGACTAACTTGCCAAACCCTTCCCTTATCACCGAGCGAGCAAAAACTGCAGATATGATCTTCAGATCCTCCCAGGGGCCTTGAAAAAAATCAAGCAGAATCCACCAGGGCTGTGTTATCTTCTGGTTAGTTAAAATTATTAAGGAACCTCGGGAGATTCAACCATGAAAATCGTGGTCGCGCTGGGAAGTCCCCGGCCCGAGGGGAACTGCGCTGTGCTGGCCCAAAAGGTGTGTGACGCGGCCGAGGGTCGGGGGGCCGAAGTTCGGAAATTCTTTGTAAATAAAATGGATTTTAAAGCGTGTCAGGGGTGCGAATCCTGCAAGACCACCAGCGACCGGTGTATTTTGGAGGATGAGCTCACGGAAGTACTGGGGGCCATCAAGGAGGCTGACACCCTGGTATTGGCCTCCCCGGTTAATTGGGGGGATATCAGTGGGCGCTTGAAATGCTTCTTTGACCGGACCTATTCTTACCTTAACCCGGACTTTTCCAGCCGGTTGCCAGGCGGCAAAAAAGCCGTACTTATTTTACTCCAGGCCGAGCCGGAGGAAGGCAAGGTCGACGACATCTTTCCCCGCTATGAGCACTGGCTGAGGCTGTATGGCTTTTCCCCGATTTATCGGCTCGGGGCCACCGGCGTCAGATTCCCAGGGGATATAAAACGGCAGACTCGCATCCTCAAACAGGCCACCGCCCTGGGCCGAGAGCTCGTGGCACCAGCGGCCTGAACGCCTTTGGGTATCTGCAATCGGTATCTGAATGATAACTTGCGAGACTGTCGAAAAAGTCCCGAGACAACGTTTTGTCTATCCCTACATGTAGTAAAATCAACTATTTATAAGTAGTAATAAGCTGAAAAATCCGGGCTTTTAGTGATTTTCGACAGTCACTGCCATATTTGCAACTTATCCCAAATCCCTCAATCATTCCAGATATACACTAAATATCTTGTCCCTCAAAAACCGAAATTTATCCGTTTGAACGACCTTCTCCATTTAAACTGGGATTATGACGCATCTATAGCTGTTTCTGTCACAACGAAGTTTTCGGGACCTCTTGCCCCGAGGGAAGGCTTCAAAACTATCCTCATCTCGAAGCCAATTGTTCTCATAGGGAGTTCAAGGTTCAAGGTTCAAAGTTCAAAGTTAAGGGCGAGCGCGCCAGGGTGAAGGTGAGGGGGAATTTAATCTCTTTTCCGCTCCCGTGTTTACCTATGAGCGGCACTGTCAGGAATCCAGGGAATTGTAGTTTTTTAAAAATCAGTCAAAGCGCCGCATCAGCTCCGTCATCAGGTCATCCACATTTTCCGGGGTGATCCGATTTTTCCAGATGGTCTCTTCGGCCCGGCGGCGGCGGCAGGGGTCTTGCAGATCCTCCAGGCCGTGGAAGATTCCGGTGCGCCGCCCCACCTGGTAAATCATCTGTTCATCCTGATTCAGGGAGAGGAAATTCTCCACCACCGCCAGCATACGCCCCTGGTCCTGGGGCAGCGCCCCCGCCACCTCCGGCAACAGGTTGCGGAAGTGGTCGCTCTGCACCACGCTGGTAATGCCCCGCAAAGATTCCAGGAAGAGCTGCACTTCCCGGGCCATTTCCAGGTCGGTCAACCTTTTGAAGCGCCCGCTCTGATAATCCTGGTGAAGCGGGGTGCCGTAAAGAATGGCCAGGGTGCGCAAGCGGATGAAGTCCGGGTTGATTTCGTTGAAGGCGGCGGCCGTGGCCTGGGCGTGGGCCCGCCAGAGGCGCCGTCCGCCCAGCCCCGGCATGTAATATTCCGAGAGCTCCAGGCCCGCCTGTTTCACCTGGCGGCCCGCCAGAATCTGCTGGTTCCGGGTGGTGCCCTTGTGCACCAGCCGCAGGACTTCGTTGGCGCCCGATTCCAGGCCGATGTGCAGGCGGTTCAGACCCGCCTCCCGATGGCCTGGAGATCCCTAAGGTTCAGGCGGGCCACCGTGCTGGAGCGCGCATAGGAGGTCACCCGCCGCACCCCGGGGAATCGCTTCCTCAAGTGAGAAAGGATAGCGGCCAGATCCGAGGGGCCGATCGCCAGACTGTCGGCGTCCTGGAGGAATACCGACTGCTGGCCGTGGCGCAGCCAGTGGGCCGCCGCCTGCCAGGCCTGCAGGTCTCCGGGGGCCTCGCCGCCGGCCTTGAGCCGGGCCAGCACCAGACGGTCCGCCTCGCCGCCCTTGCCGCAGAAGGTTTGGGCCGCCAGGTAAACCGCCTCGATATCCCTGATCACATGGTCCAACGGGCGCCGGGAGAACCGGGTATCTTTGTAGGTCGAACAAAACTTGCAGCGGTTCCAGGGGCAGTTGCGGGTCACCCGGAGCAAGAGGCTCCCGGCTTCGCTGGGAGGGCGAATGGGCCCTTGTTCGAAGCCGCCGTAAGGTTCTTGCTCTATCAAAGTGGTCCTTTTTTTCGGCGGGAGTTCGGGAGCTGCCGCGACATTTTCCATCTATTAGAGCCTCTTGCAAAAGTCATATTCAATGGCGAAATCAACGCTATTGACTTATTCCCTCCCCCTTGAGGGGGCGACACCGGGTGGGGGTGGTGAAAAGAGATGCGTAATATCCAATAGTTACCAACTACTGACGCCCCCCTCCCCCTAACCCCCCCGTGGGAGGGGGAATAGACGCATGGTGCGCAGTGCGCACCCTACACGTCCCTTGGTCCTAATCCCCTCCCCCCATGGGGAGGGGGAATAGACGCCTTAACCGCTTAACCGGACTTTTGCAAGACCCTCATTAGTTATTCAAGTTTCGCACCCCTGTAACCTGCACAGGCGGGACGCCTGGGCTACCTGGACTGGGTAGCCTAGGCCTCTGGCCGGTGTGGTTACTTGATGCGAAACTTGAGTTATTTAGTTCGCCAATCCAAAATAGTCAACGGACCCTATTGGGTATCGCCCCGATTTCTAGTATATAATTTAACCACGAGGCGATCAATGGCGGCCGGGGCCAAAATGGGCATCGCCCGGGGGGCTGGACCGCCGCTCCCCGCCGGCGATTGCCTTTGGCCTGGAATGGCTTAGTTTATTAATTACCCGGGTGGCTAAATTTACCACCTTTGGGAATTTTTTTTAGAGGTCCAGATGAGCGAGATTGAGGCGCAGCCTTCCGACTTTATTCGCGACCTGGTGGCCGCCGACCTTCGCGCCGGCAAGAATGAAGGCCGGGTCTGCACCCGTTTTCCCCCGGAACCTAACGGCTACCTGCACATCGGCCATGCCAAGTCCATCTGCCTCAACTTCGGCATTGCCCGGCAGTTCGACGGGCTTTGCAACCTCAGGTTCGACGACACCAATCCCAGCAAGGAAGAGGTGGAGTACGTCGAATCCATTATCAATGACGTGCGCTGGCTGGGCTTCGATTGGGGTTCGCGCCTGTTTTACGCCTCGGACTATTTCGAGCAGATGTATGAATACGCGGTGCACCTGGTCCGGGAAGGTAAGGCCTTTGTCTGCGATTTGACTGCGGACCAGGTCAGGGACTACCGCGGCACCCTCATTGAGCCGGGCAAAGAGAGCCCTAACCGGAACCGCAGGGTGGCCGAGAACCTGGACTTGTTCCAACGCATGCGGGCCGGCCAATTCCCTGACGGGGCCCGAACCCTGCGGGCCAAAATCGACATGGCCTCCCCCAACATCAATATGCGGGATCCGGTCCTGTACCGCATTCTCCACGCCGAACATCACCGCAGCGGGGATAAATGGTGCCTCTACCCCATGTACGATTACGCCCACCCCATCTCCGACGCCCTGGAGGGCATCACCCATTCCATCTGCACCCTGGAGTTCGAAGACCACCGGCCTCTGTACGACTGGACCCTGGATAACCTGCCGGTTCCCTGCCATCCCCAGCAGATCGAATTTGCCAGGCTCAACCTCAGCTACACGGTGATGAGCAAGCGCAAGCTCCTGAACCTGGTGAACGAGGGCCACGTGGCCGGTTGGGACGACCCCCGCATGCCCACTTTGGCCGGGATGCGTCGCCGGGGTTACCCCGCCGAGGCCATCCGCCACTTTTGCGAGCGCATCGGGGTGGCCAAACGGGAGAACCTGGTGGACCTGGCCCTTCTGGAGTACTGCGTCCGGGAGGATTTGAACCGGCGGGCCCCCCGGGTGATGGGGGTGCTACGCCCCCTGAAGGTGGTGCTCGACAATTACCCCGAGGGCCAGGTGGAGGAGTTGGAGGCGGTGAACAACCCCGAAGACCCGGCCGCCGGCAGCCGCAAGGTGCCCTTCTCCCGGGTACTGTACCTGGAGCGGGAGGACTTCCTGGAGGAGCCGCCCAAGAAGTTCTACCGTCTGGCCCCGGGCCGGGAGGTGCGCCTGCGCTATGCCTACTTCATCAAGTGCGTGCAGGTGGTGAAGGACGCGGCCGGAGAGGTGGTGGAGCTGCACTGCACTTACGACCCGGAGACCCGGGGCGGCTACGCCCCCGACGGCCGTCAGGTGAAGGCCACCCTGCACTGGGTCTCAGCAAGCCACGCCGTCCCGGCGGAGGTGCGCCTTTACGACCGGCTGTTCACCCGGCCCGAACCCGGGGCCGAACACGGGGGAGATTTCTTGGCGGATATCAACCCCAATTCCCTGGAGGTTCTGCCATCCTGCCGCCTGGAACCCAGCCTGGCGGGCGCCGCCCCGGGCAGCTTCTATCAGTTTGAGCGCCAGGGCTACTTTTGCGCCGACCTCAAGGACTCCGCCCCCGGGGCCCTGGTGTTCAACCGCACCGTGACCCTGAAGGACCCCTGGGCCAGACTGCAACAACAGAAGATGAAATAGCTCCCTCGAGCCCAGTTTTTGCATGTCCGGGAATTACCGCGGACCCGCCGCGCTTCTCCGGGCCCCGGGATTAAAAACCGCGGCCGTCAAGCCGGGCGCCACCGGCAAACCACCCCTCAACTATCCCGGCCGGCGGTGCGGAGGCGGTGGATTGCCTCACTCCCAGGCAGCAGCTCCACCGGTTCGCCTAGCAGGAATTGGCCGGTGCTGATCCATTCTTTCAGAAGCAGGGCGATCTCCCGGGCCCGCACCAGGCTGGAGAGAGGCACGGTGGGCACTTCCTGGCCGCCCAGGGTGAGGGTGCCCCGCTTTAACTGGGCGTAACTCACCTGCCCCAGGATGCGGCCGGTGGCCGCGGGATAATCGGTGCCATAGTCCACAATGGGGGCCAGCAGCTCTTCGTCGGCCACCCCGCAAAAGCGGGCCATCTCCTCATTCAGGATGGGAATCGGAATACCCAGGCCCACGGATAGGGAGCAGCCGTAACCCAGGAGGCTCACTCCCACCAGGTACCTGGAGGTCATCTTTTTCAGGTCGCCCATGACGAACAGGGTGCCCGCCGGACCCTGGGGGATGCCGCGCTCGGACCGGGGCTTGGCGGGATTGTGCTGGGTGCCGGGGAAGACGACGTAGCCCACCCCGCCCCCCAGGAAGATACGGGTACCGATGCCGGTGGTGCGGTAATAGGGATCATTAAACAGAGGGCTCAGCTCCCCCGAGGTGCAGTAATTGGCATTGCCCGCCCTGGGACGCAGTGGCCCCATGTAGGTGTAGATGGTGCGCTTGGACAGGTTCACCGCCACGTTGTAGTTTTGATAGCAATTGCGGGGGTTGCAAAGGATGGCGTTGACCATCTGCTTTAGGGTGATCTGCCGCTCCAGGCGTTTGTTGGGATAGCAGTCGGTGCCGTAGGCGTCGGCCACCAGATGCACGCTCTTGCCCGCCACCAGGTCCTGGATCACATGGCCGCCGCCGTACTTGAATTCACCGGGATAGACCTTGTTCAGAGGATCATCCTGAGTGGGTTCGGTGACGCCGAGGTAAACGTCCACCGCGGCCAGGCCGGCGTAGGCCGGCACGTTATTGAGCCAGACCCTGGACGCCTTGATGGGTGGCTTGGCATGGCCGAAATTGATGATGGCCCCGGAAGAGCACATGGGGGAAAAGGTGCCGGTGGTCACCACGTCCACGCTGCGGGCCGCGGCCACCTCCCCTTTGCTGCGGACCAGGCCGACCATCTCTTCGGCGCTGACCACCACCGCCTGGCCCTTCTTGATTCTGTCGTTAATCTCCTGGTAGCTCTTATTTACTTGATAGTTGGCCATAAATCATCCCTCGGTTCTGGAGGCGACCACTCGTCGGGACCCATAGTCGGAGCCCCTCTGTCTTCGGGGTCCCCCCCCGGGTCTCCAGGTCAATAAAAATCCACCGGGTCGATCTTGCGCTTCGCCGACCAATGAAAAAAGAGATTGCTGGGGAGCCCCTGGAAGAGGTAGCCGGTCGGTGGCAGCAACAGCCGGCGGCAGATGGAAGAAAAGGAGTAAAATCTTTGGAAGCAGCGCCAGACGCCGGCCTCGCACTCCTCCGGGCTCATGTGCCTGGGGAAGAAGTTGCACACCATCCCCAGATACTTTTCGGCGTCGGGATTGTGCATCCGGCCCTCCTGCTGGAGCCGTTCCCACATAGGGGTGCCCCGGCGGGGGGTGGCCACGTTGAAGAAGGCCATGGGCGCCTTGATCTTCTCCAGAAAGGCCAGGGTCTCGTCAAAGAGCTCCCTGTGGTCCCCGTCCAGCCCGAACATGAAGTTCAGGGAATAGAAGATGCCCTTCTCCCGCAAGCGACCCAGGAGCCATTCATACTCCGCCACCGGATTCTGCACCTTGTCGATGGCGGAGATGGACTCGGGGCAGACGTTTTCGATGCCGATGTTGACGTGGCTGCAACCGGAGCGTTTGGCCAGGTCCAGCAGTTCTTCGTCCCGGGAGCTGTTGATGGTCCACAGGCAGCTCCAGTGGAGCTTCAGCGGCATCAGGGCCTGGAACAGCTCCTTGGCGTATTCCAGGTGGCCGGTGAGGTTGTCGTCGATGAAATAGATGTTTTTGAGGCCGGTAATGCGGACGTTGGCCCGGATTTCTTCGATCACTTCGTCCAGGGGCCGCCGGCGGTAGGTGTGCCCGTAAACGATGGGAACCTCGCAAAAGGCGCAGTGATAAGGGCAGCCGCGGGTGGTCTGGGCGGGGATGATTTTCACCCGGTAGCGCCGGAAATCCACCAGTTCCAGGCGGGGCCGGGGCAGGCCCGCCAGCTGGTGCAACCCCTGGGCCTGGTAACGCCCCTGAAGGCGCTTGCCGCGGGCGTCCTCCAGGACCTGCTGCCAGACGTCCTCCGCCTCTCCCACCACCACCGCCTCGCAGTGCTCCAGGGCCTCCTCCGGGTGCAGGGTGACGTGGAAGCCGCCCATCACTACCGGCACCCGGCGGTGGCGGAACTTCGCGGCGATTTCGTAAGCACGCTCCGCAGTGGCGCAGGTGGTGGTGATGCCCACCAGGTCGTACTGGCGGTGGTAGGGAATCTCCACCAGGCGGTCATCGGCCAGATCTACCATGATTCCCCGGGGGGTGAGGCCTGCCAGATAAGGCAGGGTGATCCCCAACAGCCAACGCTTGCGACTGCGCAAGGCTCGCCGGTCCGGATATTTGGTGGTGGGTTGAACCAGTAAGATTCTCATGGAACCGGCCATCGCCCGGCGCAGGCCACCGAAAATGGCTGGATCCCGGGCTAACTCGGCAAAAATCCGCAAAAGGTGAAGCTCACCGCCCGCCTCGAAAAAACCCTGCGCAGGGCAACCTGACAATACCAGTATAGCATGGATAAGCGAAGATAAAAAGGAAGGCGCCCGAGGCCAACGGCGGCGCCCTGGGTCGGCCCCTGCCAGGCGATTATTTTGTTTGTTGAACGCATCTCGGTATAAGACACCCGGGATAGGGACTCAGCTCACCCCGAAATCAGGTCTTCCGCACCAGGGGAATGATCTTGCCCTTGCCTGCCGGAGGGGTTTCCGGTTCCGCCGGGGGCTTGGGGGGAATGAGTTCCAGCCTCACCGGCCGGCCACCCATGGTAAATTCTTCTCCCCCGAGGTGAGACTCTTCCAGGATCATTATCATGACCTGAGAAGGCAGGGTGAGCACCAAGAGTTCCACCTGATACCAGCCCCGCTTGACATCGGGGATGATGTCATTGATGCGGGCGTAGAACGCAGGCTGGTGGTCATGGTGCACCAGGACCAGATCATTGATGACGGCCATATTTTTGAACCATGGCTACAGCTCCACCACATCCGAATCCATCTCTTGTCCCATGAAGAGGCTGGCAAGCTGCTGAAAACGCGGGGTGAGGTCGGTGGAGAGGTAGCGGCGGGAGCCACCGCGGCTCAGGCGGCTCTCCAGCTCTCGGTGGCGCCGGAGATAGTCCATCAGCTTAATCGCAGTCACCTGCCCGGAGCAGATGAGCTCCGGGCCATGGTCGAGGAGGCTGCAGATCTGCTCCTTCAAGATGGAGTAATGGGTGCAGCCCAGGATCAGGGTGTCCACCCGGCCCCCCTGGAAAGGAGCCAGATAGCGGGAGAGGATCATGGCGGTGCCTTCCCACTCCTGCTCACCGGACTCGATTAACGGCACCAACAGGGGGCAGGCCCGCTGCAGCACCTCCACCCCGGGGTCCAGTTTTTGCAGCTCCAGTTCAAAGGACCGGGAGATCACCGTACCTTCGGTGGCGATGACCCCGATGCGCCGGCTGCGGCTGCGGGCCAGGGCTTCCTCTACCGTGGGGATCAGCACCCCCAGGACCCGACGCTGGGGGTAACGCCCCGGCAGATAGACCTGTTGGATGCGCCGCAGGGCCCGGGCCGAGGCGGTGTGGCAAGCCAGGACGATGAGCTGGCAGCCCTGGCGAAAGAGGTAATCCACCGCCTGTTCCGTGAATCGCTGCACTACCCGGTCCGAGCGGGTGCCATAAGGAATCCTGGCATTGTCCCCCAGGTACAGGTAGTCGTAGTGCGGCAGGACCTGGAGAAACTCCCGCAGCACCACCAGCCCGCCGAATCCCGAATCGAAAACGCCGATCATAAGTCAGGTTTGAGTTTCGAGCCTGGTATTTTACTTCTCCTGGCGCTGCTGGCGCAGAAATTCATGCAGCCCCTTGAGTTCACGCCACAGGGCCGGGACCTGATCGAGGGGCAGGGAGTTGGGGCCGTCGCAGCGGGCCTTCCCCGGGTCAGGATGTACCTCCATAAAGAGGCCGTCCACCCCTGCCGCCACCCCGGCCCGGGCCAGGGGCGGGATGAACTGCCGCTGGCCCCCGGAGCAGGCGCCCTGGCCGCCGGGGAGCTGGAGGCTGTGGGTTACGTCCAATATGACCGGGCAGCCCAATTCCCTCATGATGGCAAGGCTGCGGAAATCCACCACCAGGTTGTTGTAGCCGAAGCTGGAGCCTCGTTCAGTGAGGAGGATCCGCTCATTCCCGGCGGCCCTGGCCTTCTCCAGCACCGGCCCCAGGTCCCAGGGGGCCAAAAACTGGCCCTTCTTGATATTTACCACCTTGCCGCTCAGGGCCGCGGCCACCACCAGGTCGGTCTGGCGGCAGAGGAAGGCGGGAATCTGCAATACGTCCAGGACCTGGGCGGCGGGTCCCACCTCGGCCACCTGGTGCACGTCGGAGAGCACCGGCAGCCCCACCTCGGCCTTGACCCGGGCCAGGGTCTCCAGGCCCTTCTCCAGCCCCGGGCCCCGGTAAGACGCCAGGGAGGTGCGATTGGCCTTGTCGTAGGATGCCTTGAAGATCAGGGGTAGGGCCAGCTCCCGGGCCATCTCCTTCAGGGTCCGGGCGATTGCCAGGGTGGCCGCCGCGGACTCGATGACGCAGGGGCCGGCGATCATTACCAGGCTGGCGTCACCTATCGAAAAATCGGCAATTTGGACGGTGGCTTTCATCGGGACGATTTGCCGGTTAGTTATTCAGTCACGGGGTTCCTGCTTTAGCCCCTCTCCCCCGATGGGCCCCCGGTGGGAGAGCGTTAGGGCTGACCGCCTCCTTATCTTTAATCACCCTGAGGCCGCGACCCTGACCGCCGGCCGAACCAGACCAGCAGGGCCCCGGCCACCAGGGCCATACCCAAGGAAATGAGCTGGGTCAGGGGCATCCAGCCAAAGTACACCGGGCCGCGATAATCCAGGGGGCTGCGGAAGAACTCCACCAGGAACCGCACCGCTCCGGCCAGGCAAAAATATGCGAGCATCAACTGGCCATCGTAACTTTTCCTGGTTTTCCAGAAGCTGAGCGCCCCGAAGACCCCCAGGGACAGGAAGGCCTCGTAAAGTTGAGCCGGGTGCACCGGTACCCGCAGCGGGCACAGGGTCTGGGGATTGGTGAAGGTCACCGCCCAGGGCAGAGTGCTGGGGGAGCCGTAACAGCAACCGGCCATGAAGCAGCCGATCCGGCCCAGAAACTGGCCCACCGGCATCCCCAGGGCCAGGGCGTCCAGGCTGGGCCGCCAGGGCAAGCGGTGCCGGCGAATAAACCAGATGGCCACCGCCAAGGCCAGGATCACCCCGCCGTGGAAGTCCAGGCCGCCTCCCCAGATGGCAAAGATCTCCAGGGGGTGCGCCAGGAAGGTCCGCAAATCGAGGACCACGTACATCAGCCGGGAGCCCACCAGGGCGGCCACCACCGCGTAGAAACAGAGGTCAAAGAAGGTCTCCACCGGCAGGCCCAAACGCCGGGCCTCCCGGCCGGCGATGAAAATGGCGCCGAGGAAGGCCAGGGCCAGGAAAAAGCCATAGGTGTACAGCTTCAAAGAACCGTATTCAAACAGGATCGGATGCATGGTCAGGACACTCTTCCGTTAAGATTACCCACGCCAGCCAGCCGGCGCCCAGGCACACCAGGCTGTCGGCCACGTTAAAGGCGGGCCAATGGTAGCGCCCCCAGTAGAAGTCGAGAAAGTCCACCACCTCTCCCAGGCGCAGCCGGTCGAGGAGATTACCCAGGGCCCCGGCCAGGATGAGGCTGTAGCCTACGGCTGCCCGCCAGCAGTCCCGCGGCAGGCGCCACCAAAGATAGCTCACCGCCGCCGCCACCAGGCTGCTGAGGGTGATGAAAAGTATCCGGGTGAACCTAACCGGCAGATGTCCTAGCAAACCGAAGACCGCCCCCCGATTGTGGATGTGCACCAGGTTGAAGAAGCCTTTAACCACGGGAACTTGCGACCCCAGCGGCAGGAGTTGCAGGACCAGAATCTTGCTCCCCAGGTCCAGGGCCAGGCCCAGCACCAGGATGACGAGCAGAATGACGAGCTTTCGGGACATATTTACTCTGGGTTCCTCAAACCTCTTTTTGACTGTCGTTTTTGATTCTTCTGTTCTTAAATATCAATGGAGCGTTATAGGGCCCCTATTTATCCCCTCTCCCCGGTCCAAACACCCCCATGAGGGAGAGGGTTAGGGTGAGGGGGAATTAATCTCTTGGGCGCTCCCATTATTAAATCTTAACGTCTTGGTTTATTTATCAAGAACTAAACCCCAAAACCGTTCTTTAGGTCTCCAACATCTGGCGGCAGCGGTGACACAACTGTGGATGTTTAGGATCTTCTCCCACAGAGGGATAGGTAAACCAGCAGCGGACGCATTTGGAGCCTGGGGCCGGATACACCTGGATGACGAACTGTTCAATTTGCTGAGGAAGGGAAGTCGCAGTCCCTGTTAAAGTCCTAAAATCCAATTTCGGCACTTGGGCAAGGGTCATTAGCTCCTCGGCCTGGCTTTGAAGTTTTACCAGCATTTCGCCCCATGCCCCAATACTTACACAGGCCTCCTGTGATGTATTTATATGTTTGAGGTTGCGGGCCTCTTCCAAACTTTGGTTAATTTTGCCCCGCACCTTCAATAAAAAGTCGTATTTGGCCAGCAGCGCCTCATCGGGAAATCCCGCCGGCGCCGAAGGCATGCCCTCCAGGTGGACGCTGGCCGCCTTGTTCCTGCCTGGCAGGTAATCCCAGACTTCCTCGGCGGTGAACGACAGGATGGGGGCCATGGCCAGGGTGAGGCCCTTAAGTAAGTCCCACAAGGTACTCTGGGCGCTCAGCCGGGCCGGCGAGTCGGCCCGGGAAACGTAGAGGCGGTCTTTCAGGATATCCAGGTAGATGGCGCTCATCTCCACGGCGCAGAACTGGTGCAGCCGGTGAAAGGCCAGGTGAAATTCGTAATCATGGTACGCATGCTTAACCCGTTCCAGGAGTTGGGCCAGCCAGGAGAGGGCCAGCCGGTCCAATTCTTCCCGCTGCCGCGGCGGCACCAGGTGGCTCTCGGGATCGAAGTCGTAGAGGTTCCCCAACAGGAAACGGGCGGTGTTGCGGAAACGCCGGTAGGCGTCGGCCAATTGTCTCAGGATGTCGGGGGAGAGACGCACGTCGTCCCGGTAGTCCTCCGAGGCCACCCACAGCCGGAGGATTTCGGCCCCGTAGCGGTCCGTGACCTCCTGGGGGCTGATGACGTTACCCAGGGATTTGGACATCTTGCGTCCTTCGCCGTCCACCACGAAGCCATGGGTCAGGACCTCTTTGTAGGGGGCCTGGCCACGGCTCCCCACCGCGGTCAGGAGGCTAGAGTGAAACCAGCCCCGGTGCTGGTCCGAGCCTTCCAGATAGAGGTCGGCGGGGCTTGGCCCCAGGGCCGGGTCGGGGTCCAGCACCGCGGCCCAACTCACCCCGGAGTCGAACCAGACGTCCAGGATGTCGGTTTCCTTACGGAAATCAGCCGCGCCGCAGGGGCACCGGGTCCCCGGCGGCAGCAGCTCGGAAACCGGGGCTGCGAACCAGAAGTCGGCGCCCTCCCGCCGCACCCGGGCAATGAGGTCCTGAAGGAGCTCCCGGGTGAGCAGCGCCTGGCCGCACTGCCGGCAGTGAAAGGCGATAATGGGCACGCCCCAGGAGCGCTGCCGGGAGATGCACCAATCGGGGCGGCGCTCCACCATCTGGTAGATGCGTTCCCGGCCCCAGCGGGGAATCCAGGTGACCTGCTCGATGGCCGCCAGGGCCTTCTGCCGCAAGCCGTTTTTCTCCATGGAAATGAACCACTGCTCCGTGGCCCGGAAGATGATGGGCTGTTTGCAGCGCCAGCAGTGGGGATAGCTGTGGGTCATCTCGTCTGGATCACCCCACAGCTTGCCTTTATCCTTAAGGAGTTCGATGATGCCGGCATTGGCCTTCCAAACCTGCTGGCCAGTGAATTCCGGCACCTCGTCGGTAAAGCGCCCGGCGTCGTCCACCGGGGAGTAGGGCGAAAGGCCGTACTTTATGCCGCTGTCAAAGTCCTCCTGGCCGTGCCCCGGGGCGATGTGCACCAGGCCGCTGCCGGCCTCCAGGGTGACGTAGTTCGCCAGGATCACCTGGCGCTCTTTTTCGTCCTTCAGCCAGGGGTGTTGATAGACCGCGCCTTCCAGCCTACGGCCTTTTATCCGGGTGCAGCCGGGGATCTCACCCCCCCGAGGGCCTGATGCCGAATCATTACCAAAGAAGGCCAGGTTTGAGGCAACCACCACTACTTCGTTTCCCACGGCAAAGGCGCTGTAGTCTATGTCCGGATGGACCGCGATGGCCAGGTTGGCCGGCAGGGTCCAGGGGGTAGTGGTCCAGATAACCAGGGAGACGTTTTTCAGTTCCCCCAGTTCCGGCAACTGCGGCGGCGGACTTACCAGGGGAAACTTAACGTAAATGGACGGGGCCTCGTGCTCTTCGTACTCCACCTCCGCCTCGGCCAGGGCGGTGCGGCAGGTGGCGCACCAGTGGATGGGCTTTTTGCTGCGCTGGATGGCCCCGCTGAAATAGAAGCTGCCGTATTCTTCCAGGATTTCCGCCACGTAAGCCGCGTCCATGGTGAGATAGGGGCGCCGCCAATCCCCCAGCACCCCCAGACGCTGAAATTCGGCCCCCTGAACGGCGATGAATTTTTTGGCATAGTCCCGGCAGCGGCTCCGCACCTCCCCCTGGGACAACCTGAGCTTTTGGGCCTTCAGCTCTTTATCCACCTGGTGTTCGATGGGGAGGCCGTGGCAATCCCAGCCGGGCCGGTATGGGCAATCGAAGCCGGCCATCTGCCGGCTCTTGATGATGATGTCCTTGAGGATCTTGTTGAGGGCGTGCCCCAGATGGATGTGGCCGTTGGCGTAGGGCGGACCGTCGTGGAGGATGAACCTGGGGCGTCCGCGGCCTTGACTGCGGAGCCGGGCGTAGAGGTCCATTTCGGCCCAGCGCTGCAGCACCTCCGGCTCCCGCCGGGGCAGGTCGGCCTTCATGGGAAAATCCGTGCGGGGCAGGTTCAGGGTCTCTTTATAATCCAAAGAACGGCCTCCCAGCCGATGGCATCATCATAGCTTACCCCATCGCCGCAGAAAATCAAGAAGGTGCTCCCGGACAGGTAGCGCCGGCGTCTCGCCGGCGCCCCGCACCGGGTGATTAGAAACGGTTTTCGGTTTTCAGTTTTCGGTGAAAGGCAAAATCAAAGTCAAAGGCCCTTTAGCAGAGACAGGAAACAGTTGCAGGGTGGGCTTGAGCCCACCATTTTCCTCCTCCCTATCCCCCAGCGGTGGTGTTTTTGGACTGGTCTGGAGTGGGGGTGATTAGAAACGGTTTTCGGTTTTCAGTGAGAGGCAAAATCAAAGTCAGAGGCAGTAGAAGCTATGGCAAAACCTGATTTCACTGTCATCCTGAACGAAGTGAAGGATCTCAAGTCCATAAAAATACGAGATTCTTCGCTTCGCTCAGAATGACATTTTTGGGCAAAACGGGGTTTTGCAATAGCTTCTAGTGTCCGGCAAGGTTTTTGCTGTGAGGCATGTAGGGTGCGCACTGCCCACCAAAACCAGAGATCTTTTTGAACTTAGGCATGCCCACTAGCTAATCAATTCATGGAATTTACAAACTATTTCCCTCTCCCCCTTGGGGGGAGAGGGCAGGGTGAGGGGGAATTTAATCTCTTTTCCGCTCCCATTAATAAGTCAAAGGCCCTTTAGCAGAAACAGGAAACAGGAAACAGAAAACTGACTTATCCTCCTTCCCCGCTCCCTTGACCGCCCCGGGAAATTTCGGATATGATAAGCCATGCGCCCGCAGATGACCGCCTTCCTCCTTTCGGCCCTGGTCTTTCCGGGATTAGGGCAACTCTATAAACAGCAGCGCCGCAAGGGGGTGCTCCTGGTGCTGGCGGCCAACTTTCTCATGGCCCTGGTGGTGCTCCTGGGCGCCATCCTGGTATCCCAGGAATATACCACGGTCTTCTACCCCCGGCCCCTCACCTGGGAGATGGGCCGCCTGCTGCTGTTGGACACCGTTCGCCATCCCCTGTTCTGGCTGCCTTGCGGCCTCCTGCTGGCCTTGTGGGGTTATGCCGCGGTGGACGCGGCTCTCCAGGCCCAGCCCCGGGCCAACCTTGAACCTTGAACTGAGGGGAGCTGGCCGGGATTAAGAAATAACTATGGTCATGCCCCAAGAATAACCAACCAAACCGAACCGGGTATGATCTCCCCCTCCCCACGGGGGGAGGGGGGCAACATGAGCAATTGGGCCGTAATAAGCGAAAAGCATTTCCACCCCCACCCTTCCCTCCCCCCTCAAGGGGGAGGGAATTAAGCAAAAATGCAGGGTGGGCTCGGGCGCACCATCGAGGCTGCTTGGAAAAGTTCAAAGTTCAAGGTTCAAGGTTCAAAGTTCAAAGTCGAGAGTAAGTGCAGGTATTACCTTTTCAGGTTTTTGGAGTGAGCCGGAGGCTCATGAGCGACCGTTCCGAAAAGTCTTCATGCAGGGTGCGCCCTGCGCACCATAACTATGCATAACTTTCCATGGTTTAGGGTGAGCCGGAGGCTCATGAGCGATTGCCTTGAAAAGTTGTGAAGAATTGGTGGCACAGGCGTCTCGCCTGTGCAAACTGAGTGGCGGGCAAGACGCCCGCCCCACCGGTCTTCTCATAATTTATGGGTGGGCCAAAGGCTCATGAGCGACTGTTCCGAAAGTCTTCATGCAGGGTGCGCCCTGCGCACCATAACTATGCGTAACTTTTCATGGTTTAGGGTGAGCCGCAGGCACCTGAATTAATGCTATGAAACAGTACTTGCTGGATGAAATCGCCCGGGCCGACCTTCCCCGGGTGCGGGAATATTTATCTGAGCACGCGGTCGCCTCAAGCCTGGAAGGCGTCTGGTGGGTGGACCTGCCGGAGGATCTGCTGAGTCCGGAGCAGTTCGAGCACCGGCAGTGCCGGCCCTTCCGCTTTGCGGTAGAGCTGGGGGAGAACTTCGTGCGCTTCGAATTCCTCATCCGCAGCCGCGAGACCATGAGCTGCGCCTGCATCGGCTACGCCACCCGGCAGCAGCGGGACTTCATCCTGGCCTGCGCCGACCGGATGGTGGAGGAGTTGTCGCTGCGGACGTGAATAAAATGCCGGGAGCTTCCACCCTTGCTCAGAACAAGGGGCTAATACGAAGTATTGATTACTATTGAATATCATAAATTATTATTGGTGCTAAGATGGCTAATATATAGCAATGAGTTTGCAGGCGGCGTTTTCTGTTATAAGAAAAGAATGGGTGGCAAATGATAACGTTCGAAATATAGAGATGAGATAATGCTAAAGGCGGGATGCGCTATGCTTTCCCGCCCTACGGGCTTGGGCGCAAGTTGTCAAGCAGACGCGGATGGGCAAAAACGTGAAGAAACATTACCAATTGATTGATTTGTCCAACAATCTATTAAAGGTTAAATGTATTTCGTTTAATTTCATGCAAAAGAGATGGTAATAACATTGTAATCTTAATTATTCAATCTCAATGCATCGGTTGCCTTTTTATGTTTTTTTAGTTTTATTTTTTATCATCATCCTTTCCTGTGTTATTTGAACTTCCATTTGAATCTTTCTCCAGTAACCCCAGAAAAAATAATTTAGTCAATAAATATCCACCCAAGAACCCACATGTTAGATAGTAGATTAATATTCCAATGGCAAATATTTCCCCGTAATCAAGGTTTCCTAAAAGGGGTTTGGCGTAAATGCCGAACTCTTTTAGTGAACCTGGCAAAGTGGCGAGTTGGGCCAAACCAGCTCCAACAATGATCTTGGTAAGCCATTCGGATATTTGTTCGAGATTTGTGCTAACATTTTTTTTCGCTGCTTCTTCAGGTTTGGCAACGCCGAATATAAACCCAGCAAAAGGCCGCTGATGAAAAAGGCGCCGGCAATTGCGGAGGAAACGCCGATTATTGATAGCTCTTGGGGCAAGTTTTTTGCTTGCCAGGAATACAAGATTGTCCAACAAGTTCCTATGCAGATCGCAACCACCATTAAAGCGGTCACAATACTCGCTGCTTTTTTTCGTTTTTCCTCACTAGATGTCATGGCAGCCTCCTTATTAGGGATTTTCTTATTAACTTTTAAGGCAACCTAATCGAAATTATGGCATCCGGTCTGCCTTTGTCCAAAATTGCTGTTTGGAATTTCCCAAAAATCCTAACTCAAGGGCACCCTCATCTTGTGTAAATCACAAAAGCACAAAAAGGGTTAAAAGTAAAGTAATTTTTTTAAAAATATTTTTAATACTAAACATACCAGATCATCAAGGCTGCATTTATTTCTGAATAGAAATTCAGGCCAGCACTACCCGATAATGGTGAGCAAAAAAATGAGGAAAGATGAATATGATGAATGTACGGAGAACTTGCCATTATCGAAAAAATCAGTTTTTCGCTAGATCTCACTGAATATCTAGAAAATTCCTCCAAAAACTCTAAGAATTTGGATTTTCCCGGTCAATACGGCGACATGGTGTATTTCTGTTCGGGCCGGGGCACGTACCATTTGATGAAGTTGTATTCGATGCCGGCGGGGGCGGGCTTAATGCCCCGGAAGCGCCTGGAGATGGCGGGCAGGGCGTCGGGCACGAAGAGGAAGGTGTAGGGCTGGTCCTCCGCCAGGATCTCCTGGAGCTTGAAATAGGCGCGGCGGCGCTTTTCCCGGTCGAAGGTGTGGCGGCCCTCCTCCAGCAGCCGATCCACCTCCGGGTTTTTATAATGCGTGATATTGAGTTCCCCCGGCCTGGTCTTGGAGGAGTGCCAGATGTCATACTGGTCCGGTTCTATGCCGGTGTTCCAGCCCAGGAGAATCGCCTCGAAGTTGCCCTTCTGAATGAATTCCTTGACGAAGGCGGCCCATTCCACGGTACGGATCTTCACCCGGATACCCACCTCCCGGAGGCGCAGCTGAATGATCACCGCGGTGCGCTCCCGGATGTCGTTTCCCTGGTTGGTGAGGATGGTGAACTCAAAGGGCCGGCCGTCCTTGACCAGAATGCCCTCGGGGTTGAGCTGCCAGCCGGCGGCAGATAGCAGGGCCCTGGCCTTCCCGGGATCGTAGGAGAATTTGGGGACATCGGGGTTGTAATACCAGGCGCCGGGCTTGTACGGGCCGTAGGCCTCCTCCCCCAGGCCCATGAGCACCCCGTCGATGATCTCTTTTTTGTTGATGGCGTAAGTCAGGGCCTGGCGCACCCGGCGATCGGCAAACCTCGGGTCCTCCAGATTGTAGCCCAGATAGATGTAGGCAAATTGAGTGTAGCGGTATTTATTGTACATCCGGGCAAACTTGGGATACGTAGTCTGGCGGGTGTACTGCATAGGGTTGAGGCTCATGCGGTCGAGATTGCCCGCCTTCAGCTCCAGGAACATGGTGGCCGTGTCCGGCTTCACCAGATAGAGATAGCCGTTGAGATAGACGCGGCCCTCGAAGTAGTCGGGATTGTCAGTGAGGGCGATCTTCTCCCCACCCTGCCAGTCCTGGAATTTATAAGGCCCGGTGCCGATGGGCCGGCGTCCCAATGGGGATTTGGTGATATCCCGGCCATCCAGCAGGTGCCGGGGAAGGATGGCCAGCCCCCAGCTATCCAGGGCCGGGGCGAAGGGCTGGCCGTAGGTGACCCGGAAGGTGTAGTCGTCCGGGGCTTCGGCCTTTTTCACCTGGAGGTAGTTGCCGGAGTAGGCGGTGGGGGTCTTGGGATCCACCATCACCTGGTAGGTGAAGAGGACGTCTTTGGCAGTGAAGGGGGCGCCGTCGTGCCACTTGACGCCGTGGCGCAGCTTGAAGGTGATGGTGAGGCCATCAGCGGAGACCTCCCAGGACTCCGCCAGGGCGCCCACCAGGTTGAGGTCGCCGTCGTACTTCACCAGGCCGTCGTAAACCAGGCCATTGATGTCGCCGGAGGCGCTGTCGACGGCCAGGGGAGGCAAGAGGGTGCTGGCGTCACCGATGGAGCCGTCGATGAACCAATCGCCATAAGCGGGGCCGGTGTCGGGGCCGCCGTACTGCTTCTCCTCTTTGGCGGCCTTGCAGCCCGCGGCCGCCAGGGTGAGGGCAACCAGGGCCAGGCAGCAAAATAGCCACAGCCGGCGCCAGGGGATGATTATTAATTGGGGCGGGGAAGAAATTAATTCCCCCTCACCCTGACCCTCTCCCCCAGCGGGGGTGGGGGGATAAATAGGGGATCCCATAATTATCCCATTAAAGCATAATTGCGTCTCTCCCGCACCCTGCCAGAGACCGCGTCGCCTGATGCTGTCAGCCATCAGCTGTCAGCTAAGGCAAAGGCAAAAGATAACCAGGTTAAGCTTTTAGCTGAAAGCTGACCGCTGAAAGCTGAATCATGCGATCTCCGGCGGCCAGGCTTTCTCACCTGGCGCACCGTATGAGCCGAGGCCGCCAAATTATCCCGATTTTCTCTTGCCCCGGCCCGGTCTTTTGGATAAATTGAAAGGGGTCGGGACGTGGCTCAGCCTGGTAGAGCACAGCGTTCGGGACGCTGGGGTCGGAGGTTCAAATCCTCTCGTCCCGACCAGTCTATCCCGGAATATCCCTCTCTCGGTTTTATTGATGCTCAAACACTCTTGCCTCCCGATTCCGCCGTTCAAGAAACTTAACTCGCTGGAAGTAGGCTTCATTAAATTCAGCGTTATATTTTTGAAGCGTCTTTCGGTGGTCCTTGTACCTCGCCAACGCCTGTATCCCAACCATCGTGTTGACCATCGGGTCGTCTATGTCCCATTTCTTTAAGAAGCACCGATGGATTCCGAAGGGGCCGTAGAAGGTGCCCTTCCCCATTTTGCCAAAACGAATTTGCTGTCCTTTGCAACTCGATTCTGTTTCCGCTACTGCCAAGGCGAAGTTCGGGTCTACTCCATATTTCACTGAGCAGACATGGACCCAGGTAATCCACCATTCCGGCGCGGTCACTCTTGCGGGTTGGCTGGAGGCCGGATTGGGTAAAAGGGTGAGAATCAAAATCAGCCATAGGGCTGTCCCTGGTAGTCGCCCACTCACTCGTCGTGGGGTGCGGGCGCCAACCCCCGGTTAAAGGTTCTCATGCGATGGTCCTCCTGTCTTTGGAAAGGATAAATCCAGCTATTTTACTCGCCTCTTCATAGGCTTTCGGGCTTTTTGTAGGAGATTCGAGCGTGAATGTCGCAGGAGCCATACTGCAATCCGTGGTGACGGTAACTCGCCACCCAAATATACCCGTATGTGTCACCCGTCAAACCAATATAACAATTGAGGCAGATCGGCCATCTTTCTGACCTTGAAAAAGATACAGAAAGGACCATCCCCATGACCACAACATGAAGAGAATGTCTTAATTCCCCTTATTGTATTCATGGACCCCATCACAGGCTGGAAGCCTGTGCCACTGTCGCCCCTAATTATGGGATTGGGGGAGGGGGTGTGGGGGAGTAGTGTCCGGCAGCAAAATTGCATGAAAAAATTAATACTATCATACTTTTAAACTCTAGGCAAATGTAATTTCATCGATATCAACATATTAGCGATGCAACCAAATCGCCTCTCCCTTGCGAGGGGACGACACCGGGGGCCTCGGCCCTTAGCCCTTTCAAAAAATTCCCCCACAATTCATTCTCTCCCCTCAGCCCCGGGGGCGCCAGCGGGGGCCGCCGGGGGTGTCGGTGATCTCGACGCCGTGTTGGGCCAGTTCTTGCCTGATCTCATCGGCGGCGGTCCAATCCCGGCGCCGGCGGGCCTCTTCCCGGGCCCGGACCTTCGCCTCGATCTCCTCGTCCCGGGTCGCGGCGGCTGGTGGCGGGTTCATCACTGCCAGCACTTCGTCCAGCTCCCGGAGACGGTTGCAGACGGCGGCCGCGGCTCCCTGCCCCAGTCTTCCCCGGTCCAGGTCGGTGTTGAGGTCCCCCACCAAAGCGAAGAGGCCGGAAAGGACCCGGGAGATGTTGAGGTCGTCATCCAGAGAGGCGACGAACTCCTTCTTCAACTGGAAGAGGCGCTCTTCGATGGCGCCGTCGGCGGGCCGGTCTTCGGCTACCTGGGAAAGGCGCGCCAGGAAGTGGTCCAATCTGGCTCGGGCCTGGGCCGCGGCCTTGAGGTTCTCCAGGGTGAAGGCCAGGGGTTTGCGGTAGTGGGTGGCCAGCAGGAAGAAGCGCAGGTCCGCGCCGCTGAAGCCCTGGGCGGTGAGGTCCCGGACCGCGGCGGCGGCCTCGTGCTTCAGGGGCCGGCCCTCCTTGAGCACCCGTTCGCAGTGGAGCCAGGCGTGGGCCAGGGGCTTGCCGGTGGCGGCCTCGAACAAGGCGTTCTCGTTCTCATCATGGGGGAAAAGGGACTCCACCCCGCCCACGTGGAAGTCCACGGTCTCCTTAAGGTGCTTCAGGGCCATGGCGGCGCTCTCCAGGTGCCAGCTGGGGCGCACCTGGCCCCAGGGAGTCGAATAATAGAGGCCCTTCTTCAGCTCCGAAAGCTTGGCCCGTTTCAGCAGGGTGAAATCCCGGGGGTTATCCTTGGCGTATTCGTCCAGGTCCACGGTTTTGCCCACCCGGATCTTGCCCAGGTTCACGCCGGAGAGGCGGCCGTAGTCCTTGAAACGGGAGATGTCGAAATAGACGGAGCGCAGCTTTTCATAGGCGAAGCCCCGCTCCAGGAGTTTGCGGGTGAGAGCGATCATCTCCTCGATATGGTCCGAGGCCAGGGGATAAAGGACTCCCTCCCGGAGTCGCAAGGCCCGCAGGTCCTCAAAGAACTCCCGCTGGTAGCGGCCGGTGAACTGGGGCAAGTCCTGGCCCGCGGCTTCGGCCCCGGCGATGGCGCGGTCGTCCAGATCGATGAGGCTCACCACCTGGCGCACCTTGAGGCCCCGGGAGGTGAGATAGCGGCCCAAGAGGTCGGCCAGCACCAGACGCCGGGCCACCCCCAGGGAGAGGTTGCTGTAGAGGGCCGGGCCGTCGGTGAAGATGGCCGCCTCCCCCGGGCGCCGAGGTTGGAAGGCCTCCTTGGCCCGGGCCAGGGTGTTGTAAAAGCGGAGGCTGGGAACCTCTTTCTCCACGAACAGGTGGGTGGAGAGATAACGTTCGCCGCCGTCCGGGGCGATGACCACGATGAAGCCCTCCGCCATCTCCCGGGCCTGGCGGAGGGCTACGGCCACTGCGGCCCCGGAGCTCATCCCCAGAAACAGGCCCTCCTGCCGGGCCAGGCGCCGGGCGGTCTCATAGGCCTCTTCATCCTCGATATTGACGATGGCGTCGGTCCGGCCCTTGTCGAAGATCCCCGGCTTATAAGACTCCTTCATGTTTTTCAAACCCTGGATGGCATGGCCCAGGAAGGGTTCCACCGCCACCACCCGGATGGCCGGATTAAACTCCTTCAGATAGCGGTACAGGCCCATGACCGTACCGCTGGTGCCCAGGGTGGCCACCACCATGGTGACCTGGCCGCCGCTCTGGTCCCAGATCTCCTGGGCGGTGGCCCGGTGGGCCGCAGGGTTGACCGGGTTGTTGAACTGATCCGCCAGAAAATATCTTTCCGGGTTTTCCCGGCTCAGGCGGTAGACCTCCTCGATGGAGCCATCGGTTCCCAGGTGGGCCGGGGTGAGGAGGAGCTCGGCCCCCATGGCCTTAAGAATCCTTTTGCGCTCCAGGGAGGCGGATTCGGGCATGGCCAGCAGCAGCCGGTAGCCTTTGACGGCGCATACCAGGGCCAGCCCGATGCCGGTGTTGCCGCTGGTGGCTTCCAAGACGGTCTTCTCCGGGGTGAGCTCGCCCGCCGCCTCAGCCGCCTCGATCATGGCCAGGGCCGGCCGGTCTTTGACTGAGCCCCCGGGGTTGAAGTATTCCAGTTTGACGTAGATCTTGACCCGGGGATTGGGGTTGAGGCGGTTCAGGCGCACCATGGGGGTGTGGCCGATCAACTCCAGAATATTAGCGGCCTTGCCTTCCATAGATAACATCCCGAAAGCAGGAAACTACCGTCTAAAAGTCTTCCTTCACCGTGAATTCGCCCGCTGGCCCGCTGGCGGATTCCAGTTCGCCGGTTAAGAAATTGTTAATCAGGGTGATCAGGGTGGTAATGAAATGGCGCCTGGCCTCCGGGGCCTCTTTCATGACCTCCAGCAGCCGGTAAGTCAGGGAGAGCACCACCATCCCGACGTCCGCGGGTGAGACTTGCCGCTGGTTGAAGATCTCCAGAATTTCGTTCACCAGGGGCCGAAGGCGCTCGGCCATCTCCGCATCGATTTCCTCCGGCGAAGATTCGATATCGGAAGCAGTCATGGGCGTCCTTGCTAACTTCCTAAGAGTCTAAAAAGATATGCGAAACGTAGCATATTCCCTGGTCGTTTGCAAACGCCGCCAACCGCCGGAGAGCTTTGGTGTGAAGCGATGCCCCGGGAGACAGGCAGAGGGGGAGCTGAGGGTGGTGTATGTCGAGCTCTGCAAATTGGCCGGGGTATACAGGTTTTTTTATAAGTCTCCAGATGACGGAGGGGTGAGTCGCGGCGGGCAAGTCCCTGGAGGCGCCGGTGCGGCCCTGTTAAGAATATGGGCCGCGATGTTTAGCAACCTTAACCCTGATTGGAGCCGGGCGGCCGCGGCCCGGTCTCTTCCCTTTCGGGACGCAAAGTTAACGCCGCAGGTTTTTGGTTAGGGCCTGCGGCCACATTTTTATCCTCTCCCGGTCCATCCTCCTTACTGCCTGCCTCAATGCTACGCAACGCCATTTTTTTCGGTTAATCTATCAATAGTCTCAGACTGAATATTGGCAAACTCCCCCTCCCTGAGAGGGGAGGGGGTTGGGAAGAGGGTGGCAACTGGTCACCGCTAAGACTCCAAAGACGATACCACCCCCACCCGGTGCCGCCCCCCCGCAGGGGAGGAAATTTTGCCGCCTTTGCAGGTGCAGGGGATGCGCAATTCTTTATGTCGTTACGTATAATTTTCCCGGCCCATTTCCCATATTCCTCCCTTGCCAGAGGCTGAAACCGGATTATTTTCTTAAGTATTCAGATTTATTTTAAGGGGACCCGATTCCTTACCTCAGGAGGATAAGATGGGACAGTTGATTGCTTGTGCCGCCCCAGATGGGGTCCTGGTTGCCTCCGACAGCCGCGCGGTGTTGTTTGAGCCTTATGGTGAGGAACGCTTCGTCACCCTGGACCGGATAGTACCCGTTACTCCCCAGGCGCTCCTGGCTTCGGCCGGGGCCGTCGAGGCCCATGATCTCTGCAAAGACTTTGCCGCCTTTGCCCGAGAGGAAGGGCTGGCGGACCTGAACGCCCTCATAGAGGCGGCCATCCCTTTCTTCACCGGCCGCTATGATGAGATCCTCCGCCGCATGTGTGAAAAGGCGCCGCCGGACCCCATCGTCAATCTGTATCTGGTGCTGGCGGGTTACTCCGCGGCTGGCGGTCAGTTGTGCGTCATTTGGGACCGGCCCCAGCCTCCCAAAATCGAATATAACCGGGCGACCGAGGTCTTCACCCTGCCCCGGCGGCTGGGACTGGAATTCACGCTCAACCGGCTCATTAAAGAGAAGGCCCCCATGTCCAGCCTGGTGGCGGCGGCTCGGGCCGGCATGGAGAAACTGGCTGCCCAGGACGAATACCTGGGCCCCCCCTACCGGTATGTGACCATCACCGGGGCGGGGATCTCCGAGGCCTGAGCCGTTTACGGATCTCACGATCAGGGAAAGAGCCTCGGGGGGGGGCTTAACCGCGCCTTGCTGATTAGGGTTTGACAACCTGTCCCTCTTTTTCTAAGGTTAGCGATGGAGGAGGAAGGTTATGAGCGGTAGCGCCGGGCGTTGCCTCTTTTCCCGGCAGGACCTCGAGGGGCGCATCCGGGAGCTGGGGGCCCGCCTCAGCCATGACTATGCCGGCCTGAACCCGGTGCTGGTGGGCGTCCTCAAGGGCGTTTTCATTTTCATGGCCGACCTGGTGCGGGCCCTGGAGTTTCCGGTGGAGGTGGATTTTGTCCGCCTCTGCAGTTACGGGGCCGGTACCGAGACCTCCGGTGAAGTGCACATTACCAAGGACGTGGAGGTGCCCTTGCGGGACCGCCATGTCCTCATCGTGGAAGACATCGTGGACACCGGCCTCACTTTAGCCTTCCTCCGGGAGCACCTGGCCAGCCACCGGCCCCGGTCGTTGAAGATCTGCTGCCTCATCGACAAACGGGAACGCCGGGAGGTGGAGGTCCCCCTGGACTACGTGGGATTCCCGGTGGCCCAGGGGTTCCTGGTGGGCTACGGCCTGGACTGCGGCGAACAGCAGCGCACCTTGCCGGAGATCTATGTCTTGGAAAAGGATTGAGGTAAAGCAGCTGTCAGCTATCAGCTAAAGACAAAAGACCAAAGGGGTAGCCGATTGCTAACCTCGTTCAAAAAATAGGTCCTGTCGGGTGCGCACTGCGCACCATTTCGATTAATAGGAAGAAGCAATATTTTGGTGCGCAGTGCGCACCCGACATGGCTGAAAGCTGACAGCCATTATGACCGGCGCCGGCCATTCTCCCTTTAAAAAAATCCGTTTCGCCGCCATCGATCTGGGCAGCCTCACCGTGCGCCTGGCGGTGGCGGAACCCAGAGGACCCGGGCAATTCCACCTCCTGCTGCACCTCCGGGAAATCACCGGCCTGGGCCGGGGCCTGGCCCAGACCGGTGAGCTGGCCCCGGAGGACATGGCCCGAACCCTCCAGGCCCTGTCAGGTTTTAAGCAGGTGCTGGCCAACTATCGGGTTGAGAACTGCCGGGTAGTGGCTACCCACGCGGTGCGGGCCGCCAAGAACGGCCCCATCTTCCTGGAGCGGCTGCGTGAGGGGCTGGGCCTCGAAGTTCGGTTTCTGGCCCCGGAGGAGGAGGCTCGCCTATCCCTGAAGGGGGTGCTCACCGCCCTGGACCCCCAATATTTGCAGACCCCTCTTCTGGTGGCCGACGTGGGCGGCGGCAGCTCCGAGTTCGCCCTGGCGCGGCCGGGGCGGGAATCGCAGTTCGCCAGCCTGCCCCTGGGGGTCCTCACCCTGAGCCAGGCCCATCCCCTGGGCGACCCGCCAGACTCGGAGAAGATGGCCGCCCTGAAGCGGCTCGTGGCCCAGGATTTGGCACGCTTCCGGGACCTGAGCTTCCCGCCGGACCGGCTGCGCGGGGCAAGCCTGGTGGGCACCGCCGGGGCGGTGACCACCCTGGCGGCCATGCACCTAAGGCTGACCCGCTATGACCCGAACCGGGTCAATAACCTGCTCCTGACCCGGACCCGGGTGGCGGAGCTGAGCGAGATCATCTGCCGGCTGCCTGAGGCGGAGCGGGCCAGGCTTCCCGGGATCGAGCCCGCCAAGGCCGGGGTCATGGTGGCCGGGGCCTTGCTCATCCTGACCATCCTGGAGGTATTTGGCCAGGACTCCCTGGTGGTGGTCGACGCCGGACTCCTGGAGGGAGTTTTGGCAAGTTTTAATGAAATTTCGGGTTTTTTGTAAGAAGTTTTGAGTTTTGAGTTAAAATAGGCAAAATATTTTAAGAGCTTCGCCAGGGGAGGGTGGGTCATCCGCACGACCGGTGCGGGGCCTGTGGGCCAAGGCGCCGTCTTGATTTACTATGGTAGCGTTTTAGAGAAACCTTGAAAAAAGGAAATTGCTTTTATCCCCTCCCCTTGAGGGGGCGACACCGGGTGGGGTGATTATTTTATTTGTTATTTTAAAATATTATCACCCTGCCCCCAACCCCCTCCCCTCTCAGGGAGGGGGAGTTTTTAGGGCCAATATATATTAAACCTAATTCCAGAAACACGACACTAGCTTGCAGTAAGAGTTGGTTTTTCTTTAATAAAAACGGAGCGATGGAAAACCGAAAAACTCGAAACTCAAAACTCAAAACCAAAAACTGGGCGACCCAATCACAGGCCGGAAGCCTGTGCCTCTGTCGCCCCTACAACCCGAAACTCAAGGATGCCCCCATGAGCCCAGACGCCATTCACTATGCCTATACCTTCGATGACCTCCTGTTACTGCCCGTGGCCTCGGCGGTGCTGCCCAGCGAGGTGGACCTCAGCACCCGCCTCACCCGGCACATCAGCCTCAACATCCCGCTGTTGAGCTCCGCCATGGACACGGTTACCGAAGCAGAGACCGCCATTTCCCTGGCTCGCCAGGGGGGGATCGGCATCCTGCACCGCAACATGGCCATCGCCGCCCAGGCCCTGGAAGCCGAAAAGGTGAAGAAATCGGAGTCCGGGATGATCATCGACCCGGTGACCATCGGGCCGGAGGCCCGCATCGCCGACGTCCTGCAGATGATGGAGCGCTACCGCATCTCCGGGATTCCGGTGGTGGAGGGACGCAAGCTGGTGGGCATCGTCACCAACCGGGATCTGCGTTTCGAGACCAACCTGAATCAGAAGGTCAAGGAGGTGATGACCAAGGACCACCTGGTCACCGCCCCGGTGGGCATCACCCTGGAGGACTCCAAGGCCCTGCTCCATAAATATCGCATTGAGAAGCTGTTGGTGGTGGATGAAGCGGGCGACCTGAAGGGACTCATCACCATCAAGGACATCGAGAAGATCCGCAAATATCCGTGGTCCTGCAAAGACGAGTTTGGCCGCCTGCGGGTGGGGGCCGCGGTGGGGGTGGGCCCGGACCGGCAAGAACGGATCGACGCCCTGCTCAAGGCCGGAGTGGACGTCATCATCATCGATACGGCCCACGGCCATTCCAACCGGGTGGTGGAGGCGGTGGCCGACACCAGGCAGAATTTCCCCCAGGTGGAATTGATTGCCGGCAACGTGGCCACCGCCGAAGGGGCCCGGGACCTGGTGCGGGCCGGGGCCGACGCCGTGAAGGTCGGGGTGGGGCCGGGCTCCATCTGCACCACCCGGGTGATCTCCGGGGTGGGAGTGCCCCAACTCAGCGCCATCCTGGACTGCGCCCGGGTGACCCGGGAAGCCGACGTGCCCCTGGTGGCCGACGGCGGCATCAAGTATTCCGGAGACGTGACCAAGGCCCTGGCCGCGGGGGCGGAGGTGGTGATGATCGGTTCACTCTTCGCCGGCACCGAGGAGTCCCCGGGAGAGACCGTGATCTTTCAGGGGCGCAGCTACAAGATCTACCGGGGCATGGGCTCGATGGAGGCCATGAAGACCGGCAGCCGGGACCGCTACTGCCAGGATGACGTGGATCTGGAATGCAAGCTGGTGCCCGAAGGCATCGTCGGTCGGGTGCCTTCCCGGGGCAAGCTCTCCGACGTCATCTATCAGCTCATGGGCGGCCTGCGCTCCGGCATGGGCTACGTGGGGGCCAGAAACATCCGGGAACTCCAGGCCAGGGCCAAATTCGTGCGCATCAGCCCCGCCGGCCTCAAGGAGTCCCACGTCCATGATGTCATCATCATGAAGGAAGCGCCCAATTATTGGCTGGATTAGCTATCAGCTATCAGCGGTCAGCTATCAGCTTTCAGCAAAAAAGAATTGGGTGAGCCAGGTGTTCGCCCTTTTTTTGTCGGTTTGCACATCGTTTTCTAATCAATTTATTTCTTGACAATTCCGATATATGTGGTTAATTAATTACCATGTGGTAAATAATTTACCACATACAGATAGGAGAGAGAAAAATGTTTGGAAAATTCATTAAAGAGCGGAGAGTTGAGAGGGGGATCACCCTCAGAGAATTCTGTAAATCATTGGAAACGGATGCGAGCAATTGGAGCAAAATTGAGCGTGGTCAGCTCGCACCGCCAAAAAATGATAAGAAATTGAAGAAAATAGCAGAGATTTTAGGAATTCCTGTTGGCTCAGATTTGTGGATTACAATGAAAGATGCGGCGGCGATAGATAAAGGGAATATTCCTAGCGATATACGATCTGATAAAAAATTGGTCGGTTCCCTGCCAATGTTTTTCCGAACAATCAGAAGCGAAAGGCCGGCGGAAGAAGATTTAGATAAGTTGATTCAAATGATTCGAAAAGGAGAGTGATGATTGGATTATTCTGCCTTCAAGTGCAAATGGATCGATCAGAATCAACTTAGAGAATTGGCAGACCAAAAAAGACAAAAATATTGGCCCGAAGCTATTCTTCCTGTAGATACAACCAAGATAATAGAACTAAGATTAAGGCTCGAAGTAGAGCCTATGTTCGATTTGCTTTCAACGTTGGATGTGGATGCTTACCTAAAAACCGATTTAAGTGGAATTGTAGTAGATCATGAGTGTTATATGAATGACAAATTTCTTAATCGTTTGCGATTTTCCATGGCTCATGAGTTAGCCCATTATTTTCTACATAGAGAAATTTATTCGAGTTTATCTTTAAGTTCCCCGGAAGATTGGAAGGAATTCATTCAAAATGTCCCTGAATCAGAGTATGAGGCCTTTGAATATCAAGCGAATGAATTTGCCGGACGATTTCTGGTTCCTTACGAAAAGCTGAAATCTGCAATAATGGACTCCATAGAGATGTTAAAAAGAAGTGGCATTGAATATCTGCTTAGTGACAGTGATATGGTTTTATCAAGGATTTCTCCTTTTCTCCGAAGGATTTTTGGCGTTTCAGAGCAAGTAATTGAAATCAGAGTTAGAAGGGAAAAATTATGGCCACCTAATGGATAAGATAAAGTTCAGATCATAAAAAGAAGCCCGTTAGCCATTAGCAAACTAATGGGCTTCTCTTTTCTTACTGGCATGAGGAAGGGGTTACCGGGCCTTTTGCCCTTTGGCTCCTCCCCCAACTCTCATTCTTTGCCTACGCCGCCTTGGCCTTCAGCCAGGCCTCCCGGGCCTGGTGGTTCATCGGGCTGGGGCCCAGTTTGTAGGCCCGCTCCACCATCTCCCTGGCGATGGCCGCGAAGCGCGGCCCCTCCGAAGATGACAGGTTGAACATCTCCAGGCGTTCCGGCTCGAAACCCATTTGGGCAAAATCGAGCTTCACCTTATTGACCCGCTTCCTGGCCTGGATATTGCCCCTCAGGTAATGGCATTCGCCCTCCAGGCAGCCGGCCACGAAGACCGCGTCCGCCCCGGCCTCGAAGGCCTTGAGCAGATGGAGGATGTCGACTCGCCCGGTACAGGGCAGCAGAAGGATCTTGATATCCGGGGGATATTGCAGCCGCATCGAACCTGCCAGGTCCGCCGCGCTGTAAGCTCAGTAGCGGCAGCAAAAACCGATGATTTTGGGAGCAAATTCGCCGGTCATGGCTCTCTCCTTCCTTTAGCCCGCGGCCAGCGCCGTTTCCTGGGCGATGATCTGGGAGTCGCTGAAGTTTTTCAAGGTAATGGCCTTGGCCGGGCATTCCGACGGGCAGATGCCGCAGCCCTGGCACTTGGCCGGGTCGATATAGGCCGCGTCCACGGTGTAGTCGATGACCGGCACGTTGAAGGGGCAGGTGCGCACGCAGGTGAGGCAGGCGGCGCATTTGTCCTGGTCCACCACCGCCACGATGCCGCCCACCTCCACCTGGTCCTTGGCCAGGAAGGTGGCAGCCCGGCCCGCGGCGGCCATGGCCTGGGTGATAGACTCATCTAGGGGCTTGGGATAATGGGTCAGCCCGGCCAGGAAGATGCCGTCGGAGGGCAGGTCCACCGGGCGCAGCTTGGCGTGGGCCTCGTTGAGGAAGCCTTCGGCGTTGCGGGGCACCTTGAAGATCTCCCCCAGCTTCTCCACCGAATTGGGCAGGATAGCGCTGGCCAGGGTGAGGAGGTCGGGCCGCAGGACCACCGGCATTTGCAGGATGGGGTCGAAGATGGTGACCTTCAGGCCGCCGCCGTCCTGCTCCACCTTGGGTTTGGCCTCCAGGTCGAAGCGGATGAAGATCACCCCCAGTTCCCGGGCCTCTTTGTACAGGAGCTCTTTTTCCCCGTAGGTGCGTAGATCCCGATAGAGGACAAAGACGTCCAGGTCCTTCTGGCGCCGCTTCAGTTCGATGGCGCTCTCCACCGAGTGGGTGCAGCACAGGCGGCTGCAGTAGGGCCGCTGCGGCTCACGGGAACCGACGCACTGGATGAAGACCACCTGGGTGGCGGCGTCGATCCTGGGGTCCTGGTCGGCGATCAGTTTGTCAAACTCCAGGGAGGTGAAGATATTGGGGTGCCGGCCGTAGAGGTACTCCTCCGGCTGGTAGGCCCGGCCGCCGGTGGCCATGACGGTGGCGCCGTGGTCCACCTGGCGCTCGCCCGCCGGGGTGCTGATGGTGGTGTTGAAGTTGCCGATGAAGCCGCTGGTTTCCTTGACCTCGGAGTTGAACAGGACTTCGATGTTGGGGTGCTTCTCCACCTGTTTGATGAGTTCTTCCAGGTAACCCCGGTAGTTGTAGCCCCGGGCGCTGGTCACCAGGTTCCAGGCATTGCCGCCCAGCTTGTCGCCCTTTTCCACCAGATAGACCGGGAAGCCCATGCCGGCGAGGGAACGGGCCGCTTCCATGCCGGCCACCCCGCCGCCGATGACCAGGGCGTTCTTGAACACCGGGAAGGCCTGCATGTGCAGGGGTTCCAATTGCACCACCCTGGCCACCGTGCCCCGCACCAGGTCTTTGGCCTTGGCCAGGGCCTTTTCCGGCTCGTGCATGTGTACCCAGGAGTCCTGGTCCCGGATGTTGGCCATGTCAAAGAGGTAGGGGTTGAGGCCCGCCGTTTGGATGGTTTCCTGGAACATGGGCATGTGGGTGCGGGGCGAGCAGGAGGCCACCACCACCCGGTTCAGGTGATGCTCTTTGATGGCGTTCAGGATCTTATCCTGGGTGTCGGCGGAGCAGGTGAACAGGTTCTGGTCCGAGAAGACCACGCCGGGTAGGGTGGCGGCGTATTCGGCCAGGACCGGCACGTTGATGACCCCGCCGATATTGATCCCGCAGTTGCAGACAAAGACGCCCACCCGGGGGGCCTGGCCGGCGACGTCGATCTCCGGGGGCAGCTCCCGCACCTTGATCTGGGTGCCCCGGGCCGGAGCCAGGAGCTTGCCCGCCGCGGCCGCAGACGCCGAGGCCTCCATCACCGACTGGGGGATGTCCTTGGGGGCCTGGAAGACGCCGCAGACATAGATGCCTTCCTTGTTGGTGTCCACGGGCGCGAAGGGTGAGGTGGCGGCAAAGCGGGTGTTGGGGTTGACCTCGATACCCATGGTCTTGGCTAAATTCAAGGCGTCCTGGGAGGACTCCAGGCCCACCGACAGGACCACCATGTTGAAGACTTCCGTCTTCAGTTCGCCGTTCTCCGCCAGGTAGCGAACGGCCAAGTCGCCGGTGCCCGGCACCTCGTCAATGGTGTGAATCCGGGAGCGGATGAAGCGCACCCCGTGTTCGTCCTGGGCCCGCCAGTAGTATTTCTCGAAGTCCTTGCCGTGGGTCCGCATGTCCATGAAGAAAATGGCGGCGTCCAGGGGGTATTCCTTGCAATGCTCCTTGGCAATCACCGTCTGTTTGATGGCGTACATGCAGCAAACCGCGGAGCAATAGCTGTTGTCGCAGTGGTTCAAGTCCCGGGAGCCCACGCATTGCAGCCAGGCGATCTTCTTGGGCTCCT
>Ga0208937_1000417_pt1 | contig 34495 bp, 32 predicted proteins | sample June2015DPH_11_5_FD_184705 | JGI IMG/M metagenome (GOLD analysis project Ga0208937, IMG submission 184705) | Peatland microbial communities from SPRUCE experiment site at the Marcell Experimental Forest, Minnesota, USA - June2015DPH_11_40... | ecosystem: Environmental > Terrestrial > Soil >...
CAGTGGTTGGGATCAACTCCCGCCGGATGTGAGGTTTGCAGGGAAGCCTGCAGAAATGAGAGCTCCGCCTTGGATCACGGTCTGCCCACCTCAGCCCTTGACGGAGATACCATCATGTGAGGCCGAATACATGACCGCACCCGAACGCTTCGCTGATAGTCAGATTCCTCTTGCACCGCGGGCACCGTCCATACATGACCCATCACGTCGATTGGCTGCGAGGCTTTGGTGCAACGCAGCACGATCACGCCGCGGCGATCAAGCTCAACAACCTGGAATGAGTTCTTGCCAATATCGATGCCGATGACGGCTACCGCGCTGCCAAGATTCTGAGACATGGCGTGCTCCTTGTCTTTGGCGCCCCTTGCCAGCTTCGATCGCTGGCGGGGCAGAAGCACGGCCGGACCATTCCATTATCGGACATCGTTGCCTTGATAGACACACTTCGCTCCCAGCCGTAAACTCAGCTCGAAGTTACGGTGGGTGGCGATATTTATGGCCGAAACGCGCGTCGAACGACGGCTGGCTGCGATCCTCGCCGCCGACGTAGTCGGGTATAGCCGGCTGATGGGCATCGACGAGGTCAGCACTTTAGAGGCACTGAAAGCCCATCGCCGCGAGCTGGTTGACCCGTCGATTGCCTCACATCATGGCCGTATCGTCAAAACCACAGGCGACGGCATGCTGGTCGAATTTGCCAGCGTTGTCGATGCGGTCGGATGCGCCATCGTGGTTCAGCGCGGCATGGTCAGCCGTAATGCGAGCGTGGCCGACGACCGGCGCATCGTGTTCCGCGTCGGGATCAATGTCGGCGACATCATTATCGACGGCAACGATATCTTCGGGGACGGAGTCAATATCGCCGCCCGCTTGGAAGCCCTCTGCGAGCCCGGCGGCATATGCATCTCGCGCACGGCGAACGATCAAATTAGGGACAAGCTGTCTCTCGCCTTTGCCGATTTGGGGGAGCAGACGGTAAAAAACATTTCCCGTGCGGTCGGCGTCTTTGGGCTCGCCGCGAAAGAGATTGAAGCGTTGCCGGAGCCAGAGGGAGCGCGACCCACAGTCGATCAGGCGAATGCCGCGATCCGTCAACCGGAGCCGCGTTACGAGCAGGAGATTCACTTCTGCACCACGGAGGACGGCGTGCGGCTTGCCTATTCACACATCGGCAGCGGACCGCCCCTAGTCAAAACTGGCAACTGGATGACCCATCTCGAATTCGATTTAGAGACCCCAATCTGGCGGCATTTCTATCGCGAACTATCACGCGATCACACACTGATACGCTACGACGCGCGCGGCAACGGGCTCTCGGACCGCGACGTTGAAGAGGTCTCGTTCGAGACCTTCGTGACCGATCTCGAAAGCGTCGTTGATGCGATCGGCCTCGAACGCTTCGCGCTGCTCGGCATCTCTCAGGGCTGCGCGGTATCCATCGCTTATGCTGTGCGCTATCCGCAGCGCGTTAGCCATCTGATCCTGTTCGGCGGATATCCGGTCGGCTGGGCGAAGCGCGCCCGATCGGCAGCGGAGAAAGAACAGGGCGCCGCAATGCTGACCTTAGTACGTCTCGGCTGGGGCCAGGAAAATCCGGCCTTCCGTCAGCTTTTTACATCCCAGTTCATTCCCGGCGGGACCAAGGAGCAGGTCGACTGGTTCAATGAGCTGCAACGGATTTCGACCACACCTGAAGACGCAGCGCGCAACCTGATCGCCACCGGCGATACGGACGTCAGCGCTCTGCTCGCCCAGGTGTCCGTTCCGACGCTGGTCATGCACTCGCGTGACGATGCGCGCGTCCCATTCGACCAAGGCAGACGAGTGGCGGCGGGCATTCCTGGCGCACGATTTGTTCCTCTGCCAAGCCGTAATCACCTGATCTTGGAAGACGAACCGGCATTCCCGAAATTCCTGCAGGAGATCAGAGCGTTTCTTGTGACATAAAGCGCACCAGTCTGCTGCAGTGCTTGAGTCTCCTTTTGGCCCCTCCGCGTCACTTAATGCGGTGCAGCGATATGTCCGGAGTTGGGTGAAGATCGGAAGTGACTACTGCCCCTTTGGAATGTCGCGATTGACCCTTAGCGGACTCTCCAGGCCGTCAATTGACGCATTGCGAAAGGCTTATTTGCGGAAACCTTCGACTCGAACAAACCGAACCGGCGCGCTGACACCACGCAACGTCGCCGATTCTTCGAGCAGCGTCCGACCCGCCAGTGCTGCTCCCGCCGCGGCATCTTTCGCCACGGCTTCAGACACGACGACCTCGGCACCGCCACATTGATGTTCGAGCCGCGCCGCAATATTCACGGTCTCGCCGAAGTAATCGAGCACGTCGCGCGTGGTCACCGCGATGCACGATCCGGCATGAATTCCGACTTTCAGCACGATGGGCGTCGCACTCTTGCCTCCGCCACGGGCGGAATTGAAGCTTGCTACGTCGTCCTGGATCGCAAGAGCTGCACGAACTGCGTCATCGGGGCTGGAGAAGGCGGCCATTACCGCGTCGCCCACGGTCTTAACGACGAAGCCATGATTGCGCTGCACCAGGTCTGACAGGAAAGCGAAATGGTCGCGCACGAGGTTATAGGCGGTGGCGTCGCCCAGCGCATCGTAGAGCTCGGTAGAGCCCTTCAGATCGGTGAACATGATGGCAATCCAGCCGATCTCGGCATTGTCGCCGGGACGAAGCAACTGCTCCGGACAGAGCCGACGGAACGCGGGCATGGCAATCACGCGCTCGCCGGTCAGCGCGTCTTGGGCCCAATTGCGATCCTCGACGACGAACACGAGCGGCCGGTCGCTCTCGTTGCGGATCGCGAGCTCATCCCTGCCGCTTGCCCCTTCAAGCAGAATGTCGGAGCCGCGCGCCACAAGCGTCGGAAGGACGCCGTCGGCGCCGATGTCCCCATCAGCTTGGGCGCCCGCCTCGACGGTCCGAAAACGGTATGGGCCCGGAGCCAAGGATAAGTCGAAGCTCTTGGCCGACCGCGCCGCGACCTCGGCCTGAAATTTGACGTGCCGCGCAGTGCCCGGGCCGAGCAGGCACAGCTCGCCGTCCGGCAGCGGACGAATCCAAGGCTCTGGATGGAAGGTCAATTCGACGTTGCGGCTGAAATTGCGCTCGTAATCGATGTTACAGGAGGAGCAATGCGCACCTTTCGGCAGTTCGTTAAGTCGGCTCACACGCGACTTCGCACCGCGGCAGCGCGGGCACAACAGATCCCAGCCCATCGCCATGATGCCGTTCCGCGCCGCCGCCAAGAACAGCTCGATGGAATGGTCATGCGGGACGGACCATAGTGTCGCGAGCGCCATCGGGCGAATGCTGCGGAGCGCAACAATCGGAGCATGCCGCAGGAAATCGATGAGGTTCGGCGCTAGACCATGCGAGGCAGGATCGCTCGCCAATTCCGCCGCAAGCGCATCAAGCCGGTGGCGGGCCGCCGGCTCCACCAGATCCTCTGCGCTGGCGCCTGGGACATGGGCGGGACCGTCGCTCTCGCGAACGAGCCGCTCGATCGCCGCCATGGACTTGCCGAACTCAACGTCCATGATACCGGCATGCCTCGCCACGAATCCCAAGAGGCCAGGGGTCTCGGCCATGCCGGTCAAGAGCAACCGACAGCCCTCGCCTTCGGCATGTAGCTCGCAGCCCCACTCCCAATGCCGCATCGGACCGTTCCGGTACTCTCGAACTTGGAATAGGCGGCGATTTTCCTGCCATTCGCCAAAATCTTCCTCCCAGCTCACCGGGAAGGGACCGGCCTTGCCATGGGCGTACCGGCGGACTCGGCCCTGCGCGTCGACCCGTTCCTCGAACCGGAAGGGTGCAAAGCCGCTCAGCTCCCAGATGCGGGCGGTGTCGGAGACGAACGGCCATATCGCCGCCGGAGGCTTGGCGAAATGTCGTTCTTGGCGGTAGCGGTAGATTGCCTTCATTCGATCACGTCGCGAAGTTGGTGGAAATTTTGCAGAGGCGGTCATCTCCTGTCAGGAGGTGAAGTGTTCAGGCGGCCGGGTCAAGCGTTTGCTTGTTAGCAACAACATGCTCGGCAGCGGCAATACCAAGCGCGCGGGCCTTGTAGGACACCGAGCCGATAAGTTTGCTCCGCCACCTGTACGAACGTTGACTGTGAGGTCCCGAAATGCGACTGCGCCGGTGGCGAGCGCAACAAGTTTCTATCTTGCCGTTGTTATTGCTATCGGCTCCTCCTTGGCGGGAGTCAAACCCCGCACAAGCAATAATATCCCGTTCAAAATTGCGTTCCGCGTCCTAATTCACGATGATCCGCCGGCGGCACGGCTCGCCGCTTTTCGGCAGCGCAAAAGATAGTTGTTGGCCCTTCGCGACATATAGAGCAGTGCAGCAATATGTCCGGTTTCGGGGGTGGAGCGGAAGTGGCTGACGCACGTTCGAAATGACGCGATTGACCCAACTGCGACATTGCGGCCCGCCACACTTCGCTTCTCTTGCAGGAAGGGTGGAAAACATGAATCTTCATGCCGGTTCGAGACTCATCCGTTACGGAATATCGGTTTAATGGGTGCACGAATTCTTGTCGTCGACGACGAGGAAATCGTCATCAAGAGCTATTTGCGCATTCTCGGCGGCGGCGACTACGAGGTCGAGGCCGCGTATGGCGGTCGAGAGGCGCTGCGGAAAGTCGAGGAAAACCCTTACGACGTGATAATCCTCGATATCATGATGCCCGACATGGACGGCCTCGAAGTCCTGCGCCGCATCAAGGAGACGCATCCCGACTTGGACGTCATCATGGTCACTGGTTTGCCCCAGAACGCCACCGTAGTGGAGGCGAAGAAGCTTGGTGCCAGCGATTACATCTCCAAGCCGTTTGAGCCAGACGAGCTAAAACTGATAGTGCAGCGGGCGCTGGGGCGGCGGTAGTTGTTGCCGGTATGTCGGCTATTGCGCCGTCCGCGACGCTACCGGGCAGGTTCTCAGTTATTTCTATTTCGAGGACGAGCCCGGTCGGCGGTCAGCGGTCAAGCTACTCACCAAGCACGAGGCCCGCCGGATGGCGGCGCACAAGTTTAACAGAAAGGCCCCAATATGGCTCACACACGACAGCGGAGCATCTCAAAAAATGGACTCGTCCTTTTTTGCCGCGCGCCGGTGTATGCCGATCGCTATATTCATCCTCGTCACAGCTTGATGCAGGTCTTCTTTGGTCAAATCTATCCGCGACTTCTCGAACGGCCGTGCCGCATCCGATATTCTGACAAATTGCTCGCCGACGTTGCCAAATCGTCCCTGCATCTGACGACGATAATGATCGCATGTGTCGCACAGACTTTTTGCATTTTCAGCAGTGGGTGCGTCTGCAAGGGCTCTGGCGAGATTGTCGATTTTTGCAGCGGCCTGCTCCACCTTCTCCAGACTCATCTCAAACATTGTTTCTCCGCTAGCGATTATTCGCCCTTCATTTCCCGGAGCACACACGCTCTCACTTCCATATACTTCGCATGTTCACCCAATTCGGCCCGGCAGTCTTTGATCGCCTGTATTTTGGTGCTGGGGCCGGCCTGGATTGCGGCAATAGAAAAAGTAAGCACCGCAAATGTCGGCGAGTCCTGGAAAAATCGCGCGCCAAAGCACGGTCTTAAGGCGGTGCATTCTTCCACCGACCATCAATGGTTGGTTGTGGCGTAGAGCACGGCCTGATGAGTTTCAACCGCTTCAGCCGCAGTGCCAGCGATGATTGCCAGGGCAAAGGCGATGAGAATGAAAGCGTTTTTCATGGGCGTGTCCCTCTTTGACAGTCTCAGCTTGCCCCGTGGGGGGCGGCTGAGCTGTGACTAAAATCACGCAATGCTCGTTTTCAGACCGAAGGGCAGTGCCCGCCGCGCGGTGGACCCCGCCAGTCGACGGTCGGGATCGGCATACGAGACAAATGATACCAGGGTCGGGAACGACAAGAATGCCGCCGGTGTGACTCCGCGAGTTTTGTGCAGTGCATGAGTCTCCTTCTGGCCCTGAGCGCCACTTAGTGCGACGCAGCGATATGTCCGGAATCGGGGGAGAAGCGGAAGTGCGTGGTGTACGCTCGAAATGACGTGAATGACCCAAGGCAGACCTGGGCACGCTCTCGATAGCCGCGTGAACGCTCGTTTTTCCCGTCGGCGTGAGACGACATGTGAGCGCTCGCGCTAAGCGCGTTCGGTCCTGGATTTCAGTGGAAGTACGCTAGGAGTTTGCGTACCTGTGCGTTAGGCGATCGACCCACTCAATCCAGGGCCGGCATTCATCGAACCGGTCGTTCAGAGTAATATCCGGCGCTCCCGTCACCGGTGCCGATGAAGAATTGACCATTCGTGTCAATGACGGGTGAGGGCACAATTTCAAAAGCTACCGGCTCCAGGGTTGCGACGGGCGCGCTCGGGCTGGAGTTGGCGCTTGGTTTTGCATCTGTCGCAATGTGGAAGAACGATTGGGCGATCAGCAGCCCGATCACGACGGCGGTCGCCGCCGCACCTCCGATCATGGCTGCCAAACGCAACATGCGACGCGGACGAACACTCGTAACATCCAAGCTCATCGTGCTCATGGCTCGCTCCATGTTTTAGAGTGATGCCTACCGCCTGTGTGCGAAGATAAAATAAACGCCCAGTGACAATTCCTGGGCCTTGTGAAGGCGCACGACGCTGACTGCGACTAACACGATGTTTTTTGAAGTCCTTTCTGATCACAACTTTTTGAAACGCTAAACCGATACAGTTTCCGCCGCATCGTTGCCAAATCCCCCGCTTCACCGCTCGCCGCAAATTATGGCAGGCCATGCCGAGAAAAAAGGCTAAATTAATCGTGCCCGCGCACCAGGTGGCTGAGGCGAGCCGGATCGTTGCCGAGCAACACCAGCTAATCGCGAAACTCAAGGCTTTCAAACGCCCCACGCTTGATGCTGAACGAGCGCTAAAGGCTTACCTCAGTTCGCTTAAGCACCTTGAGGATCACGAGCGTAAAATTAGAATGGAAGACAAACCCAAAAAACGTGAAACCAAAAAGCTTCAATCGAACTGACGCGCTGACCGCAATTATCGTCCGTCAGTCGGCACAATCTGGGACCGGGCGACCGTTGTATGGTCGGGCCATATGGCAAGGGCCCTCTTGCAGTGGGGGGCCCTCTTGCAAGAAGAGTAGTCGCGGGTCATCCGACCCCCGGTGATGGTTGGTTCGGCCGCACGCAGTCGCGGCGTCGGCAGTAATGAACGCCGCCAGGACAAGCGCGATTGGGAGAAATTTCCTCATACAGTCGAGCGCAACTTGCCCCTCACATACGGTTTCACATTCGGAACCTGCGGTTTCGCAGACCCATGCGTCCTTGACGAACCACTCGTGCGTGATGAGGCACAGCCGACAGTAAGTGCGGCTAAAAAATACCGGGGTCGAGCGGAAGGTCGCCGGTTCAACGTATCTGCCCGTGGAGATTGCCTGCCCCGTCTTCGGGCAGCGGATCATAATCATGCCCATAAGGAACACTCCTCCTGCGACTAGGGGGCTTTGCGTACTGTCCGCGTGCGAAGAAAAAATAAAAGCCCAGTGACAATTCCCGGGCTTTCTGAGGGCGCACGACGCTGACTGGGACTAACACGATGATTTTTGAAGTCCTTTCTGGTCACGACTTTTTGAAAGCTAAACCGGTTACACTTTCTCGCGCATCGTTCCGAAGCACCTAAGGACAACTCGATTAGGGAAAGGCTCCTTAGGGAGGGTGCAAAGCAAAAGGTGAAAGCTAGAAAAGTTGTTCAATTCGGCTCGTGCGGTATGTCGCGTCATTGGCAAAACGGTCCCACGCTCGCACTCGCCGTCAGCGCTCCGGTGCGCTGCGATTATGCGGACGTGCAGCGTGGTTGCAATGACCGCTCATGGCCCTTAGCGCCGGATCACGTTTTGATGGCTGGCGGTCGATATCGGATTGAAGCGGACATGTACGAGCCTGGGCCTTGACCATCTCAGTCGAGAATGACCCATTTCGCCATTGGGTGCGGTAACGTGTGGTCCTCCGCCCAAGGCGGGAGCCCCGGAACCTTACAGTGACAGGGACGACAGCGCGATGTCTACCAATCGATGGACAGCGGCAAGTTTGATCAGTGTCACCGCGGCTCTTTCTGCGTGCCTTTGCGCGGTTCTCTCTGCGCCGGCTATGGGGGATGACACTGATGCCGGCCCACCGCCCGCGCTGGCGTCCGGCCAGGCGCCCCCGCTGCCAAAAGCAGGACCCTTGGCTCAGCCACGCTCGCAAGATCAGGTCGGCTTTCCGGCGGCACTTACAAAATTGGTCATCCCGCCCGGCAGTCCGCTTGCCCCAGCCGTAGTCTCGCTAGGCGAGAAGCTCTTCTTCGATAGCCGGCTCTCAGGCGACAGCACGGTTTCCTGCGCAACGTGCCACGATCCCGCGCGCGCCTTCACCGACGGCAGGCCAGTTTCGATCGGCGTCGGCGGACGCGCAGGCCAGCGCAACGCGCCGACCCTTTTAAATGCTCTCTATAACAAGACGCAGTTCTGGGACGGTCGGGTCGATACGCTCGAGCACCAAGCAGCGCTGCCGATCACGAACCCCTTCGAGATGGGCTCGGCCAGCATCCGCGACGCCGTCTTCAAGATCGCCGGTGACACGGACTACCAGAGGCAATTCATCCAGGCGTTTGGTCGGGACGTGAACGAGCAGGACATGCTCACCGCTATTGCCACTTACGAGCGCACGCTCGTTTCGTTCGATGCTCCATTCGATCATTTCATCGCGGGAGATCAAAATGCCATCAGCGAAGCGGCGAAGCGCGGCTGGGACTCGTTCAACGGCAAAGCCCGCTGTAACCTGTGTCACGCTTTGACCGATAACTCGCGGGATGTAACGGTCTTTACCGACAATGATTTTCACAACATCGGTATCGGGATCATCCGGCATCGGGTAGTCCCTTTGGCGTTGGAAGCGGAGCGTGATCTGGCGCAAGGGCATCTGCAGGATGTCGATCAGGTCGCGATCACCAGCGAGATGTCGGTGCTTGGACGCTTCCTCGTTACCAAAAAGCAGAGCGACATCGCTTCATTCAAGACGCCCAACCTGCGAAATGTCCTGGTGACTGCGCCCTACTTCCATGACGGGTCGCAAGAAAGTTTGTGGGATGTCGTGGATCACTATAACAAGGGTGATGGACTGGCTAACCCGTGGCTCGATGAAGACATCCAGCCGCTGGCGCTGACCGAGTCAGAAATCGATGACCTCGTGGCCTTTCTGACCTCGCTAACGAGTCCGCAATACAAGGAACTCGGCGATAAGGAGCATGCCCGGCAGCTCGCTCTATCCAAAGTAAGCCGCCCGCAACGGAATACGGCACGAGCTTTTGGCCCGAAGCCGCCGAAGCCAGAGCCGCCTCCGTTCTTACGGTAGCCGCTTTCAAATTGACGTAGATTTCTTGCTGCAGTGCATGAGTCCGCACCTGGCCCTCTTCGACGCTTGCCGTAGCGCAGCAACTCGGTCGCAATCGGAGCAACAGCGGGCATGCCGGACGCACGCTCGAAGCGGCGCTGTTGACCCATTTCGACAGGCGCCGTCTGGAATTTGCTGCGACGCAATTTGGACCCGCGGCAGCTTCAGCCTTACCCGTTCCGATGGCGAACCAGTCGATGTTGTTGTAAGGTCCACGCGTCGGTTCGGATACCGGAAACGCTCGTCATGCCCGTGCCACGCACCGAGCTCGCTGCAGTTCCGTTGATCGTCATCCTGCTCATCGCTCCCGAGACCCAACGGACCTCGGTGCCACGCAGATCGCGGCGGCCGGTCGGACAAATGGCGGCGCGCGAAGGAGCGAGCCGTGTGGGCGAGCAGGCCGAATGGATTCGCTTGAAGCGACTTTTTGCTTAGCGAAAGGTTAATTCTTCAGCCGTAGCTTCGTCCGATCGAGGTGGCGAACAATGGCAATTGAGCCTGGATTCGAGGTCCGCCTGGGGATCTATAGGATCGATCCCGAGGTCGAGGCCTTGCGGCGTGATATCTGGGACGTGCTCGCCCCTGACATCGAGGCGGTGCTCAACGCCTACTATGACAATGCGATTATCCATGCCCCCTTCTACAAGGAAAGAATCGAAAGGGACCGACCGAAGCTGCTACGCGGCGCAATCGAAGGGACGAAAAAGCTTCTGCTCGAGCCTTTTGACGAAGCCTGGGTCGCATATGCTTACACGCGCGCCAAAGCGGAGATAAAGGGTGGCCAAGACCTCCGCACGCGCGGCGCGATGGCGATCTTCATCCTCACGGAGTTGAACAAGCTCATCATTGCGCGCCACCGCTTCTCGGTGCAAAAAGCCATGCGCCTGATGAAGGCAGCGACACAGGTTTTCATGCTCGATGTCGCAAACGCCGTTGCCTGTCACAACGCGTTGGAGGCGGAGCAAGCACAGGCGCGCGCCGACCAGCTCGATGCGGCCATTAGGGAGTTCAGATACGCCATCGACAGTGTCCGTCAATCGGTGGATACAGCGGTGAGGTCCTTCGGCTCGACGTCGGATCAGCTCGCGGAACTTGCCAGCGTGGCAGCGAGCCAAGCGAATACGGCAAGCCAGGCCGCGGAGGATACAGCGCTCAAGGTCACTTCCATTGCGCGAGCAACCGAGGAACTCAGCGCGGCCGTCCAGGAAATGCGCGCGCAGACGGCGTCGAGCGCCAAGATGACGAGCGATGCCGTCTCGCACTCGCAACACACCAGTGTCAACATCCGCACGCTATCCGAAGCGGCGGAGAAGATTGGCTCTGTCGTCGATATGATCGCGAAAATCGCTGCGCAAACAAATCTGTTGGCGCTGAACGCCACGATTGAGGCCGCGCGCGCCGGGGAAATGGGCAAGGGCTTTGCCGTGGTCGCCTTAGAGGTGAAATCGCTCGCGGCACAGACCGCGAAGGCAACCGAAGACATCGCACAGCAAATCGGCCTAGTGCAGGAAGCGACGCGCAAATCCATTGGCGAAATCGCCTCGACCGGCAAAACAATCACGCAGATTTCGACTACGGCGGAGGCGGTGGCGGTATCGGCCAGCCAACAGGCGACTACCACCAACGAAATCTCCCACAACGCCTCCGGCGCCGCCGCCAATGCGGCAACCGTGGCCGACGCACTGAAGGCCGTCGGCAATACGATCCGGCGCACGGAAGAAACGACGAAGCTCGTGTTGAATTTTTCCGCCGATCTCTCGCGCCGTTCGGAGGAGATCGGCAAGGCGATGGACACGCTCTTCTCCGCCGCATCGAATATCGGCGCACGGCAACTGCCAAATTTAGCGGCGGCAACGACCAAGTGACCGAGGCAAGCAGGTGTCCGTCGATTTTCGTTCTCGGGGGAGCCGCATAGCGTTTGCCGTCGTGCAGCAATACGTCCGCAATTTGCTGGCACAAATTCGTCAGTACCTGCCCTAGGCTTCGCGATTAATTGCTGCAGCGCAGGAGTCTCAAGATGGCCCCTCGCGTCACTTGGTGCGACGCAGCGATATGTCCGGTGTTGGGTGTTAACCGGAAGTCCTCCCCGCACGCTCGAAATGACGCGATTGACCCGGAGCGACCGTTTACTGTGAGATTTCGGTGCAACGCAGCAAGGGCAGCGCGCGGCTATCCCAACTTATAATGCTCGATCAGTTAACGGCCTCTCGGTGACTGCCGGTAATTACCGTTCAGTCAGAATATGCTTGAGTTCAATCGCGATCACCCAAACAATCAGGCCGATGCCACAGAGAACCAGTGGTACGAGCGGATTCCATGTGATGGACAGAATGATCGCCATTACGATCAGAAGGACCGCAAGACCCCAGCCAATGCAGTAAAGGAAGTTTCCCAGGAATTTTCCCAATCTGACGAACATTGGATCATCTCTCTTGGCGGAGGTACTCATCCTACGATTTTCCTGGGGCCGTGTCCTGGCCTATTGCGTGACTGTTTCGCTTATGATCAAGAATCTCCTCCTAGTTACGTCCTTGCTGCTTAGAGGTGACAATCACAGCAAGCGGGCTGAGGCCCTTGATCTTCTCGCTCGGGTTATGACTGGTTCACCGAAGGCTTTGATACGCTCCACTTGAAGGAGGCCAAGGCTCTCTCTAGCTTGAGGAGCTGAAGGCCTGACAAACGAACTTTGAAACCGCCCGATTTCGTTGCAGTGCATGAGTCTGTTCATGGCCCGGCGCGGCACTTAGTGCGATGCAACGTAATGTCCGGAGTTGAGGTCAAAGCGGACTCGAAATCGATCGCCTCATTCGGTCGCTGTTGACCCATCGCGTCGCTTAGCTGCGAGACTTTGGTGCAACACAACAAGTAGCAGGCTGCGTTGGTGGCTCTGCGAAGTGTCTGAAACCGTCAGCCAGCCGCTGGTACTCTGACGTTTATCGCCTTTGGGGTTCCCGCTTCCTTTTGCGTGTATTGTACGGTCACCGCGATGTTTGCTCGGAATGCCATGGTCAGAATTGTTGCCATTGTCGTAAAGACGCGTTCTTCTGTGTTCATCCATACAGCGAAGGTTTTCGATTGTCCTCCGTCCGTGGGGGTCAACGCGAATTCCAGCTGCCCCCGAATTGGGGCCGTCACCACCGACATCAAGTTCCGTCACACTACCGGTGAAATATTTCGCCTTGGCCATCAGAGTCTTCCCCCTCGTTTCAGAGAAAATTCAAGGTCTCCGCCACGAGCGCAATGACCTCGGCGCCAGGGCAGAGCGTGAAGTAGGACTGGCCGCGCCTATTAGTCGCCCAATAGCCTTGTCGGCGCGAGTCGCATCAGAGCCCGGTCGTTCCAAGCAATATAAAATGACCGCGCCAACCTGCTGAAGGCGCACGACCGCCCGGTCTGCACAGTTGACGGTTGGTTTTGAGTGATAGGGGTCGCCATAGCTGCCTCCGTCCGCGAAACCAGCCCTCCATCCAATATGCTGTAAATAGGAAGCGACCCACATTTCCGCTTGTGACAGGCATCACAAAAAATACCTTTGTTCCAAAACTTTCGACGAGTAAAAAATGAATTCCGCGACCAAGGTGGATACGGGCCTTCCAATATTTATGTCCTTGGCCTTCGTTCGTTGCACATTGTTGACGGCTTCTTAACCCGACCGCGTATTCCATCACGCGGGCTTGCTTATGATTTGTTGCTCATTGGGTACTAACGATGTTCGACGGCAAACGCTACTACGCGGTCTTCCCGGATGAAAATCCAGAAATACGACTGCGGATGCGAAACCTTTTCGATTTGCTAAAGAAATTAGACAAGCAATTCCAGCAACCCAGAGAACGATTTCGTGTCGAAACGCCCTACCCTGACGGCGGCAGCGAGCCTGGATTCCAGGAATCATAGGCCTAATTGCGGTCACGACTAATCAAATTTTCCTCGCCATTGAGAGAACTGGGGCGGTAAAATCACGGTTAAATATGTCCCTCGCTATTCGCTCCTTTAGTTCTTTCTTTCCTCTTGTTCTTCCGCCTGCCGCAGTATTTCTTCTGCATCCGCAAGCAGGCGTAAAAGTATTGTTCGCCGATTCTCATCGGTCTCTTTCGAAAGCAGTTCGTTGAAGTATTCGACGTCTCGTTGAGCAATGGACTTATCGACCATGGCTTGCACTCGATTGAAGCGCCGCTCCGGCTCGTCCTGCCATCTTAACGCGCGATTGATTGCTTTAGAAGAAGGACCTAGCGTCCATCAGCCGGCCTTCTTTTGCCGTGCGCCGGGGCCAGCAACAGGCTTGCTCGCCGCCGCTTCCTTGCTTGGCGAGGATCCCTGATGGCGCGCAATTTCTTCGGGGCGTGTTCGGGGAAAGATCGGCGACTGATCGAGAGCCTCACTGCGCCACAGTCGGCCTGATCGGCGGCTTGGTTTTGTGCCGCTTCTTCGGCGGCTCGGCGTCCCGTTTCGTCTCCAATCCGGGAGGCGGGCTTGCCGCGAGCGCCGAGGATGACGTCGGCGTCCAGGAATGAGCGCCGGCTTTCTTGTCGGTCGCATCCTTTTCGGTTTTGGCTTTTTCGTCCGCACCTTTCTCGGGCGCGGTTTTCTTGTCCGTTTCTTTCTCGTCGGTGGGCTTCGCCGCCGCGGTCTTCGCCGATCCTTTTTTCTTATGGTGGGGCGCCGCCTCGCTGGCACTGAGGTTGGCCAGTTGCGCCGGCGTGCGGGTCGGCCCGGTATAAACCACGGTCGGCGTCACTGCGCCGAAGTCCGACAGGAGCGCGGCGCCCTTCGGCGTCGGCGCCCTTAAGCTCGACAGCAGCGCGGAGAACGGCGTGTCCACGCCGCCGGCCTCGTCCTCCTCGTCCTCCGCCGCCGGCCGCTTGCGATGCCGTCCGCACACTTCGTCGTGCAGATTGGGCGGGTCGGCGTTGATCGGCGCCAGCTTATCGACCAAGCCGAACGCCGGCGTCAGCCACGACAGCGGATTTTGCGTAAAGCCGCTTTCCAGGAGCTCCGCCGCCTTCACCGCGCGCGCCGCCGACGAGGGCGCGCCGAGCACCACCGCGATCAGCTGCTTGTTGCCGCGGGTGGCGGTGGCGACGAGGTTGAAGCCGGAGGCGCAGATGAAGCCGGTCTTCATGCCGTCGGCGCCGGGATAGCGGCCGAGCAGCTTGTTGTAGTTGCGGATCACCCGCCGGCCGAATTTGATCGCCGGAATGTGCCAATAGTAATTATATTCGGGGAAATCGTGGATCAGCGCGCGCGCCAGGATGGCGAGATCGCGCGCCGAGGTGATCTGGCCGTCGGCCGGCAAGCCGTTGGGATTGACGAAATTCGATTCCGTCATGCCGAGGCGATGCGCCGTTCGCGTCATATCGTCGGCGAAATTCTCGATCGAGCCGTCGACGCCCTCGGCGAGCAGCACCGCCATGTCGTTCGCCGACTTCACCATCATCATCTTCAGCGCGTTGTCGACCGTCACCTGGGTGCCGACGCCGAAGCCCATCTTGGTCGGAGCCTGCGCCAGCGCGTTGCGCGACACCGTGAACAAAGTGTCCGGCGTGATGCGGCCCTGCTTCACCGCTTGCAGCGTGACGTACATGGTCATCAGCTTGGTCACCGAAGCCGGGTACCAGGGATAGGTCGCATTTTCCGCGCGCAGCACCTTGCCGGAATCGGCCTCGACGAGAATGGAGGCGCCGGCCTGAGCCGGCGTCGCAGTCAAAGTGGAGGCAAAGAGGGAACCGAGGGCGATGCCGAGCGTCAGCGCCCGAAGAAACTGCGAATAATGCACGTGTCACGGTCCGTTCGGTTGGTCGGGCCTTGCGAGTCGGCCTCTGGGGTCACCCGAGAAACCGACAAAGGCGCCGCGAAGGGTTCACGAAAGGTTCCCGAAGCGCAGATGGCGCACTATCTAGGCCTAAGGAACGCTCGACGCAAAGCCGAATAGCGCTATCATCGCGTAGTGCGCGGCTTCGCCGCAACGGCTTAGCCGAGCAACAGGCCAAGCAAAAGCGACCAAAATTCGGCAACGGAGTTCACATGACCGCCTGCATCGTGGGATGGGCGCATACGCCCTTCGGCAAGCTCGCCGGCGAGACCGTCGAGAGTCTCATCGTCAAGGTCGCGAGCGAGGCGCTCGCCGACGCCGGAATTGCGGCAAAGGACGTCGACGAGATTGTGCTCGGCCACTTCAATGCCGGCTTCTCGGCGCAGGACTTCACCGCCTCGCTGGTGCTGCAGGCCTCGCCCGACCTGCGCTTCAAGCGCGCCACGCGCGTCGAGAACGCCTGCGCGACCGGTTCCGCCGCCGTGCACCAGGGACTGAAGGCGATCGCCGCCGGCACCGCGCGCATCGTGCTCGTCGTCGGCGTCGAGCAGATGACGACGACGCCCGGTCCGGAAGTCGGCCGCAATCTGCTCAAGGCGTCCTATATCCGCGAGGAAGCCGACATTGACGGCGGTTTTGCCGGGATTTTCGGCAAGATCGCCGCGCTTTATTTCCAGCGCTGGGGCGACCAGTCGGATGCGCTCGCCCGCATTGCCGCCAAGAATCACAAGAACGGCGTCGGCAATCCTTACGCGCAGATCCGCAAGGATTTCGGCTACGAATTCTGCCGCCAGGAGAGTGACAAGAACCCGCGCGTGGCCGGGCCGCTCAAGCGCACCGATTGTTCGCCGGTTTCCGACGGCGCCGCCGCGCTCATTCTCACCGACGTCGACACCGCGCTCAAGCTCAACAAGGCGATCGTGTTCCGCGCCGCCGAGCACGTGCAGGATTTCCTGCCGATGTCGCGGCGCGACATTCTCAAGTTCGAGGGCTGCGCCGTGGCCTGGAAGCGGGCGTTGGCGCAGGCCGGCATCGCGCTGCCCGATCTGTCCTTCGCCGAGGTGCACGACTGCTTCACCATCGCCGAATTGATCGAATACGAAGCCATGGGGCTGGCGCCGGAAGGGCAAGGCGCCCGCGTCATCGCCGAAGGCGTCGTCGCCAAGGACGGCAAGCTGCCGATCAATCCGTCCGGCGGGCTCAAGGCCAAGGGCCATCCGATTGGCGCCACCGGCGTGTCGATGCACGCGATCACGTCGATGCAGCTCACCGGCACCGCCGGCGACATGCAGATCAAGGACGCGACGCTCGGCGGCATTTTCAATATGGGCGGCGCCGCGGTCGCCAATTACGTCAGCATTCTCGAACGGCTGCGCTAAGGCTCGCCCAGTTCGCGCAGGCTGGCGCGTAGAGTATCGGGGCTTGCTCGGGTCAGGAGCCGCTCCGTCTGCGCGTGCGCACGCTTCCAGATCGGCGCGGCGGCAACCAACAGAGCGCGGCCCGCGGCCGTGAGCGTCAGCCGGCGACTCCGCTTGTCGTTTCGATCGGCCGTCACCTTCACCAGGCCGCGGCGCTGCAGCGGCTTGAGGTTGGCGGTCAGCGTGGTGCGGTCGAGCGCGAGCAACGAGGCCACGTCGCCCATGGTCGGCGGCGCCGGCCGGTTCAACGACATCAATAACGAGAATTGGCCCTGCGTCAGCCCGACCGGCCGCAGCGCGTCGTCGAAGCGCCGGGCCAACGCCCGCGCCGCCTGCTGGACATGCAGGCAGAGACAGCTGTGGCGGGCCTGATGCGTGAGCGTATAGGACGGCTCGCTTGACATGAACTGATTATGTTGATATCAATCTATTTGTCAAGCGCAAAACGGGGAAAGAAAGACTGTCATGCAAGTAGAACCGTATCTGAACTTCGACGGCCGCTGTGAGGAAGCCTTGGAGTTCTACAAGAAGGCGCTCGGCGCCAAGGTCGACATGCTGATGCGTTTCAAGGACGCGCCCGACCAGTCCATGATCACGCCCGGTAACGCGGACAAGGTCATGCATTCCAGGATCCACATCGGGGATACGACGGTGCTGATGTCGGACGGCCGCTGCACCGGCAAGACGAATTTCCATGGCATCGCCCTGGCAATCTCGGTCAAATCCGAAGCTGAAGCCGAGAAAACCTTCGCCGCTTTGGCCGGCGGCGGGCAAGTGCAGATGCCGCTCGGCAAGACGTTCTTTTCGCCGCGCTTCGGCATGCTCGCCGATAAATTCGGCGTCGGCTGGATGATCGTCACGGCAAGCTGAAAACGCGGCCGGCGGCGCGGCACCAATGTGAGTCAGGATGGGCGTTACGAACCGAAAGAAGGACCGTCATGCCGAAGATGCAGCAGAAGATCACTCCCTGTCTGTGGTTCGACACGCAGGCCGAGGAAGCGGCGAAATTTTACACTTCGATATTCGAGAATTCCCGGATCACGCGCATCAGCCGGTATGGAAAGGTCGGCCGCGAAGTCCACGGCAAGGAAGCCGGTTCGGTCTTGACGGTCGAATTTGAGATCGAGGGGCAGACCTTTATCGCCCTGAACGGCGGTCCGCATTTCAAATTCAACGAAGCGGTTTCGTTTCAGGTGACTTGCGAAACGCAGGACGAGATCGATTATTTCTGGAGCAAGCTATCGGAAGGCGGCCAGGAGGGTCAGTGCGGCTGGCTCAAGGACAAATACGGCCTCTCCTGGCAGGTCGTGCCGTCGGCGTTGCCGCAGATGCTGACGGATGCCGACGGCGCAAAATCCGAACGCGCCATGGGTGCGCTATTGAAGATGAGGAAGTTCGATCTGGAAGCGCTCAAGCGGGCCCACATTGGCCGTTAGTTCTCCGCGTGGGCTGGGTCGCCGATAAATTCGGCGGCGGCGGGATGGTCTTTGTGGCATGATCAGTCCGTAGCGCAGAGCGCAAAAGCCGGGATGGATGATGCCTGCTGAAGCGAAAAGCGACGACTTCGTCATTTCCCGCCTCCTCGACGCGCCGCGCAGTCGCGTTTGGCAGGCATTTACCGGGCGAAATCGTGGCGCCGGAGCGGTTGGTCTACATGAATGCGCTCTCCGATGAAGCCAGTGGCACCACACGGCACCCGATCGTTCCCACTTGGCCGGTCGAATTGCTGACGACCGTCACGTTGGAAGAACAGCCAGGCGGCAAGACCAAGCTCACCGTCCGCTGGTCGCCGCATAATGCCACAGTGGAAGAATGCAAAACGTTCAACGCCTCCCACGAAATCATGCGGCAGGGCTGGGACAGCACGCTGGATCGACTTGTCGAGTATCTGGCAAAGGCTTGAGCCGCGATCGACAGGTGAGCGGGACATCGCCGCGCGCCACGCGCGCACGCCGTACCTCAAGGGCATGGAAATCGGCTGGACGCAGAGCATCGATCGCTTGGAGATGCTTCTGGCGCGTTCGGCTTAATGGTTCCCTTTCTCCGTCGCGTGGAACGAAGAAGAAGGCTCACGCGGTCACTCGCGTGCCGCTAACGCCGCCGGCAGCGGCAACGCAGCGGCGATAGCTCCGTCACGTCGATGCCGGCGCCTCGACCAGCGTATGCGTGTACTCGACGCTGTCATAGACGGACACCTGAACGATCGGGTGGCCCTTCTTGATGGCGAGCGCCGCCGCTTGGGCGGCCTCCGATGTCTTGTAGGAGCCCTTGGTTTGCCGGTCTACTTGGAGCAAATAACGACCGGTCTCCGGCCGCTTGCGCTGCGACGGTGCTTCCTCGACGTCATTGTCGGAACTGTCCTTGACAGGCATTTTTATTTGGCGCGAGGCCATGCGATTGCTCCTTTGTGGGGGAACCCTCTATGTAAGGGGTCCGGGCAGCGGCCGCTAGTGCGGTGGATCTGAGGGATACTGAACTTTATCGCTTCCGGCGTGTCGAAAGAGTAAACGTCAGTGTTTGCGCGCGTCGACTCGAAAGCCGATGATGGTTTTTTCGCCGAGCGCCTTGGCGGCCTCGAGCCGGTGCAGCCCCTCGACCAGCACAAAGCGGGCGCCGTCCTGGCGTACCAGGATCGGCGTCTGCTGGCCGTTATCGAGCATGCTGGCGGCGATTTCGTCGACGCGCTTTTGCTCGAGCGTGGCGCGGCGTTTGACCGGCACGTAAACGTCGGCGACGGCAAAGACCTCGCGCTTTAGCATCGTTCGCACCCCAAGCTCTTTACCGCCGCGCACCGTTTCAGCGCGATGCGGTCTCGCTGACCCTGCGCTCCGCCGCCGGCGGCAGGAACGACGGATCGAAGACAGCGGCGGCCTTGTCCTTCGCCTTGAAGTGATAAGTCAGCGCCAGCTGGTCGAGCGCCGCCGTAAAGCGCTGCGGATCGACGCCACCATAGCCGTCCGCTTTCACCGCCGGGGTGACGATATTGTCGCGGATCGCCATGCGCAGCCGTTCGAGTTCGATTTCCTTTTTGGCCGCATCGTTGCGGCGCAGGACCGCGTCGACGGCGCGGGTGGGATCGCGCACGGTGTCTTTGAGTGCCTTCACATAGGCGCGCAGAAACGCCCGCACGGCTTCGGGCTTTTCTTGCGCGAACTTCGGCGAAGCCATGATGGCATCGCCGTACAGCTCGACGCCGTAATCGGCCATCAGCAGCACGACAAGGTCCTCCGGCGGCACGCCGCGTTCCTTGAGATCGACATAGGCGGTGAAAGACGAGCCGGTGATGGCGTCGACCTCGCCGGCGGCGAGCATCGGTTCGCGCACCGGCAAGCCGACGTTCTCGATTGCGACTTTCGCGGCATCGATGCCGTTGACCTTGGCGAAAATCGGCCATGCCGCAAAGGCGGGATCGGCGGACGGTGCGCCGAGGTTTTTTCCGGTCAGATCCTTGGGCGCAACGATGCCGCGGCTTTTGCGCGCGATGATGGCGTAAGGGGGCTTGTCAAACACGATGAACAGCGCCTTGATCGGCGTGCCGGGATTGCCATCGCGGAACTTGATGAGAAAGTTGATGTCGGCGACGCCCATCTCGTAGACATCCGTTGCCAGCCGGCCGATGGCTTCGAGCGGGCCGCCGGTCGCGGCATCGATGCTCACGTCGAGCCCTTCGGCCTTGAAGTAGCCCTTGTCGATGGCGAGGAAGAAGGGCGCCGCCGGTCCGTCGATCTTGCCGTCGAGCGTGAAGTGGATTGCGGTCCCGGCGTCGGCGACGAGCGGCCACACGAGCGCAGCGAACAATGTCGGACCCGCGAGCGCAGCAAACAATGTCCGGCGCGAGAGCGCGGCGGACGCCGCCAGGGCGGCGGATCGGGTGCGCCGCGTGAGGTCGACCATGGCCATGCCCGGTTCCCTGCTCGGTTTCGTCAGTTCGCTCGGCGCCCCGGTGCCTCCGCAACGACCCGATAAAGAACATGCCGCCGCAAAGCGCAAGCGGAAGCTGTCCGGTCGCCGAGCGGACAGGCGCGCATCATTAATATGCTCAGGGCGCCCGACACGATGGAGCCGACCATGACCGGGCTTGATCCCGCCCTGCCGCCGTTCCGCGCGCCGTTGGCGCCGCCGGACGAGGAATTGGCGGCGGGCCTGCTGGCCGACGCCGCGCACGACGACGCGACCGAGCGCCGCATCGACGCGCGCGCGCGAACGCTGGTGGAGGCGATCCGCGCCAGGACCGGCGGGCTTGGCGGCATCGAGGACTTTTTGCACGCCTACTCGCTCTCGACCAAGGAAGGGTTGGCGCTCATGGTACTGGCTGAGGCGCTGCTGCGCGTGCCCGACGCCGCGACGGCCGACCGCCTCATCGAGGACAAGCTCGCGGCCGGCCGCTGGCTCGACGGCGACATCAAGTCGCCGGCGCTTCTGGTGTCGGCTTCGGCATGGACGCTCGGGATTGCCGCCCGCATCATCCATCCCGGCGAGATGCCGGAGACGATCCTCGATACGATCGCGCGGCGGCTTGGCCTACCGACCCTGCGCGCCGCGACGCGTCAGGCGATGCGGCTCATCAGCTCGCATTTCGTGCTCGGACAGACCATCGAGGAAGCGCTCGACCGCGCCCGCGGCCACGCCGAATTTCGCTATTCGTTCGACATGCTGGGCGAAGGCGCGCGCACGGCGGCGGATGCCGAAGAATATTTTGCGGCCTATGCCGCCGCCATCGCGGCCATCGGATCGAGCATCGGCAACGTGGCGCCGCAATCGCCGGCGGCGCGTCCGGGAATCTCGGTGAAGCTCTCAGCGCTGCACCCGCGCTTCGAGGCGATCTCGCGGGAGCGGGTGCTGGCGGAGCTTAAGCCGCGTCTCCTCGACCTCGCGCGCATGGCCAAGGCGCACGAGCTGCAATTTACCGTCGATGCCGAGGAAGCCGAGCGGCTGGAGCTGTCGCTCGATGTCATCGGCGCCATTCTCGCCGATCCGTCACTACGCGGCTGGGACGGTTTTGGGCTCGCCGTGCAGGCCTATCAGAAACGCGCTTTGCCGCTGATCGCCTGGATCGAGGATGCTGCCGCCACGCTGGGCAGCCGGCTTACGGTTCGCTTGGTCAAGGGCGCCTATTGGGACAGCGAGATCAAGCGCGCGCAGGAGCGCGGGCTTGCCGATTATCCGGTGTTCACGCGCAAGGCCATGACCGATCTCTGCTACATGGCCTGCGTCAAGCGGCTCCTCGCCGCGCGGAAAAACATTTTTCCGCAATTTGCCACCCACAACGCGCTCACGGTCGCCAGCGTGATCGAGGCCGGTGGCGTCGAAGGTTTCGAGTTCCAGCGACTCTACGGCATGGGCGAGGCGCTGTACGCGGCGCTGCTGGCCGATCTGCCCGGCGCAACCTGCCGCGTTTATGCCCCGGTCGGCGGTCATCGCGATCTCCTCGCTTATCTGGTGCGGCGGCTCCTAGAGAACGGCGCCAACTCGTCGTTCGTTTCGGTCGCCGCCGACCCGAGCGTGCCGATCGAAGAGGTTCTGCGCCGGCCGCAAAGCTGGATCGCCAGCCCCGCCGCGGCGCGCAATGCAAAAATCCCGCTGCCGCGCGATCTCTACCAGCCGCAGCGACGAAATTCGGCCGGCATCGAGTTCGGCGAACGTGCAAGCCTCGATGCGCTGCTCGCCGAGATTCGCGCCGGCACGGCGGGGTCTTCGGAAGCCCAACCGCTCATCGATGGCATTGCGCTCCCGGGGATCGAACGCGCGGTAATCTCGCCCATCGACGGCCGCGCCATCGGCGTCGTCCGCGAGGGCGATGAGGCGATCGCGCGTGCGGCGATGGCGGCGGCGGCGGCCGGTTTTCCCGCCTGGGCGGCGACGCCCTGCGAAGAGCGCGCGGCGATCCTTCAGCGCGCCGCCGAGCGGCTCGAACAGCATCGCGGCGAACTGTTGGCGCTGTTGCAGAACGAGGCCGGAAAAACGCTCGACAATGCGGTCGCCGAGCTGCGCGAGGCGGTCGACTATTGCCGTTACTATGCCGCGCAGGCGCGCGAGTGCCTGGTGGCGCAGCCGATGCCAGGACCGACCGGCGAAAGCAACCTGCTGCGCTACCGCGGGCGCGGCGTTTTCGTCTGCATTTCCCCGTGGAATTTCCCGCTTGCCATCTTCCTCGGCCAAGTAACCGCGGCGCTCGTCGCCGGCAATGCCGTCGTGGCCAAGCCGGCCGAACAGACGCCGCTCATTGCCGCGCGCGCGGTTGCGCTGCTGCATGAGGCCGGCGTGCCAAAAAGCGCGCTGCATCTTATCCCCGGTGACGGTGCCGTCGGCGCGAGCCTCGTCGCCGATCCCCGCGCCGCCGGCGTCGTCTTCACCGGCTCGACCGAAGTCGGCCGTGTCATCAACCAAGCGCTCGCCGCCAAGCGCGGTCCGATCGTGCCGCTGATCGCCGAGACCGGCGGCATCAACGCCATGATCGTCGACGCCACCGCGCTGCCGGAACAGGTCATCGACGACGTGATGGCGTCCGCTTTCCGCTCCGCCGGCCAGCGCTGCTCGGCGCTGCGGCTTCTTTGCCTGCAGGACGACGTAGCGGACCCGATGCTCGACATGCTGAGCGAGGCGACGCGCGAACTGAAAGTCGGCGATCCGCGCGAGCCTTCAACCCATGTCGGCCCGGTGATCGACGCCGAGGCCAAGGACAAGCTCGAAAGCTGGATCGGCGACATGGCGCGCGCCGGCCGCTTGCGCTTCCGCTGGGACGGTGACCGAACGTGGCCCGCCGGGGGAACCTATGTTGCGCCGGCCCTGATCGAGCTCGACCGCGCCGCGGAGCTGAAGGAGGAGGTCTTCGGGCCGGTGCTCCACATCGTGCGCTGGCGCGCGGACGAGATCGAGACGCTGCTCGGCGACATTGCGGCGAACGGAACCGCGCTGACGCTCGGCATTCATTCCCGGATCGACAGCGCCGTCGAGCACATCGCGGCGCGGCTGCCGCACGGCAATGTCTACGTCAATCGCAACATGATCGGCGCGGTGGTCGGCACGCAGCCGTTCGGCGGCACCGAACTGTCCGGCACCGGCCCCAAAGCCGGCGGCCCAAATTACCTCCGCCGCTTCGCGGCCGAGCAGGTGGTGACCGTCAACACGGCGGCGGTGGGCGGCAATGCCGGCCTCCTGGCCCAGGACGACTGAGCCAGGCCGCTTTTTTGCCGTTTAACACAATTGCGACGATATCGCGCTATTCTCATAGCCCGATGGCTGATTCGATCAACCGCCTCTTCCAGGCCGCGCTGGCCTGCCGGCACGACGATCCGTCGACCTCGCGGACCGCGCGGCTGTTGCGCTCGGGCCGCAGCAAGATGGCGAAAAAGCTCGCCGAAGAGGCGGTCGAGGTGGTCATCGATTCCATGCATGGCGACCGCGACGCCGTGATCAAGGAGAGCGCCGACCTCATCTACAATCTTGTGGTGCTGTGGGTCGCCAATGGTATCCGTCCGGATGACGTCTGGAAGGAAATGGACCGCCGCGAGCGGCTCCTGGGGATTGCCGAGAAGGTGCCCAAGAAGATTCCGGACGACGCTTCGCGCCGCCAAGTCGTCATCCTCGAGGGCCGCCGCGCCCGCAAAAGGCGCTGAAACCCGCCGCCGCGGTCCGGGGTGGTCGCGGCCGATGGACAATGGCGCCACCCGCCGCTAAGCAGCCCTCATGATCCGCCGCATTTACGACTGGTGCGTCGACGTCGCCGGCAAGCCGCACGCGACATGGATTTTGGCGCTCGTATCCTTTTGCGAGAGCTCGTTCTTTCCCATCATCCCGGATGTGATGCTGATCCCGATGGCGCTGGCGCGGCCCGACAGGGCGTGGCTGTTCGCCACCATCTGCACCGCCGCCTCGGTCGCCGGCGGCATGCTGGGATATTTCATCGGCGCGGTGCTTTACGACACCGTTGGGCAGTGGCTGATCCACCTCTACGGCTACGGCGACAAGGTCGAGGCGTTCCGCGCGGCCTATGCGCAATACGGCGCGCTGATCATCCTGCTCAAGGGATTGACGCCGATCCCCTACAAGATCGTGACCATCACCTCGGGCTTTGCCGGCTTCAATATCGGATTGTTTATCTTGCTGTCGGTCATCACGCGCGGCATGCGGTTCTTCATCGAGGCCTTTCTGCTCAACCGCTACGGCCCGCTCGCGCGCGGCATCATCGAGAAGCGGCTCGGGATGTGGGCCGGCTTGGCGGCGGTTGCCATCGTGGTTGGCTTTATCGTCGTCGTGCGCGTATTCTAAGCCAACAAACCATGACGAGGGTCGCTCCTAACACTTTATGCATCGCCGCGCTTGTGGCGCTGTTGGTAGCAGCGCTGTCGGCAAGCGTGCCGGCGATTGCCGTCGCCGGCGACAATCAAACGGCTCCCGGGGCTGCCGCCACGGCACCGCCATCACCGTCACCGCCGACTGCCAACAAACCGGGCTTCCTGCATGAGCTGGGAAGCTGGTGGAACGGCTCGATCGCCTATTTCGGTGCCAAGCTGAATGACGCTCGCGGCAAATTCGAGGATTTGGGCAAAACCTCGAAAGAAGCCGCCAAAGGCGCCGCCACCGCCACGCAAGAGGCGGTGAAAAACGCGGTCGATGTCAGCAAGGACGCCGCCGGCGTCGTGGTGCGGCTGCCGAACACGCGGCTCATTGAGATGCGCGAGCGCTGCGACAAGGCGCCGAACGGCGCGCCCGATTGTGCGGCGGCGGCGGCCAACGGTTGCCGCGCCAAAGGCTTTACCGGCGGCACGTCGCTCGACGTGACGACGGCGGAAAACTGCCCGGCGCCGACCTTGCTGTCGCGGCAAGAGCCGGCCAAAGGCGAGTGTCCGGTCGAAACGGTCGTCACCCGCGCCGTCTGTCAGTAAGGGGTTTCCGCCCGCTCACGAGAGGTGTTGCACCGCCGGCGCCGCGGCGCGATCATGCCCCGGGGGGCGAAGGCGCGGTGGGTCGATCGTGCTGGCGTACGATCATAGGCGCTGGATTGTGGCCGCAGCGGCGATCGTCCTGTCGGCAACGGTGCTGCATGCCGCACTGCCGACCGAGCCGGACATTTCCGGCCGCACGTCATTTGTCGGGCAACTCCTGATCGCATCGCCGGCGCTGCGGCAGCCGGCCTTCGATCATGCCGTCATTCTTTTGGCGCGGCATGATCGCGACGGCGCGCTCGGCGTCGTCATCAATCGTCCGGCCGACAAACACTCGATCGCCAGCCTATTGGCGGCGTTCGGCGCCGACGCAAGCGGCGTGACCGACAGCGTCCGGGTTTTTGTCGGCGGCCCGGTCAATCTCAACATCGGGCTCGTGATCCACAGCGCCGATTATCACCGTCCCGAAACCTTGGACATTGACGGCCGCGTGGCGCTCACCGGCGCCCCCGGCGTTTTGCGCGACATCGGGCTGGGCAAGGGGCCGGCGAAGAGCCTGGTTGCGTTCGGCTATGCCGGCTGGGCGCCGGGGCAACTCGATAACGAATTGGCGCATGGGGTCTGGGTCACGTTGCCGGAGGATCCGGCGCTGGTGTTCGACGACGATCGATCGCAGGTCTGGGCCGACGCCCTGGCGCGGCTCAAGCCCGATCGGTGAATTTCCGGCAGCGGCGCCCCTTGCGGGCGCCCAAACCGGCCGGCGGGGCGGCCAGACGGGCCGCCCCTACGGTCGCCGACCTGCGTTGACAGAAGGCGCCATCGGCCTACATTAAATGTGTTCCGAGGGGAGCTCCCGGGAGGGAGCTGAGAAACCGCCGGCGGGTTTGGACCCGCGACCGCGAAAAACCCTTTGAACCTGATCCGGGTCATGCCGGCGAAGGGACAGGAATACCTTCTACTGCCAGCACGTCCCGAGACCAGCAAGACCACAGCGCGCCATCGCGACGAAATTCGCGATGCGGCATCGCGGGAGAGCGCCGCGGAAAGGGATATGCCATGCAACCCCCCGTCTTCATCGCCAGGCTCATGGGCCCGTACTTCGTTGTCGCCGGGATCGGCATGCTGCTGAACCAGGCGGCCTATGCCGCCATGATCGCGGAGTTCGTCCACAGCAACGCGCTGATCTTCATTTCCGGAGTGCTTTCGCTCCCGGCCGGCCTCGCCATTCTCAACGTGCATCGGGCGTGGACGGCGGACTGGCGCGTCATCGTCACCATCCTCGGCTGGCTGGCGGTGATCGGCGGCGTCCTCCGCCTCGTGCTGCCGCAGGTCACCGCAATGATCGGCAGCACGGTCTATGCCGGATCCGCCGCCGTGCCGATCTTTGCCGTGATCGCACTCGTGCTGGGCGGCTTTCTCAGCGTCAAGGGCTATCGCGCATGAAAACGATCATGCGCCAATTGGAAAATCCTGGAGCGCACCGATGAACAAGCCTCTTACCGAATCCGATCTCGCCACGCCGAAGGTCACCACCGGACCGATCGCCGGCTCGCGTAAAATCTATGCGCGGCCGGACACGGCGCCCGAGCTGAAAGTGCCGCTGCGCGAGATCGTGCTCGACGCCTCTTCCGGCGAGCCGCCGCTGCCGGTCTACGACCCGTCCGGGCCTTATACCGACCCCGACGCCACGATCGACGTCGCGAAGGGCCTGCCGCGCACGCGGATCGAATGGGTGCGCGAGCGCGGCGGTGTCGAGGAATACGACGGCCGGCCGATCCAGCCGGTCGACAACGGCAACGTCACCGGCAAGCATCTCGCCCGCAATTTCCCCAACACGCCGAAGCCGCTGCGCGGGCTTGCCGGCAAGCCCCTCACCCAGCTCGAATGGGCGCGGGCCGACGTCATCACCAAGGAAATGATCTACATCGCCGAGCGCGAGAATCTCGGCCGCAAAAAGATGCTCGAAGCCGCGCAGGCGGCGCATGACGACGGCGAAAGCTTTGGCGCTTCGCTGCCGCTCTTCGTCACGCCGGAATTCGTCAGGAGCGAGGTCGCGCGCGGCCGCGCCATTATTCCCGCCAACATCAATCACGCCGAGCTCGAGCCGATGATCATCGGCCGGAACTTTCTCACCAAGATCAACGCCAATATCGGCAATTCCGCCGTCACCTCGTCCGTCGAGGAGGAAGTGGAAAAGATGGTGTGGGCGATCCGCTGGGGCGCCGACACGGTGATGGACCTCTCCACCGGAAGGAACATCCACAACACCCGCGAATGGATTCTGCGCAATGCGCCAGTCCCCATTGGAACAGTGCCGATCTATCAGGCGCTGGAGAAGGTCGACGGCGATCCGGTCAAACTCGACTGGGAGTGCTACAAGGACACGCTGATCGAGCAATGCGAGCAGGGCGTCGATTATTTCACCATCCACGCCGGCGTGCGGCTTGCCTACATCCACCTCACCGCCAACCGCGTCACCGGCATCGTCTCGCGCGGCGGCTCGATCATGGCCAAGTGGTGCCTGGCGCATCACAAGGAGAGCTTCCTCTACGAGCGCTTCGACGAGATTTGCGACCTGATGCGCAAATACGACGTGTCGTTCTCGCTCGGCGACGGCCTGCGCCCCGGCTCGATCCGCGACGCCAACGACCGCGCGCAATTCGCCGAGCTGGAGACCCTGGGCGAACTCACCAAGATCGCCTGGGCCAAAGGCTGCCAGGTGATGATCGAAGGCCCCGGCCATGTGCCGCTGCACAAGATAAAAGTCAACGTCGACAAGCAGCTCAAGGAATGCGGCGAGGCGCCGTTCTATACGCTCGGCCCGCTCGTCACCGACATTGCGCCGGCCTACGATCACATCACCAGCGCGATCGGCGCCGCCATGATCGGCTGGTTCGGCACCGCCATGCTCTGCTACGTCACGCCGAAGGAGCATCTCGGCCTACCCGACCGCGACGACGTCAAAGAAGGCGTCATCGCCTATAAGATCGCCGCCCATGCCGCCGACCTCGCCAAGGGCCATCCGGCGGCGCAGCTGCGCGACGACGCGCTCTCCCGCGCCCGCTTCGAGTTCCGCTGGGTCGATCAGTTCAACCTCTCCTTGGACCCGGATACCGCGCGCAGCTACCACGACGAGACGCTGCCCAAGGAGGCGCACAAGGTGGCGCATTTCTGCTCCATGTGCGGGCCGAAATTCTGCTCGATGAAGATCACCCAGGACGTGCGGGATTATGCGGCGACGCTGAACGACAAGGAAGTCGGGATGCAGGAGATGTCGAAGAAGTTCCTGGACCTCGGCGCTCAGGTGTATGTCGAGGCTGACAAGATGAAGGAGAGTAATAAGGCGTTGTAAGAAGTTGCATTATTGGTCGACGCTTTAGGAGCAATAGTTTGTCCACTGAACTTGTGAAGAAGGAGTTATTTCAATTTCTGAGTTCGGCGGTTCCGGAAGTCCTTTGCATCAAAGGACCCTGGGGCGTTGGTAAAACGTATCTCTGGAAGAAATGCCTAGTCGACGCGAGCAGCAGAAATGGCGGTATCGCAGTGGGCCGCTGCGCATATGTGTCACTCTTTGGAGTGAATTCTCTTGAAGAGCTCAAGTATTCAATCTTCGAGAATACCGTCAAGCCTGAACAGATCGCAGCGGGTGCATCATTAGACACCTTGAAAGCGGTTGTTGAAAGTACCGAAGGCTTGGGACGTCGTCATGCTTGGTTATTGAACTTATTTCCATTGACGCGAAATGCCTTGGCTGGCGCAGCGCCCGGTCTATTCTTGACCGTCCGAAATCAGATCGTTTGCATCGATGATCTTGAGAGAAAAGGTAACAAGCTCGATGCTGGCGACGTATTAGGACTCGCTTCCCAATTATGGACTTGACTCCACAAGCCACAAATGCTAGGTTTGGCTCAGTTTTGAGGGAATTGAGCCATGTCGAACAGCTTTATCGCCCCGCATTTCCAGTCCCCCGAAGCCGCCCGCGAATGGCTTGAAAAGCTGCGTTGGCCAGAAGGCCCGGTTTGCAGCCATTGCGGTGTTATCAACCACGCCTACAGGACGAAAAAGCCCGGTTGGTATCGCTGCGCCGAGAAGGATTGCCGCAAGGATTTCACCGTCACCACTGGGACGGTCATGGAGCGCAGCCATATTCCGCTGAATAAGTGGCTGATGGCCTTCTACCTGCTCAACGCCAGCAAGAAGGGCATGAGTGCCCATCAGCTCCACCGCGCCTTGAACCTTGATTACAAGTCGGCATGGTTCATGTGCCACCGTATCCGCGAAGCGATGCGGTCTGGCGGCCTTGGCCCGCTCGGTGGCGAAGGCAAGATCGTTGAGGCCGACGAAACCTATTACGGCCCCGTCGATAAGGCCAAGGTCCGCACCAAGACGACCAGCGGTCGCCCTTACACTCGGGGCAGCAAGACCGGGCGCGGCTCCGCAAACAAGCGTCCCATCGTCGCGCTTGTCGAACGTGGAGGAAACGTCCGCACGTTCCATGTTCCCGTTGCCGATCAGGCCACGGTCGAGAAGATCGTCGGCGATAACATCGCGCGTGAGTCGCGGCTGCACACGGATGAAAGTCGGCTCTATTTCAATGCGGCTGATACCTTCACCGCGCATGAAACCGTGCATCATACGTCTGGCGAGTACGTCCGATATGAGGATGGCCGCGCCATTCACACCAATTCAGCGGAAGGCTACTTCTCGATCTTTAAACGCGGAATGCGCGGCGTCTATCAGCATTGCAAAGAGAAGCATCTTCACCGCTACCTCGCCGAGTTCGACCACCGCTACAATCACCGCGTGGCGCTCGGCTACAGCGACATCGACCGCACTCTTGCCGCGATCAAAGGCATTGAAGGCAAGCGGTTGATGTACCGGCAACCTCACTAAGCCGGTTTTCAAACATCGGGCCGCGCGGTTTCTGCGCTGGCGCAAGAAGAATCGAAGGCGCGGCGATCCTAGACAGCTTGAATTGCCATTTTGGGACGAGGACGGACAATAACGCCGGTTCCCGCTGCTAATTCGGCAAATTTCCGTATTGCTCGCAACACGCGAATCGGTTGAGATTCGCCACTGACTGCGAGAATCGAGAAACCGCCGGATGTGGCGTCCGACGGTTCCATTCTCTCGATTTTCGCCCCGCGTGGTTGTGAGCCGCGTGCGGGACGGCTGAGTAGCGATCAGACTAAAAGCTGAATCGGTTGCCTAGGTCAAGCGGCTCGCACCTTGAACCAGAGGAGTGAGCTGCCAATGAGCAAGCTCGGAACAATTACGCTAACTGGTGAATCTGGAAAGAAATACGAGTTCGCTATCTATCCTCGTTCGGATAGCTTCAAAGCTTTGGGTGCAGTTTACGTCCAGAGCAAGCGTGAGATTCAGGATGGGAAGGGAGTTCATACCTTCATTTACGTTGGTGAAACGGGCGATCTTTCAGATCGTCCGTTAAATCATCATCGCAAAGCTTGCTTTGATCGCGAAGGGTCAAACAGCGTTTTGCTCTATCTGGAATCAGATAAGACAAAGCGGCTGGATATTGAGACCGATATTAGGAACGGCTATGACATGCCGTGTAATCGGCAGTAGCCTCTTCCGGGAAACGGCGCGTTTCAACCCAACTCGCAAGCGAGTCCGCGAGTGTCATTAAGTCTCGGGTTGGACGCGCTGGCTCCCGTTCGGCAACCATGCGCAGCAATTCAAGTCTGACATCCGCTTCCATGACTAGGTGATCCCCTCTGTATTTTCAAATTCCTTCCATGCTTCGGATAATTCGCGCGCGAGCCTGTCGCATTCCGTAATAATAGCTTTGCCCCTCTTAATATCTTTCTGCCTCACCGCATTAATCAAATCAGGCCCAGTCTTCGCTATTTTGTTACTAATGTCGCATATGCGCTTCTCTGCCTCGGATTGCTTCGTCATATCTATGGTGCCTTCCGATTGCGGCGCTTCTTCGATTGCGCCGGGACGCCCTTCGGAGTCATGCTCTTGAGGGGCGTGGGCTTGGTGTTTAGCCCGGCCTTCACCGCAGCAATGAAGCGACGTTGAGCCTCTTCATCGCTGTATGGTTCGTTGTCGTTTTGTGGGTGGCGTGCCATGTCAAAACGTCCTTCTAGTTTGGATGATAATAAGCGAACGAAGATCACAAGGCAAAAGTCGCCACCGATTGATCTTCGACCGGATCAACACTTTCAACCACACATCAGCTTAACCCACGAAAAACTTATAGGACGCACGATAGTCGAGTTCTCACGCCTCGATCATGTACTGAGTGAGTTGATCTGGCATATTCTAAAGCTTCAAATGAAAGACGGAAGACTGATAACCACCAGAATGCAGCCTGAAAATAAGATTGCGATGCTTCAAACACTGGTCCCTCGGCATTTCGATGAAGCTAAAAGCCGCGCAATTCAGATCGCATTGGATTACGCCGAACTCATTCGAGAAGATCGAAATTTCATGGCGCATGGCCTTTGGGGTACTCTAACGCCGGACAACATTACAATGGTTGCCTCCGTGCGTACAAAATCCGACCCTGAAAATATTATTTGTGAAGCCTTTCCACATGAACGGCTGCGCGCGATCATTGACGGTACGAAGAAGGTAATCAGAATCCTCAGACGCTTTGTGCCTGAGCGCGGGACATTGCCTGGAAAATAGAGATCACCAATTCATCGCGCCCCAAATCGCCTTCCCATGCTTCCAATAGTGTGAATCCCTCTATGGTGGGCCATGCCGGCACGGACCATCTCGGGCGTGACTTCGGTTTCGGCGCTAGGATTTTTGTCCGCGACCAAAGGCATACATAATTACTGCAATTCCAATAGCTTAGTCAAATCTACCAGTTCACAACCTTGCCAAGGTACTGAAAACACTAGATTTTGTATTATGTGGAGTCAACTCCATAATTAGGACTCGCTTCCTTTCTGAAGGAAGAAAGAAACTGCAAAGTCGTCCTCTTGCTAAATGACGAAGCCCTTGAACAAGGAGATCGGCAAAAGTTTGCCACCTATCTGGAAAAGGTTGTGGATGAGACACTTACATTTAGTCCTTCTACCAAAGAGGCTGTACAAATCGCCCTCGCTGGAAAAGACATTATTAGTACTCGAATCGCTGAAAACTGCACAGCGCTTGGAATTTCAAACATCAGAGTGATCAAGAAGAGTGACCGTATGGTTCAATCTATTAAACCGCTGTTGGCTGACTTTGATGACGAAGTCATGCGTATTGCAACTGCGTCACTTGCACTTTTTTGCTGGAGTCATTTTCAACCAAATGAAGCTCCAACATTGAGTTTTCTCACTGAAAGGAAGGCAAAGAGTCGCTATGGGGAGAGCGTCGAGGAAACACTTTCTCCAAAAGAAGCGGCTTGGAACGCTCTGTTGGACTCCTACGGGTACGTATGGACGGATGATTTCGATTTGGTCCTTATCGACGGAGTAAAGGACGGATACTTCAATCCAGACAAAACGAAAAAAGCCGGTAAGGAACTGCATGATAAGGTGCTGGCCAGTAAGGCTAGTAATTCTTTCAGCCTAGCATGGGACAAGTATCACAATTCTTTCGACGATAATCAGGACGATGTTCTCGATACCATGTTTGCAGCTTTCATGGCAGACATTCCGCAAATAGATCCTTTGAACATGAATGGAACAATTGTCCTGTTCAAACAACTTGGCCGAAATGCGCAGGCGGTGGAAATGATAGAAGCATACGTTGCGAAAAGGCCTCAGGAACGAGCGCAATTTGATCTGGCAGAATATCCGTTTGCTAATGAAGTGTCCGATCCAGATGTCGTCGAGGCCTTCAGGGCGAAATGCGAATCCTTTAAGGACACCCGTGATGCCGCAAGCCTAATGCTTGACTTGAAGAACAAGGGCTTCGAAGAGCAGACTCTAATTTCCCTTGCTGCAATTCCGGTAGATGGTTTCTATAAAGCGTTTAAGGAGAACGAAGGGCGGACTCTGCGACAAATGATTGACGCAAGCCTTCAATTCAATCGAATCTTGAATGCAACGCCGATTATGTTAGAGAGTTCGAAGCGCGCTCGTGCAGCGCTGGAAATGATCGGCAAGGAATCGGCGATCAATGCTCGTCGAGTCGCAAAATATGGAATCAAGGTGTGAAAAGCAAGCATAGCCCGGATTGAGTGAAACGAAATCCGGGACAAACTTCGCCGCTAATTTCACCGCAGTCGAAAGAGCGCTTTGACCTCGCGGCGAATTTCTTTGCTGTTCTCGCAGATCGGACACCGCAGATAGTATTTTTTTGAAGCCGGCCGAATCGTCGAATATGACGGCTCGTGCCGATGGGTGAAAAGGCATTCAAATCGCGGCACGCCTCTTTTCCGGTCAAACGCAAAAACGTCTACTCGCGAGACAGCGCCAAACCAATGCCTGTCAAAATGATGCGTTGGTCGCCCCTTGCCGTTTAGTGTCCGCCCGACATAGAGGCAGCGCTTCCCGTTCCACAACGCGTAGACGCAGTTTCTTGTCGTTATCTTCCTTTCATACCATTGTTTGAAGTTGCGGCGTTTCGCGTCTCTGCCGTGACCCTTACTCTTCGTGACATGCCACTGTTTCCGGTAATCGAAATTCTTGAGTAGCCGACGGACATGCTTTGAACGCAGAAGCGCGGCCTCCGAAAGACTTGTCAGTCGTTTGATCGCGCGGCGCACTTTCTGTTTTGTGATATGCACTCCTGGACCGGGACTAGGCCAAATACTCGCTCGCAAGGCATGAGTGCGGGCCTGAAACAGCCCGAACAGCTCATCATCAAATTGTGTGGCAATCCTGCTAGGCATGGCACTCTGAGCTATGCGCGGAAGTTGGTGACGGCGTGAAGGGGTAAGGCGGCGTATCGTGGGGGTGTTCGAGGCCTCCACTTCTCCACTGAAGGAGTGATACGCCGTGACCCAGGATAATATCATCAAGCTGT
>Ga0208937_1000420_pt1 | contig 34368 bp, 29 predicted proteins | sample June2015DPH_11_5_FD_184705 | JGI IMG/M metagenome (GOLD analysis project Ga0208937, IMG submission 184705) | Peatland microbial communities from SPRUCE experiment site at the Marcell Experimental Forest, Minnesota, USA - June2015DPH_11_40... | ecosystem: Environmental > Terrestrial > Soil >...
GCTGCTATGCCTGGAACACCCTCATCGATCAGCCCTGGAAAATCATGTCCATCGCTCGCCGCGAGTGGGCCGTCGTCGGTCAGCCAATCTGAGGATTGGTATTACTCTCGAACACATCGCCACCCTCGACCCGACCGTCGAGGGTCGCGGCCATCCAGCGAAGGGTCGGATGGCGGACCCATTGCTGGACGTCTGTGACAACCCGCCCGGTGTTGGCTTGGTACCAGCGGCGGTTCAGCTTCTCGGTGGCAAGGCCGAGTTGCACAATCAGGTTGCCGGAGAAGTCCTCTGGGTCTACCTCGCCGCGTTTTTCGCGCCACAACCGCAGCAGAGCGGCCTCATCGTTGCCCATGATGATCCGGGCGTCCGAGCCGCCGATGAATCGCCGGGAGGCGATTTTGCATGTTGGTGCCATAGTTTTTATCCATATGAAAAATTTAGAAACATAGATTATTTATGCTTTTGGCAGAAAGTCAATAGATTTTCTATGGAATTGTGGGAATCACTCAATTTTGGCACTTTTGTCTTATGGTCACTCCGGCACAGTGCAGGGCAGCGCGCGGTTTGCTTGGGTGGAACCAGCAGGAGCTGGCGCGGCGGGCCCGTGTGGGAATCGTGACCGTGCATCAGCTCGAGGCGGGACTAAGCCAACCGCGTCGCGCGACGCTTGACGTCATTCGGCGCGCTTTCGAAACCGCCGGTGTTGAGTTCATCGATGAGAATGGTGGCGGACCAGGTGTCCGGTTGCGAAAGCGGCAGCAGAAAGAAAGTTAGCCGTCGGGTAGTGTCCTGGATACTACCGGCCGTCGCGATTTGTTGACGAACACTTCGGCCGTCTTCAGTGCAGGCCCGCGCAGCACTTATTTTCGATCCACAACCATGCGTTCGCGGAATTTCATTTGCTTCTCAAACGGCATTGTAAGGTACTCTAATGAAATGAGATCGGGCCAATCCACGGTAGATTTGGCAGAGCGTGAGTTCATGTAAATTGCATGCGCTCGCCTGTGTTCGCGCCGCGTTGTCGGATTAATGGGACGTTCTGTCGCCGGGCGTAACAGATTCAAATCGGTGCGGGCAAGCGGTTCATTGTCAGGCCCGTCAGGCCAGCTTCGCCGTACAAACGCGCCGCTTGGCAGTCCGCACCAATTGTCGAAATCTGCTTTTGATCGTGCGAAGCTCGCTATGCTTGAAAGATTTGGTAGGGAAAGACCCAGCAATTCAGCCGTGTAATCTGCAAATGTAAACCAGATGAGCCAGGGCGGGGCCGACGCAAAAACCCTTTTTAGTTTTTTCTTTTCAGTGCCCCCAGGGAAGGATGCAATCAGCTCGTGACGGAGGTACGAGCCTATTATCCATACGCCATCTCGACGATATGGCGACAATCGCCGGTATGATCGTGATATGGATGCTAAACGGTTCCCCGGTGGAGTTTCGTCGCCGTACTCCTTCCATTCATCACCGAGATGCTCTAGCTCCATCGCCTCCCATTTATTGCAGCACTCATTCCATACGGGGCCATTGATGAAACGTTCCCATGCACAGGACAACGGTTCTCCAATCTTTGGATCTCCATCGCGAATGACAAAGGCGAGGATAGCCGCATGTGATGCTGCGTGTTGAGGGATTAACCGCCACTTTTGCGCGATCTGCTGTTTCCTTTGGATATAGGGCTGCGCCAATCTTTCCAAACGAGCGATCTGTCTGAATCGAGCCTGGCTCATGGTGCGCGGCCACCCATTATTTTGGCCTCCAAGGAATCCAACCTTTTCACCACGTCGGCCATGTCGATGGCGTGTGTTTGGGAGTTTATCAGGGCGGCCAATGCGGCCCCTTCGCTTGGACTGATCCTCCCCTCCGCGACGGCCCGCATGATGTGCCCGAGGGCCTCCACCGCGTCGTCAGCAAATTCCATAGGCGGCAGATCGAGCTTAATCAGCCGCTCTCGCGGCAGGATTCGACCGAGCAAAAATTTCAGCATCGGCACGTCGCCGGCCTTGGCGAGCGCGACTGCTGTGCGCACTAGGTCGTCGGCCTCACCTTCCAGCAGTGCTGCTGTGACTAGTGTAGCCCGGTTCTTGGATCCGGGTTTGCGCCCGGAATTGCCCCTTGCGAACGAACGGCCGCGAGCATTCGGGATTTGGGGCGCACCAGAACCGTCGGATCGACTCATTGTCGAACCTCCAAATTGGCCCTGGTCCGGCCAATGATATTTGAAGTTTTGGTGGTTGCTAACGAACAATCGACCTACTGAGAATACTACTATCTCGTTATTACTTAACTACTATCTAGGTTATACTTATGTTTTCTTAATCTATACTTAGATATAATAAATGTATTACTAACGATATATTATTCGTTCTTTAAAATCAAAGTATAGCTCTTGGCGAAAACAGCGGTTGACCGGTTCAAACCTCCTCTGCCGCGTAAATCTCGCGTAATTTACGCGGGTGACCGGGGCGACCAAGCCAAGTAGAACGCCCGGCCGCAAGGCGGACCGCGATCGCCCTGACGGCCGGGGATTCTTAGCAGACGCTCCGAACAAGTCCGGCACGCCAATTCGAAGTTATTTTGCTGGGCGCTCAACGCGACGTTAACGATGAAGTCCATGCGGCTCTGCGTTCCGCGCAACGGAAAATCAATGCCTGTCAGGTATTGGCGAGGGGCAGACAACCGTAAATTCCGGCCGCGCCGATAGAGAGCTCATAGCGGGAAAATGCCAAGGCGGACCGCTGCGGAATGGGACAAGGGTGGCATGTTTAGACTTTTAGCGAAATATTCTCGCCGCCGCGCGCGGGATATTTCCCGGTTCTGCCGGGCACGGCAGGCCGCTACCGCGGTCGAATTTGCGCTCATCGCCCCGGCTTTTTTCGCGCTGCTAATAGCGATTTTTCAAACGGCCATTTTTATGTTTGCGCAGATGGTTTTGCAAGAGGCCGCCGAGGAAGCCGGCCGTTACTTTCTGACCGGACAGGCCCAGAATGGCAATTGGACGGCGAGCAATATCCAAACCAAAGTCTGTCCGATGATCCAGGCGCTCATGACCTGCGCCAACGTGATCGTTGTCGTGCAAAATGCTTCGTCTTTTTCTGCCGCCAATACGTCGGCGCCGGCGTTGTACAGCGGCGGCCAGCCGATCACGTCGTTTACCTACGCGCCCGGCACGCCCGGCGAAATCATGGTCGTGCAGCTTGTCTATAAGTGGTCGGTCATCAGCGGGCCGTTGGGTTTTGTGTTGTCCAATCTTCCAAACAGCGCCGCGGAGATCATGGGGGTCACTGCGTTTATGGTGGAGCCCTATTGATCATGCGGCGGCTGACCAGACTGTATCGCCGCTTTCTTGCCTCGACACGGGGTGTCGTGGCGATCGAATTCGCCATGATTCTGCCGGTCTTGGTGGTCATGCTGCTGGCGACGTTTGACGGCGGTAACGCGATTGCCATCTACATGAAAGTGCGGTCGGCAACGTACGTCCTGGCGTCCGTTACCAATCAATACTCGACGGCCATGCCGATTCAATCCACCAACATGACGGGGATAATGAACGCCACCGCCGCGGTGCTCGCACCCTTTTCGAGTACTCCGGTCGTCGCCGTCATTTCGGAGCTGAAGATAAGCGCCACTAAAGCAACCACCGCCACGGTGCGCTGGAGCGCTGCGCAGAATGGCACGGCTCTGGGGGTTGGATCTACTGTAAGCCTCCCGACTGGCATTTCTGCGTCGACCAATACGTGCGGCACGTACCCGTGTTATCTGATCCTTGCCCAAGTGAGTTACACCTTTACGCCGCTTTTCGGTTATTTTGCTAAAGGCGGGATCACACTTTCCGATACCGTGTACGCTACGCCGCGCAGCAGCACATGCGTTCCCTACGCGCAGCAAGCCTCGCCAGCTTCCCCCTCGTGCTGAAGCTCGTGTAGCCGGAAAAACCTAACCTCCCGCGATCCAAAGTTCGGCCTCAGTGCACATTGAAGCCAGGACTCTACTTATCGGCGGACGCCACGCGACAAGACCCCCGCGACAAAACCCTATTGTGTGATGTGGGCGGTGCTTACGGCCTGCTCGAACATCGCCAGCAGCGCGCTCTGGATGGCCGCCGGCGTGCTGGCGGTATAGAAAAAGTTGGGGGAGGCGCAAGTTGTAAGAGCTCCGGGAATATTCGGAATATTGTTGTTGGCATAGCCGTCTTCGTTATTGGCAAAGCTGGAATTCGCATTCTGGATGGTTTCATAAGGAATGTAGAGAATGGCAATGGTTATGCCGCGGTTTTTGATCGTCGTGCAATAGTCGGTAGTGGTCACGGTGTTCGGAGGTATAATCGTTGCCGAATTTTGATACGGAACCGCTGAGGTGGCCGTCCAGTTTTGTGACCCCCAGTTGCCGCCCGATTGAGTTTGGTAATCCTGAGAGCCGTCGGTGATGATGAATACATAGGGCAAGGCATTGGACGAGCTTGCGCCGGTACCGACCGAGGTGATTAAGCTGTTCATGCTGGAAAGCGCATTCTCGAAATGGGTGCCGCCGGATCCGAGCGTGGCGTTCTGTCCGGTATCCAGCAAGTTAGCGAGCTGTTGGGCAAAGTTGGTGATCGTTGAGCCTGTGAGACTGCTGGTCAGGCCGACGGCGCAGGAATTGCTGCTATTCGCGCTGGCAGTACAGAGGTTTTGGATAAACGGAAACAGCCCCACCTGAAATTGGTTAGTCACCCCGTCGTTGGTCTCGGTTGTCGACGCCGTGCTCAGCAATGAGGTTACGGCATAACCGACGGCATCGGCGCGCAATTGGATGCAAGAGGTCGTGCCGGCAGTCGAGCAGCTTGTAACCGGCGTATTGGTCCAGTTTACGTTGCTTCCGTTGGTTGAATTGGTCCCGCTTGTAAAAGACACCGGGGTGGTCCCCAAGCGCGAAATGATAAATCCTTGGCAATATCCGCCTGGGTTTGGGTTCGGTATGTAGCCGCTGTAACTATGATTCTGGGCGGGGATCGGACCTTGGTCTGACTGGCCACATGCCCCCTGCGCGGTAAAATGACAAGCGAAGGTGCAGCCGCTGGGATACTCGGTATAGTTGTCGGGATTGACCGCCTGCAGTCTCGATTGCTCGGCCGTCGTCGCCGGGAAGCTCATCGATCCGGAGACGTCGAGCATCAGATAGAAGTTGATGTATGTGGGGAGCGTATAGGTCGCCGTGGATGAACTCCCTATCGTCATGCTCCGGTAGCCGATGATCCCCATGAAGTAGGTGGAAACCGTAGTCGAAAACGACACCACTGCAGTGACTGTCGTTCCCGTCAGTGTCACGGTGGCCGTGGGAGACACGCTGGTGTAGTTTGCCGGCAAATTTGCACTGAAAAAATTGGACGCATAGGTCGAACCGCCCGACACGGTTCCATTGGCGGTCATACCCTTGGAGGTGGCGACGACGGGCGAGTTGACGGAAACGGTCGCCAGCACCGCGGCGTCGGCCGCCGCCTGCAGCTTGGTCCGGATCATCGACGCGTTTGAATAGTCGATGACGCAGCCGATAGCGGCCATCATCGGAAGCGCTGCCAGGGCGGTGATTATCGCAACATTTCCCCGGCTATTCGATTGGAAATTGGCGGACAGCACCCGCAGCCGCGCGAATCGAACGCTCAGTCGAATTTGCCGAATTTTCCTGAACATAGGGCTATACTCCAATCTGAGCTTGTATGCTGAAATTGCTAGGAAATTGTTACTTGGATCGCCGAAACTGCGGCCTCTGCGGGGTGCTCGACGGCGCCCGTCATGCCCGCACAAGAGGGCGCGACGGCTAAGGCTATTGCCGTCCCATGGCGGGCGCTGTGCCGGGCGGCGCTTTTTGCGGCCGGTGCGAGCCAAAATGCCGCACGGTCCCATTTTCGGACGCGTCTACGCGGGTATTTGCCAGGCGGCCAATTTTTGCGGCGCTGCCGCGAAACGTTTCCGGCCTTGCAACGTTGAAAAAGCGTTGGCACATCAAGGCACTCGCCGCCCGCGGCGAGCCGTGACCGCCTTCAAAGATATCCGGTACCCATCTCCGCGGCGAAACGCGCCGGATCGCCTTCCCAGACAATGCGTGCGTGTTCGAGAACATAGACGCGGTCGGCATGCGGCAGCGCGAATGTGACGTTCTGCTCCCCAAGCAAAACGGTGATCTTGGTCGTCTGCCGCAACCGTTCCAGCGCCTTGGAGATTTGCTCGAGGATCACCGGTGCTAGACCCAGCGTCGGCTCGTCCAGGATCAAGAGCTTCGGCTTCATCATCAGCGCGCGCGCAATGGTCAGCATCTGCTGCTCGCCGCCCGACAACGTGCCGGCGGCCTGTTTCTGCCGCTCGTGCAGGATCGGGAACAGGTCGAACAGCCAAGCGATCTGCTCGGCGCTCGCGGCGGGCGGCAAGTGCTGGCCGCCGAGGTCGAGATTCTCGCGCACCGTCATGTCGGTGAAGAGATCGCGGCCTTCGGAGCACTGCACGATGCCACGGCGTGCGATCGACGCCGCGGTCAGGCCGCGCAGCGATGCGCCCTCGCGGCGAACGTCGCCCGAATAGGGCAGCATGCCCGAGATGGTATTGAAGAGGGTGGTTTTGCCGGCGCCGTTGAGGCCGACGACCGAGACGAATTCCCCGGCGTGCACGTGGATCGAGACGTTCTCCAGCGCCTGCGCCTTGCCGTAGTGGACGCTCACATTATTGACCTCGAGGAACGGGGTCACGCGGTCGCGGAACAATGATTCGGCGCGCGCCGCGGTCTCGATGCTGCCGCCAAGATAGACGCGCCGCACGGTCTCGTTGCGCATCACCTCGTCGGCGGTGCCTTCGGCAATACGCTCGCCGACATACATGGCCAACACACGGTCGACCAGCCGGGCCACGCTCTTCACGTTGTGATCGACCAGCAGCACGGCGCGGCCATCGTCGCGAAGCTCGCAGATGAGATCGGAAAACATCGCCGTTTCCTTCGAGGTGAGGCCGGCGAACGGTTCGTCGATCAGCAGCACCTGCGGATCGCGCGCAATCGCCTTGGCGATCTCGATCCTGCGCAAATCGGCGAACGGCAAGGTGCCGGGCCGCCGGTCGAGCACGGCGCTCAAGCCGACGCGCGCCGCGATGGCGCGCGCGCGCGCCGCGATGGCCGGATCGGCGAACAGCCGGGTGAGCTTGTCGGGGAGAAGCGCGAGCGTGATATTTTCCAGCACGGTCTGCCGGTGCAGCGGCCGCGAATGCTGGAACACGATGCCCACCCCCATCCGCGCGATCTCGTGCGAAGGCCGGCGGGCAACCTCGACGCCGTTGATGCAGACCGAGCCCGCATCGGGCCGCTCGATCCCCATGATGAGCTTCATCACCGTCGATTTGCCGGATCCGTTCGGGCCGATCAGGCCGAGGATTTCGCCGGCCCGCACGCTGAACGACATGTCGCGCACGGCGACAAGGCCGCCAAAGCGCTTGGTGAGGCCGTTGACCTCGAGATGGGCGCCCGCCGCCGTGCTCACCCGGATTCCTTCGTGCGCGTGAGGAGGCCAAAGAAACCGCCCGGAAACAGCAGCACCACGACCAGCGCCATCGCGAAGACGACGAAGTTCGACAGGTCGCCGAGCGGCCGCAGCATCTCGCTCATGGCGATGAGGAAAATGGCGCCGAGCACGGCGCCGAGGATGGTGCGTCTGCCGCCGAGCACCGCGGCGATGATGATCTGCACGCCGACCGTGATGTCGACAAGAGTCCCGACCGTAGCCGTGCCCAAGTAAAAGACCAGCAGCGCCCCGGCCAAACCTGAAAAGAAAGCGCTGATGATGAAGGCGGCAAGCTTATGCTTGGTCACGTTGAAGCCGAGCGCGCCGGCCTGCACCGCGTCCTGGCCGCTGGCCTGCAGGATGAGGCCGACCGGCGAGCGCGACAGCGAGAACAGGATCGCGCCGCTTACCGCCATGAACCAGAGCGCGATTTCGTAATTCGTCGCGTCGCTGATCGAGATCACGTCTGGCACGGTGAGACCGATCTCGCCGCCGGTCAGGCTAGCGGCGACCACGACAAAATTTTGCAGGATCAGCACGGCGACCAGCGTCGTCAGTCCGAAATAAGGTCCGCGCACGCGCAGCGCCGGCAGCGCCAGCACCACGCCGCCGGCGACGGCGGCGAGCGCGCCGGCGACGATGCAGACCCAGATCGGCGGCTGATAGAGATTGTCGAGGATGCCGGCCGTGTAGCCGCCGGTCCCGATCAAAAATGTCGGCCCGAAGTTCACCTCGCCGGCGAAGCCGAACAGCAGGTCCCACGCCATGGCGAACACGCCGAAATAGTAGGCGATGGTGAGCAGACCGAGAATGTAGCCGGAAACCCACAGCGGCAAAAAGGATGCGACGGCGATCGCACCGAGAGCAATAAGCAGCACGCGCGCGGTGGAAATCGAACGCATCTATCTGCGCCCCAACAGTCCACGCGGCCGGACGTACATCACGGCGACGAGCAGCAGCAGCGCCGGGATGGTGCGATAGGCCGGCCAAATCAGATAAGCCGTGACGGTCTCGAGATAGCCCACGACATAAGCCGCGATCAGCGCGCCGGAGACGCTGCCGAGCCCGCCCAAGACGACGATGGCAAACGCGCTCGCCGTCAACGGCCCGACGCTATACGATGAAACGCCGAGAAACATGCCAAGCAGCACGCCGGCAATACCGACCAGCACGCCATAGATGGCCCAAACGGCGATATAGACCTGCGACAGTTCGATGCCGAGCAGCGTCACCCCGCGCGGATTCATCGAAGCGGCGAGAACCGCCTTGCCGGCGCGCGTCCGGTTCACTAGGAGCCAGAGCAGGCCGATGGCAAGCCAGCACACCAAAGCGGTGAAAATCTCGTTCGACGGCGTGCGCACGCCGGCGATCAACACTACGCCTTCCACGATCGGCGCCACGGTCTTTGCATTGTTGGTATAGAAATAGGCGATCAGCTCCTGGATCATGATGCCCCAGAGCAGCGTCGCCGTGAGGATGAAGATCTCCTTTTCTTCCTCGCGGATTTTGCGGGTGTGCTGCAGCGGCCGCACGATCAAGAAATAGGTCAGCAGCGAGGCGGCAAAGCCGACGGCCACGCCAAGCGCCGCCCCGACATAAGGTCCGACATGCAGATCGTTGCCGGCGGCCCAGGCGGCGACAACGGCGGCAACCATGAGCGCGCCATGCGATAGATTGAGCACACCGGAGACGCCAAAAATGAGCGCGAAGCCCATCGCGCCCAATGCGTAAAGCGAACTGATCGCAAAGCCGTCGATCAGGATTTGCCAGAACAGCATCGGTCAGATCCTGACAAGGCCGCAGGTTGTCCGCGCGCCAGCGGCAAGCGATCGCATTCGGGGTGTGGAGGACGGGCCGCGCAAAGTCCCGCTCACTTGCTCGGCTCCCTCAAGTTTTCTCCCCGCGTGCGGCCGCAGGCGGGGAGAGGCACGAAAGCGCAGTCGATCATTCCTTCGTCAGTTGGCCGAGCCGATCTTGATGAAACTCGGGAATTTCAGCTTGCCATTGGCTACGCCGGCCGGCCACAGGTTGACCTGCTTGCCGCTCTGCCATTGCAGCATCAGGCCGGTGATCGTGCCGGCGCCGATCTTGAGAGCGTGCGGGTAGGGGGTATCCCTGCCCTTGAACTCGACCTGGCCGATCGTGCCCACGTAGTTGGTCTTTTCCAGCGCCTCGACCAGCTTGTCGGGATCGGTCGAACCGGCTCGCTTGATCGCATCGGCGATGTAATAGACCTCGTCATAGGCGGTGTAGCCGCAATAGGACGGGAAATTGCCGTAGCGTTTCTTGAAGGCGGCGACGAATGGCAGCGTCTTCGGCGTCACAGCCACATCCGGTCCGGAGAAGGCCTGGTACAGCACGCCTTCGACCGCGCCGTTGGTGTCGTTCCAGAAGCTGGAATTGCTCGCCTGCGAGGAAATGCCGAACATCGGAATCGGCACTTGCTGTTGTTTCCACTGCACCGTCGGTTGCACGCCGACATGGGAAATGCCGGTGATGATCACATCCGGCTTTTCACCCTCGATCTTATTGAAGATCGGCGTGAAATCCGTCGTATCGGGGGAGACGCGGATGTGGTCGAGGACCTTGAGCCCGATATTCGGCAGGCATTTCAAGTATTCGGCATCGAGCGGCGTCGTCCAGGCCGCGTCTTCGCTCATGACGACGGCGGTCTTCATCTTCAGCTGGTCGACCAGAAGATCCTTGGCCGCTGCACATACGGCATCGGCAATGCTGGTCGAGGTCGCATAGCCGTGGAACGTGTATTTGAGGTGGTCGTAATCCTTGGCGATATTCTGGGTGATGACGTCGGAGGCGGCGCCCGGCGTTATCATCACCGTCTTCAGGCGTCCGGTCCAAGGCTGGAGCGCCAGCACGACCTCGCTGACGTAGCTGGCGATGACGGCATTGACGTGATCCTCGTTCACCGCCCGCTGGAAGGCGCGAACCGATTCCGCGGCTGACGAGTGATTGTCGTAGGAGAAAATCTCGATCTTGCGACCGTCGAGACCGCCGGCGGCGTTGATCTCGTCGGCAGCAAGCTGGGCGGCGAGCGGGATCGACGAGCCGGCGACAGCCTGCGCTTCGGCGATGACGCCAATCTTAATCGGCCCGGAGGTCTGCGCGGAGACGCCCAGGGGGGCGAGCGCAAGGCTGAAGACCGCGCATCCGAGCAGCCACGGACGTGCTGCGCTCTTGGTGCTGTTCATGTCGTTCCTCCCATTTTTGCCGCAGGAATACAGCGCAGCCGCGTTGCGGGGCGCGTACCACGAGTTCGCAGCCGAGGTTATAGGAATGAGTGCCGGGTTACAAACCTCCGGTGACCGGCAGCGACGTTGCGAAGGCCTGAACGCAGGGTTTTCGCCGGCGGCGCAAATGCTGTATGAGGCGGCCGCGGAAGCGCTTCATAAGCTCAAGAAATTCAAAATTGCGACCGCCGCGGATGAAGCGTTCGCACTCCGCTGGCGCTTGCTGCTTTGTTGGCAGGCGCGGGGTCCGAGGCAAGCGCCGCACTAAACTTCGTCGAAGGCCGCGCCGATGCGCCCGAGGTAGTCGGCAAGCCGCGCGATCTCGTCGGGTTCAAGCACTGATTCCAGCCTTTGGTTGACGCGCCTGAAGGGCTTTTCGATTCGCGTCAACGCCGCGTGCCCCTGTTCGCTCAGCCGAAGCCGCCAGGCGCGTGCGTCAGCGTCGTCTCGCTCGCGTTCGAGCAGGTTCATGCGAAGCAGTCGATTTGTCATCGCGGTCACGGCGGACTCGTTGAGGCCGAGCTGATCTGCGACGACGCGCTGCGTAACGGGTTGGTCCGCCGCTACGACGACCGAGAGCACTGCTGCTTGTGCCGTCGTAATTTTGGCGGCCCGCAAGACGGCACGATCGGCCGATTTCTGAACGCGGTGCGCGGCTAGCTGCAAGCGGTGATAGAGGCGCGTTTTCGAAGCCGACATGCGATTTCATTAAGCCCGTTGCACTCGCCAGGCGAGGGCCATATACTTCATTAGTGAGGTAAATGGTAGCGCATGGATACGATCGACGTCTGGGCCCAGATCACCACAGACCGAATGGCTCGAAAGCCTTGGATGCAGCCGTTGCTGCGTTGGACCGGGCGAGCGGGCGAGGTCCTGCTTCCAACTGTCGAGTCGACCTTGCGTGCGATGAACGAAGCAGGCGTGGACATCGCGCTTCTGTCGGCCTGGTACGGACCTGAAGGCGAGCTTATCAGCAATGAGGAGGTGGATCGTCAGGTCGATTGCGCCCCAACTCGTTTTCGCGGCCTCGCGAGCGTGGACCTGACCAATCCGATGGGGGCGGTGCGCGAAATTCGGCGGCGTATCGACCGGAAGCGGTTTGTCGGCGTGCGCATTGTCCCTTGGTTATGGGACCTGCCGCCGAACGATCGCCGCTACTATCCCATCTACGCGGCTTGCGTCGATGCGGGTGTGCCGTTCTGTACACAGATCGGCCACACGGGGCCGCTCGGGCGGTCAGACACCGGTCGGCTCATTCCATATCTCGAGGACGTCATGCTCGACTTCCCCGAACTCGTGGTCGTGGGCGGGCATGTCGGGTTCCCGTGGCTCGATGAACTCACGACGCTCGCCGTGAAATTTCCCAATTTCCACGTCGACACCTCCGCCTATGCACTCCATCGTCTGCCGCAGGGTTTCGTGCAGTGGATGAAGGGCATCGGTAAGACCCGCATCATGTTCGGCACGAACTGGCCAATGTTGTCGCCGAGGAAATGCCTTGAGGGCTTGGGCGAGCTCGGGCTTTCAACGGAGCAATCCGCCGCGTTCCTCTCCGGAAACGCGCGCCGCGTGTTCTCTCTCGGATAAGACTACGGCCTTCCATGTCCGTCTACGTCGTCGCCCAACTAAAGTTCACCGACATCGCGCGTTATCGTCGGTATCAGAGCCACTTTGCAGAGGTATTCGCCGGGAGTGGCGGACGATTGCTCGTGGCCGACGAGGGTCCAAGACCGCTTGAAGGCACGTGGCCATTCGACAAAATTGTGATCATGGCGTTCGACGATGATGTGTCGGCGCTTGCCTTCCTGGAAAGCCCAAAATACCGCGAAATATCGGAAGACCGCCTAGCCGGCGCCGATACCACAGCGTTGCTGGCGAAGGGCCTTCATCCGGCAGCTAGAGTGTAAACTCCCGCGCTTGGCACCGACGTCGGAGTCAGGACGAATTGGAGCGATTTTTGCTGCGCCGCGTATAAATATTGTATTCTGCCGTTGTCGGGCGCGTGCAGTCTCTACGCGGGTGTAGCTCAATGGCAGAGCAGAAGCCTTCCAAGCTTATGACGAGGGTTCGATTCCCTTCACCCGCTCCAATTCCTTCAATGACTTAGCACAATGCCGTTCGAAATTTGAGACTCAGCCGGGCTACTTTTTTGAGACTTTTGCCCCGCTTTCGTTCTCCGCACGCATCCGCTGGCGACCTTTCAATCTGGCCGCGTCGGTGTTCCGCACCGCCTCGATATCGACCGGCGCATACGTTTTGTGGAGCGTATTCGAGCGGCCAATCGAATTCGCAAGCTTCGCTGCAAGCCCGATGGGGCCAGCGTCGCCGGCCACGGCCTCGACCACTCCTGAGCGGCGCATGTCCATCAGGCGGCGCATGTCGCCAGGGAAGGCGAGGGCGCGCACAGCGGCGAAATCGTGGGCCAGCGGTTCTCGGCCGTAAGCATTGCCCGATCTGGTCCGAAATAGGATGGCGTCGGGGTGCATCTCGATCTGCAGGTGATCGAGGTACGTGGTCACAAGCTGTTCAGTGCGCGCCGATAGCGTCCCGATGGCGGCGCGGCCGGTCTTGGTCCGCCCATCCGCCTGCCGATCAAATAGAAGGCGGCCACCACTCGTGGCACGATGCCGAGCGGCGAGGGTGCGAACGTCAACCGGCGAGAACTGCGTGTCCCACGCCACGGCAATGATGCAGGCCAAGCCGTGATGACCGTGCCGCCATGCGGACTTCACAAGTCGCACCGCTTCGCCTTCCGACCATCGCTGCCATCGAGGCGCTGGTGCCCGGTTCCGAATGCCCATTGACGGATCGGCCGAGCGCGCAACCTTCATGCCGAGCATGATCTTCCAGAATGTGCGCCATACCCTAAGGGTTTTGTGAGCCACACCGCGGCCGTGTTTCTTTTCGAGTGCTGCGCGCCACCGCGACATCATTTCGAACGTGATTGTGTCGGGGGCAACGTCGCCCCACATATCCCGAATGCGGAACCATGCCGGCCACCAGATTTTCTCGCGGGTCAGGTAGGCACGAGCGGCCCATTCAGGCGTCCGGATATAAACCTGAAACGCAGCGCCAACGGAGCCGGGCGGATAGCGTCGCACGGCCTCCGCTTGATCGCGGGAGAGTTGATCGAGATTGACCAGCGGCGGAGCTTCGCCCTTACGCACCGCTTGCCACCGCTTATTCCATTCGTCAGCAAGCGCCCAGGCTTCGGGACCGTCCGCACCGCATCGGGCGATCTGGAATCCGAGCGTGCGCATTTTTCGAGTCGGGCGCCAATAACCGCGACCCGCAATCGCCGTGTAGTAGGGAATTTTGATCCTACCCATTGAGCCGTCTCAGCCGCTCGCCGAACACTGCCTCAGCGTGCGCCGCTGTCGGTGCGGTCGTCAACTCGGGAAACAAGCGTGGGTGGCGGCGCAAGCGCCACCTGTCCACAGCTTCGACGCAATACCGTTCGGTCGTTGGGTCTGGCTCGGGAAAGCCACGCTCACGCAATGCGGACTGCCGCGCCTCAAAGTCGGGCAAAGAAAGGCCGAGTAGTTGGGCAATCGTTGAGGCCGCAACATCGCCACGCGCGGGGATATGGCGGGCCCGGCTCATCGCAAAATATCGTGACCGATGAGCGAAGGATGATTGTAGATTTTTTTCACTGCCCGCCGCTCCCACAACTCGCACCATCAACACCGAACGCGTCGAACACCACCGCCCTGTGTCGATGGCGCCGGCTGATGGGACGAATGCTGTTGCGCTGCGGGCAACGGCCAAGTGATTTCGTAAGTATTGCTCCGCTTCGCTCCGCGTCTTTCAACCAGCCGAAGGACACCGAACCACACCAACATGCGCTGCAGCTCGTAAGTCCAGCGTGAGACTACTCCCAGAAGCCCCGCCACGGTTTCATGGCTCGGCCACACGCCGCGATTCTTGTCATTATCGAACAGCAACAACAGCGTGGCCAAGTAGGCGAACGCCAAAACCCTCGTTTCATGTGCGGGAATTCGGTGAAAAAGATAGCCGGGCTCATACCCTTGAGCGCCCTTGCGGCCCAGCATTGTTGCGAGAAAGATAGGACGCTCTTTTTTCTTGACCCTCAGACCTGCGGACTCGCGCGGCTGCAACTCCCATTGACGCCCGCGAGGGCAAGGAGCGAGGGTGATCGCGAATGATAGACGCCTATGCCGTCCGCCTGCGGTCGGCCGAAACAATTCGACGCCGATACGCGTTCCGGCCGGAAACGCGTGTTCATGAAAATGATCGAACAATATTTGGTTAAATCCAAATTCAGGAACGCTGATTGCTATAACGAGATCGCCTGTGTGAATGCCGGCCTTGAGTGCCGGTGACCTTTGAAAAACCTCAACCTCCGTCGTGTCTTCGAATAGTTTGGCTTGCGGATTTAGGCGTCTCGCCATGCCGTGGAAGCCAGGCGCATTGCGCTTCGCGCGTTCCCGTTCCGCCGCGGCGGCGGCTCGTTTGGGAAAGGCGACGAGATCGGCGACCGTAACGCGACGCGTCATGACCTACCCCTGAAAGGATTAGCCGAATCGGCGGCGAGGGCGAACGGGTCATAGGGTCGGGATGATCTTTGTTCTCGCCCCAAGTGATCGTAAAAGTTGATCACCTCCACCGGCATGTCTGCCGGCGCCCGCTTTGGTCCCCACTCAATACCGAACCGCGCTCGGCCAACGTCGTCGTTCGGCGCGGGCATATCGCCGTCTGCCGGCGTCGTATCCGCATCATCGCGCGGCAGATCGGAAATCAGTTCTGAGGCGGCGGGCTCGGCACTTTCGTCGGACGCAAAAATCGTCAGCCGCTTTCCATTTCGATTGAGCGTAATGCTTTTTGGACACTCTCTCGCGCCAAGTTCAAAGCTCGAATATTCTGGATGCGCCGGTTTCTCGTCCCAGAGCTCATGGCGATCGCCGGGCAAACTGAGGCTCGCGGTGCTCACCTCCGCCGTTACGACCGTCTGATTTTGGTCGTCGATGTCTAGCGCTTGGATCCCAAAAACGCGCGCGAGGGTCATGGCGACACCGCGGGCTTGCGCAGACGGCCGTCGCGGCGCGGCGTATTCTGCGGTTTCGCCGCGGGAGTAAATAATCGCCGCAGGGACGAATAGTCGATCAGGGTTCGCCGGACGCCAGGCGCCTGCACCAACCTAATCCGCTTTTCACGGCCGAGCCTCCACAATGTAGTCAGGCCCAGTCCCGTTAGCCGCTGCGCTTCGGCGAACGTCAGCGCGATCGGCTCGCTCTCGTCGCCGCGTACGCCGCGGCCGGTAACCTCTGGTCTCGCCACTGATCGCTCCCACCGCGGAATGACGGCCGACGAACGGCCGCACCCCACGCTGAAGCAGGGGAGACACACGGTGCAAGAGGGTGCGGGATTAGTCGGGAACTGATTCCTTTCGCGGGAACATGAAACTGTGGAAAACGGTCGCGGCGTCAGACCCGAACGCGGCGCGGACCCGCGGGGCGAGGCGGCTCAGGCGCAGGTGGCGCCAGGGCGGGCGCAGGATTGACCTCGCGCATCTCCTCCGCGCCGTATTCCGCCGCCTCCCGCTGCTGCATGCTCTGCTGCACCAGTGCCTCGAGGCTGAACCCGACATTGACCGCGGTGTCGGCAAAACCGCCGATCGTTTTTATCAGCGTGTTGAGCGCGTTCACCTTGTCCCCGAGCTTGACCGACTTGAGCCTGACCACATCGCCGTCAACTTCGATCTCCCCGACCGCCGCCGAGGCGCTTGCCGGCAGCTCCGTCAATTTGCGCAGCCGCACAGCGCCAGCCTCGTCCGTCTCGAAAAGGTCCGTGGCATTTGCATCAGCGATCCGCAACAGCCTCGCTTGCATGGCCGCGAGGCTGATCCCGCTCATGCGATTAAACTCATCGCGCAAATACTCAACGCGGGCTTGAATTGCGGGCCGCCGGAATGTCCGCCACGCGTTATCCGGCTTGCGGCCGATCGCCAGGAACGCTTGCGCCATCGACATGCCAGAGGCATGCTCGCGCGCCAGCCTCTCGAACATCGGATTTTTCAGCGGCGCCGAGCCCGGCACTTCGTCGTCGCGCGGCGCGAGTTGCTGTCTCATGGCGGCATAGCTTCGATCAAATCACCTGCCCGATCACGTCACTTTGTCTGATTTGCTCCGCCCTGACAAGAACTCTTGCCCTCGCCAAGCCTTTTTGCAGCGTCGCCGTTATCCACATCGCCGGGTGTATGCTCCGGAAGGGTTAATTGACTTAAAATGGATTCTTAGAAGGGTTAGGCGGAAGTGGGCTTCCAGTTAACTGGATGCCCGCTTCCAGTTATCTGGAAGCCCGCTTCCAGTTTTTTGCCACTTATCCACACAGTGAGCGGCACCAATTTCGCCGCCAAGGCGAAGGGCCACTTCACCCAGGACCATCGCGCTAAAAGTACCGAAGCGGATTTTTTTACCGCGGGGGACGCTCGATGAGGTCGGCGTGGCTCTCGCAACGGGCGCAGAAGCTCGCGGCGCTGCCGCCCGAGGGAATTAGCGAGCGACACACGTGTCGCTTTTGCCTGCATCATGGGGGACCAGCTTCGCCGAGCGTTGACGGCGGGTGAGTTGCGCAAACAGCGGCATGGTTCCGACGGTTTCCAAACGGTGGTGATCAATGCGCCGGCGCGCGCGATGCTGAAAAGCCTGCCGCGAGCTTCGTCATGGGTGTTGCCGTCGCAACACGATCGACAACGGCCCTTAGTGCGCGATTGGATCGAGGCGAAGTGGCAACGCATCCGCGCCGTCGCCGGGCTCGCCGACGTTCACTTGCACGATCTGGGCCACACCGTCGGCACCTATGCCGGCCAATTCGGCGCCAAAGCCTTGTGCGACCTGCTGAGGCACAAGAATCTCGCCATGACCGGCCGCTACGTGAACCGCGCCGACGATCCGGTGCGCACGCTGAGTGATCACGTGGGCGAGCGGATTGCGGCGGGCCTCGCCGGCCGGAGTGCTGCCGAAGTGGTGCCCTTGAAGGTAGGAAAGTCCGCCGCGTAATAATCGGCTTCCTAGGCCTCGCCGACACCGTTTCATTGTGAAATAATCGACCTGTCGTCAGCCGAGTGATTGCGGCAGAACGATGCGCCTTTGCGCGCTGAACACAGGGCCTCCCGCCTTTGTCGGGCGGCTCACGAAATAGAACACCCTCACGGGGAATACGTGAGGCGTGCTGAGCCCTGTGTTCACGCGCAATCACCCGCCCGGCGCCAGCCGGATGCGGACGAACGCGGAGATCCCGCGTCGTGCCGATACGGGAGAGCCTGAGCTTTATAGAATGGTGAAAAAATTCCCTGCGCTGCTCGCGCTTATCATTGCGTCGATCCCGTTCATTCTGGTGGCCGAACCGAACGCCGCACCCAAGGTCAACCCGTTCGAGCAGTTCGACTCGTCGGAACCGCTTGCCGGCGCGGCGAAGCCGGCACCTCTCGCGGCAAGTTCGGATGATCCTTTTAAGCCCATTATTGATTCAGCTAATGGGGTGGCTGCGTATGAAAGCGGTGACTACACCACTGCGCTTCAGCTCCTTCGTCCGCTGGCCGAACATGGGTCGTCAGAAGCCCAATTTTATCTCGGGTTAATGTATCGGGAAGGAAAGGGCATAACGCAGGACTACGTTGAGGCGGTGAGGTGGTTCCGTCTTAGTGCAGATCAAGGTTACGCGGTCGCTCAAAGCAGTCTGGGGTTTATGTATTTTGGCGGCAAGGGTTTCCCGCGAAACTTCGTCGAGGCCGTGAAATGGTTCCGTCTGGCAGCAGATCAAGGGGCCGCCCGGGCGCAATGGGTCCTTGGACATGTTTACATGTCGGGCTGGAGCGTGCCGCAAGACTATGTCACCGCACACATGTGGCTTAATCTGTCAGCGGCACAGGGCTTTCCATTTGCCACAAAAGATCGTGACGCCGTCGCGGCCCTCATGACCGCGGCGCAGATCGCTGAGGCACACAAGCTCGCATCCAACTGGAAGCCGACGACGCATGTCGATCGAGGCATCGTTGGTCAGCCAACGTCAGGCTCGCACGCCGGCAAGATTTTGACAGATGAACCTTCCGGGTTTCAGGATGCTGCCGCCGCGTATAACAAGGGTGATTACGCAACTGCCCTTCGGCTCTTTCGTTTGCTGGCCGATCGAGGCTACAGCCCCGCCCAGAACAATCTCGGACGCATGTACTTCGACGGTCGGGGCGTGCCGCAGGGCTATGTCGAAGCGCTGAAATGGTTCCGCCTCGCTGCGAATCAAGGCGACGCCAACGCCCAGACCAGTCTCGGGGCCATGTACGTCGAGGGCCACGGGGTGCCGCAAGACTACGCCGCGGCCCTCAGTTGGTACCGTCTCGCTGCGGATCAAGGCTACGCTGTCGCCGAGATGAACCTCGGAGCCATGTACCTCAAGGGTTGGGGCGTGCCGCAGGACTCTGGCGTGACCGTGAGGTGGTACCGTCTCGCTGCGGATCAAGGCTACCCCGACGCCCAGTTTGCTCTCGGCGCTTTGTACGAAGACGGAGTCGGTGTGCCAAAGGACTTCGTTCACGCCCACATGTGGTACAATTTAGCCTATTCGCTCTATCCCGCATCGGACGCCAACAGCGATCAGACCTACGAGTTTCGCGACAAGTTGGCGAAGCGAATGAGCCCTGAGCAGGTCGCCGAGGCGCAGAAGCTCGCACGCGAGTGGAAGCCAAAATCGGCACGGTAGCATTACGGTCGCCGGCTATTCGAATGCTTCGCTGCCGTTTCATCTATTCGCTCGCCGAGCATCGAGGCGACCGCCGAGGCCGAATAAGGCCGTCCGATTGGCGTGACGTAACCACGGTGCGCTAGCTCGGCCGCGATCTTGCGCAGCGATTGAGGGCGACCGTTGGGGTTGCCGCGTAACTGCCGCGCCAGGGCGACTAACTCTTGTCCGCCTTCTCGCTCGGCGTAAGCCTTCCGGCCTTCGCACTTGCCCCGAGCCCGCCGTACGCGGTCGCGGGCGCCCTTGAGCTTGGCGACGGTCATCGCCTTGTCGAATTCCGACACCGCGCCGAGTATCTGCCGGATCAGCTTTGAGGTTGGACCGTCGTCAAGGAAGGATGACGGACTGTCCGCCGCAATCAGGGTGACGCCCAGGTCGCGCAGCATGGCAAAGCCGACCTCCTGAACCATGAGGTCGCGGGCGAAACGGTTGGCGGTCTCGACGACGATCGTGCGGACGCCATTGCCGGCGATGCGAGCGAGCAAGGCGGCAAAGCCCGGCCGCGCCTCGATCGGATCTGCGCCGCTCACCGCAGCGTCATAGAACCAATCGACGATCACCATGCCCGCCGCCTTGGCATAGTCCTCAATGGCCTTCCGCTGCCGCGCCTCGCTGTCCTTTCCGTCTCCGACGTTGGCGCCGGACGACGTGCGCATGTAGCCGATGGCTTCGACACGTTTTCCCTTATTTATCATAATGTTAGGCCAATTGCGTACTGGATTCTTGAGAATACAGTACACCGCTACCCGGAATGCGTCAAGCAATTCGCTCAATCACCGGATTTTTCGCCCAGTTTGGTCCCCCTGGTCGACTCCAATACAGCGGCGAGTGCGGCCTCGATCTGGTCGCCGTGATCGAGGCGCAGCGCGGGCGGCGCGGCGTCGCCAGCGACGGCTAGGCCGAGCGCGACGGCGCGAGCGCGCGAGCACGGGGCGACGGCGCTGTCACGGCACGGGGTCGCGCGGGTGACGCAGCTACCTTGCCATCAGTGATCGGGTCGAGACGTCCCAATCGGGCCTCGCGGTGTTCCAAGTCAGGGGCTCGATATCCACCTGATCGGCGACGATGCCGACGTATTTAAGTTCTGCGGAGCGTCGCCCGGCGATCTCATCAAAATGACCAAAGACGGTTGCGCGGCAGGGCGTTGCCCAAAGAGGATGGCAATGGTCAATGATAAATTGTCGTTCATGCCGGTTCAGCGATTCGATATCGAGATTGACCACGGGACGGTCGGTTAATTCTTTTATGGCTCGATCGTCCAACTTCTCGCTCGGCGGCAGCGGCAGCATCTCAGATTCCAGCGTGAAATACCGCGGCTCCGATTGCCGTTCGTCAGGGCTGTCGTCCGAGTCAGGCTCGTTGGTGGTGATCACCCCAATGACTTTCGCGGGCAGGCCCTTTGCGGGAAACGTTGCGCCGTCTACCGGGCCGACGATGAAGCCGAGCATGCCGCCTGCGGCCTTATATGCATCCTCGATGCTCCGGCTCGGGTAGTCGTTGACATTTGCGCGAGGTTTCCCGGCGGCCAGGGCCGACAGGTCTCGATTGAACCAGCCAATTTCACGTTCCACAGCGGCGCGCTCTAGAGGCTCTATCGCGGCGTGCTCCTGCTCGGGACTCTCGCGGCATTTGGCGAGCACGGACTTACCGGATATTCCCCAGGCCTTGCATGTGCGCTCGCGCTGCGCCGCGCTCGGATCATCTGCTCTAGCGCCGAACCACGCAGCGAAACCCGCGACCACCAGAATGGCAACTACCCCGGCCTTCAGGAACGCCCTTTGAGGCGCAGCGCCGGCGGCGCTGGGGCGGCACCGCCTCGCCGTGATCGGGAGGCGCAGTTGCTCCAGCACCGCTGGCAGCGCTTCCGGCGCCGGCGCTTCTGGCGCGGCTGGCGGCGACACTCCGAGGCGCAGGCTCAATTTTTGGCGGCTCTCCTGCTGGAACGCCAGCGCCTTGTTGAACAGTCCCACCGCCGCCTGGTAGCTCCGCGCCTGGTTCACCGCCGCCAACTGCGCCCGCGGGCTTAGCTTCTGGTTCTCCGCCAGCGCCTTCCACCGCGCCAGTTCTTCCTCCGCGAATTGGAGCTGCTGTTCGAGGCTCGGCGGCTCGTAGTTCATCGTTGACCTCCGGCGGCAATTCGGCTTCGGCCTTTCGTGCTTCCAGCACGACGCGATCGCCGCCATAGTCGGCCTCATGAGGCGGCGTCTCCACCTCAGCAATGCGGTTTTGCCTGCGCGATCGCCAATCTTTTCCGCCGGCCCCCACCGATTAAAATCGCAAATTTGCGGATTTGCCAAGCCGACGCCAACCGGCGCTGGTCGCCGTGATCGAGGCGCAGCGCGGGCGGCGCCTTGTGCAAATTTGCGCAAAGTTCCAGATCGGTGCGCTCGCCTTGGCGTATCCTCACCAATCGCGCCGCGGCGCGGGCCGGCGAGGCGGGCCGGCCCACTGTGAGTGTCAACTTTCGCGTCCATAAGGTCAGTTTCGGGCGCCGAAAAAGTCTCAACTTGCGTTGATATGAAACGGCTTTACAACTGCCTTCCAAGCTTATGACGAGGGTTCGATTCCCTTCACCCGCTCCAACCTCCGCTGCTTCGCAGCTTCGGTCGGCAGGCCAGTTGGGTCTTGCGTCGGATCGTCCCGAAGGGCATGAGACGGCGCCGTAGGAGTGTAGCTCAATGGCTAGAGCACCGGTCTCCAAAACCGGGGGTTGGGGGTTCGAGTCCCTCCACTCCTGCCAGTTCAGGTGTCGGCTTTAGGGATCAGGCATCAGGCACCGATCGGCATAAAGCGAACCTAGGCCCGTTCCCGATCCGCGACCCCCCGATAACTTGACGCTGCGCCCGGCCGGCAGTAGGAAGCATCCATCGTCAGCGGCCCGGTAACGGACATCCGCGGCGAACATTCCCCAAAAAGGATCGCCGTGTCGGTCTCCTCCTTAAAGGTGGGCGGGGAATGCCTATTTGGATCGAGCGATGGCGAAGATCAGTCCATTCAAGTTCCTGCAGGAAGTGCGCGCCGAGGGACAAAAGGTCACTTGGCCGACGCGCAAGGAGACCACGGTCACCACGATCATGGTGTTCGTGATGGTCGCTATCACGGCGATCTTTTTCCTGCTTGCGGACCAAGTCATGCGGATCGGCGTCAGCTTCCTGCTCGGCATCAACTCTTGAGCGCTTTCCATTGACCGCGTTTGAAAATTCATGATCTGGAATTGGTGACATGACGAGCCGATGGTACGCAGTCCACGCCTACTCGAATTTCGAGAAAAAGGTGGCCGAATCGATCCGCGAGCAGGCGAAACAGCGCGGCCTGTCGCCACTGTTCGAGGAAATCCTGGTGCCGACCGAGAAGGTCGTCGAAGTTCGGCGCGGCCGCAAGGTCGACGCCGAGCGCAAATTCTTCCCGGGCTATGTCCTGGTGAAAATGGAGATGACGGACGAAGCCTACCACCTGATCAAGAACACCCCCAAGGTGACCGGCTTTCTCGGCTCCGACAACAAGCCGATGCCGTTGTCGGATGCCGAGGCGGAGCGCATCATCCATCAAGTACAGGAGGGCATCGAGCGGCCGAAGCCGTCGGTCTCCTTCGAGGTCGGCGAGCAGGTCCGCGTGTCGGACGGCCCGTTCGCCTCCTTCAACGGTACGGTGGAGGAGGTGGACGAAGGGCGTTCGCGGCTCAAGGTCGCGGTGTCGATCTTCGGCCGCGCCACTCCGGTCGAATTGGAATTCGGGCAGGTGGAGAAGCTATAAGACGTGTGAAGCCGTGGGAGGCGAAGGGGCGGTCGCCAGCCGCCGACAGCCGCACCACTAACAGGAGTAGAGCATGGCAAAGAAAATCACCGGATACGTCAAGCTGCAGGTGCCGGCCGGGGCGGCTAATCCGTCGCCGCCGATCGGTCCCGCGCTCGGCCAGCGCGGCCTCAACATCATGGAGTTCTGCAAGGCGTTCAACGCGCAGACCCAGAAGCTTGAGAAGGGCGCCCCGATCCCCGTCACCATCACGGTCTACGCCGACCGCTCGTTTTCCTTCGAATTGCGTACTCCGCCGGTGTCGCACTTCCTCAAGAAGGCGGCCAAGCTCGAAAGCGGCTCGAAAGCCCCCGGACGCGATGTCGCGGGGTCGGTCACCAAGGCGCAGGTCCGCGAGATCGCCGAGCAGAAAATGAAGGATTTGAACTGCGACACCATCGAGTCGGCCATGCGCATGATCGAAGGCTCCGCCCGCTCGATGGGGCTCGAGGTGAGGGAATAACATGAGCAAGCTTGGAAAACGCACGCGCGCGGTGCGCGAGGGCATCGATCGCGAAAAGCTCTATCCGCTCAACGAAGCGGTGAAGATGGTCAAGGAGCGGGCTAAGGCGAAATTCGACGAGACCATCGAGGTGGCGATGAATCTCGGCATCGACCCACGGCATGCCGATCAGATGGTGCGCGGCGTGGTCAACCTGCCGAACGGCTCCGGCCGCTCGGTGCGGGTCGCCGTGTTCGCGCGCGGGGCCAAGGCCGACGAGGCCAAGGCCGCGGGCGCCGACGTCGTTGGGGCCGAGGATCTGGTGGAGAAGGTGCAGGGCGGCAATATCGATTTCGACCGTGTCGTCGCCACGCCCGATTTGATGCCGTTGGTCGGCCGCCTCGGCAAAGTCCTCGGCCCGCGCGGCCTGATGCCGAATCCCAAGGTCGGCACCGTAACCATGGACGTCACCAACGCAGTCAAGGGCGCCAAAGGTGGGTCGGTCGAGTTCCGCGCCGAGAAGGCCGGCGTCGTGCAGGCAGGCGTCGGCAAGGCCTCGTTCAGCGAGGAAAAGCTGATTGAGAACATCCGAGCCTTCGCCGATGCCGTGCAGAAGTCGCGGCCGGCCGGCGCCAAGGGCCACTTCATCAACCGCGTCGCCATCTCGTCGACCATGGGACCCGGGGTGAAGGTCGAGCCGCAGAGTTTGTTCGCGAGCTGAGGCCTCGCTTTCCGCTTGGCAAACCCGCCGCGAGCGGCTAAATACAGACCAAGGGCGTGCCGGCCCGATTTGTCGGCGCGCTTTTGTGCGTTTCTCGAAAACCAGATGAGCGAGGCCTCTCTTAGCGTTGATCCTGCGCGGATTTTCCTAAGGGGGGAAGAGCTTGACGGTGATTGTGAACGTGCTTGGTCATCCGGATTTTCCGGACGACCGTCCTGTCCGAGACTGCAGGCGCCGGCAACGGCTTAATCGATAAAGCCTGCATAGACGGGTGAAGACCGGGGCAAGCATATTGCCCTTCGGTCCTAACCTCGATGGCCCGGAACAGCCTTGGCTGTGCCGGGGGGCAGGCTGAAGAAGGTCGTTCTGCCTGGTTCTTCGTGAACCAGAACGGCGCGGCCCGGCATCAACCCCGGCGGTTTCCTTTAACGGGACCGCCAACCGGAGAGAGCTCAATTGGATCGCGCGGCAAAAAGCGAGCTCGTCGCAGCCCTTGGCGAGGTATTCAAGGCCACCAAGGTCGTCGTCGTTGCTCATTATTCCGGCCTGACGGTCGCCCAGATGCAGATTCTGCGTCGGCAGATGAAGCAAGCTGGGGCGAGCGTGCGGGTCGCCAAGAACCGCCTCGCCAAGATCGCTCTTGAAGGCAGTGACGTCGCTTCGATCGGGCCTCTGCTCAAGGGGCCGACATTGATCGCCTTTTCGGGCGATCCGGTCGCGGCGCCGAAGGTCGCCGTCGATTTCGCCAAGACCCACGAGCGGTTCGTGATCCTTGGCGGAGCGATGGGTAAGACCACGCTCGACCCGAATGGGGTCAAGGCGCTTGCCGCCTTGCCTTCGCTCGACGAGCTGCGGGCGAAGCTCGTTGGCCTGATCGTCGCGCCGGCGACCAAGATCGCGCAGGTGGTGAACGCCCCTGCCGCCAAGATCGCTCGCGTCGTACAGGCCTATGCCAACAAAAGCGGGGAAGGCGCGGCTGCCTAAGCTGCCTCAACTCGAAGGTTAGAACCGAAGGACAACACTCATGGCTGATCTACAGAAAATCGTCGACGACCTGTCCGGGCTCACCGTGCTCGAGGCGGCCGAACTTGCCAAGTTGCTGGAAGAGAAGTGGGGCGTTTCCGCCGCCGCCGCGGTTGCGGTTGCGGCCGGTCCCGCGGCGGGTGCCGCCGCACCTGCAGCCGAGGAGAAGACCGAGTTCACGGTCGTGCTGTCGGCTGTGGGCGACAAGAAGATCGAAGTGATCAAGGAGGTGCGCGCGATCACCGGCCTCGGCCTCAAGGAGGCCAAGGACTTGGTCGAAGGCGCTCCCAAACCGGTGAAGGAAGGTGTCAACAAGGACGAGGCCGCCAAGATCAAGGCGACTCTCGAAAAAGTCGGCGCCAAGGTTGAGTTGAAGTAGGTGAATGCCTATCTCGCGGATATCCCGGGCGAGCGGAGCGAGACTCGGGGATCCCGCGAGGCTGCAGACGTGGATGGCCGGATCAGTCCGGCCATTGCGAAAGGTACGGTTGATACGGTCGATGTGGTGGAAATCGGTGATTTCGGCAGGCCAGGTCGCGGAATCACCGACAATGCCGCGCACGGCAAGCGTATTGGGATGATTCGGACTTCTTAGCCGAATCACAGACAATAGGTGGTTCGACGCCTGTCCCGACGGTCGCGATGGATTGCGGCCTTCTGGAGAGTCGTCTTGATCGCCTCGGTGCCTCGAACCCGGCGGGTTCGAGGATGGTGGCTTGAACGGGACCGTTCGAGCCCGATGGTTCGATTGAGCGAGAGGACATGATGGCGCAGACGTTTATCGGTCGGAAGCGCGTACGGAAGTTTTTCGGAAAAATTGAGGAAGTCGCGGAGATGCCGAACCTCATTGAGGTTCAGAAGGCGTCCTACGACCAATTCCTGCTGGTGGTGGAGCCGCCGGGCGGCCGCCCCAACGAGGGCCTGCAGGCGGTGTTCAAATCGGTGTTCCCGATTTCCGACTTCTCCAACACGTCGATGCTCGAATTCGTCAAGTACGAGTTCGAAGGGCCCAAATACGACGTCGACGAGTGCCGGCAGCGCGGCATGACCTATGCCGCGCCGCTCAAGGTCACGCTACGCCTGATCGTGTTCGATATCGACGAAGAGACCGGCGCCAAGTCGGTCAAGGACATCAAGGAGCAGGACGTCTACATGGGCGACATCCCGCTCATGACCAACAACGGCACCTTCGTCGTCAACGGCACCGAGCGCGTCATCGTCTCGCAGATGCATCGCTCGCCCGGCGTGTTCTTCGATCACGACAAGGGCAAGACGCACTCTTCGGGCAAGCTGTTGTTCGCCGCCCGCATCATTCCCTATCGCGGTTCGTGGCTCGACATTGAGTTCGACGCCAAGGACATCGTTTACGCGCGCATCGACCGGCGGCGGAAGATTCCCGTCACTTCGCTGCTTTATGCGCTCGGCATGAGCGGGGAAGAGATCCTCAATACCTTCTACAAGCAGGTGCATTACAAGCGCACGAAAGAGGGCTGGCGCGTGCCGTTCGATGCCAACCGGCTTCGTGGCTACAAGGCGATTAAGAATCTCGTTGACGCTGATACCGGCAAGACCGTCCTTGAAGAGGGTAAGAAGCTCACTGTACGCGCTGCACGTCAGCTTGCAGAAAAGGGCCTCAAGGCGCTTCGGATGACTGATCCGGAACTGATCGGGCGTTACCTCGCCGAGGACCTCGTCAACCCCAAGACCGGCGAGATCTATGCCGAGGCCGGCGAAGAAATCACGGGCACGGAGCGGAAAGACGGCGAGTGGGACATAAGCGTCGGTAAAACGCCACTGAAGTCGCTGATGGATCTCGGCTACAAGGAGTTGCCGATTCTCGACATCGATCACGTCAATGTCGGCGCCTACATCCGCAATACACTCGCGATCGACAAGAACATGACGCGCGAGGAGGCACTATTCGACATCTACCGCGTCATGCGCCCGGGCGAGCCGCCGACGATCGACACCGCGCAGTCGATGTTCCAGTCGCTGTTTTTCGATTCGGAGCGTTACGATCTCTCCGCGGTCGGCCGCGTCAAGATGAACATGCGGCTCGATCTCGATGCGCCGGACACCGTGCGCATTCTGCGCAAGGAAGACATCATCGCGGTGATCCGCACGCTGGTCGACCTGCGCGACGGCAAGGGCGAGATCGACGACATCGACCACCTTGGCAACCGGCGGGTCCGCTCGGTCGGCGAGCTGATGGAAAATCAGTATCGCATCGGGCTCTTGCGCATGGAACGCGCGATCAAGGAGCGCATGTCGTCGGTCGATATCGACACGGTGATGCCGCAGGACCTGATCAACGCCAAGCCGGCGGCGGCGGCGGTGCGCGAGTTCTTCGGCTCCTCGCAGCTGTCGCAGTTCATGGATCAGACCAACCCGCTGTCGGAAATCACCCATAAGCGGCGGCTGTCGGCGCTCGGCCCCGGCGGCTTGACCCGCGAGCGCGCCGGATTCGAAGTCCGCGACGTGCACCCGACGCATTACGGGCGCATCTGTCCGATTGAGACCCCGGAAGGGCCGAATATCGGCCTGATCAACTCGCTCGCGACCTATGCACGGGTCAACAAATACGGCTTCGTCGAGACGCCTTACCGCAAGGTAAAGGACGGCCGCGTCAGCGACGAGGTCATCTACCTCTCGGCGATGGAGGAGGGCCGCTACACCGTCGCCCAGGCGAACTCCGCCATCGATGCCAAAGGCCGCTTCACCGACGATCTCGTAGTCGTGCGGCATGCCGGCGACGTGCAGCTCATTCCGCCGGACAAGGTGGATTTCATGGACGTGTCGCCGAAGCAGCTTGTTTCGGTGGCCGCGGCGCTGATCCCGTTCCTCGAGAACGATGACGCCAACCGGGCACTGATGGGCTCCAACATGCAGCGCCAGGCGGTGCCGCTGGTGCATGCCGAGGCGCCGTTCGTCGGTACCGGCATGGAAGGCGTCGTGGCGCGCGACTCTGGTGCCGCCATCGCCGCCCGCCGCACCGGGATCGTCGATCAGGTTGACGCCACCCGTATCGTGATCCGCGCCACCGACGAATCGGACCCGACCAAGCCCGGGGTCGACATCTATCGGCTGCAGAAGTTCCAGCGCTCGAACCAGAACACCTGCATCAATCAGCGGCCGCTGGTGAAAGTCGGCGACCAGGTCAAAAAGAGCGACATTATCGCCGACGGTCCGTCGACCGATCTCGGCGAGCTCGCGCTCGGAAGGAACGTCCTCGTCGCGTTCATGCCGTGGAACGGCTACAACTTCGAGGACTCGATCCTGCTCTCCGAGCGGATCGTCAAAGACGACGTCTTCACCTCGATCCATATCGAGGAATTCGAGGTGATGGCGCGCGACACCAAGCTCGGTCCCGAGGAGATCACCCGCGACATTCCCAACGTCTCGGAAGAGACGCTGAAGAATCTCGACGAGGCCGGCATCGTCTATATCGGCGCCGAAGTGCGCGCCGGCGACATCCTGGTCGGCAAGATCACGCCGAAGGGCGAGAGCCCGATGACGCCGGAGGAAAAACTCCTGCGCGCCATCTTCGGCGAGAAGGCGTCCGACGTGCGCGACACCTCGCTGCGGGTGCCGCCGGGTGTGCAGGGCACCGTCGTCGAGGTCCGGGTATTCAACCGGCACGGCGTCGAAAAGGACGAGCGCGCGCTCGCCATCGAGCGTGAGGAGATCGAACGGCTGGCCAAGGACCGCGACGACGAGCAGGCGATCCTCGACCGCAACGTCTATGGCCGTCTCGCCGAACTCTTGGAGGGCCGGCAGGGCATTGCCGGGCCGAAGGGGTTCAAGAAGGACACCAAGATCACCCGCGCGGTGCTCGAGGAATTTCCGCGCTCGCAGTGGTGGCTGTTCGCCTCGCCCAACGACAAGGTGATGGCGGAGATCGAAGCCATCCGTAAGCAGTACGACGAATCGAAGAAGCGGCTCGAGCAGCGCTTCCTCGACAAGGTCGAGAAATTGCAGCGCGGCGACGAATTGCCGCCCGGCGTCATGAAGATGGTCAAGGTCTTCGTCGCCGTGAAGCGCAAGATCCAGCCCGGCGACAAGATGGCCGGACGCCACGGCAACAAGGGCGTGGTGTCGAAGATCGTGCCGGTCGAGGACATGCCGTTCCTCGCCGACGGCACCTCGGTCGACATCGTGCTCAATCCGCTCGGCGTGCCGAGCCGCATGAATGTCGGGCAGATCCTGGAGACCCATCTCGGCTGGGCTTGTGCCGGCCTGGGACTGAAGATCGGTCACGCTGTCGATCTCTACAACAGCAAGAAGGACGCCAAGCCGCTCAAGGAGCTGCTGCGCAAAATCTACGGCGACGAGGAGACCATCAAGTCGCTCGACGAAAAGGGTTTGATCGAGCTCGGCAGCAATCTGCGCCACGGCGTGCCGATCTCGACGCCGGTGTTCGACGGCGCCAAGGAGGCGGATATCGAGCATATGCTCGATCTCGCCGGTCTTGATCATTCCGGCCAGGTGAGCCTCTACGATGGGCGCACCGGCGACACCTTCGACCGCAAGGTCACGGTCGGCCACATCTACATGCTGAAGCTGCATCACCTCGTCGACGACAAGATCCATGCCCGGTCGATCGGCCCCTACAGCCTGGTGACCCAGCAGCCGCTGGGCGGCAAGGCGCAGTTCGGCGGCCAGCGCTTCGGCGAAATGGAGGTGTGGGCGCTCGAAGCCTACGGCGCCGCCTACACGCTCCAGGAAATGCTGACGGTGAAGTCGGACGATGTCGCCGGCCGTACCAAGGTGTACGAGGCAATCGTGCGCGGCGACGACACCTTCGAGGCCGGCATTCCGGAATCGTTCAACGTGCTGATCAAGGAGATGCGCTCGCTCGGGCTCAACGTCGACCTGCACAACTCCAAGCAACAGCGTGGCGGCGACGGCATGTCCGAGGCCGCCGAGTAACACGACGCGTCATGCGCGGGCATTAGGCGCGAAGCGCCGTCTTGGTGCCCCGTGTCCCGCGCATCCCGATCGGAAGGCAGTGCCTTCTTAAGCGAGATGGTCGGGTCAAGCCCGGCCATGACGAGGCAAAGACAACGATAGCGGCCGACATGGTCGGCAAGCGGAGACGACGATGAACCAAGAGATCATGAATCTTTTCAGCCCGCAGGTGCCGGCTCAGGTCTTCGACCAGATCCGGATTTCGATCGCGAGCCCGGAAAAGATTCTGTCCTGGTCATACGGCGAGATCAAAAAGCCGGAGACCATCAATTACCGCACCTTCAAGCCGGAGCGCGACGGGCTGTTCTGCGCGCGCATCTTCGGTCCGATCAAGGACTACGAGTGCCTGTGCGGCAAGTACAAGCGGATGAAATACAAGGGCATCATCTGCGAGAAGTGCTCGGTCGAGGTGACGCTGTCGCGCGTGCGGCGCGAACGCATGGGCCATATCGAGCTGGCAGCGCCGGTCGCGCACATCTGGTTCCTGAAATCGCTGCCGTCGCGCATCGGGCTGCTACTCGACATGACGCTCAAGGACCTCGAGCGCATCCTCTATTTCGAGTACTACGTCGTGCTGGAGCCTGGGCTGACCCCGCTCAAGGATCGTCAGCTGCTGAGCGAAGAGGAATACACCAAGGCGCAGGACGAGCTCGGTGCCGACAGCTTCACCGCCATGATCGGCGCCGAAGCGATCCGCGAAATGCTGAAAGCCCTCGATCTGGAGAAGATGGCCGCGGACCTGCGCAAGGAAATCGCGGAATCGACTTCCGAGCTCAAGCCGAAAAAACTCGCCAAGCGGCTGAAGCTGATCGAGGCGTTCGTCCAGTCCGGCAACAAGCCGGAATGGATGATCTTGACCCACGTGCCGGTGATTCCGCCGGACCTGCGCCCGCTGGTGCCGCTCGACGGCGGTCGCTTCGCCACGTCCGACCTCAACGATCTCTATCGGCGCGTCATCAACCGCAACAACCGGCTCAAGCGCCTGATCGAGTTGCGCGCGCCCGACATCATCATCCGCAACGAGAAGCGGATGCTGCAGGAGGCGGTCGACGCGTTGTTCGACAACGGCCGCCGCGGCCGTGTCATTACCGGCGCCAACAAGCGGCCGTTGAAGTCGCTCGCCGACATGCTCAAGGGCAAGCAGGGCCGCTTCCGGCAGAACCTGCTCGGCAAGCGCGTCGATTATTCCGGCCGCTCGGTGATCGTGGTCGGTCCCGAGCTCAAGCTGCATCAGTGCGGGCTGCCGAAGAAAATGGCGCTCGAGCTGTTCAAGCCGTTCATCTATTCGCGGCTCGACGCCAAGGGCCTGTCGACCACCGTGAAGCAAGCCAAGAAGCTGGTCGAGAAGGAGAAGCCCGAGGTTTGGGACATCCTCGACGAGGTGATCCGCGAGCATCCGGTGCTATTGAACCGCGCGCCGACGCTGCATCGTCTCGGTATCCAGGCGTTCGAGCCGGTGCTGATCGAAGGCAAGGCCATCCAGCTGCATCCGCTGGTCTGCGCGGCGTTCAACGCCGACTTCGACGGCGACCAGATGGCGGTCCACGTGCCGTTGTCGCTGGAGGCGCAGCTCGAAGCCCGCGTGCTGATGATGTCGACCAACAACATCCTGCACCCGGCCAACGGCTCGCCGATCATCGTGCCGTCGCAGGATATCGTGCTCGGTCTCTATTACCTGTCGATCATGGCTGACGGCGGCCCGGGGCAGTGGAAGCTCGAGCTGCATGCGCAGAAGGAACTCGAGCGCGACCGCAAGAAGAAGAACATTGTGCAGGGCTTTTACCACAATATCAGCGAGGTCGAGCACGCCTTGCAGGAGAAGGCGGTCGGTCTGCACACCAAGATCAAGTATCGCTGGGAGGGCGTCGACGAAGCCGGCAAGCCGGTCCGCACGTGGTACGAGACCACGCCCGGTCGCGTGCTGCTCGGCGAGGTGTTGCCGAAGCAGCCGAAGATTTCGTTCGACCTCGTCAACAAGCTGATGACGAAGCGCGAAATCTCCAGCATGATCGACACCGTCTATCGCCACTGTGGGCAGAAAGAGACCGTGATCTTCTGCGACCGCGTCATGGCGCTCGGCTTCCACCATGCCTTCAAGGCCGGCATCTCGTTCGGCAAGGACGACATGGTGGTGCCGCGCTCCAAGCCGGCGAGCGTCAATAAGACCCGCGAGCTGGTGAAGGAATTCGAGCAGCAATACAACGACGGCCTGATCACCCAGGGCGAAAAATACAACAAGGTCGTCGATGCCTGGTCGAAGTGCACCGAGGAAATCGCCGACGCGATGATGCGCGAGATCTCCACCTCCAAGCCCGCGGAGAAGGGCCAGGAGGCGCAGGTCAACTCGATCTACATGATGGCGCATTCCGGCGCGCGCGGCTCGCCGGCGCAGATGCGGCAGCTCGCCGGCATGCGCGGCCTGATGGCCAAGCCGTCCGGCGAGATCATCGAGAGCCCGATCATCTCCAACTTCAAGGAGGGCCTCTCCGTGCTCGAGTACTTCAACTCGACGCACGGCGCGCGCAAGGGCCTCGCCGACACCGCGCTGAAGACGGCGAATTCCGGTTATCTGACCCGGCGTCTCGTCGACGTGGCGCAGGACTGCATCATCACCGAGGAGGATTGCGGCAGCACCCGCGGCATCAAGGTGCGGGCCATCATCGATGCCGGCACCGTCGTGGCGTCGCTGGCGAGCCGCATCCTCGGCCGCACCACAGCCGAGGACGTGCGCGACCCGTCGAGCAACGAGGTTCTGGTCGCCAACGGCACGCTGCTCGAGGAGCCGCATGTCGAGCGGCTGGTCAATGCCGGCGTGCAGGAGGTCAAGATCCGTTCGGTGCTGACCTGCGAGACCACCAGCGGCTGCTGCGGCAAGTGCTATGGGCGCGATCTCGCCCGCGGCACGCCGGTCAATATGGGCGAGGCGGTGGGCGTCATCGCCGCGCAATCGATCGGCGAGCCGGGCACCCAGCTCACCATGCGCACGTTCCACATCGGCGGCGCGGCGCAGATCTCGGAGCAGTCGTTCGTCGAGTCGAACTTCGAGGGCACGATCAAGATCAAGAACAAGAACGTCGTGCGCAATTCGGACGGCGATCAGATCGTGATGAGCCGCAACCTCATCGTCGCCGTCACCGATCCGGACGGCACCGAGCGGGCCGTGCACCGCATCCAATACGGCGCGCGGCTCAAGGTCGAAGACGGCGAGCACATCAAGCGCGGCCAGCGCATCGCCGAGTGGGATCCCTATACACGCCCGATCCTCACCGAGGTCGAGGGCACGGTCGGTTTCGAGGACCTGGTCGAAGGTCAGTCGATGACCGAGACGCTCGATGAATCGACCGGCATCGCCAAGCGCGTGGTCATCGACTGGCGCAGCGGCTCCGTCCGCGGCCAGCAGGATTTGCGTCCGGCTTTGGTGATCAAGGGCAAGGACGGCAAGATCCTCAAATTGAGCCGCGGCGGCGACGCCCGCTACACGCTGGCGGTCGACGCCATCATCTCGGTCGATCCGGGCGCCAAGATGAAGGCGGGCGACGTCATCGCCCGCATTCCCACCGAAAGCGCCAAGACCCGCGACATCACCGGCGGTCTGCCGCGCGTCGCCGAACTGTTCGAGGCCCGGCGGCCCAAGGAATCCGCGGTCATCGCCGAGATTTCCGGCACGGTGCGCTTCGGCCGCGACTACAAGAACAAGCGCCGGATCACCATCGAGCCGGCGAACAGCGAGGAGGAGCCGAGGGAGTATCTGGTCCCGAAGGGCAAGCACATCCACCTGCAGGACGGCGACCTCATCGAGAAGGGCGACTATATCGTCGAGGGCAACCCGGCGCCGCACGACATCCTGGCGATCAAGGGCGTCGAGGAGCTGGCCGGCTACCTGGTCAACGAAATCCAGGACGTCTATCGG
>Ga0208937_1000421_pt1 | contig 34305 bp, 31 predicted proteins | sample June2015DPH_11_5_FD_184705 | JGI IMG/M metagenome (GOLD analysis project Ga0208937, IMG submission 184705) | Peatland microbial communities from SPRUCE experiment site at the Marcell Experimental Forest, Minnesota, USA - June2015DPH_11_40... | ecosystem: Environmental > Terrestrial > Soil >...
CATCTCCTCTACCCCTCTGGCCCAAGATGTCGCTCCCACATCTTGTAACCAAACGGGCGGCTACGGTGGTCCCCTTTTCTACTGCCATTTCCTCGCTAATTGGTCCCCTTTTGTATTTCCATACACATCTTTTGGAGCAGAATTGTCTATCGGCAGCGATGATAGCACAAATTTCAATGAATTTGTCAACCCAAAAGCCGGGCATATTAATTTTTACAATGAGTTGAGCATACCTGCCCCTCAAACCCTGGATACCTCACTGCGATGGAGCTTAAGGACTCCAGGCCAGCACCGCCCCATAGTGGTGAGCCAATGGAAAGGCTGAGGCTACATGGACATACCACCTCCGAGCGTGGTAAGAAACTCTGGCCCCCCACTTTGATTAATCGCTTGATCAGCCATTCCATGGACCGTTTCACTTCTTCACCCCAAACATAGAACTGCCGGATCATATGCAGAAGGTTGTAGGCCAGAACCCCCATCTGTAGCCTGGCCTGGTTGGCCTCGAACCGTTGGCAGCTGGTCTTGTCCCAACGCAAAGTGTTTTTGCCTTCCTTGATTCGGTTTTCCACATCGCCTCGCCCATTGTAGACCTTGATCACCTTGGCGGCTGGCAATCTGGAGTTGGTGACCACGAAGCCGATCCGGGGGAAAAGCTCGCCCCGGTGCCACTCGATCTTAGCCACCACCCGCCGAGGCCGGCTCCAATTCTTGGCCTGGTAGTGGAGGTCAACAATCTTGAACTGGATACCACTCTTGGGTGGTCGGCCTACTGGGCGGTTCAGGTGAGGTTCCAAGAGGCGCATCAGGTTGGCATTGCTTGGCAACCTGATGAAATAAGCGATCCGCCCTTCCTCGCAATATTCGTAGGTTTCCGGGTTGGCAAAGGCAGCGTCAGCACGCAACCAGAAAAGTTTGAACCAGGAATGATAACGCTGCACCAAAGGCTTAACAAATTCCAGAGCACCGGCGGCGGAATGGACGTTTCCCGGTCTCAGCTTGGCCCCCAGACAGTCGCCATCACTGGTGAAGCAAAAAAGCGGATAGAAACAATTCTTGGCAAAATGGCCATTGTAGGCGACACGCTCTTGCTTGCCGTGAACCGGGTCCTCGGTAGAATCCACATCAACAATCAGCCGTCGCTTATTTTTCCTGCGTAACAAAGCATCAGTTGACCGGGTCAGGGCCGCATCCAGGGCCTTTAACCCTACCGTATTGCCAAGAACGTAGTTCTCCAGCCTGGAAAGCATGGACTGGCCAGCCCCTGCCTTATGGTCTTTGCCAATCGCCAGCCTGAGAGCTGGATCGATGCGGAGAAAATCTGCGTCGTTGCAATCTTCATAACCGGCAGCTATCTGGTAAACTCTTTGACGAACCATCTGGACCAAGGCATGTTTCGTATGAGCAGGTGATCTCAAGTCTTCCAGGCAGTCTCTCATGGGGTCAATGATGCTGAAGCGATCATCTATCTCTCTCAATAGGATAAAGCCGGTGTCGGATGAGATCTGGGCACCCTGGAAATCTATCATGATGGCCCGGTTAAAATCCGGCCGAATCATCTCTTTTTGGCCTACTGTGCATCTTGGAGACCCCCAATTTCCCAAATATATCTCCTTATATCATATGGTTAGGTAATTTTCCATCAATTCATGCGGAATTATCCAGGAGTAAACGAATATTGCAAGGGTAATTTTGATTGGGCCAAAAGCGGGGTCTAGCCTCCTGGTAGAAGGTCAGACCCTCCAGCCTTGCCGCCGAAGCACTGCAGTGATGCGTCGATAGCCAAAAGAAACCTGGGCATGGGCCAGTTCCCGAATCCGCTCTCTCAGCCCATCATCCTCCGGATGTCCACGGCCTTGGCGATAAAAGGTGGCCCAGGCCATCTGCAGCTGGTCCAGCGCCAGCCGCAGAGAGAGGCCTTGTTGCCGCAGCTCCCGGATCACCTGCCGCTTCTGGGCGGGAGTCAAAAGTTTTTTTTTAAGGATCTCGTTCAAGGTCTGGATGATGAGTTCCTTGTCCGCCACCAGCTTTTTTAGCTGCCGGTTCTCATCTTCCAGGACCTTGAGGCGCCGGGCCTCTGATTTGCCCAAACCCTTGTACTTTGGCCCGCCAGCGGTACAGGGTCGCCTCTTTAATGCCGTACTTGCGAGCCGTACCGGCAATGCTGAAGGTAGGCAACTCTGACTCCGCAAAGATCCGGACAATCTCTTCCACCGTAAACCGAGACTGCCGCATGAAGGTCTCTCCTGCTTTCGAGGCCTCTCATTATAACACTCTCATTTTTGGGGAGCACCTCAACCCCATCCCCCTATTCCTTGTCAAGCAATATATTGCCGGATAGGATTTTTGGCTGTGATTTTTTGGGGGAGCAATAAAGTGCCGGGTTGGATTTTGGGAAAATTTGGCGGATGGACCATTGCCACCCAGGGGGGGACCACCCTTCGTCTAGGGGTTTCACTTCTGAGGGCGAATTTCTGTAGGGGGAGAGGCGCCACCGGGGCCAGGCGCCGGCCCTGCACCCGGGGGCTGGGGGCCGGGGCCCGGGGCCGCCAGGCCGGGGCTTGTATCGCAGATTCACAAGCGGAGGTTTACATAATGAATGATATCAGACATAGCCTTATAACCTCAAGCTACCGAGATCATTGAGAGAAGTGCGATACTGATAATTTATCTGCATGGGCTGGCGGGCCTGAACCCCATATCTGGTAGTCTTCTGCTGGTAGCCCGGAGAGGTGCATGATCACTTGGTGATCTGGAGGACAGGCAGCTTCTCAGGCGGCGTAGAGGTAGAGCCTTCCACCTGGATGCCCAGCCGCTTCGCATCCTCCTGGCCGTACATCACCAGGGAAACACCCTGGAAGGGCTCGATCTGTTCGGCCTTCAGGCCCATGCAGCTTGCCAGATCGGCCCAGGCGGCACGGCGCACCCCTGCCGGATAAGACCCCTGGGCGATCTCCAGCAGCCCCATGCAGATCCGAAGCTCCCCTGCACCGGCTGCCCGAAAAAGATTTCGCCTGTCGTCTGCCCGCCATTCATACTTTTGTATGATATTTCTGGCTATTTGATGTCGGTAGTTTTGCGAGAAGTTTCCGTACCCTGCTGTAATCATTGCCTGATCTCTTGTTACCCCGCCGACCAGGAAAGCTTCGATGAAGGCGAGTTCTTTGGCGGTCAATTCGTCCTTAAAAGCCCGTGCGGAGAGTAGCTCTTGATTAGTATTCTGCTCTACACCCATCAAATTAGTATTAGTACTTATATCAATATTCATGGGGTTCTGTGGGGCAGTGTTCTGCTGCTTCTTGCCTTTGCGGGGCTTGGTGGCGGGTTGCGGCTCCAGGCCGACCTCGAAGTCAAAAGTATCCATGCTCTGCATCTCCTTCGTAAAGGATACCTGGAAGTCGGCTGACCCCCAGCTTCTTGGCGAGTTCCCGGGCCTGTCGTTTCGCTACCCGCCTCTTGTAGAGAGCCACCTCCTGGAGGCCAGCGCGATCTATGCCCATGGAAGCGTCTGAGCGGGCCAGGGCGGCCAGCAGGAGGGCTACCGCCTGTTCCATTCATCGGCCTGAAACTCCAGGGGCGCATCCGGCCAGAGGCGGCGCGCCAGGGTCAACGGAGTATCGGCGCTGGGATCTTTTCGCAGCAGCGACTGCCACCGGAAGAGGCCGTGGGCCGCCTGCCAGGTTTGCGGTGGGATCTGGATAACCGGGAGCTCCAGCGCGATTAAAAACCCTTGCCAGATCCCGGCATTGATGAGCAGGTTCGAACCGGCCGAATATCGATTATCAACTCCCGGGGCGCCCACCTGAGGAAGATTTATATTTTCCAGATAAACCATACCTCCCTATCGCATTATTTCCCTGAGCAAAGGAAAAGTCCAGGGTAAAGTTAAAAACTGTTCCGGCCTTGTAATTGTCGGGCTAAACTCTCATAAAAACTTTAACCTTTTTCTCTTCCTCGTGGGCGGACATTCTTTTAGATGCGGAGGCGAAGCTCGGCACGATGTTATCTGAAATTGAACCTATCCGGGCAAAGGGAAGTTCTACTCAGAGAACTTCCCTACCGGAGGTCGTGATGCCTTGGATACTCCCTCCTGCCTCTGGGCGAAGAAGGGGATCACAGCGGCGTTGCTGTAGGGCCTATTTGCAGTCTTTAGACAATTTCTGGATCACGTCCTGGCACTGGCGCAGATCATAGAGGGCCTGCAGGTCGGCATCCACCATCAGGCGCACCAGTTCCCCAAAGCTGACCCGGGGTTGCCATCCCAAGGCCTTCCGGGCCTTGCTGGCATCGCCCAGCAGGAAATCCACCTCCGTGGGACGGAAATAGCGGGGGTCAATATCCACATAGTCCTGCCAATCCAGGCCCACATAAGCAAAGGCTTCCTCCAGAAATTCCCGGACGGAATGGGCTTCCCCAGTGGCGATCACCAGGTCCTGCGGAGTCTCCTGTTGCAACATGAGCCACATGGCTTCCACGTAATCGGGAGCATAGCCCCAGTCCCGCCTGGCCTCCAGATTCCCCAGATAAAGCTTCTTTTGCAGTCCAAGTTTGATGCGGGCCACCGCCCGGGTAATTTTCCGGGTCACAAAAGTCTCTCCCCGGCGGGGGGATTCATGATTGAAGAGGATCCCGTTCACGGCGAACAGACCGTAGGCCTCCCGATAATTCCGCACCGTCCAGTAACCATAGAGCTTGGCCACCGCATAAGGGCTCCGAGGATACATAGGGCTCTCCTCATTCTGCGGCGGCGGGGTAGAACCGTAGAGTTCGCTGGACGAAGCCTGATAGAACCTGGTGACAATGCCGCTGCGGCGGATGGTTTCCAGCAACCGGGTCACCCCCAGACCGTTTACATCTCCGGTAAACTCGGGCATATCGAAGCTCACCCGCACATGGCTTTGGGCGGCCAGGTGGTAAACCTCTTCGGGCTGAATATTGTAAATCAAATGGCTCAGTTGCCCCGAGTCGCTCAAGTCCCCATAGTGCAAAAAAAACCGGGCCCCGGGCTCATGGGGATCCACATAGAGATGATCGATGCGCCGGGTATTGAAGCTGCTTGATCGGCGGACCAGTCCGTGCACTTCATAACCTTTGGCCAGCAGCAACTCGGCCAGGTAACTGCCGTCCTGCCCGGTGATCCCGGTAATCAGGGCCTTCTTCACCAGCCCCATTATCTGCATCCTCATTCATTAAAATTTTTTTGCCGGAAACCGAACACCCCATTAACCCGGATAATGTTAATTAATTGTGGCAATTCATCCAGCCGGATCATTCTGAGGAGCTTACTCATCCGGGTGATGCGAGTATCATTATCGCCATTTACCCCGCTATGTCTTGATAAGCTACTGCGACTCCACGAGTTAATCAATAGTTAGCGATGTGGGCCCAAAAAAGTCTGAGATAAAGATAATCCAGGTTAAGTTTATTTTCCGTGGCCGAAGAGCACGATGCGGATGGTTTTCATCAAGATGGCCAGATCCAAAAGCAAGCCCATATTTTTTATGTAATAGAGGTCAAATTGAAGTTTCTCTTTCATTTCTGCCATGGAGGACCCGGCATGGGGAAACATCACCTGCGCCCACCCCGTTACTCCGGGCTTAACTAAGAAACGGTAACTATAATATCGTATTCGCTCCCGTGGTCCGATAAATACCTTCAAGTCTGGGGGGTCGATGGCTCGGCGTCCTGGCCGCCATTCCGCCACCTCCTCTCGGGATTTTTGGGCAAAAACTTCCCATTCCGCTCGGGGCCCGATCAGGCTCATTTCTCCTTTTAAGATGTTGATTAGCTGGGGCAGTTCATCTAAATGCATCTTCCTTAAAAGACGGCCAACTTTAGTTATGCGGACGTCATTGCTGGAAGTCCATTTGGGAAAGTCTTCATCTATATCCACAATCATAGTTCTAAACTTTAAAATTTGAAAAGGCTTATTGTTAAGACCCAATCGCATTTGCTTGAAAATAATCGGTCCATGGCTGTCAAGTTTGATAGCCAAGGCAATTAAGAGGAAAATGGGCCAGGTTATAATTAAACCCAGGCATACCAATATCAATTCCGAGAACCTCTTTACCCTTAGGTAATAGAAATTCCGATGATCAAGTAGTTTTAAAAAAGTCCACGTATCCTCAATGTGGTCGATAGGAATTTCCCCCGCCAGAAATTCATATAGGGTGGGGATATCCAGGACCTGGCAGTCATTTAATAAAATTCGATTTAGGATTATCAGAAGTTTAGAGGATTTTGAATGGGTAATGGCCACCACTACCAAACCTATTTTCTCCTGTCTCACCAATTCTTCGAGCATATGCGATTGACCCAGGACTTTTAAACCATCGATGGTGGTGCCAATTTTTTGCACATCGTCATCCACGAATCCTTTTATCGCCAAACCACAATTAGGCCGCCTTTTGATGGCCTCCGCAATCCAACGTCCTGCACGTCCTGCGCCTACAATCAAGGTCTGCCTTTGAAGCCTTAGAGGCAAAGCAAAGGCTGAGAAAGCATATCGCCATAAAACGGTCAGGAAAACAAAGGCCACTGCCTGCCACTTGACAAAGAACCGAGGGATGATCCGCCATGGAAAAATACAAAACAGGAGCAACGCCACCAGGGTCCCAATCAGGCAGGCCAAAATAATCCTAATAATATTTTCTCGGCGGCGGAAGTCAAGGTTGTGATCATAAAGATTGGCGATGTATAGGACCAGAATGTAGGTCAATCCCACCATTATCAGCGGAATCCTGTATTGGTCCAAAGAGAACCAGGGGTTCACACGCTCCACGGTCATAACGATTATGCCCAGGGGCATAGCCAGGCAAAAGGCAGCAATATCACCCAACAACAGCAGCAGCGACCATTTGGAAATTTTAAATCCAAAAAGATTAATCATTGTCCTGCCTTGGAATAGACGGTACCTGCAATCTACCTCTTTGGATCTTCATGATATTTAAGTCACTTTAAATTAAGTTTTGTGCGAAAGCAAATAATTAAAATTCATTTCGCTAACATTGCCGCAATTTTTTCTGAAGCCTTCCCATCCCAAGTTCTGGATTATAGATTTCATAGCTTCAAAATCCCGACTCTGGTGCGTTATGAACAATTTTAAGCTTGGCCGCTTGATTCAAGATTCAGAGGTGTCCAAAAAATTGTGGATTTTTACAGGTCAGTTATGGGGGAGCAGACCTTATAGGGCACGAAAAGGTGGAGATCCTTAAAAGGGTTCCCGGCGTCGCCCCCCGTCGTCTTTGGTGGTTTTTCTTTTTGACATCCAAGACAGTCGCTTTTGAATGGCCAGTAGTGGTTCCCCCTTGCTTTTTTGTTCACGCTATGGCAAGCATAAGAGGACTGGATGCGTATGCTTCTGCCACTATGCCAGGTATGGTCTTAGCAGGAGCCGGTTAAACGCCGGCCAACAAAGAACCTTTATTCGCCGAGAACAGGAAATGAACATCGCCTGATCAAGGGGCGCACATGTCGGATTTGTTTATGCCGCCGCCACTGGGGGAGCCTTGACCCAGATTGCCTCATCCTGTAGTGGGAACTGCAGATTGTGTGCCTTGCCAAAAACGCTACTCAGGTTGATTTTGAGCCTCAATTGGTGCTGGTGGAGGTGGCATGATGAGAATTAAATTCGGCAAGGGTTTTATTTTATCGATCTTCCTTGTTATCTGCTTTGCAAAAGTAGCGTTTTCCACCAATTATTATGCAGATGCGGATAACGGTAACAATAGCTGGGATGGGAAGGCGCCGACTTTCGAAGGAGGGTCAAGGGGGCCGTGGAAAACTGGTATGTTCCCAGCCTCATTAGCGGCAGGAGACCAGTTGCTATATAAACGCGGCACCAAAAATTTATATACAACTCGATTTGTTAATTACTGGAATGGCTCGGCTGTAAATGTAATTACCATCGGCGCTTGGGGACGCGGAGCTAAGCCCAAATTGTGCTGTGCAACAGTAGCAAACAGTGCCTGGACTAATACTGCCAGCGGGGTATACACTCAGGCATCTGTATCTTGCACTCTTCTTTTGGAAGATCTAAAGGCAATTGACCATGCAACAGACGCAAATTTGACTGACGGGAACTGGTATTTTAATGGATCGACTATATATTATAAGCCAACGTCTGGAGTTCCTGGCGATCATGATTTGCGTTATGTTTTTGCCGCTGGTGGAGATAGTGTTAATATTGGCTTATATAAAGGGGCTTCTTATATAACCATACAAGATTTAACGTTAATAGGCTCCAACATTAATGCAACTGCCAATATTGATAATGCCAGAGTGCATCATTTAACAATCCAACGATGTGATTTTAAGGATATTTGTGCTGATGCATTATATTTAGTGAGTCAAGCATATAGAAAGTTAGAATATATTACCATTACCGGTTGCACTTTTAATTATTGTCTAAATAACATTTATTTGGTGGCTCAAAATCGTGGGGCCTGTGAGAATGTAACGATTCGACGTAATAGTTTCCTTAACAGTAATAAAATGAGAGGAACTGTCAGTTGGGATTGGGCCGGCGGCGGAGATCGTGATGGTATATCGATTCAAAATATCAAGGACAGTACGATAGAATATAATGAGGTAAGCGGCCTTTGTCATTTAGGTGGGGGAATTACAATTTGGTTTGATTCTGCCTATCGTGGAACAGGAAATATTATCAGATACAATTACGTCCATGATGTTACAGGTGGTGGCATAATATGGGGAGGTTGCGATGTTGGTCATTGTAATACGCAAATTTATGGTAATATAGTTGTTAACGCTGGATTAACTATGCAAGCATTGCCTTCTTGGAGTGCTACAGGTGATAGAAATACAAGAAAAACCTCGGTTTCAACCAAAATTCTGGATGTAACGGAAGATGGAACGTCGTTGATAGAAAGATCTTCTATTATTATGGTTAATGCTAATGCAGGCAGTTGGTATTGGGATGGGGAAATATTATATGTCAGAGCTACAAGTGGAACTCCTGACTCAAATCGTAAAGCGTATGTTGCTAAAAAAGTTTATGCTAATCCAGGCGGTCAGTCTGGCGGGATTACATTAAATAGGGTACAAACCAGTTTAAACCCAACTACTGTTTATAATAATACTGTATATCATTGTAATGTCAATTACTGCATTACCCTTGGTGATTATTTTATCTTAAAAAATAATATATCTATGAACCCTGTGCTTGCTCATACAACCGCTAATGCTGGTGTTCTGCACAATATATTTGATCTTAATTGCTATTATCCTGCAACCGGTAGTCTATTTAATTATGAATATCATGATAAAACATGGTTCCAGTGGAAAACCCTAACAAAAATTGATTCTCATTCAATTACTTCTAATCCTCAATTTCTTGATGCTGCTAATGGAGATTTTCGACTCAATACTGGTTCGCCTTGTATCAAGGCCGGAACTAATGTTGGATTATCTACGGATTATTTTGGCAACAAGTTTCGGTCGACGCCAAGTATGGGGGCCATTGAATATTACTAAATTGATGGAGTGATAAGCCCCTTGGCTAAAGGCGGATCAAAATATCAACTAGATGGGCGCAGCTTATTTTCTCATCCTCTCCCGAATAATCCAATACAGGAATAGGGGAGAAGATTTCAGATTCCTCTCCCAGAGCCTTTTGGGTTCCCTTAAAAATCTTGGCAGCCATTCGAGCCCTAACCTCTGCCAGAATACCGATGATCTCTTCTTCGTTCCGGCATAAAAGTCAAATGCGGCTCCGATTGCACCAATAAATGGCACTCTGAGCGTGTCCCGGTTTTGATATATCCATTTTTCCTGCTTTGGCGCCGTCATACCCACCCACAAGACATCAGGCCTGGCCTCATTCACCGCTTCGAGCATTCCCTTGTTATCCTCCTCCCTGAACTCTGTACGGAAGGAAGGCGAATAGGTTCCCGTTACCCGAACCTTAGGGAAATCCACGATAAACCTTTGCTGGATTTTGGCCAGAGTTTCTTCCGTAGAGCCGAGGAAGAACACGCTTCGCCCTCCTTCCCGGTTCAGCGCTTGATTCAGGCCCAGAAGGATTTCGGTGCCCGCCACTCTTTCCCGAATGCGCCCACCGAGAACTCGGGAGGCCAGGACGACGCCAACTCCATCTGGTATAACGAGGTCGGCGGTCATCAGGGCTTCCCGGAACAGCCGGTCCCGGCGGGCCACCTCAAGGGAATGCGGATTGGCACAAACGAGAGTGTGCCCTGACCTTCCATCATGAATCCATCTCATGATTTTTTCGAGGCAGGCATCTCTTGCCAGGTGCGAAACCGGGATGCCCATAATGTACTCGGTATCAAGTGCGGGCGCTGTGGGTTCCATGCAATTCCAAGGCTCGGCGGTAAACCTGCATAAGCCGTTCGTAATAACGGGGCGGCGAGTACTCCCGAAGCACCTTCTCTCGGCCTGCCTTTCCCATCTCAACGCAGAGGTCCGGCCGACTCCAGAGCCACTTGATCCTGGCAGCAAGGTCCACCGCATCGCCAGGCTCAAAGAGCAACCCATTAACTCCGTCATCCACAATTTCCGGCAAGCCGCCGAGCCTGGAGCATACCACCGGCTTGCCATGGAGCATCGCCTCGATAACAACCAGGCCAAAACTTTCATAACAGATGCTGGGGAATACTAAGAAACGGCAATTTTTAAAAAAATCGTCAAGACGAGGTCCCTGCAAATGCCCCAGAAGCTCGACGTTGGCAGGCTTTCCCTTTTCCACTCCAGGCATGCGCCAGAAGTCACCTGCAAGCTGGAAGGGTATCTGCGGGCAATCCCTCGCGGCCTGCAAAAGTGTCGTAACTCCTTTTTCGGGACTCCCCCGCCCGGCAAAGGCTACGTAGTTACCCAGCGGCACTTTCCCCAGAGATTTTGAAGTCTCAACCATGTTAGGGATCACCTCAAGGCGCTCTGCCGGAAATCCCCCCTCCACCAGTTTTCTTTTTTGAAACACTGTCAGGGCGTAATACAGAGTGACATTGTCATGATAGAGTCTCCGCTTGCGGGCCGCGAAGTTGCGGAGCGCATAGCCGACACTCTTAGACAGGCTATCCTCACAGTTTCGGAGTATGCACCAGTATTCCCGCCCCCCTATGCAGCGCTCGCAAACCTGCCCGTGGCTCAGCAATAAGCCGTTGGGGCAAACGAGGCGGGAATTGGCGCAGCACATAACCACAGGGATTCCTTCCTGCCTAATCGCCGGCAGGACCCATGGCGATAGCGACGGGTAAAGGTTTTGCACTTGAACGATGTCTGGCCGGAAAGTCCGGACCCAATGATTGACCTTCCGAACGCCCTTCAGGCTGTATATTCCGCTGACAAAGGCTCTTTCCTTGGCCAGTAAGCCGGCGTTGGAAGGCACGGTATCTTCCAGCAGACAGTCCACCCGATGGCCGCGCTGGCGCAAAAGGGCAACAGTACGCTTTATCATCAGCTCCTCCCCGCTGATGATACCGTATTTATTGTGAATCAAGAGCACCTTCATTAATTCGCCTATAGCTGACGATTCCCATGCCCTGATGAGGGTATTAGACTATCTATACCGCAGCCTCTTACCCCCTTTCTTAATGGCCGCGATCGGGTCCGTATTTTTACCCCCAATTACGCAACATTAATTCAAGTAGGCTCAGGAACTGATTGCCTTTGTATAGAGCTCATTGATAAAATCTCCTTTTTTTTCCCAGGTAAAATCCCCCAATCTTTCTCTCGCCCCCTGACCCAGAGATTGTCTTAATTCTTTATCCTCCGCTAAACGGATAAGTGCCGCGGCAAACTCTTTGATTGCTTGCGTCGGATTCTTTGCAGGTATTTTAATTCCGGACGATTCTGTAATGATCTCTCCAGGGCCGGCATAATCAAAACAAACAACCGGCAATCCGGCTATCATGGCTTCAAAGATGACCCAAGCGCCTGCGTCCTTTAGACTCGGATAAAGAAAAATATCCGCTCGCTTAAAATGGGTTAAAACCTCTCGATGTGGTAATAGACCATGAAAGATTACTTTTTCAGCAGCCCCTGTAGAAGAAGCAAGACATTGCAAACTTTTTGCCTCAGGACCTGAACCGATAATATGCAGTTTTGCCCTTCGATTAATTGCAGCCATTTTCTGAAATGCTTCAATACCTAAAGAAAATCCTTTCACATGAATCAGCCTCCCTACCATGAGAATAATAATGTCATTATGCTTTTTCGAAATTTCTTGCTTTCCAATACTATTCTCTAACTCGCTTATATCAATACCGGTTTCCATCATAGTTATGACTTTATTGGGAAAATCATGGGACATCAAGGATGAAGTCAATGAGGTGCGCCCGATTATATAAGAGGCTTTCTTGCCGGCCAGTCTGGTTATAGGGTCTAGATAACGGGACCATATTTTGATCAGATATCTCAATGTTTCAAAAAGTTTCCATTTGAAGGCGAACAGTTTCCAAAACGATCGCGGAGGACTCTCGTAACCCCCAAGAGGACCCCAAATAAAAGGAACCGGTAGCTTCCAAAGAAAAGTGGGCAGCCAAACATTTCCGAAGGTTAGGTGGTGGATTACATCAAATCCAATTTCTTTGTGGAGCTCTTTGGCGCGTTTATAAGCCGCAATCTGCCAAAGATAATAGTAAAAATAAACACCTTTTCCGCTTCTTTGCCAAGATGCAGCCCAAGGCAAATCAACATAACTGAAATGCAGCGCCCCGTCCGGATGGCGCAGCATCTCGGCTTCGATCACCTCTCGATTCTTATCTCGGGTCAAGACCTGGTCAGCTCGGGTCAAGGTCTTGTCAGCTCGGGTCAAGACCCAGACTTCATTGAATCGAGCGGCTTGCTTCGCCCAGTTCCAGCCTGTGCCGGGTTCCGAAGCCCTGCCGGGTTGGCAGGAATAGGCGGATATCAGGACTCTTTTGCGATAATTGGGTTCCGTAATAGATTTATTTTCCATTTTTATGAACCTAGACAAAAAATAATCAACATTCCAGCTATGATAGGAATAACTTAAATAAAGGTTTAACAACTATAAATTGCGTTCGGACTTAAAATCCAGGGTCCTCTGGCATGCATAAGCTAAAGATTCCGCACCGCGCTCTAAAGTGTACGCCGAGGCCATCTCCAGCGACCTTTTGCCGAACTCAGCGATAAGTGCGGGCGAATCGAGGAAGCGAGCCAGAATCTTGGCCAAGTTCGCGGTATCCCTCGGATCGCAGGAGAACCCGTTGCGTCCTGCATCGACGGTTTCGTTGACGCCGCCGTCGTGAATCGAGGATACTAAGGGCAGCCCCATGGATAGAGCTTCGAACGGCGCCAGGGCCCGGTAGTCGGCGAGGGTTGGAAAAAGGAAGACGTCAGCCCGCTTGTACCACTCCCAAAGGGTCGCATACGGCTGCCGCCCCTGGAAAATGACATGCCCTGACAAACCAAGCTCTTGAGATTGCAGTTCCAGGCTTTCCCGAAAAGGCCCATCTCCCACAATATCAAAGACAAAACTCCCAAGATGACTAGGGATAAGTGATGCCAGGGCCTCAAGAGCATACTGCAGGCCTTTTAACTTGAACAGGCGCCCCACGTAAAGAAAGCGGACCGGAAGTTCAGTGCCTCGCGACCCTCTATAGGCATAGAGATTTTCTCTAGATTCCCCGGATATGGAGGCCATATCCGAGACGAGGAAAGGTCTTACGATGACCTTGTTCACCGAAGCATGCAAATCAGATATCAGATAATTTCCGCCATCTCGGTTGTTGGTGAGAAACATGTCGGCTCTCTTGACTATGAAGATGCGAATGGCGTTACGTAGAAGCCAGATCAAATTGCTTTGGTCAAACCTTGGTTTGGTTTCCACCAACAGCAACACCCGTATCCCCGGCATCAGATAACGGGCCAGCATTGCATAAAAAGACCAGAGGCTGAATTCGGTAACGACCATAATATCGGGGCAGTACTTCAAAAGAGCGGGAATTACTGCCGGTGTTATGACTCTCACCTCGCGTGCATAATTATCATTACAGTGGTCGCCTTGTCTTTTACTATAATAGATTCGTTTGATTTTCCCTCGGAGCTCAATCTCGAACCCGAGACCTTTTTCTGCGCCCGCGAATTCTGCCGTAAACACTCGAAATGACCCGCAGCGCGCCGCCAGAGATTCCAACAGTGATTGGAGATAGAGCAGACCCCCTCCATATCCCAGGGCCGGCAATACCCACGCGACTTTCGCATCCCGGAGTCTTAAACCGCCTTGCAAGTTTTTCGATGGCCTCCCATATATGTATACCTCTCTTCCCGAATGAAGCTCATGGCTCCGCTCGGTTTATCTTCACTCGGGCCGCCTCCGAAGCTTCTCACCGTTTAATTTGCGGTATTTGCGGCCCGCTGCCACTAAGCAAACAGCGGCAATGGCATGATCTTAACAATCTTGTTGCCCTAAAGAGTAATTTCTTTGAATGCAAAATTCTTCCCGAGACGCCGGTTGTGCTTCCATGGTCCCTAGTGTGCAGGAGGAAGAGGCCCAGCAGCCAGACAAAGACAACACTGGAGGTGATCCAGCGATCTGCCATCACGTTTGAGCTGAGGCTATTCACAAAGAAGGCCGCCAGGGCGCCGGCAAACCCCACGGTTCCCGGTCCTCGGCGCCAAACCTTGCTGATGGTAGTCCACCACAGGCGCACCGCAAAAATGGCAAACAAGACGACCCCCACCGATCCCGTGCCGATGAGCACGGTGAAGAGCGAGTTGTGGGAATGAGAGGCCATCCCCCCACTTACAATTCCCACGAGGCCGAAGCCATATCCCAGGAAAGGTCTTTGGAGGAACTTGTGCCACAAAAATTCCCAGAGAATGGTTCGGCCGCTCCCAGTCTCAATATTAGATAGCGACTTCCCGGGAAAGAGTAGGTCCCTTAAAAACTCCCCACCTGCCCCCCAAAGGAAAATCAGGAGGGCCACCCAAAATCCGATCAATAGCAACCAGAACCGCCGGAGCGCCAGGAAGATCAACAGACACCCCACCAGCGCGCCGATACTGCTGCCTGAACTTCTGCCCAGTGCCAGGGTGCAAAAAGCGAATATGCCGAATCGCAAGAGCCGCCTCGATCGTTTTTCAGCCTCGAACCGTTCCGCCTTGGTCATTGCCAGGTATTCCCCCAGACAATAGCAGAACAACAGCGCTGAAGAGATGGTATAAGTGGTATTGTGCCATACCACGGAGGATAAGCCATAAGACCAAATAGTAGCGTATATGTCTAGAATGATCGCCGCCATCGCTATACGGCAGAAGGCGCGTTCCGCCCCGGCAAAGTCCCGATACTGAGCCACCGCGGCAAGTGTAGCAGAAAGCAGAATGAGGTATTCAAAGGCGCGATAGAGAGAGAAAACAGGCTTTGCTGACCACAAACAACTGACGGCGCAGAATACATAATATCCGGCCAACCACATGGCGGGGGTTCTACGCAGGGAAGACCACGTGCGCCCGAAAGCTCCACTAAAGATCAGGATGAAACCCGCCAGGCAAACTGCGGCGATGTCCACCGCGGCAAACGCGTCCACAACATCCAAATCAGTTATGGGTCGTATCCGTCCCAGCATAGATTGACGAATGATTAACATGAAAATACAAAATAATAAAAGTCTGGCAACAAAGGGACTACCACTTATAACGTTGCTGTTGACCGAGTCGGGTGAACCCTCGAAGGGCGGGAGGCTTCTCCCAGATGTGGTATTAACCCGAGTCATCGGTTAACCGCCTTGTTGTTGACAGACTTGCGTCGCCGGAAATTTAAATTGTATTTTCGCTAAGTTTAAACTAAGGACTATCGACCATCTTGAAATTGCTATATCCAAAAAACCTATCAAGACAACCACCTTCCATCGATTGCGTGGACATCCACTGCCGAGGTATCATGCACCATACTTTTGAGCACTCGAAAAATCTCCTCATGTTTGCGGATGGTATCAAATTTCCAATTGTATTTTCGGGCATGCTCTGCCAAACGTTGGCGGAGTGCCTTGTCCTCGTACAAACTCAGAATCTTATCGGCGAGATCCTCAGGATCTCCCGGTCGATGCAGTAAGCCATCTTTTCCATCCTCAATCATGTCCGAGATCGAAGCAATGCGGGCTGCAAGAACAACTTTCCCTTCCGTCATATACTCCATTACCTTGGTAGGGTAGGCTTGAGCCAGATCCACATCATCACGCCAGGGAATCACACACAGGTGTGCCTGTCTAATCAATTGCATTACTTTGCTGTGTTCCAGGAAGCCTAGGAACTCAACCCCTTCAAGTTTTCTAAAATCCTTGATGGCCTCTTCTACATCCTCTCGAATTTTCCCGATAATCCAGAGGTGGGCATTGGGCAGCTGCTTCTTTATTTTTAAAAAGGCTTGCATGAGAATATCTAAACCGCATGCAGGGAAGTGTAGGCTTCTCATGCATAATATGTTAAAGTCGCCATCGTCTTCAGCAACGAAATTATCTTCACTTTTACTAGGAACCCAGATAGTTGTCTGCCAGGCCAGAATTTTTCTCTCGGGGATTTGGTAATATCTGAATTGGAAATCAGGCCTGATACCCACAATGAACAGGTCCGCCTTTTTATACGAGAGTTTCATGAGAACACGGGTAACCCATATTCTCAGTTGAGTAAGTTTATTGCTATTAATATTATGTCTTATGGGAATATCCCATACATCAACTACCCATTTAATTTTAGCGAACAGCTTTCCTAAAAAACCGACAATGCCTAAGGCTGACGGTTCCGAAACTAGAATGACATCATTTAGCATTTTCCGATGGTTAAACAGCCAATAACTTGAGAAGACCATCAGGCCGAATTTCCCAGCAAATGGGGATCGAACCGTCTTAGTGCCAGGGCTGAGATAACGATTAAAATCTGCCTTTGAGGTGATCAACATGGTCAGCTCAGAATATCTGCTCAGAAAAATTATCCTCATTATGTGTTCATAATTTTTGCCTTCATCACCTTTTGAGGCTGTCAGAAATATGGTTTTTAACATCTTATTATTTCTTGTCTAACTAAAGGCTTTTGCCGCAGCCGATTGGCAAGTTGTTGATTACCCACGGACTCAAGCGTTTCCCCACATAAGGCAGTAATCTGAGGATAAGTCGGCTCGTGGAAGGAAGGTGCACATTTCCTGTATTTAGAAAAAAAGGCCAGAACCTCCTGCTTCTGCCATCGCTCCTTAAGGATTTGACGATGAACAGAGTCATGTAGCATCTGGTCCAAAAATAACCGTAAAAACGGTAAATAAATTTTAGAGCTTCGTTAGGTATGGTTGGCGCCCCGTATCTTCTCCGGATCTGTGATAATTCCTCTTCCGACAAATCGGATTGAACAAAACATTTCCTATTATCATGACTTCTGTCCACTGCAAGAAACTCGGTGACCTTTTTTACGCTGCCTCGCATTGCTATTCTTATCCAGTACTCGTAATCACCCCCGATCTGGAGTGTTTCATCCAACCCGCCGACCCTTTCATAAGCGCGTCGGCTCCAGAAAACCGCCGGCTGATATAATCCCCCTGTAACTATGGCCCACTTCAAATTAAAAGGAGGAGAAAAAGTAAGTTCTATGGTGCCCTTAGTGTCATCCAAATGGATAATGTCCCCATAGAGGAGGTCCACCTGCTGGTTCCGGGTGAAGTAGCCCACTACCGCTTCCAGCGTCCACGGCAGATAGAGATCATCGGTATTCAGATAACAGAGTATGTCTCCCTTCGCTTTTTTGAGACCTTTGTTGATGGCCTGGTACATGCCCTCGTCGGGCTCGGATGACCAGCTCAGGTCGTAGGTGCCTGCATATTTTCTCAGAATGTCGAGGGTATTATCCGTCGAACCTCCATCCACCACGATATGCTCCAAATTCCTATAGGTCTGACCCGTGATCGATAAAATGGTGTCTTCAATAAACTCACCCTGATTGTAACTGGGGGTAATAATTGATACCATCGGCCTACGGTTCATGTATCCACCTCTTTCTTTGAGATGCTTATGAAATTATTTCGCAATTTTAATTATAACTGATTATTTCGGTTTTCCAATATTTTTGTTTTAGTATTAAGTCACATGACACCCAGTATACTACTATTTATTCTGGAATAGAAAACTACTTCAAAACCCGGGCAACAAGGAACAGGTTGTCGCCCGTTCCCTTTAACTGATCCATGAATAGAGCATAAATATAAAAGGGCAGAAGGAGACCTGCAACCGCAACAAGCTTGGGCAGGTTTGGAAACAACTTCCAACGTACTTTGTATTTTCCGTTACGTTTCAATTCAATTTTCAATTGATCAAAAAATCCGGAGGCTCCTATCTTGTATAAGAAATAGACACGGCCAGAAATATCTAAGCGGACGACCTCAAACCCCATGGAAGTTACTGCGAGGGTTAGTGCTTTGGGAGTAAATTCATAAAGGTGATACGGGGCCTCTGAATGCGGCCAGGGAAATCGTAAGAATTTTGCCATACTAAGAGTTGCGGTAGCAAAACTGGATTTGGCATTCGGGGTTCTGATCACCAGCAATCCACCGGATTTTAAAAGATAGCGGGCGGCCACCAACATTTGCCTGGGAGAGCGCCCATGTTCGATCACATCTCCCATTCTAATCACATCAAAAGAGCCGGAAGGAAAATTAGAAGTCTGGATTTCCTCTATATGTGCCGACAGGTGATTCTGGCGTGCAACCTTTACGGCATCAGCGTTGATATCGATCCCTTCCACCTCCCATCCCAGTTTTTGCATATGGTAAATAAAAGAGCCTAATGCACAACCCACATCAAGCAGGCGTCCGCCCTTGATTCCCAAAGATTGCAACTGCTGGTGGAGATGTACCGCGGCAAAGGGAGAGGTTTCTGATAAGTCTTGCTCCCCAGTGGCAAAGTACCCTGCCGCCTGGTTATAAATAGCAGCCATTTGCTGGATACTCGGCTGCGGCCAAACAAAAATAACCTCGCAGTTACGGCATCCCCAGAGTTTCCAGCCACGTTTAACAGAGACAAGAGAATACTCGGTCCCTCCGCAGCACTCGCAAGGAAACTGGGGGATGGCGCTACTGGGCCTTAGGCATCCTTCCATTTTCAACCAACTCTTAACCTTCAAGTCCTGTCTCTAATTCTGCGGTCCCTGACTATGAGATGAGGATCTGCCAAGAGCAGGCCAATATTTTGCCTTAAATTTCCTTAATCTATCGAGCAAGGAGCCAGGCAGGATTAACATGACGGCAATTTTTATAGATTCTACCCACCAATCATCCCATCCCAGCTCTTTTAAAAAAATGCACCATGCCGCTTTTTTGTCACCATATTGAATCAATTCGCGAACATATGATAAAGTATACCCTTCCAGGCAACGAAGCCAGGATTTCTCCATCCGTTCAGGAAATATGCCCCTTTGCTTCCAATCATTATACGTAGATATCAATATCGCAGGACCGAACGGGCAACGTCGTTTCGGGGAAGATGTTTCAGAAAGCAACCAGAAGCTGCCGATCACCTCATTGTGATAGACTGAAAGACAAGACGGCTCATAGCCAGCTTTGGCAACCCACCCCAGACGCACCCACGTATCTATGTCCTCTCCTTTGTTACTCCACTTAGCATCAGGAAAGCAACCTACCTGTTCAAGAATGAACTTATTAATTACAATGGAAGAAGAGGTAGCACCGCCAAGAGAATGCTCATACAAAAAATCACAATAATTGTCAATGACCTGAAAATGACTATGCTTACTATTGATCATTTTATGGGATATTCCCGAAGTTCCTATGTATAAAGGGTTGCAAAAAACAAAGCCGATCTCCGGATGATTGACAATTGCCTCATGCATTTTCTCCAGAAAATTGGGGAAATATTCGTCATCAGCGTCGAGAAATGCTATCCATGCCGCCTTAGCTACCACCACACCTCTGTTGCGGGCTGCACTCACCCCAGCATTTTCCTGGCGGATCAGTCGAATCCGAGGGTCTGTATATGAAGCTACCAGGGATCCCCCTTCATCGGTTGACCCGTCATCAACCACAATAAGCTCAAAATCCTTAAAGCTCTGGACCAGCACCGAATTCAAACTGCGCCTGATGTAGGGAGCTTTGTTATAAAGGGGGATTATGACAGAAAAAAAGGGCATATTCCCAGCCTCAGATTATCACAGAAGGTTCAGTCTGTATCTGCATAGCTCTGTCCGCCATCATCAGTTGACCCATCATCAACTATGATGATCTCATAAGGAGGAGAGGTTTGATTTAAAAGGGAAGATATAGCTCTGCCAATATATTGGGCCATATTATAGAGAGCAATGACCGGTGATACAATAATCATAATTTCTCCAGGCAATCATCATTCAACATATTAATATAATTAGCCTTTTTAAATTGAGATCAAATCTCGAAAGGCAGACCTCCAGCCTTTGTAAAATTTGTGATAACGCCCCGAAATGATTTCGTTAAGGATAAATGGTATTCTATGCATTATGTTGTATGGAATATTTGCTCTTTTATCACAGTGAAATATAACCTCATCAATTTTTCGCATTATAGTTCCATCAATAAGGTTATTCTTATACAAATAAATAAATCCGTTTAACCATTTAATCTCTTTGTTGAAAAAATGCGCTCTCGTATCTTTGTAAGAGTTATCTATGATTTTCTCAATTATGCTTCGATTGATCTTTCGTAACCCACAAGATTGATTAATATGTTTTCGGTATTTATTAAATTCATAAGGCAATTTAACGACCTTACTGACAACACTGCTGGCAAATGGCAACCAATCATCATAAACCCATGACGGGGGAATAGGCACTAAGCTAGTATAAATACATTTCCGGATTGCCGTAACAGCTCCTAAAATAAAATCATAGTTAAAAAAATAATCTAACAATTCTCCTTTGGAAAAAATGGCAAAGGTTTTTGAAATATTATGAAAGTTCCAAAAACTAAACCCCAGGGAATTTAACTCTTCATCTACAATATCTGCATCACAAAAAATAAATCCCACCTCAGGATCATCCGTCATTATTTTTGCAAATTTTTCTAATTTTTGGGCATCCCAGACATCATCCTGGTCAGAAAAGGCAATTATGTCCCCGGTGCACAGGGAGCCGGCTTTTTCAAAATTCTTGGAATAACCCAAGTTGGCATTATTCCGATAGATTCTCACCGGGAAGGGGGCGCGGGAGGAAAAACTTTCAAGAATAGCGATGGTCCTGTCATGTGACCCATCGTCGCATACAACCAGCTCGTCAGGAAGGCAAGTCTGTTGCAAGAAGCTGTCGAGTTGCTCTTGCAAGAAACGCTCGCCGTTGTAAGTGGTCATGGCGATAGAGATGACAAGTGGCTTAGGCATCCATTTTTCACTTAATTTAAACTCAACATCTCATCTGGAATCATGGCCTGACCCTAATACCTGAGATGCCTAATAATCCGTGAGCCATTGCATAAAGAATTATAATGAAATTATTATTATAGCCAATAATTATAGATTTTATAGCTAAATTAAATGCGTATTTAATACTTTTTGTGAATGGCAAAAGCCCGCAATTGCGATTTATAAACATATTATTCCTGACTAAAGTCTGGAACATAAAAGTGGAAGTATGAAAATATTCACCAAAAATTAATTCCTCAACAGAATATTGTGACTTAATATTCTACAGCTTCATGTGGGCAGGGAGGGTTCCATACGAGACCCGCAGAGTATAGTATCCTGATATTTCTCTAATAAATCTACTTGCTTGCTCAATTTGTTAAAATCGATCCAATAATCGTCTCCCTCGCAGTTAGGATAAATACTTGCCTCGCGCCCGGCCCCAAACACGGAGTAAGTTAGCATTAAGACCGACATTCTCATGCCAGGTCACTATTCTTACAATTTGTGGATATCTTTTTTGGTAATTGACACAAATCTCCAGGGTGCGGTCTTGAGATTTATCATCACCGATAATCAACTCGATGGGAAAATCGCAGTGTTGCGCCAGAATTCCATCAATTGTCTGCTCAATATAAACTTCCTGGTTGTAGGTAATGACGATCACGCTGACCAAGAGCTCAGATGGCATCTGCCTAAGATCGATGATCTCAGATGCCGGGATCGCCAGCATTTCGTCACGTGTGATTATCGCCTCTCTCATATTAGGCCTCCCCCTCTGCTCGCATTATCGACGCATATCCAAGACAAGAGCGGACCTGGAAGCGCAATTCTACAAAGGCACTCATACGGCTTAATCCCGCGATAGCTCCATAGACCACTAGCCCCACGGCCATCTGCACCAGCAACAGCGTTAAAGGGGTTTTTAAATCAGCAAGCAAAAATGCCCCGGTGGTCTTTAATTTCAGATAAAGAATAGTTGACATGGCCAAAACCATCACCATTGTAGCCCCGATGGCGGGGATCAGGTCCAGAGCCTGCTCGCGCCAGCGGTAGTTCAAGAGCTTTCGGGTGTAATATCCATTGAAGAAAAGACAAGCTACGGAAAAAATGAGTATTCCCCAAACCATGGCGGATACCCCGAAGCGGAAAGTGCTAACCAAGGTCAAAACGGTCAACAATCTTTTGATGACCTCAAGCCGGAGGATAAGGTTACTGCGTCCCTGGGCCGTAAGCACATTAAGTTGCAGAGCGTGCAAGGGGTAAAGCATCCCTGATAAAGCCAGAACATGAAGATAGGGCACGCAGGGTGCCCACTTGTCCGTAAGCAGGCATCGCACCAGAGGATCGGCCACCACCGCCAGGCCCGCCATTGCCGGGAAGTGAACCGCAGCCAACAGGCGAGACACCTTGCGGACGATAGCTTTCAGCATCGCCATATCGGCCTGCATCCGGGAAAAAGCCGGAAGGGTGGTCCGCCAGAAAATCTGGGTAACAAATCCTGCCGGGAATTGCGCCAGTCCCTGAGCGCGTGTGAAAAACCCGAGGTCGGCAGGCCGGTACACGCGTCCAATTACCACATTATAGAGATTCTCGAAAACCGTTTGTAACAGCCAGGAGGCCGACAGCCTGGAAGAAAAGGGCCACATTGACTGGAAGGAGGTGCGGCGAAAACGGCCGGTCAGCCGCCAATTTCCCAATCTCCAAACCAGCAAACTTTGAAACAGAGCCATAGTGACCGACTGTCCCACCAGGCTCCAAACGCCCAGTCCGCTCCAGGCCATGCCGATCCCCACCAAACCGGACAAGAGCACGGATAATGTACTCACGATGGCCTGACGCCGAAAATCCATGGCGCGCCCCAGCAACGCAAATTGGACTATCCCAAAGGAGGACAGGAAGACCTGCAACGACAGGACACGGAGCAGCGGTATCAGAATAGGCTGTCCGTAGAACCGCGCCACCAGAGGCGATATGGCACACATCAGCAGGGTCAGGACCGCGCCCATGCCAATATTCGCATAAAAAACCGTGGCCTCATCGTCGGCTGAATTGGCAGGCCTCTGCACCAGTGCTACGGCAAGCCCTGAGTCTACAAAGACATAGCTTATAGCGCAAAAAATCGTCAACATGCCGATAAGACCATATTCCCGGGGAGACAGAAGACGCGCCAGGATTATCGAAAGCACAACCGAGAATCCCTGGAAGCCAAAGCGTTCCGTGGCCGACCAAAAAAAGGCCGTTCTCAAAGTCCCCATGAGTCAAATTCTCAGTCGAGTTTTTAAAGGCCACTCAACCTGGATTATGCCGTAGAAAAAGGTAGGTAATAATTTAACTATATGATATAAGGAGGTAAAACAAGCATATCAGGGGATCTAAAAATGCTCGCCAGTGGTGAAAGCCGGAAAGGGGTGATCCGGCCGGATTTTAACCGGGCCATCATGATAGATTTCATGGGCGCCACGAGTACTTCGGACGTTGGTTTTCTACTGATGCGAGAGATAGATGACCGTTTTAAAATCATCGCCCCCATGGGAGATTGCTTGGAGGACCTAAGGTCACCTGCTCATACAAAACATTCATTGGTCCAGATGATTCGTCAAAGGGTCTACCAGATCGCCGCCAGCTATGAAGATTGTAACGATGCCGATTTTCTTCGTATAGACCCTGCCCTCAGGCTTGCTCTTGGCAAAGATCATCAGGCTGGGGCCGCCCAGTCCATGCTGTCCAGACTGGAGAATGACATCCTGGGCAACGAGGCTGGGCTGCAGGCCTTGGAGGCCGCCCTGACCCGGTCCACAGCTCGCTCAAGGTGAAAAACTGGGCAAAAAAAAAGAGGAGCGACTTCAATTAGTTTTCCTTCCCAGCTATAGTCCGGAGATCAACCCGGACGAATTGCTCAATCAAGATGTCAAAAGCAATGCCCTGGGTCGGCAACGCCCTGGTAAACAAACGCAGCTGATGGGCAAGGTCAGGAGCTACCTCCGAAGCCGCCAATGCAAACCGGACATAGTCGCCAACTATTTCCGGGAGAAACACGTCCAGTACGCGGCATAAAAAAGTTAATCAGTTAAATGCTCTGAGTAATAATTGGGCTTATTTAGACTTATGGTTTGCCAGGGCCAAATCTCAAATGATTGGGGTAGTCAGGTTATGAGAATTTATTCTTGACGTCATCGAGTCGGGTTTTCACCCAGGCCATGGGGCTAAGGTGAGTCGCCGACTTGACCGCAGTCCGGCTTCCTTGGCTGTAATCCTTCTCCGCATAATCATAAGACCCGTAACGGTAATAGTAGTAATACCCGTCCCGGTGAATGGGCACATTGTTCAAAATCGTACCCAAAATGGGCGCATTGAGGTCTTGCAATTGGCCTACGGCATCCATGGCGGCCTTCCGCGGGACGGCCCCGGCCTTGACCACCAGGAGCACGCCTTCCACCATGGTAGCCAGGATGGCGGCGTCAGTCACCGACATCAAAGGTGGAGAATCCACCACCACGCGCCCGAATTTCTCCAGGGCAAGGGCAAAGAACTTTTGCATGCGAGCCGAATGCAAGAGTTCAGAGGGGTTGGGGGGAATCTTGCCGGCCGGGATCAACAGGAGGTTGGGCACCAGGGTTTCCACCAGCGGCAGTTCGTTGATGTCGCCCACCAGGAAATTGGATAACCCCGGTTCCCGGGGGACTTGAAAGAGCGTGTGCAGGGAGGGGTGCCTCAGGTCGCAGTCCACCAGGAGAACCGGGGGCTCGGCCTTGGCCAAGGCCGTGGCCAGATTGGCGGCGGTCAGGGTCTTCCCCTCCCCGGGCAGAGAACTGGTTACCAACAAGATGCGGGGGGCCTGGTCTGCCGTGGAAAAGAGAATACTGGTGCGCAATCCCAGGTACGATTCCGATACCTGGGGCTGGCTGCCGTGGTGCACTATAAGTTCCGGGGACCCTTCGACGGGGTTGCTGGCCGAACCTTCTATATGAGGGATCATGGCCAGGTTGGGGATCTTCAGCCAGCCTTCCACTTCCTCCGGGGTCTTCAGGGTGGTATCCAGATTCTCCAGACCCAGGGCCAGGGCGATGCCGCAGCCCACCCCCAGGACCAAGGCTATTAGCATATTTCGAGTTTTTCGGGGGTAAAAGGGGGCTTCCGGCACCGTGGCCGGATAAACGATGCGTATGTTGGTGGCTGGCATATTCTCGGTGGTAGTGACTGTCTTGAGACTTTTCAAGACGTTTTCATAAAGAGCCCGATTAGTTTCCACATCCCGCAGCAAAACCCGGTATTGGATGGATCGGTCACTCATATCCTGGGTGCTTTGTTTTTGAGCATCGAGGGCTCCCTTGAGATTTTCTTCCTGGGCTTTGGCCATCTGGTATTCATTCTTAATGGCCTGGACAATCTGAGACATTTCCGCGCCGATCTTTCCCCGGGTCGCGGCGAGCTCATTATTAATCTGGATCATCCGGGGGTGGCTCTCTCCGAATTTCCGGCTCAATTCAGACTGTTCGGCTATCAGCTTGGCTTCCTGCCCCTTTAAGGTTTGGATCAAGGGATTGTTCAATACCTGGGGAATGGGCCTTCCCTGGCTCACTGCTTGGAAGCGGGTTTCTGCTTCCATCCGCTGTGTCTGGGCCACCAGTAAGTCCTTGCTCAACTGCTCCAAATTTTGGCCGGTGAGGGTTTCTTTATCCTCGGAGGTGACGATATTATGTTCCTTCTTATATTCATTGAGCTTGGCCTCAGAATCTTCCAGTTTCTTTCGGGCTTCCGTCAATTTTTGCTGCAGCCAGTCAGCACCCTCCTGGGAAGCGGCAAACTGCAAGTCCAGGGACTGCTGGATAAAGCACTGGGCGAAGGTGTTAACCACCCGGGCCGCGAATTTAGGGTCCGGATCGGAGAAGCTGACATCCACCAGGCTGCTCTGCTGGATGGGAGTCACCTGAATCCCACCGGCAATCGCCCCTACCAGAGATTCCTCGGCCCGTTGCTTCAGGGCTTCATCGGCATTCGCAGGCAATTTTTGGAACATACCGGCATAAACCGGATTATTCTTAAGCTGGAGTTTATCTACAACTTTCTTGGCCAGGGCGCGGCTTTCCAGAAGCTTGTACTGGGTCTGGTAAAACTCCTCATTATAAGAATATTCGGAACCGCCAGGCACTTGCTCCAGCAACCGGGGAGCCTGACGTTCGATGAGGAGCTGAACGGTAGCCTTAAAGATAGGGGTGGCAGCGAAGGAATAGAACGCGATGGTAGCCACTATGCCGATAAATACTGCCAGAAAGGCCCAGCGTCTTCTCAGCAGAATCCTCAGATAATCGTGCAGGGAGCGTTGGTAACGGTGCACCGGCGGGATATTCGCTTCTGATTTCATAAGCTCGTTGACCTTTAAGTTAAGGATGAAGGAAGGCTATCGGAGTTTTAGGTTTAGTTCCCTCTCAGAACCAGGATTCCGGTACTACAATGGTATCCCCGGGACGGACCAGGGTATCCAGGCTCGCTTCGATCTTTTGCTTGGTCCCCCCCTCCTCCCGAATAATGTAAGTGCCGCGGGAAGACGCCTTATCGCTGAAACCGCCGGCGGTGGTGACGGCCTTCAGGATGGTCATATTTTCATCGTCATAAGGAAAACGCCCGGCATTCTTTACTTCCCCGGTGACATAGTAGACCAGGTTGGGGACATAAATCGTATCGCCATTCTTGATTTCCAGGTTTTGCTTGGGGTCTCCGGCCAGGGCCGCGGCCAGGGAAACCGTGATTTTCTCCTCCGGGCGGCTCTGGTTCGGCAGTCGCGGTTGATCAATCTTGCCGTCCGGATGAGCCCGGACGATGATGGCGATGGCGCTGCTCACCGGTTTGCTCCCGGTTCCGCTGGTAAGACCTCCCGCCAGGGAGATGGCTTCAATTACCGTAATATTTTTGGTAAGGGGGTAGGTCCCTGGTCTTTGGACATTTCCCACCACGAAAAATTTCTGGCTTTTAAATTCGGTGACGGTGACATTGACGTGGGGGTCGATAATATAATTCGGGCCCAGACGCTGTTCTATTTCCTTCTGCAATTCCCCGACCGTGAGCCCCCCGGCCTTGATGTCCCCCACAAACGGGAAGGAAATCGTCCCGTTCATCGCGATCCGCGTTTTGCGAGTCAAATCATCATGGTCCCAAACCCGGATCTCGATTTCATCCTCAGGGCCCAGCCGATAATTTTCCTGAGCCCGGGCATACGCCACCAGGCTTACCAGCAGCACCAAGCTCAACACCAAAATTTTCTTCTTCATGCCGCGATTCCGTCTTTTTTCCTTATTAATTCGGATTAGTTTGTCCTTTCGTTGATGTTGCCCATACCTTGCTGGATTGCTCAAGCTAAGTAAATCGGGGATTTCCTGATTCTTTAGTAGGGGAATTCCCTAATTATAAAAATCCGCCCGGATCACCTAATTTCCGGCTTTCACCACTAAGGAGCATCTATGACCCCATGAAATTGCCTAATATTGCTCCTTATATCATATAGTCATGCTTATTTCAGGCAATTCTTGCGCATAATCCAGGTTTTATGGCTAAGATTGGCCTACCCTAAACGGCCTAGGTCCAGGGGCTTTTCTCCAGGGCACTTGTAAGAATTTTATCAGATGAACGGCAGCTTGGGGAATTATTTTTTCAAGCGTGGGTTGAGCTCGATTGCCCTGGCCAGGTGCAATTTCCCCTGACCCCGTAATTCGGGAGGGATCAAACCGGGATAATAGCTTGCCGCCCTAATCAGGACCGATCCCAAACGATATTGCAGCAGGGCCGACTCCGGGAATAGCTTGACCGCCGCCCCGAATTCCTTCAGCGCCATGGGGAGATATCTATCCGGGTCCTTTTGGCACTGCCGCAGGCAGAATTCCGCCATTTTCAAGCGGTAACCCCAGTTGGCCGGGGCATAAAAAATCGCAGTCTGAAGCGAGGATAGGCTCTTTCCATCCGGCGGCTCTTTCTCTTGTTTCGAAGATTCGGCCAACCCCAGGTAATACCGGCTGTTTCGGGGATTATGAGCCAGAGCCTTCTGAAAGTCTTTCCCGGTCAGTTGCTGGGGCGGACGGGTCGAATCGATTTCGGTCGGGGCCGCCCTTTCTGCCAGCCAGACTTGCCCGAGCATAATTATGATGAACAGCTGCAATATGATTAAGCCTGCCAAAACCCCAGGGACAATCCGGCGCCGGCCGCTCAATTTGATGAAGGGATACGAGAAATGTTCCCGGCCTTGTGGCCGGGAATGCAAGGCCACGTAAGTAATGGCCGCAATGGCGGCAAAGGTCAGACTGACGGCCGGAACATGAAAGGGAAACTCCCCCAGGGCTTGAAAAACCGCGGCCCCCATGGCTGCCAAACCACCCAAGCCTAACCCCCGGGCGAACCTGTCTTGCCGCTGCCGCCATTGCTGCATCAGGCGGAAATAAAAGGCCAGGAAGGCGATGAGCACCAACGCAAAACCTGAGGCGCCTGATTCTGCCAGCAATTGCAGCCAATCGCTGTGAGCATAAAAAAAATAGGCGCTATTAAGGCTGGCCGGTTCATATTGGTAAAAGACATCGCCAAAAGTGGACAGTCCCGAACCCAGAAGGGGAAACTGGCGAAAAATCTGCAACGCCCCGGAGAAGGCATAATAACGAAAGCTTTCTCTGAACTCCTGAAATCTGCTCAAGGACTGGGCGCTGCCTAAGACTAAACTATAGATCACGGCGGCTGCGAGGAACACCGCGATCACCACCAGGTTGCCCCGTTTCCAGCGTTGTCCCCAAATTAACATGCCCATAATGGCGAACCCAATCACCAGGGCAGTCATTCCACTCCGTGAGCCGGTAAAAATAAGGCCCACGGTAATTAGTAATAAAACAAATAACAACAGGAAACGACGGAATAGTGGTTCACTGTGTTCAGCCCGGAATTGGTGCCGCAGGTTGGTCCAGACCCCGGACCCCTGTGGATCTTGGACCTGGTTTGGTTTACTACTGAAAAATAATCCGAAGCCCAGAAGTACAGCCATAGTTAAAAAGGTGGCAAGATGGTTGCTGTTAATCAAGGTGCCGCACAGGCGTGATTCGGTGTAAGGGTTTTTCCAGCCCCAAATCAGATGGCTGCGAAATTCCACGAATCCATAAAGGGTTTCAAGGAAAGCCACACCTATAATTATTCCCATCATGGTCCGGATCTGCCGGCGAGAATTCAGCGTATAGATCAGGATAAAGAACATAGTCACTGCCGGCCATAATTCCAGGCCTTCCAGCAAGGATTCGTAGGGATTGAGCGATAAGGGAAGGTAATCCGCCAGTCCCAGGCCGTTGCCCAGGGTCCGAACCTTCCAGGCCTCTGGGGAGAGCCATTTGGTCATTTCCGCAGGCCACGGTATGACCTGCACAAAAACTATTAAAGCCAGTCCGCAAGCCAGCCACCAGAGGGGCGGCCGGGGAACGAAATACTTCTCATCAGGTTTGGCCATTAAGTTAAACAAGCCAAAGCTCAAGACCGCGATGCTCATCATCCCTATGGTTAAGCCGACAGCGCTATAGGCCCAGGTGTGGACCGCTCCGTAGGCCAGCGGGGCAAAGACCAGGAGGAAGCCCGAGACGGTCAAAATGCTCAAACGTCCCCAGGAAACTTCGTGGACTTCGGCACTAATTTCCCTGATGGAAGTTATAGACTCGCACCTCATACGGCCCTAATTCTCCCCTGAAGTTGTTGTCTCGAATCACTGCCGTTTCCCTTCCGAAGCATTCGGTCAGCAGCATTGTCTTGTTTGGGAAGCCGGTGAGAAAAAAGCCAACCGGCCGGTCAATGACATTCACCAAGATCAGTAGAAAATCGCTTTCCCGATGCTTCTGGCAAAAATGTACGGCAGCGCGTCCCGCGGCATCCGCTCGAAAGGGTGAGGTCATTTCCAGGCGCAGGCCACAGGCTTCATTGGGAATATTAAGCCAGGTCCGCAATTGTCGCAGTTCTCCCACGATGCCTGTTAAACCTTCCCACGCCTTGGCATCACCGTGCACATCGGGGTAACTGAAATAAAAAATGCCATGCGCCCCGTGCACCAGAGCCAGGTAGGTGAGACAACGCATTTCGAGGTAGGTGGGAAGGCGTGGCCAGCCGCACTTCACCTGCTCATCCCCACCGCCAAAGGCCTGAATTACCGCCCAAAGGCGCTCCCGGGGGACATATCGAGACGCTTCCTCCAAGGTATCGGCCAGCCAGGTCAGGGGCATATTGGGGATCGGATAAGGGTCGAGCATAAAGATATCGGCAGCCTCGCGGTATGCTTCCACCATCTGCGGCCGCACCATAGCCACGGCGGTTAGGACCCCCGGATGATCGCGTTTCAGGGATTCTTTGAGGGCTCTCATTTTCTCCGGGGGGACCGAGCGGCCTTCCGGTTCATCCTCTATATAAAAACCCAGCAGCTCCGAGTTGCCTCCCAACCCCCGGCTGATGTCAGCCCGGTAGGAGCGGAAATTGGGGAGAAATTTCAAGCCGAGTTTCTCTGATACTGCTGCCATCTTCCTGATGGTGTCCGGCTGGAAATCATAACTTTGCACGGCATTAAACCCGGCTGCCCTGATATCGGCCAGGTCTTCAGGTTTTGCCGCAAAGATACCCACAGGGAAAAAGTTGGGTAAATGGACAAAATCTAACGGGTCTTCCGATTCGCTTTCCGGCTCCACCCTGGTAAGGCTCGGGGAACCAAAAGCCAAAACTTCGCGGTGGGGATTTTCTATGCTTAGCCTGGTGGTCCCGCGAAAATCTTGAGAATTGACGGTCAGGGAAATAGGCTGCACATTACCGTAAGTGAGATGCTGGTTAATCAGGTGCCGTTGGCCAAAGATTTCCACTTCCAGATAGACGCCACTGGTGAACTTGGGGCGGTAGGCTAAGAATTTCAACAGGTAGTCAGTGTGAGATCGAATATTTTTTATGCGGCGCCAGACCCGGCCATTGCGATCCGGCCCTCCTGAAATAGCCAAAAACTTCCCGGGCTGGCCGGTAACTCTACAGAAATATACATGGCTTGGTTCTACTCCGGCTATTTTCCGATTATCCCGATGCCAGCCTTCCGGCAAGCCGGGTTCCCTTTGAGACTCTCTAAATTCAGGGTTGGGAATTAAATTCGGCCCGGCTTCTTTACCGGTTGCCGGAGAAGAAACAAAAAGGCCCACCAGGATTGCTACCAGGGCTAATCCGGATTTTTGTGGCAACACGCCAGATTTTCCCTGTTAATTGCGAGGCGCCTTTAAAAGATCAGAAAGAGGTTGATAGGCCTAATAGCACCTTATGTTCGTTATAGGAAGCATAGCTAAGATTTGAGCCCCTATTGTTGTACACGTAATCCAGGCGGACCTTGAGCCATTTGGTAATGGGCCGGCTCAACCCGGCCCCGAAGGAGGTGTAATCATCATTTCGTTTCAGTGATGCTCCGGTGACCGGATCAACGGAAGTATAAAAGTAATCAGCGTTATAGTATGAGAAGGTCAGGTAAGAAGTAACATTGAAATAGTGCCAGAGATGAGACAATGTCAAAGATACACCGCTATTTGTATAGGGGTTACTATCATAGTCAACGTCTTCCTGAATGCCTCGCTGGGCGAGCAAGAATAGCTGGGTATACCGGCTAATTTTATAGAGAGTTTGGACGCTCAGGGCCCAGGTGTCCAGGGAGTTATTCTGCCCTGGAAGTTTTTGGTAATAATTGGCGAAGGTATAGCCAAATTTCACGGTGCCGCTCAACTTGGCGGTTGGTTCCCAGGTCAACCCCGCCATGGGGGTGTATGTGGTATTATTGTACTGGGAGTCGAAGGGATGGTTTCGAATAACCGCAACGTATTGCACCAGCGCGGAGGTTTTGGGCCAAAATTTATAAAAAAGGGTAGCTCCCAGAGTATTATATTGATAGTCATCAATATTGTCTTTTTCTCTGCGAAAGGATAGGTCATCAAATTGGTAGTTTCCTTCAAGTCGCCAGAGGTCCGACACCTTATAAGCGGCCTCAAAATAAGGGGTGGTTCGATAATAATCCCTTTCCCGGCCAGGTACGAAAGGGGGACCTGTCGTGGCGGTGGGCTCTTCGGTGGCGGCTCTGAAGACGCTACCGAATTTGAGACTCACGTTAGAAAAGTTTAACGCCGCATCAGCATTAAGATTCTGGTCGTAATGGCTGAGGTCATAAAAGCGGCTGTAAATAAAGTTATTGCCCAAATAGCCCAGGGAAAGGCTGTGCTGGCCGGCAATCGGCAACTCAAATCTAATCCCCGGGTTGATCGCATTGACATAATCAGACTTCTTATCGTTGTAGGTTTGGAAGACGTTGGTGCGGTAAATGCCATCATACTCCAAATAGGGGGTAACCAATACTGGCCCTAAGGGATAGCGTTCCCAGCCCCGCATCAGGGTATCATCGACCACACCATATCCATAGGGCGCCAGGAACCCGGTAAGTGGCGCCCCCGGCGCAAAAGTGGTGGTAAAGGGTCCATTAAAGGGTGCATAGGGCACAATTCCTTGGTAGTAACTCGGCAATAATCCCTGCGGGGTCTCAGGCGGCTTTTGCTGTGGGGCCGCTTCCTCTTGGGCTGGAGGCTGAACAAGGTTTTCAGACTGGGGTGCGGTGGCCGCAACTCCCGCTGAACACCAAACCATCAGCATTACGACACAGATACCCGTGAATTTCAACGTCCCCCAACGGCAGTAGTGTTCCATAGCTCTCCCCCCTGAGAAATTTTCCGCCACCGCTTTCAGCTCTTATCTAAGAGGACTAACAACTTGACCGTAGCCGCCAGGAAAAGTGGGCATCCCGAGGGTTGCAGCTGGGAAAGCAAAGGTATCGGGCAAAGCAAAACAAGCCAGGGCCAGAGATTGCTTGAGCTCATCCAGGTCTGCACCTCGGGACATAAGATCGTTAGTCACACTCAGCAGATCCACTCCCGGGAGAGTGCTCACAACACAGACCCCAGGAACATCATTAATCCCAGTGGTCACCAATCCCTCGGCCGCGGCTATGACAGCTGCAGTGACCGGCTGCGGGCTGGAGGGAAGCTGATTTACCAGGATCACGGACATCGTGCCCGGATCCAGGCAAACCTCTTCTTCCTTCCCGGGCTCCGCCGAGGTCGATTTAATACAGACCCTGCCTTTGATTGAATACACCACCGTAAAATTCTTTCCATAAATAACCACATACTCGGTTCCCCGAACGCCCATGACGGCGGTGGAGGTCTTTAGGGTAAAGCTCGTCTTCTGCAACGTTTCTGCAGCAGGAACCACGACTTTCATCACACCCTGGATGAGGTCGAAGCTCCCACTCCGTTCAAATTTTGCTGGGTCAAACATGTAGCTTTCCACGGCCACCTTACTCTTGGGGGCAATGGTTATGGTCGTTTGGTCCCGGAACAGCACCTGGGCCCGGGAAACGTCATAGGTTTGAATGAGGTCATTCACCTCCACCGCCTGCTTCACCTTCGCCGGGGTGACCGGGCCTGTTTGCCCTTGCTGGTGATCCACGCGCTGTTCAACCTGGGTGAAATTGCCGACTTCTCCCGCACTGGCCCAGATTGGCAAGGATATCATGAACGCCATGATGCTTATTAAGTAAAACCTGAGGTAGCATCGCCGGATCATTGTCTTTCCCTCCTTCGGGTACCTGCTTTAATCTGAGATTATACCGCATCCTTTGCTTTATCTGTCCAAAATCGGTAGTTGGGGACCCTTTCCACGATTTTTGAACCTGAAAGACTCCTCTTTTCTAAGGCAACCCTTCTCGTGGGAGACATAATATCGGGTTTTACTACTCAGTGCAATAATTATGGTGCATTTTTGCCGGAATAGTGTAAATAATTATGCATGAAAACGAGCACTCATTCAGGTTCCGATGCAAAAACAGGCCATATCCGTCAATTGGCTGTGAAGGCCGTATTGTCCGGCAAAAAGC
>Ga0208937_1000425_pt1 | contig 34005 bp, 30 predicted proteins | sample June2015DPH_11_5_FD_184705 | JGI IMG/M metagenome (GOLD analysis project Ga0208937, IMG submission 184705) | Peatland microbial communities from SPRUCE experiment site at the Marcell Experimental Forest, Minnesota, USA - June2015DPH_11_40... | ecosystem: Environmental > Terrestrial > Soil >...
CTACTGCCTCCCAAAGCGCCTGCGGCGATGATATTCAGAGCCAAAAATCGCCTGCGGCGATGATGATGACTCACTCTCCAAGACCGGCCTGTGTGCAAATTTCTACGTTTCTACGTGATTGCCGACACATGGACCTGAGGTGACTGGCTGACCTCTGCACAGCAGCAGGGGGCGCGCTGTTTCCACTCGTCCGCTGTCGATTCGCCACACCTGACACCTGGCACCTGACCTGTGCACATCCATCCCTGTGCTGCCAACCCAGGAGTCGGTCTAAGTTGTTAATTCTGCTTGCTAAGGACATTATTACCGACTAGGTCCAAGGAGCCTCATAAAAAAGTTCAAGAAAGGTGAAAAAAACCTTGACAAGGGAGTTCGAGGACTCTACTCTTGTGGAGCAAAGTGGTCATTAGTAGTTTAAAGTGGCCTAGAGCGCGCGTTTCGCGGACGTTGAGGAAGATTTCGGGGATTCCAGATGCTGCGTGGCAACTACCCCGCGACGGTGGACGGCAAGGGTCGGCTGAAGATCCCGGCGGCCTTCAAAACTTACCTGGAAGAGAACTACGGTGCGGACTTCTACGTGACTAGCCTCGACGGGCAGTTCGTGCGCATCTACCCTTTTCCCGTGTGGCGCGAGATCGAGGAGAAGCTGAAGGCGCAGCCTTCCATGAAAAAGTCCGTGAAGAAGTTCCTGGACCGCACCAACTACTTCGGACAGATGGGCCGCGCAGACGGCCAGGGAAGACTTCTGATTCCCTCCGTGTTGCGCGAATCGGCGGCGATGCAGGGCGAGGTGGCGGTACTCGGCTACCTGACGTATCTCGAAGTCTGGAACAACCAGCGCTACCTCGAGCACTTGGAGCGCGAGCCGCTCACGGAAGAAGACGAGAAGGCGCTGAGTGATTTAGGGATCTAGCAATCTGGGATTTTGAATCTGTGATTTGAGATTCCGGATAGTAGTCAGCGGCCGCGGTTTGGGATTGTGAGACGTGACCGATGATGCGTTCGCTCAAAACGAAACGCGGAACCCGAATCCCGAACCTTGGCTTGCGCATGTCCCGGTCCTGTGGCGAGAGGCCATCGAGATTCTGAATGTACGGCCCGACGGATTTTACATTGACGCGACCCTGGGGGCAGGGGGGCATGCCGAGGGAATTCTTCGGCGGCTGGAAAGCGGGAAGTTGTTAGGGATAGACCGGGACCCGGCGGCGCTGGCTGCCGCCCAGGAACGGCTGAGGAGTTTTGGGGAGAAACTGATCGCAATGCGCGGGAACTTTGCCCAGACTGAGGCGCTGCACGTGGCGAGCGGGCTTCCGCCTGCCGACGGCCTGCTGGCCGACCTGGGCATGAGTTCCCTGCAGGTTGAAGATGCTTCCCGAGGGTTTAGTTTCAACGCGCCAGGACCGCTCGACATGCGCATGGACCCGACCACGGGCGCCAGGGCGGCAGACCTTGTAAACCAGATGAGCGAGCGGGAGTTGGCGGATTTGATTTTCAAGTTGGGGGAAGAGCGCCACTCGCGCAGGATTGCGCGAGCTATTGTGAAGGGCCGTCCGTATCGATTAACCACCGAACTGGCGCAGGTGGTGACGCGAGCGATCCCCTCCCGGGCGGCCCTTCATCACATTCATCCCGCCACGCGCACTTTCCAGGCGTTGCGGCTGGCGGTGAACCGGGAACTGGAAAGCCTGGAGTCGCTGCTCGCGCAGGCGCTGGGAGTGCTGAAGCCGGGCGGCCGAGTGGTGGTTCTGAGTTTTCATTCGCTCGAGGACCGCATGGTGAAGCGAGCCTTTCAAGCGTGGCAACACCAGGGGCGGGCGCAAATCCTGACGCGCAAGGTCGTGCGGCCGAGTGAAGAGGAGCTGCGAGCCAATCCGCGCTCGCGCAGTGCCAAGCTGCGGGCGGCGGAAAGGACCGCAGGGTAGATTTTGGGGGCGAGGAAAAACCCAGCACCAGCGACAGGGAGAGCCGCGAACGGCCCTCGTAATCGATAACCAGCAGAAAGGAGGGAAGGGGGAAAGGTACGGAATGGGGCTTGAGTTGCCCCAGTCCCTAACACCGAGCCCCCAGTCCCTGGAACATGGCGACGGCGGCAGTTACGTTACCGAAACCGAGGCGGCGTCCGGCAAACCCACTGGCGGCGGGCCGGGCGAGTTTTCCGGAAATCCATTTTATCAAACACATTGACAACTCCCGTCTGGTGCGGGAGGTAGGTCTGGAGAAGTGCCGTGAATGTTTCAGTCTGCTCGGTTTGGGCATTCTGGTTTTTCTTTCTGTCTTGCTTTTCTCGTGGCAGCATTTGCAGTGCGTGCGGGCCGGTTACAAGATTGAAGAGCTCAAGGCGCAATGCGCCGCACAGCAGGAATGGAACTATCAACTGCGGCTGGAACAGGCCGCGCTGGCCGATCCACAAAGGATCGACACGCTGGCGCGGAAGCATCTCGGCATGGTCTCGCCCAGGCCGCAACAAGTGATCCAGTGGGGCGGGGCGGACGCGCCGTCACCGCCACCACCGGAGAGCGCGGAGTATGCGCGCAACTTCGCCGCCGTCGGCGAAGGTAACGCTGGCGAGCCATAGTCTCATGGTACCTCGCATTAGCCAGGCGCGGCCGGAGAAAACCGACAGGTCCCGCGCAACGAACCGGGCTCTGTTCCTAGGTGGCATTCTTCTTCTTTGGATGGCCGGTCTGGTCGTTCAGCTCTACCACCTCCAGATCATCGATTACGGGGATTTGCTGGCGCGGGCCCAGCGCCAGCAGCAGCACATGATTGAGGTCGCGCCCAAGCGCGGCGAAATCTTCGACCGCCAGATGAACCCGCTGGCCATGAGCTTGGCGGTGGATTCCGTCTTTGCGGTACCCAGCGAGATTCCTGACCCCAAAATGGTGAGTGACCTGCTAGCCCCCGTGCTGGGCCTGGATGCGAACGACCTGCTGGGCCGGATCACCAACTCCCATTCGTTTTGCTGGGTGAAAAGGAAGACCACCCCCGAAGAAGCAAACCGCGTCCGCGACCTCAACCTGAAGGGAATTTACTTCCAGCGGGAGAGCAAGCGATTCTACCCCAAAGGGGATTTGGCAGCCCACATTGTGGGTTACGTGGGTTTGGACGACAAGGGGCTCGCGGGCCTCGAGTACGGCATGGATAGCATCATCCGGGGCCGCCCAGGACGCGTGCTTCTGGCCACGGACGCGCGTCGCCGGTCGTTTCAATCGACCGAGTGGGCGGGGAAGCCGGGTAAGAACCTTGTTCTGACCCTGGATGAGAAGATTCAGTACATTACGGAAAAGGCCTTGGCGGAAGCGGTCGAGAAATGGAAGGCCGCCGGGGGTGTGGCTATCGTTCAGAATCCCAACACGGGCGAAATCCTGGCCATGGCCAGCCAACCCACTTACGACCCCAATGACTACGCAAAGAGCCCGCCGGAAGCACTGCAGGACCGCGGCCTGTCCTGGGTTTATGAGCCCGGCTCAACCTTTAAACTCGTGACCATCTCCGCCGTCCTGGAAGAGAAACTGGCGAACCCGGACGAAGTCGTCAACTGCCAGCAGGGAAGCATCGTGCTTGCCGGGCATGTCATTCACGACCACAAGTCATTCGCCAACCTGACGGTGAGGGATGTGGTGGTGAAGTCCAGCGACGTCGGGGCCATTAAGCTGGGGCTGCGCTTGGGTGAGCGGCGGCTTTACAAGTATATCCGCAGCTTCGGTTTTGGCGAAAAGACTGAAGTCGAACTGCCTGGAGAGGAGCGGGGGCTACTCAAGCCCCCCAGCCGCTGGTCAGGGATTTCGATTGGTGAAATATCCATGGGGCAGGAAATTGGGGTGACCCCAATCCAACTCGTCACGACCTACTCCGCAGTCGCCAACGGGGGTGTGTTGTTTGAGCCGCGCCTGATTCACGACCTCTTTCTCGGCCAGGCCCACGACGCCATGCCTCCTGTTCCCGGTCACCGGGTGATCAGCGGACGGACGGCAAGTCTCATGAAGGAAATTCTTTCGGCCGTGGTGGAGAGAGGAACCGGCCAGGCTGCGCAACTCGCAGGCTACTCATCCGGCGGGAAGACCGGCACGGCGCAGAAAATCGATCCTTCCGGCGCTTATTCAAAAACGCACTATGTAGCGTCTTTTGTCGGGTTTGCTCCCGTAGGAAAACCGGCGGTAACCATTCTGGTGGCTATCGACTCGCCGGTGGGAGCAATTTACGGGGCCGAAGTGGCAGCCCCGGTGTTCAAGTCCATCGCAGAGCAGACTCTGGGTTATTTGAACGTTCCGCAAGACAACCCCTCCCGATGGCCTCAGCTTGCCTCCTCAATCTCCGCAGGGATTCCGGGCCAGAAACTCGGAGACCTTGTGCGACACCTTCCCAAGGGCTCTGAGCATCTCCAGGCTGCCGCTTCCCCCGTTCAACCCGCTTCATTCTCAAGCATTGAGCAGACACGACTTTCAACGGACCGCGAGCCGGAGGCAGCTTCGACGGCCGGTACCGTTGTCATGGATAATGGTCCTCGGGTGACCATCCCGGACTTCTCAGGTTTAGCGGCGCGGAGCGTTGCCCAAGAGTGTCAGAAGCTTGGTCTAGAACTTAGCCTTTTGGGCAGCGGATTGGCCGTCAAGCAGAATTTCCCAGCGCATGCGCAAGTGCCACTGGGAACGCGACTGGTGGTAAGGCTGTCAAGGTGAGCAGCGCCCGTGGGATATTCCTCGAGCTGGGAAACGCGCATCGGGAGCAGAAAGCGCGAGCCGTGGATTGTTCCGGATCTGGGAAGCCGCGGTGCGCGGATAGATCCAAAATCTCGCAGTGATAGAATGCGAGTGAGAAATGAAACTGAACGAGTTGCTCCGAGGACTGGACGGCCTCGAGACGGTACCGGATGTCGGGGCCGAGGTCGCGTCTTTAGCTTACGATTCGCGTCGAGTTCAGCGGGGAACCCTTTTCTTCGCTATTCAAGGTGAGAAAGCGGACGGGCATGCGTTTATCCCTCAAGCCCTCGAGCGGGGCGCAGTGGCCGTCGTCAGTGAGCGCCTACCGCCCAGCGATCTGGCATCGCGCTGGGTGCGAGTCCCCCAGATTCGCCGGGCGCTCTCCACGGCTGGACGCGTTTTCTTCGGCCAACCTGATTTACGCCTGCAGCTAATAGGAATCACCGGGACGAACGGAAAGACTACGACAGCCTTTCTGGTGGACAGTATTTTGCGCGCCGCAGGAATCCGCACCGGCCTCTTCGGAACTATCGAGTACCGAGTTGGTGACCGCGCCCTGCCGGCGCTCAACACGACTCCGGAGTCGCTTGATTTGTGGTCTTACTTCGCTCAGACCGTCGATGCGGGTGGCACGGCTGTGGTGATGGAAGTCTCCTCGCATGCCCTGGCGCAAGAACGGGTCTGGGGCCTCCCTTATTCGGTCGCTGTTTTCACCAATTTGACCCGCGACCATTTGGATTACCACAAAGATTTCGAGCACTATTTTGAGGCAAAGCGTCGTCTCTTTGAGGGGCTTGGAACACCTCCGCCGCAATGGGCGGTCATTAATTTGGACGACCCTTGGGGCAGGAAACTTCTGGACGTGCCCTGCCCCCATCGGTTGACCTACGGCATGAACTCTAACGCCCAGGTCAAGGTGAAGCATCTCGACCGCCGACACAATGGCCTGGAGGGTACGATAGTAACGCCGGCAGGCAAGGTGCAGCTTGCCTCATCGCTTGTGGGTCGGGCCAACCTGGCGAACATCCTGGCGGCGACCGCAGCCTCCATCGCCTACGGTATCCCGCTCGAAAAAATCGAAGAGGGGCTTAAAGATCTGAAAGCGGTCCCGGGCCGCTTCGAGCGAATCGACGAAGGCCAGCCCTTCCTGGTGGTAGTGGATTACGCGCACACCGACGACGCTTTGCGCAATGTCCTGAGCACGGCGCGCGAACTCACGCGCAACAGGCTGATTGTGGTTTTCGGCTGCGGTGGCGAACGCGACCGCGCGAAGCGGCCTTTGATGGGCGAAGCGGCCGGGTCCTTGAGCGATCTTGCCGTACTTACCTCGGATAATCCGCGCGGCGAAGACCCGCTGCTCATCATGAGCGACGCGCTGGTGGGCTTGCAGAAGGCCGGGAAACCCTATTGGGCAGAAGTGGACCGCGAAACCGCAATCCGAAAGGCGGTTGAGGAAGCGCGCGAAGGGGATGTGGTAGTTTTAGCTGGAAAGGGACATGAGACTTACCAGATACTGAAGGACCGGACGATTCCTCTCGACGATCGTGAAGTTGCCCGGAAGATATTACGTGAAATGGGCTATCGCCCAGGCGCCTGAAGTGAAGTATGTCATTCCGATCCCGCAACTGCGGGATCGGAATGACATAGAGCCTGCCGGGGAAGAGTCATTTTCCTCAAGCGGCGGACATGGCCTAGGGCCTCAAGAACTCATGGAACTACGATTGGGCCGCATAGCGACACTGCTTAATACCCGATGCGGTACACGGGAACGGGTGGTGGCTGGATACTCGATAGATTCCCGGTCAATCACGCCGGGGCAACTCTTCTTCGCGATGCGCGGGCCACGATTCGACGGACATCAATTCATTGCTCAGGCAATCGAGCGTGGGGCTGCTGGCGCTGTGGTGGAGCAGGCTTTTTTTGACCAAGCGCCGCCGGGGCTCACGCCCATTCTCCTTTCAGTACAGAGTCCGCTGGAGGCGCTCCAGCATCTGGGACGGTGCGTACGCCGCAAGTGGGGACGTCCGCTCGTAGGCGTAACAGGCAGCACGGGAAAGAGCACCACGAAGGAGATGATCGCCGCTTTGCTGGCCCCTCGGTTTTCCGTGCATAAGTCTGCCGGAAACCTGAATAACCGCTACGGCCTGCCCTTAACTCTGTTAGGACTCGAGCCGGAGCACGAAATTGCGGTGGTGGAGCTTGCCATGTCGGCCGCCGGTGAGATTGCGCATTTGGCTCTGATCGCTGAGCCGGAGACCGGCGTGGTGACGAACGTGGCCCCGGTTCACTTGGAGTTCTTTGATTCCGTGGAGTCCATCGCCAAGGCGAAGCGGGAGCTCGTCGACAACATCTCTTGGCGCGCTGGACCGCCCACCGCAGTCTTGAACTATGACGATCCCCACGTGCAAAGATTTGCGGAGGGATTTGAGGGGAAGGTTGTTACATTTGGGTTTGGGCGAGGTGCAGATTTTCGAGCACTGCGGGTGAAGCGCGGAGAGGGGATCGGAAGCGAATTCCAAGTCATCGGACCGAACCTGGATGCCGATTTTCTTCTTCCCCTTCCCGGCCGCCACAACGTCCAGAACGCGCTTGCCGCTATCGCCGTTGCATCCAGTTTCGATGTTCCCCCCCTGGAAATGCGGAGAGGTCTTGCGGAATTCCAGAATATGCCCCAAAGGGGGGAGAGCTATACACTGCCGGGGCCTGTGACGATCATCGACGATTGCTATAACTCCAACCCTCAGGCCATGGCGTGCATGCTCGAAACGCTTCGGACATGGCCTGGTGCTCGCCGGCGGATTGTGGTGGCCGGCGAAATGCTCGAATTGGGGCCGCAGTCCCCGCAGTTGCACGAAGAGACTGGCCGCAAGTGTGCCGAGAACGATCTTTCCTGGCTTATCGCGGTTCAAGGCGATGCGAGATTTTTCGTCGAAGGCGCGGTGGCCGCGGGTTTGCCGCTCCAACAGACCCGCTTCTTCCCCGACGCGCGGGGGGCGGGAGAATTTTGCCGTTCGCTGCTCGAACCCGGAGACGTGGTTCTGGTGAAAGGGTCGCGCGGGGTTCACTTGGAGACAGTAACCGAGATGCTTCGGTGCGAACTTGTGGCAAAGGCTGTGTCCGCATCAAAACAGAACTCGGAGTCCGTATCCTGAGTGGAAATGCATGTTCTATTTTCTTTACGTCAAGTTCCATAACCAGTTTCACTTCCTCAATCTCTTCCGCTACATTACTTTCCGAACCGCTTACGCGAGCCTGACCGCGCTGTTGCTCTCCTTGGTCGTTGGTCACTGGCTTATACGGGTGCTCAAGGAGTTCCAGATCGGCCAGTACGTCCGGGAAGACGGGCCGAAGTCCCACCTGTCGAAGGCGGGCACTCCGACCATGGGCGGGGTGCTCATCAATCTTTGCATTTTCGTTCCGACCCTGCTCTGGTCCGACCTCGGAAATGTTTTTGTTTGGCTCGTTCTAGGGGTCGCGGCGGCTTTTGCAGGGATTGGATTTTGGGACGACTACCAGAAGGTTCGGCAGCGGAAGAATCTGGGCCTGACCGGGCGGACCAAGTTCATGCTTCAGATTCTGGTCAGCTTCGTTTTTGGTGTTGTGCTGATCTTCTTTTCGGCGCGTGGTCTTTACTCGACCACCTTGACGTTCCCCTTCTTCAAGCGCTTCCGGCCTGATTTTTTGATCCACGGTTTTCTTTCCCGAGTATGGACTTACCCTTTCGCCTTTTTGCCTTTCCTGCTCTTTGTAGTCCTGATTCTTGTGGGCTGCTCGAACGCGGTCAACCTTACCGACGGATTGGATGGGCTGGCCATCGGTTGTGTCGTCGTTGCCGCCTCAGCATTGACGGTCCTGACCTATGTCACCGGCCATGCAGTTCTCTCCGAGTATCTGGACTTGGAGCACCTGCCGCGCGTGGGTGAGCTGACCATCTTTTGCGGATCGATGGTGGGGTCCAGTCTCGGATTCCTCTGGTACAACGCTTATCCGGCAGAGATCTTCATGGGCGACGTCGGTTCGCTGGCACTCGGCGGCGCGATCGCAGCGGTTGCGGTGATCATCAAACAGGAGCTCCTATTGCCGTTTATTGGCGGCGTCTTCGTGATCGAGGCGATTTCCGTGATTATCCAGGTGGTGTCGTTCAAGCTCCGGGACAAGCGGGTGTTCAGAATGGCCCCGATTCATCACCACTTTGAATTGGAGGGGTGGAAGGAGTCCAAGGTCATTGCGCGCTTCTGGATCGCGGCGCTGGTTTTTGCACTCTTGGCGCTTTCGACGTTAAAGCTGAGATAATGCTGTTTGTTGTCCGTCGTCAGTTGTCCGTTGTCAGTCGCGATGCCGTGGAGAACGCGGTCTTACGCTGATGCAAGACCAAACTTATGATGGCGGATCCTTTTCCAATTTACATGTGCTACGGACAACGGACCACTGACCACGGACAAGACCAATCTCTCGCAAGATTGGCCGGTCGCTGCCCTGGGGGATCGCATGAATGATGTACGCAGGAAGCGCGTGCTCGTTGTCGGCCTAGGGAGGAGCGGGCACGCGGTAGCACTCTGCCTACAACGGCATGGCGCGGTCGTGACGGTGACCGATACCAAACCTCCTGCTGCGTTCTCACCCCTCCTGCCGGAACTTCTGGCACAAAAGATTGGCGTGCAGCTTGGGTCGCAGCGTACCGAAGTCTTTCTCGCTCACGATCTCGTGGTGGTCAGCCCCGGGGTGCCGTGGGACTTGCCTCAACTGCAGGCAACTCGCGCGCGCGGCATTCCTGTTGTGCCTGAGATTGAAGTTGCGAGCTGGTACTTGAGCGATCCAATTGTGGGTGTTACCGGTTCTAACGGCAAGACCACCACTACAACTCTTCTGGGCAAAATGCTCGAGGCATCCGGCTTCCCGACTTTTGTCGGCGGGAATATTGGTGTTCCTCTGAGCTCCGCAGTGGATCGGGTCACAACGGGTTCGATCATAGTCAGCGAGTTGAGTAGTTTTCAGTTGGAAGCCATTCGCGATTTTCGTCCCCACGTGGCTGTCTTGCTGAACATTTCACCGAACCACCTGGACCGCCACCCTTCCTTCGAGGCCTATGCCCAGGCAAAAAGGCAGATCTTCCGCAACCAGCGGGCGGAAGATTATGCCATCCTGAATGCTGATGACCCTTGGGTGCGTGGCCTCAGTCCCGCCTTGGCAGGCCACAAGGTGTTCTTCAGCCGGTTACAGCAAATTCCCTGCGGCCTCTTTGTTTCAAATGGGAATGTGGTGTACCGCATGGGGCACCTGGAGCGAGTGCTTCTGGAGACACGGGAGGTGCGCCTTCGGGGTGGTTTCAATCTGGAAGACGTTTTGGGGGCTGCGGCTGCGGCCTGCGTGCTGGGGGCGGACTTCGACGCCGTGCGTAGCGCGGTGCGGGAATTTAAAGGCGTCGAGCACCGGCTCGAGTATGTTCGAAGCCTATGTGGGGTGGAGTTTTATAACAATTCCAAAGCCACCAGCGTGGATGCCACGGTAAAGTCGTTGGAGGCCTTCGAGCATGGTGTTCATCTCATTCTGGGGGGAAAGGACAAGGGTGCTCCATACGCGCCTCTGCGGCCCCTATTGAAGGACAGGGTCCGCGAGGTTCTCCTCATCGGTGCGGCGGCGGATCGCATCGCGCAGGAGCTCTCGGGCGCAGTGGAATTGATTCGCGCGGGCAACCTCGAAAACGCCGTGCTGGAAGCGTTCCAGTGTGCCCGTCCTGGTGATGTGGTGCTCCTCGCTCCGGCTTGTTCGAGCTTTGATCAGTTCCAGGATTATGAGCATCGTGGCCGCGTGTTTAAGGAGGTGGTGGAGCGGCTGGCGCAAGATGTTGAATCAGGATCGGTGGAATGGAAATGGAAGCCTGAAGGTCAAGTGGAGACTGGGGCGCCTGGGAGTCTGGCCTTGGCCGCCACACCTCCGCCAGCGTCGCAGGTTTGGTCGCAGGAAGCCTCACCGGAACCCCTTCCAGACAAAGCTGCCGAGTCGGGGAATTTCTTTAAGGAAACTGCGAGCGTTGGGTTAGATGTCTCCGGACAGTTTCAGGCTGAATCACTCTCGGGTTCATCCGAAGAGAGGCCCGAGGCGAGTCCCGAACCTCCGGCAGAGACATTAGCACCAGAAGTTGAAGAGGTGCTCAATCAAGTTGCCGAGGCTGTCGATAGGGAGTCGAAGCGCGGCGTAACCACCGGTTCCGCAACAGAAGACCGGCCCCACGAGCCGACCCTCGTTTACGAAATCATCGCCGAAGAACTTCCCCCGGCAGAAATTGAGCCGGCACAGGATTACTCTGCCGAACCCGAAACGAGTCAACCCCAAGCGCCCCGTACACCTGAAAGGACGGACGACGTTCAGTTGCCGTACGAGGCGAGAGCAGAAGAGAAAGGTGTTGCCGCCAGGGGATCAGCGGGCCGCAATTTCGCAGAGGGGGGCTCGAAAGACGTGTCCAGCCCTTCAGAACGCAGCCCCGCGATAACGGATAGGAGGAAGCCGAAGTCGGCGGCCCCTGATTCGCCTTCTCAGCCCCGACTACCCGGAACGGATTAACAGAGCATGGCAAAGCGACTTCAATCCGACAAAACTCTGTTCGGCACCGTCGTGGCATTGACGCTTTTCGGAGCCCTCATGATCTTCAGCGCCTCGGCGGTGATGGCCGCCGAGAGGTTTGGCAGTAGCAGTTACTTTCTAGTTCGCCAGTTGGCATGGGCTGGGGCGGGGCTTGTTGCCCTGGTCGTGATGATGTATTTGGACTACCGTCGTCTCGCCAGCCCTGTGGTGGTTTTTCCGGCGTTGGCCTTGCAGTTGACATTGCTGGTGGTTGTTTTGTTTGCAGACCGCAGCCACCACACTCGCCGCTGGCTGCATTTGGGATCTGCCAGCTTGCAGCCTTCCGAATTTTCCAAGATCATCCTGGTCGTATTCCTTGCCTATTTCCTTGAGCAGCGGCGGGGCGAAGTAAACGATGTGAAGCATACCCTGCTTCCTGTTGGCCTGACCGCCGGGGCGACTGCGGCGCTGGTGATGGCGGAACCGGACTTCGGAACCGCCCTGGCCATTGCCTTGATCGTTGCGGCGATGCTATTCGTAGCGGGGCTTCGCCTGAGGTATTTTGCCACCCCGGCTCTGGCGGCGGTTCCTGTGGTCTACTGGCTGGTCTTCCATGCTACCTACCGCTACAACCGTGTGCTGGCCTATCTGAACCCTTATGCCGACCCTCTTGGAAAAGGGTTTCAGATCATTCAGTCCTTTATTGCAGTCGGCACGGGGGGAATTACTGGAGTGGGGTTGATGGAGGGGAAACAGAAGCTCTTCTATCTTCCAGAGCCCCAGACCGACTTCATTTTTGCAGTCGTGAGTGAGGAGTTGGGCTTCATCGGGGCGATCGCGCTTGTAGTGGCTTTTGGAATCATCCTCTGGCGAGGGTGGCGGGCAAGTGCCGGTTGCACGTGCGAGTTTGGCCGGTTGTTGGCCATTGGCCTGACGGTTATGGTGGTCGGACAAGCTCTTGTGAACATGAGCGTGGTGCTCGGCCTGCTCCCTACCAAGGGTATACCGTTGCCGCTAATAAGTTACGGTGGGTCGTCACTTTTCGTCACGCTGGCTGCGGTGGGCATCCTCCTCAACATTTCACAAGAGGACGGGTAGGTTGGGGGGTCATGGCCCTGGTCGTCAAGGCCGTCGAGACTCAAGGCGGGAAATGCGGCGTGGAATCGTCGGGCCACGAGCCTGGCGTCCCCCTGAGTTTTGAGCAGTTCCAGTCTCGTTTGCGATTTCTGATGGTTGGAGGGGGAACGGGAGGTCACATCTTTCCGGCACTGGCTGTCGCGGAGGAACTGCGCGCTCGCGGAGCGCGCCTTGAGCACTCCGGAACGAAATACCTTATCGAGTTTCTCGGCACGAAGAGGCCCCTGGAAGCCCGTTTAATTCCGGGGGCCGGCTTTCCACTGCGCACCATCAACGCCGCGGGGCTTAAGGGTATGAGTGGGTTTCGCAGCGTGCGAAACTTGATGCTGCTTCCCCGAACGGCGGTGGCAACGGCTAGGGTGTTGCGCGATTTTCAGCCCCAGGTGGTGGTCGGTGTCGGCGGGTATTTGGCAGGCCCTGTGATGGTGGAAGCTGCCCTCCAGGATATTCCGACTCTGCTGATTGAGCCCAATGCATTGCCAGGTTTTACCAACCGCGCCCTGGCCCCGGTTGTCCGTTTGGCGGCAGTTGGCTTCGAGCAGGCAGCGCGCTTCTACGGCGAGAAGGCTCGCGTCACGGGCCTTCCGGTTCGGGCGGCGTTCCACAGGATCCCGACGAAAAGACACGCGGCGCCCTTCACGGTCCTGATCGTAGGTGGTAGTCAGGGGTCGAAAGCCATCAACGAGCTAATGACCCAATGTGCGCCGCTCTTGAGGCGCGAATCGGGAGGGCTCAAGGTGGTCCACCAAACGGGGGAAAGGGACTATAATGCAGTGCGTGAGGCTTTTCTGGAACAGGGCGTAACGGCTCAGGTCCAGGCTTTCATTGAGGACATGCCAGGGGCGTTGGCGCAGGCCGATCTGGTGGTTTCGCGAGCCGGCGCAACCGCGGTTGCCGAATACGCCGCAGCGGGGCGGGCTGCGCTCCTGATACCATTTCCGGCTGCCACGGACCAGCACCAACTGGCAAATGCCCGGGCTTTGGAACGCGCTGGCGCAGCCCGCGTGATTCTTCAGGCGGAGCTGACGCCGGAGCGACTGATGGGAGAAATCCATGAGCTGCTCAGTGACCCCCCGAGGCTGATTCGGATGGAGCGGGCCGCGAAGGGTCTGGCGCGTCCAGAGGCGGCGGCGCATATCGCTGACTTGGTCGAGGAAATGGTTGTTCACCCATGCTAGGCAAGATTCGGAGAATACACTTCGTAGGCATCGGCGGCATCGGCATGAGCGGCATCGCCGAGGTTTTACTCAACCTCGGGTTTACGGTTTCAGGGTCTGACCTCAAGGCGACGCCCGTCACGGAGCGGCTGGCAAAGCTGGGAGCGCGAGTTTTCGAAGGCCACGCGGCGAGCAATCTCCGGGATGCCCAAGTGGTGGTAATTTCTTCTGCGATTCCACCTGATAACCTCGAGGTGCAGGAGGCCCAGCGTCTGCAAATCCCCGTTATTCCCCGGGCCGAAATGCTCGCCGAGTTGATGCGCTTGAAATTCTGCGTGGCGGTGGCCGGGGCGCACGGCAAAACGACTGTCACCTCGATGATTGCGGTGATGCTGACGCAAGCCGGACTTGATCCCACGGCTGTCATTGGCGGGCGGTTGGACGTTTTCGCCTCCAGCGCCCGGCTGGGCAAGGGTGAACTGATGGTGGTCGAGGCCGACGAAAGTGACCGCTCATTCCTCTACCTTTTGCCCTCCATTGCAGTGGTTACTAATATTGACCGCGAGCACCTGGACCATTACCGTGACCTAGACGAAATAGTTTCCGCCTTTCTCTCCTTCGTGAACAAGGTCCCGTTTTATGGTGCGGTGGTGGCCTGTGCTGATGCCCCCTGGGGAGGGCGATTCCGGGAACTTTTCCCGCAGCTTCGGCGTCGCGTGGTTACTTACGGTCTTGATCCCGGCGCCGATGTGCAGGGCAGTTCAATCCGGCTCCAGCCGCAAGGCTCATGCTTCGAAGTTGAGGCAAGAGCGAAGCATGTGGGGAGCTTTGACATCCATGTTCCGGGACGGCACAACGTGCAGAATGCCTTGGCGGCGGTCGCCGTAGGTTTGGAGCTTGACTTGAGCGCCGAGCAAATCCGCAGGGGCCTGGACTGCTTCCAGGGCGTAGACCGCCGATTCCAGATCAAAGGTGAATTCGAGGGTATAACGATAGTGGATGACTATGGGCATCATCCCACGGAAATCCGCGCCACGCTTGAAGCGGCTCGCCTCTGGGGCGCCAAACGAGTCATCGCCATCTTCCAACCCCATCGTTATACGCGTACTCTGTTCCTGATGGATGACTTTGCGCATTCCTTCCAGGCTGCGGACCGGGTCTACGTGCTGGACATTTACCCGGCTAGTGAGAAGCCTATTCCGGGCGTCACGTCTCAGCGACTGGTGGAGCGTATGGCCGAGCTGGGTTTCGAACGTGCTCGATACGCGCCTTCGGAACAGGCCGTCATTCAGGGAGTTCTGGAAGATTTGCGATCCGCCGATATGATTCTGACGGTTGGCGCCGGAAGCGTGGGGAGAATCGGCGATACCCTGGCGGAGGCGATCCGGGGGCGCTCGGTGCGACTAGGAGCGGTTCAAGGCTGATGTCATTGTTGGCGCGACAATCCGGAATCTCGGAGCAAATGGCAGCCTTTGGGATGGAATGGCTTCCCGGGGAGCGGATGAGCCAGCACACTTCTCTGAGGGTGGGCGGCCCGGCTGATATCATCCGGGTGTACGATGCCCGCCGCTTGCCGGAACTCGCGGCGTATCTGCACGGGCACGGTGTGCCATGGCGGATTTTGGGCGGTGGCTCGAACCTGCTGGTGGCTGACCAAGGATTGCCGGAGGTCCTGCTTCAACTGGCACGCGGCGAGGCTATGGCGTTTGCAGGAAACCGTGCCGAAGTGCCTGCGGCGGCAAACCTGGGCACCGCGATTCTTGAATGCGCCAAGCGGAACCTGGGAGGGATGGAAGGCCTGATTGGCGTGCCGGGGACGGTGGGCGGAGCCCTGCGCATGAACGCAGGAGCGTACGGAACTGAGATGGGGGACGTGGTGCGCGCCCTCACGGTGTTTCACGGCGCCACGGGGCTGATCGAGACCGTGAAAACGGAGAAGGTCCGGTTTGAGTACCGCCACACCAGCTTCTCTCCGGACGGCGTCATGCTCGCCGTCACGCTCGAGTTGCTGGACTGTCCCTATGCTGTAATTCTGGAGCGCATCAAGCAATGCAACTGGAAACGCCGTGCCTCACAACCCATTCAGGAAAGAAGCGCGGGCTGCATCTTCAAGAATCCGCCCGGCCGTTCCACGGGAAAGATGATTGACGAGCTTGGACTGAAAGGAACACGGGTGGGCGGGGCGGTGATCTCAGAACGGCACGCGAATTTCATTGTCAATCGTGACCACGCCACGGCTGCGGATATTCTGAAATTGATGGACTTTATCCGCGCGCGAGTCCTTAAGGCGTATGGGCTGGAGCTTGACGAGGAAGTCATTGTCTGGAAGGGATAATAGCGGCGCGACGTTGGTCGTTTGGCAGGGCGGATGAGAGTTCTCTCCCCGCGCTTTGCGAGGGTTGGGTCAAATGGACAGTCAGTGGGCAGAAGAAGGAAAGGCGCTATCCCCCGAGGAGTTAGACGGGGAGGGGGAATCCCCCTACCTTCGGCGACAGAGAGCCGTGGCGGTTCGGCGCCACCGTCCCTCGTGGGGTTGGCGTTGGGTACTTTTTTTCACGGCAGTTGTGGCGCCCGTGGGAATCGCGAGCTATTACCTGACAACCTTCGCCCTGTCGTCGCCACGGTTCGAATTGCGCTCCGCTGACGATGTTCAGGTGACCGGAAATCAGTTTGTTTCCCGCGAGGAAGTTGCCAACGCACTGGGATTGCCTCTGCACGCCGGCAGCGGTCCTCCCATAAAGGTTTTTCGCCTTTCTCTGGAAGCGGAGCGGAAGCAAGTGGAAGCGATTGCCTGGGTGCGAAGTGCAACCTTGACGCGAATCCTTCCCAATCGCTTGGTAGTGCATGTCCTTGAAAGGACTCCGGTGGCCTTCACCAATGCAGGCGGTCATGTGAGCCTGGTGGATAGCGATGGAGTTCTGCTGGATAAGCCGGAAAACGCCTCCTTCGACCTCCCTGTAATCACCGGCCTGGACTCAATCGCGAGTTTGGACGAGTGCCGGACCCGGATTGCCCTTTACCAGGACTTCATGCGGCAACTCGGAGAGGAGATCTCCCACTCCGGATGGATGGTTTCGGAAGCGGACGTCGCGGATGGCGATGATCTCAAAGCCCTGCTTGTCCAAGGCCGTGAAACCCTCCAGGTCCACTTCGGGCACGAGAATTTTCTGGAGCATTTTCATACCTTCCTGGCGCTGCTCCCCGAGTTACGCAAGTCGAACGCGCCGCTTGATTCTGTGGATTTGCGTTATCGTAATCAGGTGGTGGTTAACCCGCAGGGTCGAACTCAGCCTCCCCCAGCGGGAGGCGCCGAGGCATCGCAAACTTTAAAGGAATAGGGACCATTGGCACATAAAGACCAATTCATTGTGGGCTTGGATTTGGGGAGTACCAAAACGTGCGCACTCGTGTGCCAACCGGGCGAGGGCGGAAAACTCCAGGTGGCCGGCTTCGGAGTGGCGGAGTCAAAGGGTTGGCGGAAGAGCGTCATTGTCAACCTCGATCTCACCGTGTTGGCCCTCAAGAAGGCAGTGGAAGCTGCTGAAACCGCTGCGGGGATTTCAATCGCATCCGCTTACGTGGGGGTAGCGGGCACGCACATTAAAGGGGTGAACTCCCGAGGCGCGGTGGGGTTGGGAAAAACGCCAGGCGCTACTGGGGCTGTCACGCCGGACGATATTCTCAAAGTCCTCCAGGCTGCCCGCGGCGTCACCCTGCCGCAGGACCGCGAAATCGTATATCCGGAACCGCAGGATTACGTGCTGGATTCCCAGGAGGGGATTCGCAACCCAGTGGGGATGAGCGGGGCGCGGCTTGAAGCCAACGTGCACCTGATTACCGGCTCGTCCACGGCCCTGAGAAACGTGGTTACGGCGGCGAACCTGGCCGGAATAAAGGTACTCGACACAGTCTACGAACCCTTCGCTTCCGCCGCCGCTTGCCTGACGGCGGACGAGCGGGAATTGGGCGTGGCTCTGGTAGACATTGGGGGCGGGTCAACCGACATGATCGTATACTCGCAGGGCAGCGTCCGACACACCGCTTCCATCCCGGTGGGCGGCGAACATTTTACCAACGACATCGCCGTGGGCCTGCGCACCACGATTCCTGAAGCTGAGAGAGTCAAGAGATCCTGGGCTGAGCGCGAGTCCGATGACACTCCCGGCGGCCTCCTGGAGGTGCCGAGCGTGGGGGAGCGTCCAGCACGAGTTGTAAGCTACGCCATACTTGACGAGATCATCCAGCCTCGCACCATCGAACTGCTGGAATTGATCCACGACGAGTTGGAGCGCTCCGGCCAAATTAGGCAACTGGGTGCGGGGTTGATTTTGGTCGGCGGGGGGGCAGAACAGGGCGGTTTGCTGCCGCTGGCGGAGCAAACTCTCGGCCTCCCCGTGCGCCTGGGTCGTTGCACGGGACTCGAGAACATGGATGAAAACCTTGCCGGGCCGGAGTATGCAACTCTGGTTGGCTTGGTTGTCTACGGCAATCGTCGCCGCTTGCTTCAGGACTCGAAGGAAAAAGGACTTATGGCCAAATTGTGGCGAGCTTTGCAAGGTAAGGGCGGCGCGGCGTAACAGGTGATCACCGTACCGCTGGTATTACGACTAAGGAGTCGTCGCGAAATAACCATTACGTTGGTCGCTGAACAACCCCCTTACCCGTCCGTCGGCTGACGGACCGAGGGCAATAGAAATCGAATCAACTCTCCCCTCCCTTGGGGAGAGGGCCTGGGGGTGGGGGCTCCGACTCGATAATGGAACGGTTGTCCCGTGACAACACCTAAGAGGGGAGTCAACATGGCGATTGAAGAAACCAACGACAGCCTGCGGGTGGATTTTTCCGATGAGCTTCGCGCGGGCGCCAAAATCAGGGTAATTGGTGTGGGGGGTGGCGGCGGAAACGCCGTGAACCGCATGATTGCCGCCGGGGTGACGGGCGTGGACTTCCTCGTGGCCAATACTGACGCGCAGGCCCTTCACGCCTCGAATGCGCCGGTGAAAATCCAATTGGGCGCCAAGCTCACCAAAGGGCTGGGAGCGGGCGCCAACCCTGAAATCGGCCGGCGCGCAGCACTCGAGGATACGGATAAGGTCATCGATGCGCTGGAGGGCGCCGACATGGTGTTCGTCACCGCAGGGCTGGGCGGGGGAACCGGGAGCGGAGGCGCACCTATTGTTGCCAGCCTGGCGCGCGAGCTTCACGCCCTCACGGTGGGCGTGGTGACCAAGCCCTTCGCCTTTGAAGGCAAGCGGCGAATGATGCAGGCCGAACAGGGATTGCAGGAGTTGAGCCAGAGTGTGGATACCGTCATTTGCATTCCCAACGAACGTCTGATGCAGTTTGTGGATAAGGGGACCAGCTTCTTCGAAGCGTTCAGAATCGCCGACGATATCCTGCGCCAGGGTGTTCAGGGTATTTCCGATATCATTACCATCACGGGAATAATTAACCGCGACTTCGCTGACATCAAGACGATAATGGAGGGAATGGGCTACGCGGTCATGGGAACCGCCGTGGCCGAGGGAGAGAACCGCGCCGTCGAAGCCACCAATCGCGCCATTTCCAGCCCGCTGCTCGAAGATGCTACCATCAACGGCGCCCAGGGCATCCTGCTGAATATCACTGGATCCAGCAAGCTCACCCTGCATGAAGTTCACGAAGCGTCCAGCATTGTGCAGAAGATAGCGGCTGAGAACGCCAATATCATTTTCGGCGCCGTTCTCGATGAGTCCATGGGTGATGCGGTGAAGGTCACGGTCATCGCCACGGGGATCAAATCCGAGAGATTGGGCCTCAAGCCATTGACCGGTCCCTCGCTTGCCATCCGCACCGCGCAGCAAAGCGTTAGGACGGCGCTCGCAAGGAAGGAAAAGCTTCCCGTGGAGCAGGGGCCGTCGGAGATGAGCACGGAAATCCCCAAGGATGACTACGAAGTGCCAACCTTCATCCGGCGACGCAAGGCTGAAACGGGGTAAGCGGCATAGAGACCGCGCTGTCCTCTGACCACAGGGGCCTGACCCGTCGCTACGTGAGTTTGCCGTCCGGTTGCTTCCTATTTCGCCCTATTCCCTGAAGCCCTGCGATGGCAAACGAAGTCCGGCATGTATTATTCCGACCCAAGAATTCGGGCTGCCTATGCGGAGTGCCGGCGCCTGGCGCGCCGCCACTATGAGAACTTTCCGGTCGCGTCGCACCTTGTTCCTCGCGACAAGCGTGATGCGCTGGCAGCCATCTATGCCTTTGCCCGATACGCGGACGACGTTGCCGATGAGCCGGGAGTCGAGGGCAGACTCGAGGAAATCGCTGCATGGCGTGAGATGCTCCGTGAGTGCTACTCCGGAAAAGTCCATCATCCGGTTTTCCTGGCGCTTCGCGATTCGGTGCGGCGATTCATCCTTTCTTTCGAGAATTTTGAGAACCTGCTGCGCGCCTTTGAGTCGGACGTCGGCGTGAATTGCCACCGGGATTTCTCCTCCTTGCTCGCCTATTGCGCCTGCTCGGCCAACCCCGTCGGGCGGCTGGTTCTCGAACTGTTCGGCCATCGCGACCCGGAACTCTTTGCGCTTTCGGACTGCCTCTGTACAGCGCTTCAGCTCACCAACTTCTGGCAGGACGTCGCTCGGGACCTCGAGCGCGACCGGATTTACCTGCCCCTGGAAGACCTTGAACGCTTCCATTACACATTGGATGACCTGCGCGCCGGACGCGTGGACGACCGCTGGCGTGAATTGCTAAAGTTTGAAATAATGCGCACCCGCCAGTCTTTTGAGCAAGGCAAGGCGCTGCCGGAGAGAGTCGCGCCGCAATTGCGCGTCCAGCTTCGCCTCACTTGGCTCGGCGGCATGAGCGTGCTGCGCAAAATTGAGTCGGTAGGCTATGATGTTTTCCGGCGCAGGCCATCGCTGAGCAAGCTGGACTTTGTGCGTCTTTATTTCCGCGCTCGATACTCTCTCTGGGTAGGAAGGGGTGAGCACGCCCCCACCCTCGCAGGCCCGCCATGAGCGCTTCTGTGAAAGACTTCCGCTTCGCCACGCTGCGCCTCACCAATTTCTACTATTCCTTTGTGTTCCTCCCGCCTCAGAAGCGGCGCGCCATCGAGGCGGTTTATGCTTTCGCGCGCCGAGGTGATGACCTTGTGGACAGCGGCCTCGCGCCGGATGAAGCGGGGCGCCAGATGGTGCGTTATCGCAAGGCGCTCGACGCTTGCTACGCTGAGCCGGGCGCGGCTTCTCTAGACCCCGAACTGGCCGCCCTTGCCGAGAGCATTCGGGAATTCAAGATCCCACGGCAACCCTTCGAGGACCTCATCCTGGGCCTGGAAATGGATTTGAACGGCGCGCGGTACGAGACGTTTGACGACCTTTCGCTTTACTGTTATCGCGTCGCTTCCACGATCGGACTGATTGCCATTGAAATCTTTGGTTACACGAACCCCCGCACACGCGATTACGCCGTGAATCTCGGCATAGCCATGCAACTCGTCAACATCCTGCGAGATATCCAGAGCGACGCGCAGCGCGGTCGCGTTTACCTGCCGCGGGAGGACCTGGAGCAATTTGGTGTGCGTCCCGGCGAACTGTTGTCAGGGGCCTGCAACGACTCATTCATTGAGCTGATGCAGCTCGAAGGTGACCGCGCCCGTCATTTCTTTAGCGTGGCACGCCAGCTCCTTTTGCCGCAGGACCGCCGCTCCATGGTCGCGGCGGAAATCATGGCGGCGACTTACTGGCGCATTTTGGGGCGAATTCAAAAGCGGCGTTACAACGTGTTTGGCAAGCGAGTGCGCCTGCGCGCTCCGGAAAAACTCTGGATCGCGCTTTCCGTTTATCTCGGGGCGGAGTGGCACAAGTAGAAAGCAGAACTCCGAAGTCAGAATTGATGGGCCACATCGGTGCGAGCTCTTCCCTACCTGCCACCTACCCGTTTGTGGTGGGTAGCAGGTGGTATGTGGGAGAGAGGTTTTCCCCGCCTCCCACCTGTGACATACCACCTAGCTCCTTTGTTTTCAATAACATTCCCGCCTTAAACAGCTAAGTACCTGTGTTTTCATAGACATTCCCGCTTTGCCCCCGAGTTTTCCACAGCGATCCTTTGTTTTCATAGATATTCCCGAATCGTTCCGTCACTTTTTGAAGTTACTGCGATCGTCCTGGGGAGGGCAGGCAATGACATAACGTCGGGTTGGAGAAAGGGTAGGGGAGTCATCCGTGAGGTTTCTACGTTCATGGCAGAGCCGCTCAACGTCACATTCTAGGCTAGCATATTAAGCATAGCTTGTCAAGAGTTTCTTGGAAGCGAAACCGTGCGCTGCCGGCTGCTGCAGGCACTCAGGTCTATTTCTGCGCCCTCTCGAAAATGGTATAATTCATACTTTTAGATTGTATTTACGACAAAGTTGCGCAAAAATATACCTGAAAAGGATTGTGAATAATACTTTCGCTAGAGATTGGGGTGCGCCGTGTTGATCAGATTCCGCGTCCGCAACTTTCGGTCGCTCAAGGAGGAGCAGGAGCTTTCTCTGGTGGCGAGTTCCCTTAAAGGACCGCCGGAAGCGGTGACGCTGGTCGAGGGGCTGGACCTCGGGCTCGTGCGCGCGGCGGCGATTTACGGCGCTAACGCCTCCGGAAAGAGCAATGTTATCAAGGCGCTTGCCTACATGAGCAGGGCTGTGCGGAACTCTCAGAGGCGCTGGGCGCCCGAGGGGCCGATTCCCCGCGAACCGTTTCTTCTCGATCCAAAATCGAAGCTCGATCCTTCCTCATTCGAAGTGGACCTGCTGCTCGACGGTGTGCGGTTTCGTTACGGATTCACACTAAATGATAGAGAGATTCTTGAGGAGTGGCTCGACGCGTACCCCGCTGGCAGTAAGCCGATCAGGAAACAGATGTGGTTCAAGCGTGAAGGGAAAACGTTCACCTTTGGCAATAAGCTGGGTGGCGATAATAGTGCCATTGAGCGCCTTACACGACCAAACAGCCTTTTCCTTTCGGCTGCCGCGCAAAACAACCATGAAGCTCTCCTGCCTGTTTACAAATGGTTTGCCGAGCATTTTTCCTACGTCCCGAAAGAGCGAGAACCTTTAGAGGAAGAGACCGCCGAAATGTGCCAGGATGAAACTGTGAAATCCTCTTTGCTGAATATCCTTCGGGTTGCGGACCTCGGGGTCGTTGGGCTAGTTGTTCGTGAGATGGATGTGTTCGCGCGCACACCCGAAGGGGAGGATGCACAAGGTGGCGCATCAGATAAGGAGCTTGACGAGTGGCTGCAGAATCTCTTCGCGATACTCAAGAAGAGAGACATAGACGTTCCAGATAAGAGACACATCGTGGCTCTCATTCATAAGGGCGCAGTGCAGGAGGGAGTAACGCTTCGAGAGCATGACGAGTCCGAGGGTACCCTAGCATTTTTTGGACTCTTAGGGCCAGTGCTCAGGGCCACCAACTCAGGTGGAACAATCTTTGTTGACGAGCTAGACGCCAGCTTACATCCGTTGCTAGCCCTGGAAGTTGTCCGTCTTTTCAACGACCCCAAGCTGAATCCTCGAGGGGCGCAGATTGTCTTCACCACCCACGATACCAACATCCTCGACAAAGCCTCGTTGAGGCGTGACCAGATATGGTTCACCGAAAAGGACGCTGAGGGTGGCACCCACCTGTATCCGTTGACGGATTTCAAACCCCGAAAGAACGAAAACCTTGAACGAGGATATTTGCAGGGACGGTACGGTGCAGTACCGTTTATCGGCTCAATGGATTTCTTGGCTCATATCCAGAAAGACGAGGCTGAGAGCTGATGCCACGGAGACGTGACGACCTGCGGCGTCGCAAGTGGACTGCCCTGCCTCGCCCTCGTGTGCTTGTCTGCTGCGAGGGTGAAGTCACCGAGCCAAGCTACCTGAGTGGTCTGAAGGGTGAGCTGCGAATTCGACTCGTGCACATCGAAGTCGTGCCTAGTGGATCGAATCCCAAAACGCTTGTTGACTACGCTGTCGAGAAGAAGCAAGAGGCGGAGCGCAAAGCTCGCAGAGAGAAGGACGACAATCTCAAGTACGACGAGGTCTGGTGCGTATTTGATGTGAACGCGCACGAACACATACCCGACGCAAAGCAGAAGGCAGGTGCAAATAAGATCAACCTGGCCATATCGAATCCGTGTTTCGAGCTTTGGTTGTTGCTGCACTTTCAAGATCAACGATCACACATAGAACGCCACCAGGTTCAATCTGCCTGCCGAGGCCACATGCCGGGATTTGACAAGGAAGTGCCCTTCGAGGCAGTCTTTCCTCACCACCAAGAAGCTGTTGGCAGAGCCGTGGCCCTGGACGATTGGCAGCACAACCAAGGCCGCCCAGGGGGAAACCCCTCAACGGGAGTCCATCGACTGACAGAACGAATCATGGATCTCGGGCGCGAGGAACAACTGAAGAAGCACCGGCGCTAAGGGCAATGTCGCGCAAAGTCTCAGTTCTCAAAGACTCTGGGGCTTCTGTCGTCAACCACACTCAAAAGCCGCGGACCTAAACAACAGGTCCACGCTACTCAATTCGTGCAAGAAAAACCGCGGACCGGAAACCGTCCGGTGGCGTGGGTAATCCGCAGGTGGTATGATGAAGCCGATGAAGATCGACTACACAGTTCAGATCTGGAGCGAAGGGGAGCAGTTTGTCGCCCACGCCATGCCGCTTGATGTCATGAGCAGCGGGCGAACGCCGGAGGAAGCTCGTGCGGCTCTCGACGAGGCCGTACACGTCTTTCTCGTGACGGCAGCGGACGAGGGCTCTCTGGAAGAGATTCTCTACGAAGCTGGGTATGAACGGCAAGGCGGAGAATGGATCAGTCCCTCCTGGGTGGCGACTGAAAAGCACTCCACCGCAGTTCCCGTCTGAATATGCCCCGAATAACGCCGGTTCGCTGGCAAGCCCTCGAAAAGGTCTTTCTCGCGGCGGGGTTTCGGTTTGCGCGGCAGGAAGGCAGTCACCGCTCGTATGTCAAGGCAGGGATTCTCAGGCCCATCGTCATTCCCACTTACCAAGAGGTCCCTGTCTCCATCATCAGGAACAATCTGAAGACAGCCGGGATCTCTAGGGGCGAGTACTTTCGCCTGCTCAGAGAGGACGGATAAGGGCGTCTGACCGGTTGGGGCGGGTGGCGGAGACATCGTTCTGCGAAGGTCCGTGGCTTCTCTCGTTGACCACACTCAAAAGCCGCGGACCTAAAAGACAGGTCCGCGCTACTCACTTCGTGCAAGAAAAACCTCTCATCCAAGTGGTGGCCAAGCTTTCTGAGATGCGCGACCGTCTTACGAGGGGCCGTGATTACTGACGGTCAACCCGCAGCAGACGTTGCCTCGCCAGTGGTCACTTGTCCACTTGAGCCAGTGCCAGAGCTTGTGGGTGGCGTAAGCCCCCCAGCCGCCCATGATGGCGCCGAGTGCCAATCCGATCCCACCCCCAGCCAGAGCTCCTATTCCCATCGTCGGCTCCTGGTTGAGACTCCTACGATGTATCATTCTTGTGGTTCAGCCCTGCGTTTCAGCGTCGCCGCTTCCGCGGAGGAGCTGTGCACAGTCTGATCCGCAGACGCAGGTCCCGTTCCCGGTGAGGACGAAGCGCTTGCTGCCAGTTCAGATGGCTTGTATTTCGGCTCGCTGATATAACCGCGGGCGGCATCCTTGCCGATACGGTTGATCACGACTTCCAGGGGCTGCGAAAAACCTTCGGGATAGAACAGAACCGGCTCGTACAGGTCAACGTGCTTCTTGCTCACTTCCGAATCATTCACGATCATCACGAGGTCGCAGTACTCGTGCTTGGCATTCGATTTCCGCAGCGAGATGCTGATCGGCCCTGCTTTCTGGAATTGCTTCGATTTCTGCAAGTTGAATTCGGAGTAATGGCGTTCCCCTTTTTTTTCGAGCGCGACGAGTTCCTCATGGTTTTTGGCGATCGACCCGTTCAGATCGTCGCGCGTCGAATTCAGATCACTCTCCAGGTCCGTGCGGGTTCTCGCGACGGATTCCCTTGTTTCCTGGAGCTGCTGCTGATGTTCAGCCAACTGCTTTTGCTGTTCAGTCAGCTCGGATTGAATCTCCTTGCGCCATGGATCTTCAGCACGATGGGCTTTTAGAACGGCTGCGTGCCTTGCGGAATGGCGTTGCACTCTCTTTGACTCGGTGATGGGAACTTGTGCCTCCGTTTGTGAACTCAGTGCTGCTTGAGGCACCGCCGCAGGCACAGATTCCGCGGCATTGAGTTTCTGGGTCAGGGTCTCCACTTGGCCACGCTCCTGATTCAGCGCAGCGGTTAATTCGTCCCGGCTGGCGGCAATCTGTTTCGCGAAACTGTGTTCCCGGAATGCGTAGGCAAGAACCACGCACAAGCCGACGAGCAGCAGGCCGGTTGCGATCTTCTGGCCCCGGTTGTGTGGCATGTCAACAACGGACACTTCCTCTTTAATCGGTTCCTTTTCCATTTCCATGTTTCCCCTCCAGCGAAACGTTTTGTTCTCTTCCTAAACCCAAATCTGAAAAGCAGCCCTGACTGCCCGACTGGCAGCACGACCTTTATGAAAGCAAGAATCGTGCCAGAGCCCGCGGACAATATCCCTTGTAGGTTCAATCGGCTTGTGGTGGGGCCTCGGGGACTGGGAAACAGGAACCATGGCAAACTTTCATCCTCAATGTAGAAATTTCCCGGGCGGTGATGCGGGGGCAGACGTGAATCTGCCTTTCGCCGGGAGTCTGCAATGCCCATTGTTTCCATGCTCCTGGACAGAAAGAGGGGTCGGGAAAACCTCATGGGGGGGTAGTTTGCATCATACCTGCATGGGCAAGGGATTTAGGGAAAGAAAAACTGTGCAGGCAGGAGGAAAAAGATGAAATCTGTATTCCGGCTGACCTGTCTTGGTGCGCTTGGCTTTGCCATCGCTGTTTGCGCTTGGGGTCAGTCGAGCCCTGACCAGGCCTCGGCTGAGCCTCAGAAGACGAACCAAAAGGAGAAACAAACGAGCCCTGACAACGCCTCGGCTGAGCCGCAGAAGACGAAGCAAAAGGAGAAACAAACTAGGACGCCTGGTAAGGAAATGGGCAAAGGCGGGGAGGATATTGGAAAGGGCGTTGCCAAAGGGACGGGGGATTTGGCCAAAGGCACGGCGGGCGGTGTCGGAGAGCTGGCGCGGGGAAACGTTGGGAGTGCCGGGGCGTCATTCGGAAAGGGAGTGGCAGGATTGGGCAAGAACGTGACCGTCGGCACTGCTAAAGGCGTCGGCAAAATCGGCAAAGGCGTGGGCGGGGAATTCAAGAAACTCGGCGGCAAGTCAAAAAAGAAAGACGAGACAGGTTCGGGAGCGCCTGGGTAAGCCTTCCTGGTACAAATCCCTGCCTTCTGGCACGAGGAGGGATGGCTCTTCTGTGATCCGCGGCCCAGCGACAGACATTGAATTCCTACACCATTCTGCGCATGCAATGCATGGGTGCGCTTCGCTCTTGCCACCACCCCTTTGTCCCCTCCTCAATGAGGAGGGGAATTACTCCCCCCTAGGCGGGACGGTGCCTCGTCCAAAGAGGCTTGACGGACGACCTGGGCTCAGAACAACTCCGTAGTATCACACGTGGGTAGTACACAGGCCTCAGTGCAGCTCAGCGAGAATTCACCAAGACACAGCATTTCTTAGGGGTTTCGCAGTAAACTAGCGCACGGCAGCAGTGGTATGAGGTCGTGTCTGACGTAGGGATCCGTGGGGAGAGGTCAGGGAACCAGCGCCCTTACGGCGATACAAGTGGAGGAATATTCCGACAGGAGAGTTGGCATGGAAAAACGATGGTTAGGGAATAGCGATCTTCATATTACTTCGCTGGGAATTGGGGCTTGGGCTATGGGTGGATCGGGGTGGGGCTTTAGCTGGGGCCCGCAGGATGATAAAGACTCCATCGCGGCCATCCGCAAAGCACTCGAGTCCGGTATGAACTGGATTGACACGGCCGCGGTCTATGGGTTGGGGCACTCGGAGGAAGTGGTTGCCCGCGCCTTAGAGGGTATCCCGCACAGGCCTTATGTTTTCACCAAGTGTGAGCGTGTCTGGAATGAGCGAGGTGACCTCGGCTGCAGTCTCAAAGCCGCATCCATCCGGCGCGAGTGTGAGGCGAGTCTGAGGCGGCTCAAAGTCGACGTCATCGACCTGTACCAGATTCACTGGCCACACCCGGATGAGGACGTCGAGGAGGGTTGGACGACGCTCGCCAAGCTTAAGGAAGAAGGCAAGGTCCGTTACATCGGCGTCTCGAACTTCAATGTTAGCCAAATGAAGCGAGCCCAGGCCATAGCTCCCATAACCTCACTTCAGCCCCCCTATTCCATGCTGGCGCCCGAGGTCGAAAAAGAAATTCTGCCCCACTGCGCCGAGCAGAATGTCGGAGTGATTGTTTACTCTCCCATGAGGTCCGGGCTGCTTAGCGGTGCGATGACTCGGGAGCGGGCCGGCGCTCTCCCGGAGGACGATTGGCGTCGCCGGGACCCGGACTTTCAGGAGCCGAAATTGTCGCGCCATCTTCAACTTGTTGACTTGCTGCGTTCGATTGGCAAACGACATGGCCGGACTCCCGGTGAGGTGGCAATTGCCTGGACGTTACGGCACCCCACCGTGACCGCCGCCATTGTTGGCCTTCGCCGCCCGGAACAGGTTTCGGGAATTATTGGCGCGGGAGTATTCCGCCTCAGTTCCGAAGAAATCGGGGAGATCGACAGCTTCTTTGATGCTGCGGTTACCACGCGGGCCTGACAGCACGGTTCTCTGAAGTTGGATGAACCGTAGGCTATCAAGACAGATCGGCATTACGCTTTTGTGGTTTTCCCCGCCAGCGCCTTCGCTGGGCCACGGTCCTTCGCCCATCCCTTTCTTGTGACTTGACGGCTGCGCGCGATGGCGAGCGAATCGGGCGGCACGTCTTCGGTGATGGCCGAACCCGCAGCAGTATACGACCCTTTGCCGATCCGCACCGGCGCCACCAGCATGTTGCCGCTTCCGATGAAGACGCCGTCTTCGATGATGGTGGGATTCTTCTTCACGCCGTCGTAGTTGCAAGTGACTGTGCCTGCGCCGATGTTGACGTTCTCGCCCAACGTGGCGTCGCCGAGGTAAGTCAGGTGAAGCGCCTTGGTGCCGCGGCCCACGCGTGATTTCTTCACCTCGACGTAATTGCCGATGCGCGCGTTCTCCTCGATCACCGCGCCATCCCGCAGGTGCGCAAAGGGGCCGATGGTGACGCCGGAAGCAATCTTGGAGTCGGCGATCACCGAGCAGGGCCGCACGGTGACGCGGTCGGCGAGCCATGAATCGGTGATGGTGCAATAGCTTTGAATGTGGCAGGCCCTGCCCAGGCGCGTCCGGCCCAGCAGGCTCGCGCCCGGCTCTATAACCGTGTCCTGGCCAACTTCCACCTCCGCGTCGATGTAGGTGGCCTCGGGATTCACCACCGTCACGCCATCGCGCATGAGCGCCTCTGCCTTGCGCAGCCGCAACAGCTTTTCAATCTGCGCCAGCTCGACGCGGTCGTTCACGCCCAGCACCTCCCGCGCATCAGCTACGGGGAATGCGGCCACCTTCAGGCGATGCCGGTTGAAGATTTCGATGAGGTCGGTCAGCAGGTATTCCTTCTGGGCGTTCTCCGCCGAGAGTTCCTCGAGATGCTCCAGCAGATGGGCACGTGAGAAGCAAAGTATGCCTGAGCTGATCTCGCGGATTTTCTTCCGGGCTGGGGTCGCGTCTTTCTCTTCCACAATGCCGCGCACGCGGCTGCCGGCGCGAACGATACGCCCATAGCCTGTGGGATTCTTGACGCGAGCGGTCAACACGGTGCATGCCGCGCGCGCTTGCATGTGGGCTTCGACCAGGTTGCACAGCGTTTCAGAGCGGAGCAGGGGAGCGTCGCCTACCAGCACCACCACCGTCGGGCTGGGGCATTTCTCGAGCTCGGGACGCGCCGTCATCACCGCGTGGCCTGTGCCCAGTTGCTCCTTTTGCTCGAGGAAAACGAGGCCCGGCCGCTCAAAAACTTTGCGCACCTCTTCGCGCTCGTGCCCGATCATCATGTAGAGGCAGTCGGGTCGTGCTGCGCGCGCGGCCTGCAAAATGTATTCCCCCAGAGGCCGGCCCGCCAGCCGGTGCAGCAATTTCGAGTGCTCGGATTTGAAGCGCGTAGCCTTGCCCGCAGCGAGGATCAAGATGGAAAAGTTTTGCCCAGCCATTTCGCTCTCCCTTCCCTGCGTACCCATCGAGCTGGTGAAACAGATCGCAGCTCAAAACCGCAGCAGTTATTATACACGCAGGAATCGATCGGCCCCCCTTTATGGTAGTCGTGCAGTTTGCTGTAGCGGCTGTCAAGGGGGACCTCGAAGAGGTCCAATTTCAATAGCCGTGGGTGAAACCCACGGAAACGATGCGCCCCGATGATTTACCAACCCCGAAGGGGTTGAATCTGGTTTGGCGCCTGGTTGCTATAAAAGGGATTCGACCCCTTCGGGGTCGATAGGCAGTTTTGTTGGAGGGTCCCTGTCCGTGGGTTTCATCCCGCGACTGCGGGACTAATGATGTTGTTCCCCTGCGGGGAACTTTAGTCATTCATGGCAGGCTGGGACAGGTAGATCGCGCCACAAGAAAACCAAACTGACCCACTGCCCCCCTTATAGGTTGCTGGGGATTGGCCCCGAAGCGTTGTACGATAGTGGAGCTATGAGCAGGAGCCCTACTGAGGAGATTCCGATTTGATACGGTTTCTGGAAAGTCAGGGCCGGCGCATTTCCAAGACCGTGAAATCGACTTCCAGCTCTCCACTTTGATACGCCTTCAGGAAAGCGTTGACCACGATTGGGTCGAAGTCGGTCCCCGAGCCTTTCGTGATGACCTCCTTGGCGTCTAGTGGTGACATCGCCTTGGCGTACTGGCGATCGCTCGTCATCGCGTCGTACACGTCAGCAACCATAATGATCCGCGCTTCTATAGGAATCTGCTCCCCCTGCTTCGGATGGTATCCCGATCCATCAAACTTATCGTGATGGGCCAGAATAATGGGGATGATGCGGCGCAGTGATCCTCCCACCGGCTCAATCAGACGAGCCCCTTTCTCCACATGCTTCTTCATCTCTTCGTACTCACTTTCGGTCAAACGCGCCGCCTTGTGGAGGATCTCTCGTGAGGTTTCAATTTTGCCGAGGTCGTGTAATAAGGCGGCGTCCCACACGTCGTCAATCCGGTCCTGATCAAAACCCATACGCTTTGCGATCCTGGTTGCGTACTTCGCTACGCGGAAAGAATGGTCATGTGTGTATTTGTCGTGTGCGATCATTTCTCGGAGGATGTCCAGGATGCCCCTGTAGGTCGCGCGTAGCTCGCGGAAGCGGGCTTCCTTCTTTTCATAGAGCGTGCCCATGGCGTAGCCAATGACTATCAAGGTCCCGCCCCAAACCATGATGTCCCACCACTTTTCAGCAATTAGCCTGACCGGGCCCCCCTGCGTAAACAAACGAGGATTCGTATACACGACCAGAATCACCAACAAGACGCTAGCGAAGGCCGTTAACACCGCGTGTCGGCGCCCGTAGAAGTAAGCGGAAAACACCGTGGGTAAGACGTATAAGCCCAGCATCATTCGGTCCGAGGCGACCAAGTAATTGAAGGCGGCGAGGATAGCGAACATCATCAAGAAAAGCCAGAGTTCTTTGTTCGCTTCTTGCAACTGGCGTATGATTCGCGGCCACATATCTCACCTACAAGATCATGGGTTGCGCAGTGGGAGTTCAGAAATCTAGAGAGTGCGCTCCACTTTCTGGCCGATGGCACAACCCATGACTTCCGCTTTGATTCTCCCACAGGTAATGTACACTTGATTCACTCCCTATGCAATCCCACGGGCCAGTTGGTAGTGTCCTAAATTTGAGTTGCTGAACGTGATTTTGGTGGTTGATATATTGGATGCCACTAGAATCGGTGTCACGTCACTCAAACACCTCCGACAATAGGTCGAAATATGGCGCCGGCAGGCAGAACACCACAGCGCCTCCTCGACCTAGCCATCGCCACCGTCGCCGCCGGAAGACTGGAGAATAGGCTCCCAGGTTTACCCAGTGCTCAGGCGTCCCCTTAGCGGCCGAGAACCATTTGCCGCCATAGTTCTTCTCGTCCAACGTGTCGACTATGGTCCGGTAAGTTTCCTCCCTCACCGAGAGCGGAAGATTGGAACCAAGCTCCTCGTGGAGCATCTTCATCGTTTCTCGCCATGCACAGAAATTGGCGTGAATTGCTCCGTAGGCTCGCAATTCATCGACAATGTTGACAATTCCCGGATTCGAGCCAGCCAGCCTTGCTTCCAAGGCAGTACGAAACCTTGGGTCGTATTTGAATCCAAGAATAAACATTACCTGTTCGACCGGATTTTCAAATTCTCTGCGGATCATTGAGAATGTTGTACTCTCCAGTTTTGTGCTGGAGATCAGTCTGAATTTTGTGGTACGATTCAGGCAATAGAAAAGCCCGGATGTCAGTCCGGGCCATTCGGTCTGCCTCATGTCGATTCAGATCATAGCATGAGGTGTGCTCCGATGGCTACTTCTTTACACGTCAAGAATCTCCCGACGCATGACAAACTGTTGAACATCGACCGACGAAACAAGAACGCTGTTACTTTGTTTAACCCGGATGGCGAAGCTCGTAAAGAACCTGCTTCACAATATCGGCCTTCAAAGCGATCGGATCAAGTTCGACGCTCAAGACGGTGTGGCAGTGAGGGCAGCAATAGCTGACGCCATTCCAAGACTTTCGGCCTGCGTTGAGCGCAACATCCTCAACGCGAATTTGGGTGAGGCTTTGTTCGCATTTTGGGCATTTGCTCATTGGGATTTGCATGATGCCGATAATTATACGCGCTAGGCGCCTAAAAGCGCCACAAGTCCTTCAATTGACCACACGTGGTCTGCTAAACCAGCTTCCATTACCGGGGTCACTCTAAGCGTCTGATGAATCCGGCAGAAATTGTAGTAAGCGAACCACAATGCGAAGGCGCACTTCAGGTTGTACCACTTTTTCGAGAAGGCGTTTGTCAGGCGCGTGAGTCTCCGCATGTGCATCCTCAGTGTGAGGTTCTGCCGCTCGACGTGTGATGTGCAAATCCTCTCCGGGTCAGGATTCCCCCACATCGGTTTTGCTATCGCATCTATTACCCTTGGTGGCGAGTACCGATGTTCGTCCTCGTTCCCGGAACCGTACAGCTTGATTAGCTGGCTATAGTCTACACGCGTTCCCAGTGAAGTGTGAACCGCATCGAAGTACGGCGGGAAACCATCTGTGGTGACTTGGAAGCGCCCTGCTGTCACTCCATTCAGCTTTTCAATGAATTCTTGCGCATCGCGGGCGGTGCGCCTTCCAAGGTGCCAAGTCAGGACCAGCTTTGTGTTCCGTTCGATTGCGACAAAGCAATAGGCATCCCCGCGCAGAGGGTCACCGTTCACATTGCGCTTTTCTTTGCACCCGACGTAGCCCCAAATTTCATCGCACTGAACGTCCCTCACCGGGATGTTGCAGATTGTGTTTTCCAAAAGCCTCTCGCATCGCTCGCCAGCAAGGACCAAGACGTTAAGGATTGTATCGCGGTGGGTTTCAGTGATTCGCTCAATGGAGCGGACGGAGCACCCCTCGACAAACAGCCGGATGATCTGAGCGACCTTCTCAGTCAGCAGGTAAGTCCCGTCCAGCTTGTCGGGTCGCTCACTGTAGGTCTTGTAGCACTGGCAGCAGCGGAAACGCTGATTCCCTTTCCGGTCTTTCCCAAATTTCTTGCATTGGGTTTTGCAATTATGGCAGGTCATCGGTCTTGCCTTTCCCGCGTGGCAAGCCGATAATGGATTTGTGAATCGGCATAGCGGCTAGCCCCGCGTGCTGATTTGGCCCCGTTCTCAGTTGACGCTGAGGCGGGGCTTTTCTATTTCATTCTCACAATACAAAGACTGCTCGTTGTTCGTCAATTAGAACTTACGCGCCATAGCTGTTATGGCACTCTTCGCGGTGTCAAAAAGTTCTACAGCTTCGTCCATCTCTAAGAAAACTTCATGGGCTAGGGGATTGCGGTGCAAGTCCCTGATCTGGTCGAGAATGTTCAATATCTTCGGATCAACGTCTGAGTGACCACGAAGGTCGTTGATTAGCTTGAATATGTCCGTGGTTCCAGATTCTTTCCCAGTGGACACTTTGTAGAAATGGCGCAGAACCTTTTCAAATGCTCGCATCATGTGAATTCCGGCTGCGGTGGGAAGTTCAAAGGCCAAACATCTGCCCGCTGCGGATTCCGGGGCAAGGTGGGCACGATTCCGAAATCATCCCGGGCAGCATTCCGAAATGAACTCGGGCACGATTCCGGGATGAAGCCGGGCGCGGATTCCGATTTCAAGCCGGTCACTTTTTGGC